>ENA-OWNK01000113-OWNK01000113.1-metagenome-genome-assembly--contig:-NODE-113-length-35804-cov-5.422753_pt1 | contig 35804 bp, 50 predicted proteins | sample MGYA00245343_ERZ651121 | MGnify/ENA primary metagenome ERZ651121 (study PRJEB26857, sample SAMEA4031775) | metagenome | biome: human; feature: oral; material: saliva | place: Philippines | collected 2014... | reverse complement strand
GGAATATGACATTATTTGATGAGGTACAGCGAATGAAATCAGAAAGCCATGATAAGTGGTTTGAGCGTTACTTTAAAAAATATAATTTGGAAAAAACTATTAAGCAATCAGCTAAACAAGGCTATACGGGTCATCTGATGAGCATCTTGAACGTCAAAGATGAATATACTAGACGCAGGTTGGATGACGAAAGAACGCTCAAAAAAATCAAGGAACTGCTAGGAGATGGCTTCGAGGTAAATTATCAATTTACCTATAGCAAAAATATTTTTACTGGCGAAAAAACCTTGGCCAACAAGCAAATCCATATTACATGGTAGTGAAGAAACCAAGGCTTGTTACTTGTGAAAGGGTAGCAGGTCATACAGTGCGAGGAAATCAATAATTAAACTTTGGTTTTACTCTTAACACTCGCACTCAAACGGTCAAACTAAAAAACAAAAAAGGAGTTTTCTTTCTTAATGTGTTATCATCAAGCATTTGACCGTGTGCTTATCCTATGATTGGGTCAAACTGTCATAGGATTTAAAGGGCTAAAATTCAAAGAAAGGAGATGCCTCTCTTAATTCATAAATCTAAATCTAAAATCATGATAATTCAAAAACATCCAGTGCGCCACTAGCCCTTGGCACGCTTGATTTTGAGAGAGGGATATGAAAAATGGAAAGTGAAGCGTTAGAGTTATTTTACAAGGAAGCGATGCGAGTCAAGGAAGAGAAAGGACGGCTAGCAAACTGGTTTAAATGCAAGTGTCCAGAGTATGCTGAGAATCAATTTTATGCGTATAAGAGAAAAAACAAGATACCATCGGTTGCAGTCGTGTTGCAGTTTGAAGGATACATAGAGCCAGCCATCTTGTACAATCTTTTGAAGATTAAACAAGTAAGCAATGGAAACCATGAGCGAATGATTGAAGAGTTTTTCAAGCGGCACAGTCAAGAGATTATGCGTGATCCAACATATAACTTACGCAAGAAATACAAGCAAATTAGATTGCAACAACAACTACTGGATACACTTTAGGAGGGATAATGTTTTTTAGTGAACTTTTAAAAAACAAAACTAAGGAGAATGCTAATCGCACACTTAAGCGATACAGAAACTATTTGCGGATCGCTGGGGAGGAGTATAGCCCTAAGGTTACGGCTACTTATTCGCTAGAACCAAAGAGTGCTCCAGGATCTCCGAGCAAACAAACTGAAAACATGGTATTGAGACGAGTAAGCGCACAACAAGAACTAGAACATATCGCAGAGGCCATAAACAGGTTATCAGATGCTAACTTGTCACAGATATTAGTTGAGCGGTACTGTAGATTACGCTTCAAGCAAGACAAAGAAATCTACCCAGCTTTGGGCTACTCATCAAGCGAATACTATCGGCTACTGGATCAAGCACTATTTGAATTTGCAGAAGCATACAAGGGCGGTGAATTGCTTGTATTTAACTTGGGAGATAATTGGGAGATTTGTGGGAGATAATTGGGAGATTTGTGGGAGATATTTGAGAGAAAATGTGGAGTAATAACACTATTTTTAGTGATATTATAGTATTATCCGATAGAGTCATGGAATGCTCATTGGTAGTCTCCTATTTTGAGTTGTGGGGTAGCTTAACGGTCAGAGCAATGGACTTTTCACCCATATAGTGCGGGTTCGATTCCCGTTCCCACTTTTTAGCGAGTGACAGGTTGTGCGTCTTTTTTCTATCTTTTTCGTTGGATTCTCCTTATTAGTTTTTTCGGCGGTTCGATTCCGTCCACTCGCATTTTAAAAAGTACCATAAAACAAAAATAAGAAAGTGACCTATGACGTTGGTTTGGTGCTTCCAGCTAGGCCTCTTATAAAATATTTTGTCGAGAGACAAAGCAGACCATATAACCCGAGAAGAGCGTATCGTCCAGATGCGTTCTTTTTGGTTCCTGGAGTAAAACATGAAAATTGAAAAATTAAACATTGCTGAAATAACCGAATATGAAAACAACGCGAAGTTACACCCTCGCGAACAGATCGAGCAAATCAAGAAATCAATCCAGGAATTTGGGAATAATGACCCGATCGCGATTGATGAGAACAATGTCATTATTGAGGGCCATGGACGATACAAAGCCTTGCAAGAGTTAGGCTATGATGAAGTTGAAGTCATTCGTCTATCTCACATGGATGATGAACAGAAACGCGCCTACATCCTTGCTCACAATAAATTGACTATGAACTCTGGGTTTGACATCGAGCTTTTGAACTCAGAGCTAGAAAGCATTGTGAACATTGATATGGAAGATTTCGGATTTGACTATTACGAGCCAGAGTCCGAGGTTGAAGAGGATGATTTCGAGGTTGAAGAAACCAAGGAGCCAATCGCTAAGTTAGGCGATATCTACCAGCTCGGACGTCACCGTCTTATGTGTGGCGACTCTACTGATCCAGACCAGCTTGCTAAATTGGTAGACGGACAGCAGATTGACTTGATTGTAACTGACCCACCATATAACGTGGCCTACGAAGGTGGAACCGAGGAAGCTCTCACGATCATGAACGACAGCATGGACAATGAGTCGTTTAGAAAGTTTTTGAGAGACGCGTTCTTTGCTGCAGATACAGTCCTACGTGAAGGTGGGGCATTTTATATCTGGCACGCTGATTCGGAAGGTTACAATTTCAGAGGTGCTTGCTCTGATATTGGTTGGACGGTGCGTCAGTGTTTAATCTGGAATAAGAATACTCTGGTTTTAGGTCGCCAAGATTACCAGTGGAAACATGAACCTTGTTTGTATGGTTGGAAAGAAGGGGCAGCACACTACTTTGTGAATGACCGGTCTTTGACGACTATCATTGAGGACGTGGAAGATTTAAATAAAATGACGAAGGCTGAGCTTATCGAGTATATCGAGCGTATGCAGGCCAACTCACCAACCACTATCATCAATGAGAATAAACCAACCAGAAACGGATTGCACCCTACTATGAAGCCGTTGAAACTGATTGAACGGCTGGTACGAAACTCCAGCAAGAAAGGCTGGAATGTGTTAGATAGCTTTAACGGTTCCGGCTCGACTATGATTGTTTGCGAAGATTTGGGGCGGACTTATTTTGGTATGGAGCTAGATCCACGGTATGTGGACGCTACAATCCAACGCTGGGAAGAACACACAGGACAGACGGCAGTTAAATTGAATTAAGAACATTATTTGAAAGGGAAGTGAGGCGATTGGCAAATGAAGAAAACTTAATCCCGTTTAATGAGCGAAGCGTGAGCGAAACGAGAGAGCTCGGGAGAAAAGGCGGTATCGCTTCTGGGAAAACAAGACGAAAAAAAGCGAATATGAAAAAGACGCTTGAAGCTCTACTTGTATCCAAAGTTTCAAACCCTCAGCTCTCTAGAGTATTGAAAGACATGGGTTTTGAGGACGACTACGAGTCAGCGCTCCTTTTGGTGACAATGCAGAAAGCACTGAAGGGTAGCTCGCGTCATATGGAACTGATATCTAAGATAGCAAACAGCGAAGGTGCCAAGGATACGCTTGATAAGAAAGAGCAAAAAGCACGTATCAAATCTCTGGAGCTTGAAAACAAACGTAAAGCCCAAGCGTTAGACGAGGCGGGAGGTGGTGCTGATGAGTCAATCCTCATCATTGACGATATCCCGAACGACTAAGCCGACTATAAAGCTAACCAAAGAGATCAATCCTAAGTTTTATAATGTGTGGCGGTCAGCAAAACCTTATAACATTTTGAAGGGTGGCCGTAACTCGTTTAAATCGTCAGTCATTGCTCTCCTGCTTGTCTTTATGATGATTAAGGCGATAACCCAGGGCCAATGCGTAGAGATTATTGTCGTACGTAAAGTTGGGAACACAATTTTTGACAGTGTGTATAAAAAGATAATATGGGCGCTTGACAAGTTTGGCATAGCTAATCAGTTCAAACGGACTAAAAGCCCTTATAAGATTGTACATAGACGGTCTGGTTCGACGTTCCACTTCTACGGCCAGGACGACTTCCAGAAGCTGAAATCGAATGAGGTCGGAAAGGTTATCGCTGTATGGTATGAGGAAGCAGCAGAGTTTGCTAGCGCAGAAGAATTCGACCAATCAAACAGTACATTTATGCGTCAGAAACACCCGGACTATCCATTCGTGCAGTTCTTTTGGTCTTATAACCCACCGCGCAATCCATTTAGCTGGATCAATGAGTGGGTTGACTCGTTACGAACAGCGGACAAGTATTTAATACATGAGTCTAGCTATCTGGACGACGAGCTGGGATTTGTTACTGAGCAAATGCTGGACGAAATCGAGCGTATAAAGACCAATGACTACGACTACTACAGATACTTGTATCTGGGTGAGCCTGTGGGGCTTGGAACGAACGTGTATAACATGGACCTGTTTAAACGCGCGGATAAGATACCGGATGGTGAACGCGTTATCGGTCAGTTGTTTGCAGCAGACACAGGGCACCAGCAATCAGCAACTACTTGCTTACATGCGGTTGTAACTAATCGCTCGAATGTCTATCTTGTGGATACCTATTACTACAGCCCGGCTGGGAAGGTACACAAAAAGGCACCGAGTGTGCTGTCAAAAGAGCTGCATGATTTTGTAATTAAGCAAACACAGAAATTTCCAAATGCGAGGGTAATTGAAATGACAATAGATAGTGCGGAGGGAGCATTGAGAAATCAGTACCTTGAGGACTTTGGTATTCGCTGGCACCCGGTAGCAAAAAAGAAAAAAATAGTAATGACCGAATACGTCCAATCGCTCCTTGCGAATGGTCGTTTTTATTATTTCCCAACTGAGAACAACCTCAAGTATTTTATTGAGGAACACAAGCGCTATCAGTGGGATGAACGGTCAGTAATGGATGATGACCCGAAAGTCATCAAAGAGGATGACCACACATGCGACGCATTGCAGTACATGGTCGTTGATAATGCGCAACTACTAAGATTAAAAGCCTAGAGAAAGGTTTAAAATGAGCATCTTACAAAAGATTAAGAATATATTTAAAAGGAGCACGTACGTAATGACAGGCCAATCTTTAGGCAACATCACAGAACATCCAAAAATCCCAATCACACGGGAAGAGTACGACCGGATCCAAAAAAACTTGAGATACTACCAGAGCCGGTGGGACCCAGTAGCTTATCGTAACTCGAACCGCCAAATGCAACACCGCGAAATGAACCACTTACCAATTGCTAAGGTAGCGTGTAAGAAGATTGCTAGCCTGGTATTTAATGAACAGGCTGTGATCTCAGTCGGTGATGAAACAGCTAATAAGTTCATTCAGCAGACCCTTTTTAACGACCGTTTTAACAAGAACTTTGAACGGTATCTTGAAAGCTGTCTGGCCCTGGGCGGTCTTGCTATGCGTCCTTACGTGGATGATGATAAGGTGAAGGTCTCATTTGTACAGGCTCCAGTGTTTTATCCGTTGCAAGCTAACACGCAGGATATCTCTTCTGCAGCAATCATCACAAAGAGTACTAAAACCGTAGACAAGAAGAACGTCTACTACACGCTGGTTGAGATCCACGAATGGCTCAAAGACGGAAAGTATGTTATTACCAACGAACTGTACAAGTCTCCAGACAAAGAGAAAGTCGGAGACCGTGTACCACTTGCTGAACTCTACGAGGACCTTGAGGAAGAGGTAACGCTGGACGGCCTCACGCGCCCACTCTTCACTTACTTGAAACCTCCAGGAATGAACAACAAGGACATCAACAGCCCGCTGGGCTTATCTATCTTTGATAATGCTCGCAGTACGATTGATTTTATTAATACAACCTACGACGAGTTCAAGTGGGAAGTTAAAATGGGACAGCGTCGCGTTGCTGTGCCAGACCAAACTGTCCGGATTGGATTTGACCACCACGGAGAAACTGATCTTGTCACGCGCGAATTTGACCCAGAACAGAACGTCTATGAGCAAATAGACGGTGGCAAAGATACACCAATCGGTATCACGGATTTAACCACTCCTATCAGGTCAGACGACTATATAAAGGCCATTAACGAAGGCTTGAGCTTGTTTGAGATGCAAATCGGTGTATCTGCAGGCATGTTTACCTTTGATGGTAAATCTATGAAGACTGCCACTGAAGTGGTATCTGAGAACTCTGACACGTATCAAATGAGAAACAGCATCGTCTCTTTGGTTCAGCAATCAATCAAAGAGTTAGTGATCTCTATCTGTGAAATCGCTAAGTTATACGGGCTATATAGTGGTCCTATCCCAGAAATGGATAAAATCACAGTGAACCTGGACGACGGTGTCTTTGTTGACAAAAACAACGAGCTAGATTATTACATCAAAGCCCTTGCTGGTGGCCTTGTCAGCAAGCAGTACGCTATTGGTAAGGCTCTAGGCTTGTCAGACGAAGAAGTCACTAAGATGATGAACCAAATCAAACAGGAAACGGTGGATGAAGCTGGAGCTTTGAGGGACCCCTTGGACATCCAGACGTATGGAGAGTGATTAAATGACGCGCGATCATAAGTACCCAGCTCATATAAATGATGAACAATTGCTACTGCGAGCTAGTCAGGTAGGTGATATCTATCATCAAATGGCCCTGGATCTATTTGACGAAGTGATCGAGCGTCTTTTAATTCGCGGTACAGTCTCTTTGCAAGAGAACCCTTATATCTGGCAGTTGGAACGCATGAGCCAGATGCACTTGCTAAATGAGAAAAACCTTGAGACTATCTCATACTACTCAAAGATTGCAGAGGACCATCTCCGAGAGGTCATTGAGGGTGAAGGGTTTAAAATCTACAAAACAACCAAGGAACAGCTTATTGAGGACCTAGGCGAGGGTGAGTTTGGTAATGGTAAGCATGCACAGGAATTGCTGGCCGGTTATTTTGCCCAGTCGTATGGTGACATCACGAACCTAATCAATACTACGCTACCTCACTTGGTAACCTCAACCTATCGGGCTATTGTCCAGGAGGCAGTCGCTAAGGTGGTAACTGGCATTGCTACTCAAGATAAAGCCGTATCGGACACGGTCATGAAATGGCAAGAGGTAGGCTTCAAAGGTTTTGTGGACCGTGGTGGTAAACGCTGGAAGATTGACAATTATGCACGGACAGTGATTAAGACTACCGTGGTAAGAAGCTATCGGGAAATGCGGACAATTCCAGCGGACGAGCTGGGAATTGATACCTTTTATTATTCCAAAAAAGCAACGGCCCGCGAAGCATGCGCACCTCTACAGCACCATATCGTCACTCATGGCCCCGCTAGAGAAGAGAATGGTATTGAGATACTTTCTCTTGCTGACCATGGTTATGGGACGCCTGGTGGTTGTCTAGGCATTAACTGCGGACATATCCTCACTCCATTTGTTCCTGGTATCAACGAGCTCCCCAAATTGGGGCCAGATGTGAAAGACATCACCCCAGAACAAGCTGTTAAGAATGCCAATGAGCAAGCCAAACAAAGGGCGCTAGAACGTGCTATCAGAAGCACAAAGGAAAAGCTACATGTAGCCGAGAAGCTGAAAGACCACGATCTAGTGAATAAACTTAAAAACAAGGTAAGAGATCAGCAAGGCGCTATGCGTGAATTCCTTTCTGATAAGCCATACTTACACCGTGATTATGCGCGTGAGAAGTTTTTCAAACCAAAAAAGGAGGACGCCGAGGATGAATGATAAATTCAGACGCTCCCTAGAAAGGGTCGTTTTTAAAAATAAAAAAACTCTTTTAGACTATCACCGAAGCATTGACCGTGCAGCATTTGATGGATTTAAAATGGGTTTCAAAATAGCAAATGAAAGGATGATCGAAGATGGACGATTGGAAAGAACGTTTTAAGAAAGAATACTACGAATTGCGAGAACGCTTCAGCAAATTGGACTACATGATCGGCAAATACGAGAAAGGGACGCTTGAGTTCGAGCCTAATTGTCCGATTGATTTATTAAAACATCAACGCTCGGTTATGTGGGAGTATCTTTCAATTTTAGAGCAACGTGCGCGAATTGAAAAAATTAAGTTGTAAAAAATGAACCGCAGATCATGCGGTTTTTATTTTGCGCCCATTATCTGGATGAAGAGGTCATTTCCTCCTTTTTTCTTACCTCTTGCGGGTTCGATTCCCGCTGGGCGCTTCCGTTGTCGGACGTAAACCGACAAAATTCGTCTACTGGACGTAAAACAGGAAGGAGTTTTGAACTATGAGTTTAAAACGTGAGATGTTAATTGACGCAGGTATTGAGGACAAGGACACAATTGAACGCATTATGGCAGCGTACGGGTCAGCGATCAAAGATGCCAAGTCCGAATTACAGGCAGAAAACGACAGCTTAAAGACACAACTTGAGCAACGTGACCAGGCTATCCAAGACTTACAAGCTAAAGAAGGAGCTAGTGAGGAAGCCAAGCAACAACTTGCTGACCTCCAGGCACAATTTGAAACCTATAAGACTGATAGCGAGGCCAATCTTGCCCAGGTTAAAAAGACCAACGCGGTTGCATTGGCTTTGAAAGATGTAGGAGCTCATAACTCAGAGGACCTTATGCGTTTTATCGATCTTGACAAGATTGAACTTGCTGAAGACGGCAAGCCTAAGCTCGATGAAACCATCCAGGGTTTAAGAGAGACCAGCCCTTATCTTTTCGTGGAACAGCAACAGCAAGAACCACAGCCAAAGTTCTCCGTTGGTGGCAATCCGTCCGCTGGGGCAGACGATAACCTCAGCCCGGAAGATAAAGCTCTATTCGCTGGCTTCGATAGCGTTTAAATAAATAAAAAAGAGGAACATATTACATGACTATTAACTACGCATCTAAATTTGACGCTAAAGTAGATGAACGCTTTGTCAAAGAAGCACTCTCTACTGGTATCATCAACCAAGATTTCGATTTCACTGGTGTGGACACTGTCAAAGTCTACTCAATCCCTACAACAGCGATGAACGACTACGCGCTTACTGGTAACACCCGTTATGGTACCGCAGCAGAGCTTGAGAACAGCGTCCAAACGTTGGCCCTTAAAAAGGACCGTTCATTCACGTTTACAATTGACCGACGCTCAGTCCAAGACACAAATGGTGTCATGGAAGCTGGGAAGGCCCTTGCTCGCCAATTGTCAGAAGTCGTCATTCCAGAAGTTGATACTTATCGCTTTTCTACAATCGTAGCTGGTGCTGATACTGACCACGTTAAAACAGGGGCAGTGACTAAAACTAACGCGTATGAAGCTATCCTTGACGCACAGGTTAAGTTGACAGACGCGCTTGTACCAGAACAAGGACGCAAGATCCACGTATCTCCAGAGTTTTACAAACTTATCAAACTTGACCCTACATTCGTGAAGAACTCTGACCTCGGTCAAGAAATCACTATCAAAGGCCAAGTGGGAGCAATCGACGGCTTGCCTGTCATCTTGACTCCAACTTCTCGCTTGCCTCAGAACGTAGTATTCATCGTTGCGCATCCAATCGCTACCACATCTCCAGTCAAATTGGAAGACTACAAGATCCACGATAACCCACCAGGTATCAATGGTTACCTCGTAGAAGGTCGTATCCGTTACGATGCATTCGTCTTGGAAAGCAAGAAGAAAGCTATCTATGTGCACAAAACTGCCTAATAAGGAGGTAACGCATGGCTGATGAAGTAACAGAAATCAAAGTAGAAGAAACTGCTGATGAACCAGTAGCGAAGGTTGAGCCTGCTCCAGAAGCAATTGCTGAAGAGGTACCAGTGGATACAGAGGCCGTGAAGGCTGTTAAATTGGTTAAAGATGACGTTGTCTTTGAACTAACTGATCCAGTACAAATTTCAGCATTTATCAACCAAGGCTACGAAGTCAAGGGGTGATTGAATGGCTAAATATAAAGCTACTTGTAATTTTGTAATCGAAAGCACAGACCAGAACTTCACCGAGGGTCATGTTTATGACCTTCCTTCCGTTGAAGCGGACGAAATCAATCGCAAGATTAACGCTTCATTTGGTGAAGAATGGCTAGTGCTAGAAGCTAACGAAACAGGAGAGCCCTTGACATCACCCGCTGTAGAGTAGGGGGTGATCGCATGGCTTATCTCACTAAAGATGAGTTTACTGAGCTAGGTTTTGTAAGCGAGAACTTCGACGAGAATTTGAAGCGTGCAGAGCTAGCGATTAATCTCTTTATCCGTCATTACTATGACTTCCACGACTTCGACAAAGATCATAAGACACGCAAGAAGGCAGTTAAGTTGGCCACGGCTTACCAGATTGCTTATCTGGATAGCACGGGCATTTTGACGGCAGAGGATAAACAATCAATCGCTAGTGTGAAGTTGGGGCGCACAGAGGTATCCTACGGCTCACAGGAACGCACTGGAGCGTCTGAAATTGCGTCTGGGTATAATCTATCCATTGACGCATTCAATGCCCTGAAATCGGTCGGATTTTTGTATCGTGGGGTGTCGTATGGTCGCTATTGATAAAAGAACACTGATCGATTCGGTCACGATCCAGAAAGTAGGGTCCAAGGATGATTGGGGTAAGAAGTCGCTCTTACCTCCAGTCGTTTTAAGCCCTGTTAGATTTGACCGTGACTTTGACGCACCAGGGACCACCAACAATCCCGCTGGTAGAAAGAACCCGTCATACCAGAAGCCTGGAGTAATCTTTGTTTACCCTAGATACTGCCCGGTTGAACTTGACGAGTCTTACCGTGAGGGGGTTGTTAAAGATGGAAGCCGAGAATACACCGTCACTAAAATTCTCCCAATCATGGAGCCGTTGCGAAATAAAGTATACTGCTACGAGATTGAGGTGATGTGATATGTCTATCAATGTCACAATTGACCTGGGAGAGGCTTTTGAAAAAGTGTCTGAAGCAAGACAGCGCAAGGCACAGTTAGAGATTGCTAACCAGGTAATGATTGATATGGATCCTTACATCCCACTCTTAGATGGACCTCTGAGGTTGAGTGCTCATGTCAGCTCGAACGGTGAACAGATCGAGTATAACACTCCTTATGCAAGGGCGCAGTTCTACGGGTCGTCTTATAACAAGAACACCAGTTTTGAATTCCATAACTACACCACTCCTGGAACTGGTAAGCGATGGGATCTCAAAGCTAAAGGGATACACGGTAATAGCTGGGCAGAAGTCGGAATGAAAGCGTTAGGTATTAAGAAATGAAAAATAATAACGATTTTGCTTACGTTTTGAAAGAGTACATCAACACGCTGTCACTTCCCATCCACTGCACATTGGACTATTTGGACGCACTAGAGAGTCTGGTCCTCTACCCGTTGCCTGGTGGGAAGATTGACAAAGTCTATATGGACGGATCGCGTGATGTGACACTAATCTTTGAGTTTGCTGTCAAATCAACGGACCAACAGAAGGCTAGCGAGTGTCTCTGGGAAATCAACAAAGCTCTTTCTGAGTTTGATTTGGATCTCCCGAGCCAAAACGGCTCATATCTGTTTAATAATTTAACAACAACCCAGCCGTCGTTAAATGAAAAGGACGGCCAGGGTTACTACATCTACTTGCAGGATATCACTGCAAGTCTAACTATTTTAAATACGAAAGGTAACTAATAAATGGTACGTAACAAGAACGCCCTACGTGGGCATTTTATCGCACAAGTAACTGATCCAAAAACTGAACCTGATAAATCAGCTTACTTGGAACTAGCAAAATGGATCACAGACGTGGATGATGATACAGATGAATCTACCACATCAGTAGCTTATTACGATGGAGATGGAACAGAAGAAACCAGCGTAACCGGTGTCAAAGAAGCATATACGTTCAAAGGAACCTATGATGCTGAAGACCCAGCTATGAAGTATATCGCTGCATTGAAACGCAAAACTGCCAACGACCGGCTTGTATGGCACAAAGTTGTAGACTCTGACGGCAAGAACCAGCACGTCGGCATTGCTACCGTTACTAATATCAAAGCTGGTTCCGGTGCTGCTGCAGACTACGAAGCGTTTGAGTGTAAGATTGCTTATAACTCTATCCCTAAGACCTCAGCAGTCGTCTAATAATGTGAAGCGCCTCTTTTGGGGCGCTCTTTTTGTGTAAAGAGGAGGAAAAACATGACTATTTCAATTAATATTAAACGTTCTTTTTTGCCTATCAAAATTGGCGAGGTCGAGCTTGAATTTGACACATCACTAGAGAATATCTCACGGCTTGCTACGCTCCAAGAAGAAATCACTGACCGCTTCAACAAGTATCAGTTAGAGTTGCTGGAACGTTCGAATAATGGGGAATTTGACGACGTCAAAGATGGAGTTATCAACAAACAAGTCATTGATGAAGCGTTTGAGCTCCAGAAGAAGATGACCGAGATCAAGTATGACGTGCTCTTTGGTGACGGGACTTTTGCTAAACTCTACGAGCGTTATCCAGACGTTGAGTCCTTGGATTCGGCATTCAATGATGTCGACACCTTGCTAGGTGCAGAGCTTGAGAAAATGGCCCAAGAACGCACCAAGGCATCCAAGTCACTTTCAGAGTCGTTTGTCAAAAAAGCAAAAGCCAAGAAGACTAAAAAAGCCAGCAAAAAGTAAAGGGAGGAACTGCTCATGAAATTGAATGAGCCATTAGTTAACTCCTTTGAACTGAACGGGCGCACCTATGAAGTGGATCACTCATTTGACCTAGTGTTAGATGTTTTTGAAATGTTTGACAGTGAGGTAATGAATGACATCGAAAAGATGCGCACGGCTATTTTAATGCTGACAGACGAGGCTGTGGATAACCCAGAGGAAATCAGGGCCGTATGGTCATATATTGACGAGCATTTTTTAAAAACTAAAAAAGAGCGCGTGGTCTATGACCGGAACGGTAATCCTATGCCTGTAGCAAAGAATGAAGACGATGATATTCGTTTAATTGATTTTGAAGTAGACGCCATGGATATCTACGCGAGCTTTATGCAAGCGTACAATATCAACCTCCTTGAAGCACAAGGGAAGCTCACATGGATTGAATTTGTAGCCTTACTGAACGGCCTACCTACGGACACCTCGATATCGAGAATTGTCCAGATTCGCTCCTGGAAGCCATCCAAGAATGACTCGAGCGAATATAGGTCAGAAATGCGAAGGCTACAGATGAAATACAACTTAGACGGAAAGGAGGAATAAATGGCGGACGGTAAAATTGTTATTGACGTCCAGGTTAATGGACAGGGATTAAACAAATTAGCTAGCTCGTTGAAAAGCCTTGAAACAGACGCGAAATCGTCAGCAAGAGGTTTGAAGCAAGCTGGGGATAACTTGCAGAACTCTGGAGATAAAGCTAAAAGCGTCGGAAATGATTTTAAAAGTGCCAGTTTTAAAGTCAAAGAAGCCGGAATTTTAACCAAGAATAGCGGTGATGCTTTCGAGCTGGCCGGAAGAAAGGTTAAAGAAGCTGGAATAATCAGTAAAACCGGCGGTAATGGTTTTAAAGTGAGTGCCGAACTTGCTCAACGTGCTAGTGAAACAGCTCGCCAATCAGGGAATGGTTTTGTCAGACTAAAAGACACAATCGCTTCTAGCTCTCAAAAAGCTAAAGAGAGCGCGTCTGATTTTGACAAACTAAAAAACAGCATTAAGAACTTCTCAGTCGGGGCCATAGCATTCAAAACGGTTAGTGCCGGTCTGGATTTGATGAAATCATCACTGGACAAGGCTATTGATCGTTTTGATACCTTGCAACGGTTTCCTAAGGTCATGCAGTCCCTGGGGCATTCGTCGAAAGACGTAGCGCAATCTACAAAGGCTTTGGCAGATGGTATTGAGGGCTTGCCTACAACACTCGACACAGTTGTAGGAACAACTCAAAAATTAACTTCCATAACGGGAAATTTGAAAACATCGACCAAGTTGACACTTGCGTTAAATAATGCATTTCTAGCTTCTGGTGCTTCCACTGAAGATGCTAGCCGTGGATTGCAACAATACACGCAGATGTTATCGGCTGGTAAGGTCGACATGCAATCGTGGAAGACGCTACAAGAAACCATGCCTTACGCTTTGCAAAAAACTGCTGAAAGTTTTGGTTTTGCTGGAAAATCAGCACAAAATGATTTCTATGCAGCTTTGCGAGATGGAAGAATTTCATTCGACGACTTTAGCAAGCGTCTGATTGAGCTAAATAAAGGTACAAACGGCTTTGCTGAAATGGCACGAAAGAACAGCGAAGGTATCAAGACTTCGTTTGGGAATATCGTAAATGCAGTTGCTAAAGGTATTGCTAATGTGATTGATGCCTTTGACAAAATGAGCAAGGCGGTTACTGGCAAGAGCATAGCTCAAAACTTGGATGGTATAAAAGCGGTTGTAAATAGCGTTTTTAAGGCAATAGTCGACTCTATCCGAGCAGTAACTCCAGTTGTCAAAACAGCGGTACAGGTTTTGGGTTATTTAAAACCCGTACTTGATCCATTGCTCCATATTTTGGGCGGTGTGGTTGTCGGAGTTTTAGCATTTAAAGGTGCCATGCTTGGTTTAGCCATCATTAAGGGTATAGGTGGCTTGATTACTAGCCTTATAACCTCTCTGACAACCTTAGCTAGCACATCACTAGTTGCTGAAGGCGCGACAGTCGGATTGACTGGAGCTCTGGCCACGCTATCATCGGGCGGTATCTTCTTAGTAGTCGGTGCCCTGGCTGGTCTAGTATCCTGGTTATCGCAAGAGAGCGATGCCATGAAGGAAGCTAAGGCCAAAGCAGAAGAATATCAACGATCAATCAAGGATTTAAACGATAGCGTCGAGAAAGGCAATGAAAGCTACGAGGATCGTAGACGTGAAATCCAGGCCACTGCAGATGATAATGAGCGACTAGTCAAGAAGATTGAAGAACTAAGCCATGTCGAGAACAAGACCGCTGCACAGAAGAAGGAGCTTGCTTCTTCGGCTGAAATCCTTAACTCACGGATTGACGGCTTAAATATCGCTTACGATAAAGCCACTGGCACAATCAACATGACTGCAGACGCTATCCGTAAGCAGATCGAAATCTCAAAACAATCTGCAGAAGCGGAGGCGGCAAACCAACGACTTGTAGAGATTGCCAAGCAACGACTAGAAGTTGATGACAAGATCGCAGATGTCAAGAAGAAACAAAAAGAAGAAATTGAGAAACTTGACAAGGCAGAAGGGGCTTACGGTGCTAGCATTTTGTCCAACTTTGCCAAGGAAGAACTCCGGAACAAGATAAACGAAGACGCTGCAGAAAAAGTCAAGTCTCTTGAAGAAAGCAAGAAATCGCTTGCTGACTCTGAACAACGGGCCACTGACATAATCGCTAGTGCTAATGAGGCACAAGCTAAAGCGGTAGAAGATGCTACGGGTCGCATGAAGCTGTCGTGGGAAACAATGGATGAAGACCAACGCAAGCTGGTAGAAGACATGAAGTCCCAGTTTGAAACCCTTCGAGGTGATGTGCAGAACGCCTTCCAAGCAATCGAGCAACAGACCGCCTTATCTGCAGAACAGATGACTGCTAACTTGCAACAGAATATTGATGCAGTTGACAAGTGGTCGCAGAACCTTGAAATCTTGGCGCAACGTGGATTAGACCAAGGTCTTATTGAACAGATGCGACAAGCTGGGCCTAAAATGGCCGACCAGACACAAGCATTGGTAGACGCGTCAGACGAGCAGTTAGGCGCATTGAATACCAAGTGGACGGAAGCTGGGGATAAGGCCAAGGAGGGATTCCTACGTGGTATCAAGGCCACTGGTGTGGAACTTGCCCCAGAAGTACAAGCGATGGTTACTGCTATAGGTAACGAGTTTAGGGATGCACTAGCAGAGGCTGGATTTGATGTGAAAGCCCGTGAAATTCCAAAGCAAACCGCTGATGGTATTCGGGCTGGCAAGGAAGATGTAGCGCAAGCATCATCTGAAATGACAGAGGCTTCTAAGCAAGCATTCAACAACTTACCAACAGAAGCTAAATATAGCGGGTCGCAAGTGAGCGGGAATTACGCACAAGGTATCTCTGAAAGCTCGTCACTCGTGCAAAGTGCTAGTGATTTTATCAAATCTACTGCAGTAGGTGCTATGAGTACCTTGAATGGCGAAGGTCAAACCGCAGGGTCGAACTTTGGCGGTGGTGTCTCTACTGGTATCAATTCATCTCAAGGAGCGGTAACGGGCGCTAGTCTTGGTATGACGCTCGCAGCAGCGGGTCAAATGATATCAATGTCTCTTAAAGGTATGACAGCCGGACAACAATTTGGCGGTGGTATCTCTCTTGGTATTGGATTAAAACAAGGTCAAGTAAGCTCATCTTCCAAAGGTTTGCAATCCGCTGCCAAGCATAGCGTAGCATCGCTTGGTTCAGATGGTCGCAGTGCCGGGCATCAATTTGGTTCTGGAATTGCAGGCGGTGTATCAAGTCAAGGTGGAGCTGTAGGCGGTGCTTCTAGTTATTTGAGAAGCGTAGCGCATGCTAACATGTCCGGCGGTTTTGGCGGTGGTTATAACGCGGGTCTTTCCATTGGTGAAGGTTTAAGCGCTGGTATCTATGCCATGGCCGGATCAGTAGCAAGTGCAGCCGCATCCATTGCGGACGCTGCAGTTGGTGCAGCACGATCTGTTTTGCGGATTAACTCACCATCAAAAGTCTTTAGAGACCAAATCGGACGCGCTATTCCAGAAGGGATGGCAGTCGGTATTTCTAAATTTGGCTACTATGTCAAGGACTCAATGTCAAATTTAGCGTATAAGACGATTGATAGCGGTAAGCAATTAGCTAGCGGGTTTGGCTTTAATCTTCCGAAATCTGCAGAGATTGCAAGCGGATTAAATGCGTCCCTAGCTGGTCGTTTTGGCGGATCTAGCAGTGTATCAAATTCAAATGTGACCAACAATTACACTTTGAATGCGAATGGCACAGCAAATGACAACTTCTTTAGTCCAGACAACATGAAGCGTCTACTTCGTGAAATGGCATACTACACTAACTTGGAAGGAGGAAGAATGGCTTAATGGGAAATTTTACTTTTAATGGCGTATCCAGTCTCACACATGGACTGCGCGTGACTAAGGATTACATCATCACATCAACAGGAAATGATGTAGAAGTTATCGCAGTCCCTGGACGTGATGGTGAACTTATCATTCCAAATAAAAGGCTAAAATCAAAACCAATCGAGCTTCCATGCACGATCAAGTCAAATAAACCTCTTTCCGAGGTGGCTGTGGATATCTCAAACTGGCTATTGGTTGACGGATATAAAGATTTGACTCTTTCCTGGGAGCCAGAATTTGTCTATAAAGCGTGCTATATTGAAACGTTTGAGATTGCTACCATTATGAAGCAATTCGGGACAATCAAGCTGAATTTCAAATGCCACCCGATTAAGTTCTACAAAGACGGACTTGCTAAGATGTCAGTGTCAAACGGCCTAGCTATTAATGGTAAGGGTAACGTTCAAGCGAAACCAATCATTAAGTTGACAGGGAATGGAACAACCACCCTCTCAATCAACGGGCGCAGGACTATGTTAAAGGACGTGCAGGGATCTATTGTATTAGATATGCAAGCAGGGCAGATCTACTCTGGTAATCTACCAGCCTGGGATAAGGTTGTAAGAGCGCCACAGTACCAGATGCCATACTTGGATCCTGGACGTAATTTGATTAGCTGGGACGGGAACTTCACGGTCGAGCTAACTCCATGCTGGGGGGTTAAAGCATGAAGCCTATTTTATATAAAGCAAATGAAACGACATTTGAAACTTACGGCCTTGGTGAAATTGACGCAACCAAGGCCCTTGTAACCAGGGAACGTAACGGGAATTACACCCTGTATATTGAGTACCCAGCAAGTGGACGACTTGCTAGCGTGTTTAAAAACGATATGCGCATTAAGTCTGACGCTGGTTTGCGGACCAAGAACCAGACATTCTACATCTCGCGGATTGTGAAATCAAGCAAGGGTATCATTAAAATCTACGCGAAGCATATCAGTCACTTGACCGAGCTCATGGCTATCCGAAATAAGACGCTTGTCAACGGTACAGCTTCTAGTGCGTTGTCCATCTGGGCTTCCAATACTTTGGGTGGTGTACGTTTTGACACATGGTCTGATATCACTACATCAAATCGGACAAGCTGGGATATTGCCAATATCAAGAATGCCCGCGAGGCCTTAGGCGGTCGAGAAGGTTCAATCCTGGATGTTTGGGGTGGTGAGTTTGAATTTGATAACACGACTATTCGGTTGCATAAACAACTCGGGCGCAAATCTCCGATTGTTTTGGAATACGGACGGAACATCCTCTCTGCAGAAGACGAGCAGGATATTAGTTCCACGTATACCAGTATCTATCCTTATGCAACCTACACTCCAGATAGTACGGGATCCACTGACAGCCGTACTGAGGCTATCACGGTTGAGTTGCCCGAGAAGTACATTGACAGCAAATATGTAGGGCTATACAACGAGCGACGGGTTGAAATCGTCGACTTTAGCTCATCATTTAAAGAGAAAGAAGTTCCGACTGCTGACAAGCTGAGAAATCTTGCTAATGCGTATATTGTCAACAATAACGTAGGGCTTCCTAAAATCAATACCAAAATCGAGTATGTGGACCTTTCCGAGGCTCTAGATCATGCGTCAAATCAGATCTTAGAAGAAGCAGAGTTGTGCGATATTGTGCCCATCTACTACCCACCAATTGGCATCACTAGCGAAGATGGCAAGTTGACGACGATTGTATTTGACGTTTTAAGAGGTGTTAATGATAGCGTCGAAGTCGGGACGATCGGTGAAGGCATTCGATCAGCAATGACTAGCGGTCTTGCTACGCAAGTCTCTGATATTGCTAAGAGCCAGAAGCGGTTGGTCGATAACCTACCTAAGTATCTGTTAAATGCTCAAGGCAATAAGGTCTGGTACAACAAGCCCGATGCTAATATCGAGCATAAAGTTGGCGATATCTGGTTCGAGAAGAATGGCTTATATGACCGTATGTATATCTGGAATGGCTCGCAGTGGGAGAAACGCATTGACACAGAAGATGTGGACAAGGTCAAGAAAGAGGTTGATAGGCAACTAGAAGAAGCCAAGACAACTACTGACCGTGCCATATCAGAAGCTAACGTGCGTAGTGCAGAAGCACTAGCAAGAGCAAGGGCGAGCGCTGATTTAAGTTGGGAAGCGAAAGAAATAGCAAACGATAATGTCCGAGAGTTAAACGCGTTTAGAACGAATGTCCAAACCGAGCGCGAGAAGCTATCTGACGAACTCAAACGTTACTCCCGCGAAGAAACAACCAATCAGATTATCGCTATCCGTGAACGACTGTCAAGCGATTATGTCGCTAAAAACACCTATGTTGAGAACGTTGAAAGCACAAAGCAACGCTTTGAAGCTCTCACAAAGGACAATGAAACTAAACTAGCTGAATTTAGACAAGGTATTGATGGCCAACTAACCACGCTATCTAGTCAGATTGCTGGTAAGGTAAATGAGATTGATTTTCAAAAAGTAAAAGAAACCTCGCTACTTTACGAGCGAATTTTGGGCAAATCCGAAGCTGACGCACCCGATAAGCTATCACGTTTGGTTATGTCAAGCGAGATATTCCAGACAGAAGTCGGTAAGTATTCGACACAAGGTGGCCCGAATATGCTCAGAAACTCAAGAGCAGACGACGGCTTGAAATATTGGATTGAAGCAAACGGAAGACTAGGCTTCACAGCTCACAGCTTTTATTTTAACGGCCAAAAACGAATGTTTGAGTTAAGACCAGGCGCAGTCGTTAAAAGTCCGCGTTTCATTGTCAAGCGTGGTGCTGATTACGTGTTGAATATCCTTGGTTTTGATAATAATTCAAAATATCTCAGGATTTATTTTTGCAAGCGAAAAAAAGGGTCAACGGCAGACTTTGAAGAAAAACAATTGGTATTTGACGGAAGACCACAATGGACAGACGGACCTGTTTTTAACAACTCAAAAGCAGTTAAGAAAACCTTTAAGTTTAATATCAGTGAATTCGATGACGGTTACCTTCAATTTGAGTATGACCGCAACAATTCTAATAAATGGGGCGGCCTATTTATGACCGAGCTTGATTTTTACGAGGGTTCGAATGACCGTAAATGGCAACCAGCGCCCGAAGATAGCGCAGAGCCTATTGAAGCGGTACGGACGCAAGTAACACAGCTAAATGATAGATATTCAATCCGGAATTTAAACAGCGCGGGCGACGTGCTGGGAGCGATTAACCTCAATCCAGACGGGTCTGTCCGAATTAACGAAGGCTTGCTTTCGGTTGGTGAGAAGACCATCATCAAGGACGGCGTGATTAAAAAATCCATGATTGGTAAGGCTCAAATCGGCACAGCGCACATTGATGAGATCGACGCAAGCAAGGCTAATCTTATCAATGTTACCTCTAAAAATGTCGCAACCGAAGGGTTGACCGCGAACATTATAAAAGGTGGTAAGCTATCATCTCTAAATGGTGTTACTGACTTTGACTTGCAGACTGGGTGGATTGATATTAACAAGGACGCCGTGGGAATTAGAAATAGGTTTAATGGCAAACCTATGCAATTCCTCGTTTTTGGACAAGGGGCGCTTAATGGTGTACCTTGCGCGTACACTCAATTGATGAGTAACCGAAACGGTACGACTGGTATCGAACATACTTCTGCCGGTATCCAAATTTGGAACGGTAGGCAAGGAAGCAATGTCCAAACTGCCATTACATTTTACGGTAAGTCAATGAACTTTTCTTCCAGTTCGGTAACAAGCGGGATAAACCTTGATACAGATGAAAAGCTGTTGTGGGGTCTTAACAATATTTATCTCAAGAAATCGTCTTTAGAGGATATCTTTAGAATGATAGATGACAATTTTATCGGAATTGAAAGATGGTTTAAGCAAAACAATCTAGGAGCGCCCGGCCGTTACGACGTAAGAATAAAATAATAAGGAGTATCAATGAACACAACAGACAAAATCATTAATGAGATGGCTATACAGCTAGCCAATGAAGCGATTGAACGAGCGAATTACAAGGTTTTTCACGAAGAAACTCAAGAGAAACTTGTAGAAGTACAAGCCCAGCTTGAGCAAGCAGAAGCACAACTAGCACGAGTTAATAAAGTGTTAGAAGCAGATGAAGCTCTCAAAGAGCTATTCGATGAAGTAGCAGAAAAATTAGAAAAGGAAGACTAAAATATGGCATTTAAAGTAGTCAACAAATACTTGCAAGAAAACAACCGCACATTTGTAGCAATCCGCCAGGAAAGTCCTTATACGGCATTTGACCGTGTGTTGATTGGTGACCGTACAAGCGAGTCAGACGATGCACTTATCGAGGCCGTATTAGGCCAGATTGCAACCGAATTTAACCCAGCAGACGGTGTGAAGAAGCTACAAGAGGACTTGCACGTACAGGCTGAAAGCTACGAGCAAAAACTCGCTGAGAAAGATACCAAGATTGCGGAAGTTAAGGCCGTAGCAGATTGGGCAGTATTGGCACGGGTTACTGATGTTGACCACCCGCTAGATCCGACCATCTTTAAACGTGGTTTGGAATTGGTTGAACTTGGGAAAACTGGTAAAACTTACCAACCACAGGAAATTTTCACACTTGAAAATCCGAACCATGTCGAAAAATTCCAAGAAGGGAAACGCGTCATGATTCAAGTGACTGAACCATTTACTTACCAAGGCGAAACCTTGGAGCAATTGGATAAACTTTATCAAAACGGCAAAATCGGGATCTGGAAATGGACAGAACCAAAAGAGGACGAACCAAAACCAGCGGGCGATCTTGAGACTCAACCGGTACAATAACCATCACTTGCACTAAAAGGGGGTGATGAAATTGGACTTATTGGCATTAGTTGACAAGTTGACTCCCGTCTTGGTCGTTATCATTCCGAGCTATTTCTCTTTCAAGAGCACGAAGACAACGAAAGAAGCTGACAAACGTCTTGAGGGGTTATCGAATAAAATCGATACCCTTGAGAAGTCAGTCCAGACGGTCGAGGATATCGGGAAAGACAACCAGCGGAATTTGACAATTATCGGGAAAGGCTTACAACGGCTCCAGCGTTTTCGATTGCAAGAGAACTTAAAAAACGCGCTTAAACGCGGACACACGAACCAGCACGAGCTAGAAGAGTTGTCAAAATTATATGAAAGTTACGTCGAATTAGGCGGTAACGGCGCTATAAGAGTGCTCTTTGAGCGCTTCTTGGAGCTAGAAATTAAAGAGGAAAAGTGAAATGAATACAATCACTAATACTATCAAAGGTGGAAAATTATCGTCTCTTAATGGAGCGGTTGATTTTAATCTTCAGACTGGATGGCTTGAAACAAATAAGGAAGCTGTCGGAATTAGAAAGGAAAAATAACATGGATCAAATTACAAGCATTATTACTTCATCAGCTATGAGCATTTTAGTTGTATTGACAGGGGTCGTGGTTCAAGCGATCAAGAAATACTTACTTATGCGCGGTGGCAAGAAAGCAATTGAGATCGTTGAGATCTTGGCAAAGAACGCGGTACGAGCTACAGAGCAAGTTGCGGATAAGTTGGAAATCCATGGGGCAGAGAAGCTCGAGCACGCCAAGGCGAGCTTGATCGATGGCCTTGAGTCTCAAAATATCCACTTAACAAATCAAGAACTCAATACTTTTATCGAGGCAGCCGTCAAAGCTGCTAACGACGAATGGAAGAAATAAGAGAGGTTTTATCATGAGTAGAATTGAAAGCAGTATTGCACGTATGTACCACTTGCGGTCTATTCCTGTCCATTATGACATGAGTGATCGTAACGGTAACGATGCAGATGGTGACGGACGCATTGAGTTTGACTGTTCTTCTGCAGTAAGCTATGCGCTTGAAATCAATCTAAACAACAACACAGAAACGCTTCAACAAGCGCTCCCTGCTATTGGTTATGTTAAAATCTTTGACGCAGTGGACGGAACGTTCGACGCTCGACGTGGTGACGTGGTCATCTGGGCACCTCGCGATGGATCCAGCTCACTTGGTGCATTCGGTCACGTTGTAATCATGACGGGTGAAAACTCTGCAATCCACTGTAACTACGGTTCAGACGGTGTGACAGAGAATGATTACAACTATATCTGGAACCTCAACGGACGACCTCGCGAGATCGTATTCCGTGAGAATGGTGCTCCAGTCCCTGCGCCAGCACAAAGCGAATTTGACCGCATCCTGGATGTGAACACGCGCCTTGAAGTGTCAGAGAAACCTTACTATGAGGGCACGCTCACAATCGATTACTATGTAGAAGCTGGCCCTCGTATCGATAGCCAGGACAAAGAATTCTTACCTGCAGGTACTCGTGTCCGGGTCTACGAGAAACTGAACGGCTGGGCGCGTATCAATCACCCAGCAAGTGCTCAGTGGGTCGAGGACAAATACCTAGATGATTGCACCCCGATTTAAGTTAGTTCTAGCCTAATAACAGCCCACTTCGCGGTTCCTATCTAACCCTACCCTCTCCCAATTCGGGAGGGGGGTTTTTTATTGTCTGTTATAACGGCAATTTTTAAAAATGTCTATTATAACGGCAATTTTTACCATAAAACCTTGATTTTATTAGTTAACAGTGGTATAATAATAGTACACAGATTTTGAACAATCTACTAAATAACCAAGTGAAGATAGGGTGACACCTTGCTTGGATTGCATGCATAATTCCCGTTACGCTCCTTGTGAGATATTGTAAGGAGATAAGTAATTCTCTTTTGAGCAATCGAAAGAGATCATGAAGTGTAAGAAGATTGAGGGTGTATGTAGTATAGAGGTTGTGCGTAATTAGATCATTATCAGACGGTGGCAGTGATAATAGACGCTTCCAGTGGAAGAATAATCTAGCGAGGCCTTATGTAGCAGTAAGAACCAAACTAGAAAAGCTATAATAAACTGTTTTGCACTTGAGGTTGAGACATCAGCCAATAACACTAAAGATAAGTACAAGTAGCCCAAAATGTGCAGATAAAACATTTGGATATGTTATGCTTAAAATATATTTCTGAATGTCGGGTGAAAGTTGGACGTAACCAGTCGTGCCTAGCTTTTTAATCGCTACGGAAGTTATAGGGTCGCTCCTTATGGCTCAGACCGTGGTAGGCTATCGGTCAATAAATTGCGTACAATCGAAGTAGAGCGAAGGCTCATTTAATAGATTGTTTAAAGTTTGTGTATACCCTTGCAAAGAGCAAGGGTTTTTCTTTTTGAAGAGGTGACAAATTTACTAACCTTGATTGAAATCAACGTAACCAAATTTATCAAATTTTCCAGCGAATAACTATCTGGTCAGAAGTGACTTGCACCTTGTCTATTAACTCTCTGACAATAACCTTCTGGTTATCGTATGACATCTCAAGCACGCTACTAGCATCTAATAGCTTTTCTATCTTCTGCCTTTTGCCCTCTTGCTTATCAGTCGAGGCTTTTTTTATTTCTTCTTCCAGCGTGGCCCTTTGCTTGATGAAATATTCAGACTTACTTCTCAATTCGTCAAGCGTGATGCGGTCATCTAAATACAAGTCATTCAGTTTGCTCAATTTGAGCGATAGGCTATCTATCTGTTTCTGTATGGCTTGCTTGTCAATGACTGGGCTTGCACTATCAAAAAATATCTCTTGTATCTTCTTTGGGTCATTCTGCAGCATAGCTATGCGAGTTAGTACATAATGCTCTAGTATATCCATGTAGTAGTAGCCAGAGTCACACTTTTTATTATCGTTATAAACCGTGACACCTTTTGTAGATCGTGGATGTCTCTGGTAGCATTCATACCGCTTGGTGCGTGTACCGTCTTTTCGCTTTTGCCCTAAAATAACTTTAAGGGGCGCGTGACAATATCCACATTGTGCCAGGCCAGATAGCATATATTTAGCCTGGAATGGTCGAGGGTTTGAGAGTTCTTTTGCTGTCTGCTGTCGTTTAGCCAGCTCTCTTTGTGTCTGCTCAAAGTCCACTAGAGAGATTATGGGCTTGTGTGTGCCCTGGAACGTCTGGCCCTTGTATTGGTTCAATCCACAATATACAGGATTGGCTAGTATTCCTCTGATTGTACGATAGCTCCAGGCTGGTTGCTTTGGATATTCCTCATTGATTTTATCCCTCAATTTAGTTATTGACATACCAGCCAGGTATGAAGTAAATATCTCTTTGACCGCCAGAGCCTCGTACTCGTTAATAGTCATTGACCCTGTTTCTTTGTCGTAGTTGTAGCCGTATGAGGTTTTAGCCCACATCATAGACTTTCCAGCTTTGGCACGTCCTAACTTGCCTAATTGCATACGCTCTTTGATCTGCTCGCGCTCTAATTGAGCGAATACGGATAATAAGCCTATGACGGCCCGCCCGAATGGTGTTGAGGTGTCAAAATTTTCGAGCAAGCTGACAAACTCGATATTATTTTTTAAAAACACATCCTCTATCAAATAGAGCGTGTCCTTTTGGCTACGGCTCAATCGGTCCAGCTTGTATACTAGTACCGTATCGAATAGCTTGCTTTGGGCATCTTGTACTAACTGCTCAAGTGCTGGACGCTCGGTTGTTGATCCAGAAAATCCACCATCAGTATAGACTTTGTAAACGTGCCAGTCCTTAATATCGCAGTAGCTTTCCAGTTTTGCTTTCTGTTCATCTATCGAGTACCCCTCTTCCAACTGGGAAGTAGTGGATACCCGTACATATAATGCTACTTTATTCATTGTCTTTCACCTCCATTTTTGATAAAATAGAGTACAGAAAGACCCTTTCAAAATAAAACATTTTGAAATCCTTTCTTTATCTTTTCAACCTCACGCTCGATGGTCGCCAAACTTTCAGAACGTGGGGCTTTTTTTATTTATCTAAAATCATTTTACCGTCTTTCTCCTGCGCAATAACTTTTGCATTAGCATCTAAAACGATAAGGTTTGGAGCTTTAAAGTTTGGGTCATACTGTCTAAGCTCATTCTCTCCGGCCTGTTTTATTTTAAGCATACCGTCAACCATAGGTTGAGCCTGTTTAATCTGTTCATCGGTTAGGGTGTCTGAAATAGTGATTGCTATATCTTTCTCGGTCGAATTAACAGACGCTTTAGGATCGACTCCATGCACCCATGCTTTGAAATTGTCTACAAAAACATCGTAAGCAGAACGTCCTTGTAAAGCATCACTAGAAGAAGTTGAAGAAGTTGATGTCTTACTTGATGATGATACTTGTTCTGTACTTTGCTCTTGCTCTGGTTCTGCAGTAGTGTTTTGACTGCACCCAGCTATAAATAAAGTGATTGTAGCGATTGCTACCAGTGTAATTTTTTTCATAATGTCCTCCTAAAGACTTTTTTTATTTTTACGGTTTATAAATATCTACGACTTCCCCAATGGTTCGAATATCGTCATTCTCTGTCAGATGGATTTCCTCGTATCCACTATTTAAACTCTGCAAGTACCAGGATCCATCATAATCTCTTTTTAGCTTTTTAACAAAGTTCTTGCCGTTGATTTGGAAGATGCCGATATCATTGATTTCTACCTGACTAGTAATCTTAATAAACAATAGATCGTTATCTTCTATAAGAGGCTCCATCGAGTCGCCAGCTACTTTAGCAATAGTGTCATATTTCTCTGGTACGTCTTCGGCTCTTAGTCTTACCTCCATGTGTAAATTGTCTTCTTGGAAAGTACCATGACCAGCAGCTACTAACCCCTCTACGTAGTCAATGATATAATCTTCATTGTTTACCTTCTCGAAGATAGAAACAACCTTAGAGCTTTCCTGTTCATCAAGTTGAGCATTGGCAAATCCGAGGACCTTCTCTTGTCTCGGTTCTTCTAGTTGATTGTAGACCGTTAGGATTTCAGGCACTTCAGTCTCTGCTTTATGAAAATCCACGCCGTCTGCCAATGTTTCAGGGCGAATCCCAAGCGCTGAGCAGATTTTAAAAATATTATCAACATTAGATTTTAAAATTCCTCTGTTGAGAATGGAATTTATAGTAGAAGCTGGCATATCTACTTTTAATGCCATCTGTCGAACACTCCCATATTTCAATTCTATGAGTTCTCTTAATTCCTGTTCTGTCATAGCTATTTCTCCTTTTTTTACATTATATCACACGAAAATTCGTTTGTAAAGAAAAAGAAAATTAAAAAATTAACGTTTTTCTGTTGACAATGAACGAAAAAAAGTTTATCATATAATCAAGCTCATCAAAGAGCTTTAATTTAAATACAAATGAACGATATTTCGTTCAGAAAGGAGTTGCGTATGTTAAACATTGACGAGGCGCGAAAGGAAAAAGGTATCTCCATTGTAGATATCGCTGACTATCTTTGTGTACGATCTCAAACCGTTAGCGACAAACTAAGAGGAAAGTACCCTTTCACTTTTCAAGAAGCTATGCTAGTTCAGGAGAAATTTTTCCCAGAATATGAACTAAAATATCTTTTTACACCAGCAGGCGACACTGCTTAATTTTTTAACCTATTGAACGAAAATTCGTTCATAACTAATGCGACAGAATAGAAAGGAGCAAACATGAAAAATAGTTTAGTCGGCAAGTACCTTGAAATCTCTGGTGACATCGCTGGACGAATCGAACTAGAAAACGAAAAAGACCTACTTGTCCGCAGGGCGATAGTCGTTGATGGACACATCGGTTTATGCGAACAAGCGGTCTATGTTGATAAAAAGGCGCTAGACAGGTATTGGTTCAAGATAGTAGAACTATCTACTGTTCCTGAAACCATCAACAGCGTTGACAGCACTGATTTGGTTAGGAAATGGTTGAACATGTAGATTGACGCTCTCGTGTCCATTGACATACTCAACACATTTTACCAAGTAATGCTCAGATTTATGGTCTGCGGACTTAGCGATGACAGAACCTATAGTAGGAATAGCGGGCAATGCCATTGGCACAGACTCAACATGGCCATCAATCATGATGTGACAAGTAACCATAGCTTTTCTCCTTTCAGATGAGATGGCTAAATTATATCAAAAAGGAAGCAATATGAACAAAATAAAACTAAGTATCAAACCTAAATGTGAACCTACCGAGGGCCAATGTTTAAGATCTTCAGGATATTCAGTGAAAATCAATGACTGGGAGCTTGGCCGAGGGGTTATTGATTTTAAACTAGAAATGCCTGCGGATAAGAAACCAAAAATCACCATCACAGCGATTCCAGATGTAATGGAAATTGATGCGACAGTGATTGCTGATATCCAGAATTTACAATCTGAATGCGATATAGAATCCTGAGAAATCTTCTTCGAGATGGATAGAAAGGAGAAAAATTGGCACAAAGAAGAATGTTTAGCAAGAAAATTACAGACACAGATAGTTTTCTTGATATGCCCTTGTCTGCTCAAGCATTGTACTTCCATTTAAATATGGGAGCGGATGACGAGGGGTTTGTGGATAACATTAAGAAAATACAACGTTCGATCGGAGCAAGTAACGACGATTTAAAAATCTTGGTTGGAAAAGGATTTCTAATTCCTTTTGAGAGTGGCGTGGTAGTTATCCGTCATTGGAGAATACACAACTACATTCAAGCTGACAGATTTCAAGCCACGATCTATCAAGACGAAAAAGAACAATTAGAATTTGATAAGTCAAAAATCGCTTCTATCAAGCCTTTAGACCAATGTATACAAAATGTATCCAAAATGGATACGCAGGTAAGGTTAGGAGAGGATAGTTTAGATAAGGATAGATTAGATAAGGTTAACTACCTATACAGTGGTGAAGATGAAAAAAAATCTTTGTCACAAATTATCAAATCCTCCAACATCAAAATTAATGATCGTCACACTCAAATGCTACTTGACTATATCGGACTAGATAACATGACAGTTGACATGATCCAGTACGCTGTAGAAAAAACAGAAGATGCTGGTTCTACCAGTTTTAACTACCTAAAAGCAATTTTAGAAAACTGGAAGAAAGAGGGCTTTACCTCACTAGAAGAAGTTGAGGCACATGAGCAGAAGCGACAAGAGACACAATCTTATCAGACTAAGAAGAAAGATTTTAGCTCTGGAAGATATGCACTGCTTGGAACTGACATAAGCGTACATGAAATTGATCCAGAGTTAGGATTTTAAGGAGGTGAGGCGATGGATTTACCATTGGTCTATCACATCAACGAGCAAGAGACTTGCGCTATTCATTCGTGCTTCAAGTGGACATTCAATGATGATGTGCCACTAAGAAATAAGAATAACAGAACCTTTTGCCCAGAGTGCCAACGTGAAAGTATGGCACGGGAACAAGTGAAGAAGATAGGGCTTGCCTATAATAGCACGGTCTTACGTAGCACGTTTGATGTGTTAGATAAAAACAGTATCATCCCACCAGATCTAAAAGAAGCGAGTTTGAAGAACTTCACGGTTACTAGCCAGATTGAGGAATACGCTAAAAACTACGCCTTGCGAATAGTAAGACACTATCTGCATGACGGTAGAGGTAATGCTTTGATTATGGGTGAAGCTGGTCGAGGAAAGACGCATCTAGCTCTAGCAATCGCTAGAAAGTTAAATGCTGACTTCAAAGCGAATAGCGCACCTAAGAGCGTACTCTTTATGAATGTGCCTACCATGTTTCAGAAAATTCAAGGTGGATTCAACAAAAAGGATGCCAGAACCACAGATGACTGGCTAGACTTGCTGACTAAGGTTGATTATCTAGTCCTTGATGATTTAGGTAAGGGAGACCGTGGGCAGTGGAAGCAAGACTTTTTATACACGCTTTTAGACAATCGAGATAAGACCATCATCACTACCAATATGGGAGGCAAAGCGATGAAGGAAGCCTTTGACGATGGTTTGAGAAGTCGCATTACTAAAGGCGGACGGGACCTTTACTTTAAATACCCGGACAATGCAGAAGATAGGAGAAAATTGCCGTTTTGATTGACAAAATGATTGAGGGCTTCGAAGCTACTTGCTACGAGCTTTCGGACGAAATTAAAGCCAAACTACTAGCCAGTGATCCAAATGTTGCGCGTGGAAAGATCATGGATTTGTACGCCTGTAGACTAGCTGGCAGAACATAAAAAAAGGCCCTTTGGGAACGGGACCCCAAAAGACCAGAGATAAAACTTTTCTAAGGAAATTATAACATGACTAGAATTAAAAAGCAATGGCGACCGCGCATAATCAACATTATGGCAGACGGTAGCCAGGTAGAAGATTTAACAGGGTACACAATCCCAAAAGATAGCGGATATTACAACGTTATCAGACGAATTAATAAGGAGATTTAAAATGTATAACGAGATTTTAGGGTGTATGACAATCGCAGGAACATTTTTTGCATTAGGATTTGTCGGAGCTGTATGGGATTTCAAACGGGCACAACGCAAGAAAGCGCGTGAACGAAAGCTAGATATAGCAATGGAACAATACAATGCAGACATTAATGAAGCTATGGCAATTGGTGAGCAAAGTGTGTTTGACCGATTAGCAGAAGCACGGAAGTACTCGCGCTCTGACAACGACTGGAATATGGCAGATTAAACAACTAAAAAAAGGAGGGTAAGCTATGAACGAACGGTTACAGCTAATACTAGCTTGTATCAGAGTTGGTCGGGCAAATGTGCTAACAACTCATGATATCGCTAAAATGACAAACTTATCAGTTCGAGGGGTTCGCGAGGGTATTGCAGAGCTACGACTTAATCACTCAGTGCCTATCGTGGCCAGTCGGTCGCTTCCTCGCGGTTACTATTTTGCAGAGAATGACGATGAGTACACAGCCTGGGTCCTGCAGTACAAAAAGCAGATCAAGACTGAACAGAAGCTACTGAACAGCTTAAAGTCTACGAGCTGGGACAGTTATAAGAAATTGAAGGAGAAAAAATGGAATTAGAATTTATTTGGAGGTTAGCACACCAGCTTGACAAAGATACTTTCTTTGAAGTGTATGGTTTACTAGACAATACAATCGAAGTAGGAACACAGGAAAATCTTTTAGATTTGCTAGAAAAGAAGCGTACATCTGGACTTTTTTCTATGCATGAATTTGCAGTAAAATTTGGAATTGCTAAGCAAGCATATCACAATTGGAAGCATAAAGGGAATATCCCAGATAGACACATTAGAAAGGCTGCTGAAATTTTAGGATTGGACAACAAAACTGCAACGGAGCTAAATTACAGAAAAGAGTACAAAGGTAGCAATACAAACTCTATCAAACTTCTTGAGAAGCGAAGAATTGAATTAGGTCTTGGTAAGAAAGATTTTTCAAAATTAATCGGGTGTGACTTGGTTACATATCGGAATTGGCGAAAGGCTGGGCGTATCCCTGACAATCGACTGAAAGAAATCAGCGAAATTACAAAAATAAACTTTGATTTGTTGGTGGAATCAAACTTTGCGGATATTTAATAAAGGAGATAAAACAATGACAAACAACCAAGTAGCAACTAAAACAACGGGCGACTTTCTCACAAACCCGCAACTATTAAGTGCCAAGATCGTCAAGCAATACCTTGACCCGTCCGGCAAAGCCAATGATGAAGAACTAGCTTACTTTATCGCAACTTGTAAAGAACGCAATCTCAACCCATTTACTAAAGAGGTTTACTTTATCAAGTACGGAACGAACCCAGCGCAAGTGGTTGTCTCAAAAGATGCTTTTATGAAGCGTGCAGAACAAAATCCAAACTTTGACGGATTTGAAGCTGGTATCGTGGTAGAAACTGCAGACGGTGAAATCAAGCATATCACTGGAACAATCCACAGCAAAAATGACGAACTTTTGGGAGGCTGGGCCAAGGTTTATCGCAAAGACCGTAGCTATCCTATCGAGGTAGACGCTGATTTTAAAGCATATAACACTGGCAAGTCTATGTGGGCTAAAATGCCAGCTCTTATGATCCGAAAGGTAGCCCTTGTATCTGCAATGCGTGAAGCATTTAGCGAAAATGTGGGAGGTCTATACACTGCAGACGAAATGGAGCAGTCACAGCCTATTGATGTAACCCCTAAGGAAAGCCGTGATGAAGTCATGAAGCGTAAGCAAGCACAAATTGAGCAGATGAAGCAAGAACAACCAAAGAAAGAGGTTGAGCCAGTAGCGAGCACAGAATACATTGCAGTAGAAGAAATGCCATTTATGGCAGAAGAACTGCCAGATGATATTGACTTACCATTCACTTAATAAAAGGAGATACAAGGAATGAAAGAAGCAGAAAAAATCAACCAATTAGAAGACATCCAGATTAACTTCGAACCCGCCAAGGTCGCATTTAGCGACTTTGAGGCATTCGAGGCTGGGATTGAACAAGCGGTCGCAAAATATGGCACGTTCGACTTGGAAGTCAACACGATTGAAGAAGTCAAGCAAGCCAGAACTGATTTAAACAAACTAAGCCAGAGCCTAGAAGATCGTCGGAAAGAAATCAAAAGCAAAATCAATGAGCCTTACGCAGAATTTGAAAAAGCCTATAAAGTGCCTTATAACAAATTGAAAGACTTAATTGATACCTTGAAGCACCAGATTGATGGCTACGAGGAAAATCAGAAAGCCTTACGAAAAGACACAGTGCGTAGCTGGTTTAAAGAAAAAGCCATCGAGGGCAATCTTAACCCAGAAATCTTTGAACAATATCTGGACGGATATACCAAGGCTGGGCAATTCAAAAAGGATAGCTTCCAACTCTTGAAAAAGACAGAAGCAGAACTGGAAGCAATCGTGCTTGCTGAATTGCAAAAACAAAATCAGAAAGACCAAGACATCTCAATCATCAGCAGTCAGTGTGCGACTCACAATATCGGGCCAGCTACTTATATTAGAGCTTATGAGAGCGGTCAGACGCTTGCAGAAGTGCTTGATAGCATCACTGCAGATGTCGAGAGTGCCAAGCTATTCAAAGAACGTCAAGAAGCACGGGAACGAGCAGAGGCAGAACGCAAGGCAGAAATCGAGCGCATTGCTAAGGAGCAAGCAGAAGCAAACATCAAAGCCTACGATGCAGAAACTGGCGAGGTTATTGAAGATCAACCAAAACCAGAGCCAGCAAATAGTAAATACGTTACTACTATCAAGTTTTGGTTTGATCTCGAACAGGCAAAACAATTCAAAGAGTGGTTAGACACTCATAACATCAAATTTGAAACCGTGGAAGGAATGAAGAGAGTATGACATTCAAAACAAGTGATCTACTTAACTATAGACAACTTTGGTGGCTTGATAAATTTCTAATTGGCCATAAAGGATATATCGCAGGAGGATGTTTCAAGAATATATTCAATAATGAACGTGTTAAAGATTTAGATATTTTCTTCGAGAGCGAGCAGGATTTTTTGGAAGCCAAGAAATATTTTAAGCAACAAATGAAAGATAAACCCCAAGAATGGCGCTTTTCTTACGAGAACAAAAACTGCTGGTCAATTTATTCAACCAAAGAAAAAGTTCGTCTTGAACTTATTAGAAACACATACGGAAAACCTAAAAATGTTATTTCAAATTTTGATTTCACAATAACTAAGTTTGCTTATTACAAAAATTATGACAATTTGGACGAAGAAAATTATATGGCTGTTTTTGAAGTCATATTTCATGAAAACTTCTTTGAGCATTTGCATACAAAAAGGTTGGTCGTAGATGCTCGTCTGCCTTACCCAGTCAGCACTTTCAACAGAATGTTGAGGTATGCCAAATACGGCTATCAGCCATGTAGAGAAACAAAAATAAAAATTGTCACAGAGCTGACCAAACTAGACCCTGAAAATGAAAAAGATTTTGAGGAGCAACTAGGAAAAAGTCTTTACGAAGGGATGGATTAAATGTTAAACAACGTATCACTAGTTGGTCGCATGACCAGAGACGCAGAATTGCGCTACACAGCAAACAATCAAGCAGTTGCAACTTTTACCCTTGCGGTCAATCGCAATTTCAAGAGCCAAAATGGCGAGCGTGAAGCAGATTTTATTAATTGTGTGATCTGGCGACAGCAAGCAGAAAATTTAGCGAATTGGGCTAAAAAAGGTGCTTTGATTGGTATCACTGGACGCATCCGGACACGCAACTATGAAAATCAGCAAGGCCAGCGGGTGTATGTGACCGAAGTCGTAGCTGAAAACTTCCAACTTTTGGAAAGCCAGAAAGAGCGTGGCAATCAAACGCAAGCAAATAGCCAGCCAGACTTTGGACGACAAGCAGAACCGTTTGATATTGATGATGATTCGTTACCGTTTTAGCCTATGACATGGATTGAAGAACATTTTGCCAGAGAGTACCCGGAGATCAAAACTATACAAGACATCTGGGATAAAGATGATCTGGGCGGATATCAGACGCAGCGGTATTCGAGGGAATTGAACAAAATAATTATCACTAACGACTTGACCGCTATCAGTAACGATTTGAGAACAATCGGGCTCACTCTGGCAGATTTTAAACAGCAGCTAACTTTATTTTAAACAAGGAGAAACAACATGAAACAACAAAAAGAATTTTACGCAATCGCTTTGGATAAAAATAACTGTTTTTTGTCAGAGTACAAGAACAATGAAAAGTCTTTGACATTCACTGCTAAAACAACTAACGATATTCGCAATGCTTTGATTTTTGAAAAAGGAGTTGAAGAAACTGAAAAATCTATGGAAAATCTGGCTAAAGCAGTAGGTGGTCGTCTTGTTAAGGTTAAGGCAGAATACGAGATCACAGAAGAAGATGGTTCAGAACTAAAAGAACCATTAGACAAAAAAGATGAAAAAGGCGAATTTGATGAATTTCTAAAAAGATTGTTAGGGCAGTAAGACATGATAGAACCTATAATCATGCAGTTTGAACTAGCACGCAAGCAGATGATATCTGCGAATGACCGCTTGCACTTCAAACAGAAAGCTAAAATCACACGCTTTCTACGAGAGCTAGCAAAATACGAGGGTCAGAACACTCTCAAAGATTGGTACGGGCTACCATTCAGCAAAGATAAGCCTTGCAAGGTACGAGTGGTTATATTCCCACCTAAGAATTATAGTTATGACCCTCCAAACTGGTCACCCACTAGCAAAGCATTGCTGGACGGTCTGACGGATGCAGAATTTTGGACAGACGACAATTACAACATAATTAAGGAAGTCAGCTTTTTGCACGGTGGGAAGTCTGGTACAGAAAATTACAAAATTAAATTAGAAATCACGGAGGTAGGGAATGGATGATCTAAAAGATGAAATGAAACATGACCTATTTATTGTTGCCATCTGTACATTATTTTTTGTGATTGGCGCAGTGCTTGGCAATGTAGTGCCATTAAATCCACCGCCTAAAAAACAACCCATAACCATCCATGTTGTGGATAATGCGGGTGGTTTGATGGCAGGACAAATCACGGATAAGGAAATCATAGAGGGACGCTACACAGTGACCGCTGGGGCTTACGGCAAGTTTCTAGTAACCAAGGAACAGTACGAAAACCTCAAGGTCGGTGATGAAATTCCAGAGTATTTGAAGAAAAGAGGTAGCTAGATGAATAAGCAAGAATTGATTGAGAAATACGAACTTGAGTTGAAAGATGTTCAATTGAAATTTGGAGCAAATTATAAAACCAAGGTTTATGAGGATCTTATAGAAGATCTGAAACAACTCGACGAACCGCAGAAAGTCACAATCCCGCAGTTCGTGGCTGATTGGATTGATAACATGAAATGTCAAGGGAAGACCCTATATTATGGATTGGATCACACGCCACCAGAAGAAGTAGATTTGTGGTTTTGTGAAGATGAAGTAAATCGACAAAACACCTTTGCCCGTGCATGGCTTGACGGCTACGAGGTCGATAAAGAAAATCGGTATCGGGTGAA
>ENA-OWNK01000099-OWNK01000099.1-metagenome-genome-assembly--contig:-NODE-99-length-37769-cov-6.420162_pt1 | contig 37769 bp, 39 predicted proteins | sample MGYA00245343_ERZ651121 | MGnify/ENA primary metagenome ERZ651121 (study PRJEB26857, sample SAMEA4031775) | metagenome | biome: human; feature: oral; material: saliva | place: Philippines | collected 2014 | study... | reverse complement strand
CTATCGATAAAGGTTTAACTATCCAGTATTCTGAAACTGATGGAGAAACAGATGATTGGGAAGATCTCTTAACTGGAGAATTAGACTTTGGTATGTATGAATACCGAGTTAAACCTAACAGTAAGCCTAAGAATAATCCAGATGCTAGATTCAAGATAGGAGATAAATTAGTTCGTATAGCAGACGAAGGTATCCTCAACCCACCTATAGTTACAGTGAGAGGCTTTAGTACCACAGGAGAGTATCAGTGGGAAGAAGTGTATAACCGAACTCCTATAGAAGCCATAGATGCTAACTATCTAAACATCAATGATGTCTATTGGTGGCACGTTATCCATTACCACAAAGAGGACAGATACACTCTAGCTCCAACTATGATGAAGCTAGGGGAGGTTAAAGGTTGGGCTAATGAGACATATAGCCCTATGTTTGAAATGGGATTTAGAATCCCTAGAAAGGACTAATTATGAAACTAGAAGAGAAAATAGAGCTTCTTACAGCTTATGCTAAGGATAAGAAGCTAGTTGAAGTTTATGATGAAAATACCGATAGCTGGATGATTAAGGTATTTGATATCTGGGATTTTGAAGGGGGTAAGTATAGGATAAAGTCTAAGATTGAATCTAAGTTCAAAGCTGGAGATGTCTTAGTTTGTAAGACAGCAGAGAATATGTTAAATCCAACTCGTTTCTTAGTTAAGAAAGTTTTTGATGACGAGTATGTGCTAGAAAGCTCAACAATTACTGATAGAGAAACTATCGAAGATATGTTTGTATCAGAGAAGGATGTCTTATGGTATTTCGAGTTCTATGATTACTTTAATAAAGAATATTCTCTGTATCCTACTAGAAACACTATAGAGAAAGCAGACAAAGACTTCGCACCATATCACGATACATTCAAATGGCAACCTATGTATCTCTTAGGCTTTAGACTAAAGGAGAACTAATGTTTGAGAAAGAGATTAAAGAAACTGTTGAGAAGTACATTACTAAAGGGTGGTATACAGAAAAGTATAGAAAGGTAAGCATACAAGAGGATATAACTGAACATATATTCAAGGATACACCATATCCTTATGAAGTTATAAATAATCTTGTAGCTTACCCAAACATCTATAGTCCAATATTCGACATAGTTGAAGAAGAGTTTCCATTACTCAACAACTGCATTATCTTTATGAGAAAAGAGCATCTAAAAGCTATTAATTTTACTACTCTCTTAACTAAGGAGAATAGCATAATGTTTGATGAGGAAGCAGAGAAACTCAAGCTAAGGGTTATCCAAGAAGAGTTAAAACCTTATGCTGAGAGATTATTCAACGAGTTACCGCTAATGGAAGCTAAAGCTAATACTCTATTTGAGGAGAACGAATGGAACTAACAATAAACGTAGAGGACTATATCTCTGAGAGTGATATCAAAGAGATGTGCAAGCAGAGTGTAAGAAGCTATATAGACAGACAGATAAGTCAATTTACTAACATAAAGGACTTTATCTCTGAAGCTGTCTATGGCTCAATATCAGGAGAGTTTCTAAAGGTAATCTTTCAAGAAAACCCAGAAGCTGTAGATGAAGCTCTAAGACAACTAAGGAAGCTAGTTAAAGATGGAGAGTTTATATCTAGCTATGCTCTATTCGGATATAGCATTGAACCTGATGCTAGTGATAGATACTATCGACCAGCTACTTATGCTAGAGCTACATACATCAATACCTTAGTTCAAAATATGCTTAAAGAAAACGAAGGAGCTATCAAGGATAAGGTTAAAGAACTAGCTTTTAAGAGAGTAGAAGCTTCTACATTAAAGGGTATCGATAATGGAGACTTTGATCTCTCTTACTACATATTAGATGCCTTAAGAAAAGGACTAAGAAAGGACTAATAATGAGAAACATCAAGTATAAACTCTATTCTCCAAGCTGGAACAAGGTGTTTAGAGTAACAAATATAGTTTTCGATAAGCAAGGGCTAATAGAAACTGTTGCTGTACCAATGAAAGATGCCTTACCAGAACACTATGGAGATACTGATCTTGTTCTGGATCTCTATCCTAAAGATAAGATAGAGCTATTAGAGTTCACTGGACATTATGATATGGATGGTAATGAGATATATACAGGATATATAGTTAGCTTCTCAGCTTCTAATCAGAATTATATAGGTGTTGTTGAGTGGGATAAAGATGCTGCTAGCTATGTTCTTAAAGCTAAGAACCACTATAACGAATATTTCAATGAGGTTGATAACCTAAGGGTTATCGGTAATATCTACGAGAATAAGGAGTTAATTAATGAGACCACTGAAGTATAAAGCATACATCAAGGATTACGATCAGATAGCTGATGTAGAGATATTAGAGCTATTACCTAATGGAGAAGTTCAAAGTGTTGTGATACACGATGATGAACTGAATGAGGAAGTCTATAGACTTACTCAAGGGCAATTTGTGCTAATGGAGTTCACTGGGTACACAGATAGCAATGAGGACGATGTGTATTCTGGACAGATAATAGAGTGCGGTGTAAAGGATAATGTTAAAACCTTTCGAGGCTTTAAAGCAGAAGTAGTCTGGGGAGATAACTATAAAACTTATGGTATAGAACACCCTACAGAGGGTTTCTGCCCACTATGGCATCTCGATGGATTTAAGATCATAGGTAACATATACCAAGATAAGGAGTTACTCAATGGCTAAGTTCAATATTGGAAGTGTATTAGTCTTTAAGGCAAAAGAGGGAAACTATATTGATCCTTTAGTATCTTTTGAGCAAGTTACTGATGTCCAGAACGGACAATACTTCTTATCAGACTATGGTGCTATAGATATAGATCAAGCTGAAGAAAAATACGTTAAAGTAGAAGATGTCTTATGGAGACACTATGTCCTAAATACTACAACTAATACGTTAGAACCTTTAGGTTTCTTTCTATTACCGAAAGATGCTAAGAAAATTTATCACGAAAGACAAACAAACTATAGCATACTAGTTACAGCCTATTGGGAAGGTTTCACTTTACCTAAAGAGGAACTAGACCCTAAGTTCTATGATGATGACGTCATAGTTCATAGGGATCTAATTGGAGAGCCATTAAGTGAGAGAAATCTACTTACTATAAGTAGTGTAGATATCCCTTCAAAGCAATATGTATTCATTGATGGTTCTACTAAGAGTATCTCAGAGGTAGATGAAGAGTATATTGAAGCTTTCAGTGAGAATACCCTATGGTATTTTGAATTTAAGCTAAAAGATGTCGGTTGGATTACACCAGCAGATAACAAGAGAAAGACTTTCACAGAAGCTTCATTCACAAGTTCAATATTTCTACATTATGACGACTTTAAAGCTACAGAAGTATTAGATAGAAGAATACTCTTTAGCTTAGGATTTCAACTAAAGGAGTAAAGATGATTAAGTTCTACGAAGTTAGAATAGTTAAAGGCGATAAGACTCATTTTCATAAAGGTTTCTTATCAGAAGAGAATGCTACTAAGGAAGCTAAGAGAGAGAATAAGACAGCACCTGAAGGCACTACATTCGTAGTTAAAGCACACGCATTTGCTGATGGCAATGAGTTTGTAATCAGTAAAAAGTGATGCCCTACGGGCAGTTTTGCAGTAAAGGAGTAAATATGTATAAATTAGTAGAGAAAGGTAAATGTGTAGGAGTATATCCTACACTTAGTGAGGCATTCAAACATATCAGTTGCAAGAACTTTGCAATAGTTAGGAGAAAGGTATGATTGAATGCCAATGTTGCTTTGCATTAGTACCTCAGCACTATGTTGAGTGTCCTTCTTGCGGAGCTAAATTAGACTTTAAGCATAAAGTAACCTTCAAGACTTGTCTTCACGATAAACAAGATGACTTAATAGATCATACTGAAGAGGAGAATTGTAGAGAGGCTTATAAAGAGGCTTTACAGAGCCATAGAGAGGAGAACTAATGGAAGTAAGGGTATTAGATCACTTTAAGCTTTCTAACGCTGTAATAGCTGCTAGAACGTGTTGGAATAGCTTTCATAAAGGTGGTAACTATAGAGAGCCTACAGATAACATATCTGAAGCTGATAAAGAGCTACTTCAAAGACTATTGTTCAAGAATAAGCACGAGAGTGTTTTTGAAAGCATTTACTATTGCTTTAACATTCAGGATATTACTAGGTTTGTGCTAATGGAACTCTCACGTCATAGGATAGCAAGCTATAGCGTAGAAAGCACCAGATATACACTCAAAAGACTAAAGTATGAGAAGTCGTTTATAATCTACAATAGAGACAAACCTGGTTATGTCTATGATATAGAGAGAGCTAGTGAGTTCATAGAGATTAACCCTGATGTAAATACTAACTTTCAAGTCCAACAACTAGAGTTCGTAAGAGAAGTTCTACTAGATGGTGCATCTATAGATGATGCTAAGTATCTCTTACCAGAGAACTATCTAACTGATTTAGTATGGACTATTAACGTCAGATCTCTTAGAAACTTCTTACAGCTAAGGTTATCTAAGTCAGCTCATAAAGCTATTAGGTCATTAGCTAAAGCTGTCTATGAAGCAATCCCTGCTGAACATAAGTTCTTATTTGAGGATATAGCTAATGAGAATAGTAACCTTTGATATAGAGACTGAAACTATCCCTAAGCTAGTATCTAATATAAATACCATATTCTGCGTAGCTATAAAGGTCAATGACGAAGAAACTAAGTGTTATACGTATAAACCCCTTAGTAACTCAGATGGTTCGTTAGATCAAGTCCTAGACATCTTAAATAGTGCTGATCTATTAGTAGGTCATAATATCTGTAAGTTTGATATACCTGTAATAGAGAAGCTACTAGGTAAGCTAAAGCCTAAAATAGTTGATACCTTGATAGATACTAAGATTATGTATCCTAAAGACATACTAGAGAAGATTGACTACTCAATAGCTGATTATCCTAAGAAGCTAATAGCTAGTTATTCTCTTAAAGCTTTTGGCTATCGCCTAGGACTTAATAAGATAGATTATGAGGACTTTACTGAACTAAATGAAGATATGGTTACATATTGTAAGAGAGACGTAGATGTTACTTATAAGCTATATAAAGCTCTAATCAGAGATAAGAACTATCCTTCAGCTAAGATAAGAGAACTAGAGTATAAGGTAGCTTCTATTATCTATGATCAGCAAGAGTATGGTTTCTACTTCGATATAGATAGTGCTATGCAATTAGCTACTAAGCTAAGGTTTAAGCAGATGAACCTAGAACATAAGCTTCAGAGTATCTTTCCACCTAAGTTTGAACCTGATGGTAATCCTACTACTCCTAGTAAGCCTATGAATAGAAAGGTCATAGTTAGGGTATATCCTAAGCACTACAACATAACAGACTACTTTCAACCTTTACAGATTGACAAGAAGGGTTACTGGAAGTTTCCTAAGAAAAGTATGAAGTGGTTAGATTACCCTTATAAGATAATTATCTCTAGGGTAGAAGGAGAAGCTCAGAAGATTAAGCTAACTAAGTTTAATCCAGGTTCTAGGCAGCAAATAGCTAGTAGATTAATGTCTACCTATGGTTGGAAACCTAGTATCTATACAGACAAAGGTAATATCAAGATCGATGAAGATGTACTAACAGGAGATTATGATGAAGAGCTATGAGGTAATCGAGAAAGCTAAAGATGGTAGTGAGATAGTGATAGCTGTCTATACTAGCAAACAAGTTGCTCTAGCTAGAGCTAAAGAATTACAGGCTTCTTGCCACGAGAAGTCTATTAAGTATATAGTAAAGGAGAGTATATGAAACGTGATGATGAAGATTTAGAAGCTTACTGGGAACAGAGAGCTATGTTGGATAGCTTAGATGATGAAGATCCTTGGGAAACCTATCAAGGGGATTCTGATGATGAGACTTTCGTAGAAGACGATACTGAGCTAGAAGGAGACTATGAAGATGATGACGAATACTACGGAGAAGGATTACCAGATGAAGACTACTGAGTATCTCTATGGTAAAGACATCAGTAACTTCCCAGATGCTAAGGAGCATTATCAAGCTAAAATAGAAGCTAGCAAGCTATTGCTTAAAGAGCTTGTAAATGCTCCGTATGAGCAAAGAGATGAGCAAAGGATAAGAGACGTTACCCAAGCTATAAAGTTTAATGAAAGGCTACTAAATGAGTACTCTGAATGAAACTATGGCAGACATCTTTGCTTATCTTAAAGTTAAGAAAGATCTAGGTCAATTACTATTAGGGGATAATAGCCTTATTAAACTCTATAATCCTGAAACACATAGACTTCACGGTAAGGTTGATACTCTCGGGGCGAATACTGCGAGGTGTACACATAGTAATCCTAACATTACACAAATTAGTAAGGATAAGGAGTTTAGAGAACTTATGTGTGTACCAGAAGGCAAGCTTCTAGTAGATGTCGATGCGGATGCCTTAACTTCTAGGGCATCTAAAAGAGATTGAAATTAGGGAAACTCTTATTTATATAAGACAATCCTAAGCTAAGCATTCCTATAATGATGCTAGTTCTAATAGAATTAAGGAGTCAAAAACGAAACTTTGTTCAGTTTGCAGACAAGAAAAGCCTATCAAAGAGTTTTGTATAAACAAAGCTACGAAAGATGGTAGGAATACTTTTTGTAGAGAATGTGCTAAAAAGAAGAAAAAAGCTTTTAGTACTTCAGAACGAGGTGTTATTGTTACTATGTATGACAGTCAAAAACTTAGTTGCAGATTAAGAGACCATCCTATGCCTGCTTATACACTAAATGAGTTACAGGAGTGGGTTTTCTCACAACCTAACTGGAGTACTTTATACTCTGCTTGGGTAGAAAGTGGTTATAAGTCTAGAATGAAACCTTCAGTAGATAGGTTAGACGATTTTAAGACTTATTCATTTGACAATATTAGATTAGTAACTTTTAGAGAAAACGAGAGTAAAGGTCATAAACAAAGACATCTTGGCATAGGTACACAAGGACAAGCTTGTAAAGCTGTCATACAGTATGATAAAGAAGGTAAGTATATAAAAAGATATGCTTCGGCTTCTTTAGCAGCATTAGAAGTACCAAAAGCTAACAGACAAAATATTCAGAAAGTCTGTAATGATGAAAGACCTTTATGTGCTGGTTTTATCTGGAAATGGGAATGAAAGTTCAACGACTATCCCTTATGGGAGTACACTACAAGCTATTGGTAGTGGAAGCGGTCTCTACTCGAGAGAGTAATGATATAGTCTGAACTCTATGGCGACATAGAGAAGTTCATAAGAGAACTGATAAGGAACTAGCGAGCCTTATTGAACACATTGTAGAATTGGTAATGCTTGGACATTACTTAGGTCCATACGACAATTATGAGTTTGCTCATACAGTAGATACTGGAGATAAATCTAAAGGTACTGATATTCATACAGTAAATCAACATAGAACTGGATTGCCTACTAGAGACCTAGCTAAGGTCCTGATCTATAGCACTATATATGGTGCTGGAGAGACTAAGATAGGCATACAGGTATGGAACAAAGAACCATTTGAATACACAGCTCAAGAATATGCTATAGCTCTAGAAAAGATCGAGAACAGAATAGAGATAGTAGATGGTAAGAAGTTCTATCCTATAGCTAAAGGTGCATTAGCACCATTTGACGATACTCTAATTTACCAGACCATTTATGGAGCTAGAGTATCTCAAATGTTTAGAGATAATACTAAGGGCTATAGAGAGCTTCTAGAGGCTACTATAGCTTCAGTAAAAGATGACAAGATAGTTGGCTTAGATGGACGATTATTAAACGTCAGAGCTAAGCATAAAGCCTTTAATCTACTACTACAGTCTGCTGGAGCTATCTTTATGAAGTATTATCTAGTAGAAGTTGATAGACAATTAAGATCCTTATACACTCACGGTAAAGAGTTTGCATACGTAGCCAATATCCATAAGTTAGTATAATTGTGGATGTAAAACTTGCTTAATTGCTGGAAACTCTTTAGAGCCTAAACTACCAAAGCGTAACAATGTTTAGGATTAGACAATCAGCAGCGAAGCTATTTAAAATAGAAAGGAAAAGTATGCCAACAGAATTAGAAGATTTCAATTACTTTAAAGCTAATCAATTAGCTAATATTGACTTTACTACAGGAGTTATAGATGTTTATGCTAAGGCAAATATCACTAATCCTAAAAGTAAAGATTATGGTACATTTAAAATATTCGTTAGAAAAGATGTAGGATCTATGAATGAAGACGGTTATATCCGTTTATGGTGTCATAAGAAATTACGAATGAAGCATAGATTAATATGGTTCTTAGCTTATGGGGAAATACCAGACGAAATAGATCACATTAATGGAGATAGAGCTGATAATTCACTAGATAACTTAAGAAGTGTGTCTAGACAAGAGAACTTAGCTAACATTAAATACCCTACTAAACGAAACGATCATAAGTATTTCTCAGAAAGAGAACTTCACATCATTTCTAAAGCATTATCTAAAGGATATTCTCAAAATCGAATAGCTAAAGTATTTGGATGTAAACGTACCACTGTATCTTCTATTGCTAGGAAGCATAGGCATAAAGACATTTCTGATTTATATTTTAAATAGAACGTTCAACGACTATCCGTAAGGAGTAGGGTCAAGTGATCCGAAAAAGCAAGCATCTTTATAGATGATGATATAGTCTGATCTTATACGAAAGTGTAAGCAGTTCATAAGAGAACGTATACGAACTAACGACTCGTATAGAACATAATGGATGCCCTTAACTTAGAAATTATCCCAGAAGTAAAAGAACCTATCAAAGACATTCTAACTGATAGCTTCAAAGTAGCTAGTGATCAACTAGGACTTAAATATCAGGTACACGGTACTCCACACTTTGGAGCTAATCAATACGAAACACACTAAAGGAGAAGGTATGTATAAATGGTTATACAACAAAGAAGGCTGGCTTAATCTTATCCTAGCTGCTGTAACTATAATGGCTGCAGGGATTATTATCGTAATCTTACTAGCTGGTGCTAGAGCTATGGAAGATAACGAGAAGCTATCTCAGAGGCTCACAGAGAGCGAAAAGGCTTTAGCTGATAGTCTAGGTCTTGTTGAACACTCAATCGCTCTAGAAACGTCTAGAATGAACGAGATTAACGTCATATATTCTAAGATGAGAAATAAGGATATTAATCTAGCAGAAATAACCTATAGAGCAGCTAGAGAGTATGACATAGATGCAGGACTACTAACAGCTCTGATTAATTCAGAGAGTGAGTTTAGCACTAAGACTAAACATAGTAGTCCTACAGTATCTGGTTTAGGTGGCATTAATGCCTTATATTGGAAGATACCTAATAAGACCTATGAAGAGCAGATATATGCTACGGCATTCATTCTTAGTTACTATCTAACTAAGTATAATGGAGATTATATGAAGGCTCTTACAGCTTATAAAGGTATCTCTGACTCAGGTAGAGTTAGAGCTAGACAGGTTCTTAAAGAATATGAGGAGCAACAATGAGAGAGGTATATGAATACTATAAGAACGGTATTGAACTAAAGAAGTCTCAGGTATCTAAGCTAATTACAGAAGCTACTGATAAGCATCCACTATTTAAACCTTTAGCTAAGCAAATGGATCTACATAGAATGAGTGATAGAGAGGATCTATTACAAAGACTATACGATATCTATAATTGTGGAGCTAATGCTGGCTTTAGTGGTCTAATAGGTTGTATGGATATGTCTAGGTTTTTCGACGAGAATGAGGACGATATGCTAGAGTGGCTAAAACAAGAAGCCGAATTAATTGGTTGTAGTTCTACACTAGCATACTTAGGCGATTATCTAGGCGCAGACCTAGACGATTATAAATGGAGAGCTGTTCAAGCTCTAGCTAGTTTTCTAGCGATAGACATAATGGAGAGTGAAATATGAAAGGTACATTAGTATTAGTAGCTATATTGCTACTAGGTTTGATTGTTATGGATGCTTATTGTTCTGATAACTATATTAAAGATTATCAGCAACGTAAGCAAGAAGAGTTACTAAAAGATCTAAATGATGGTCAGAATATACAGATACTTCTGTTACAGCAGATCTTGAAGCAACAGCAAGAGATTAATGAAAGGCTAAAGAAATGATCCAATATACACAACATATATGTAATGGCAAGTTTAAAAAGACAGAGATTGATCTTGCTAACTTATACATAGATGGATCATCTTTAGCTGATCTATTAGAGTATGTAGATAATGATACTCTTAGTGATGCCATATACGCTCTAAACAGAGATAGAGCAATACAGCTAAGTAAGCTTCTAGAGAAGTATCATAAATGTGGTACACAACAAAAGCTAATTATCCAGTAGAGTTCTTAACTACAGGACAAGTATTCTTCAATAAGCTAGTATTAGATGCTAACAGAGAATTAATAGGTTGCTTTAGCAACCTATCAAAGATATTTATATTAGCCAGAGATATTGAAGTCTTATCTGATATAGGAGAGATAACTCCTATCGAAGAAGCTTATCTATATAGTCCCCATATACCAAAAGTAAGAGTTAAACAAGGCAGCACTAAGAGAAACTTAGCAGCTAGATATGTATATGACCTAGATGGTAAGTTTCAATTTGTAACTGCTGCTGGATTTGACAAACTATGTACTAAAGAAGATGTGGTGTCTGACATACCTAGAATGTTAGACTTTTATGATGTAGGTTTCTACATCGATATAGTGAGGTAGATAAATGATAGAAAACATATTTGAACAGAAACTAAGAGAAAACAATGTTCTACTACCTAGATACCCTAGCTTCATAGAGGAACTAGGTAGGACAATAGCTAATGATACTATACCTTCTCAGATGAAGGCAGTATTAGCTGTTAGTGAGCTAGTTCTCTATGCTTCTCAGTTTAGGAGAAATATCCTACACTGGAATGGTAGTAGTATACCAATTAATGCTATTACCTTTTGTATAAGTGCTAGTGGTACTGGTAAAGATAGTTCAATTAACCTACTAAGAAAGAACTTTCATAGTAGCTATAAGATACTAGAGGAGTATAGAGATACCCAAGCTAGAGAGAAAGCTATTGAGATAGCTAGAAGTAAGAATAAGGCTAAGCCTACATCTTATGAAGCTTACAAAGAGTTCTATGATCAACCTATACCTTTGAGAGTAGCACCATCTACTACTGAAGGTTATATCCAGTATCTAAATGAGATCGAACAAGGAAACATAGGAGCTGGATATATCTTTAGCTCAGAGATAGGTGCTGAGTTATCTAACTCTAAGGTTATCTCTAGCAACTTTCAACTGATCTCTGAGCTTTATGATGAAGGTAAGAAAGAAGTTAAAGTTCTTAAAGCTAAAGAGAACCAATCTAAAGAGATACGTAACCTACCAGTATCAGCTCTATTTATGGGTAGTAGCTCTAATATCCTTTATGATAGTGAGATAAAGAAACAGTTTAAAATGGAGTTTAGCTCTAAGCTAGCTAGACGTAGCTTCTTTTACTTCTCTAAAGAGGAAACTGATAAGGTTCTACCTGTCTCAATAGATGACTTCTTAGCTAGAAAGAATGCTATTGATCTAGAAGCTCTTAAGCTAAGAGAGAACTTTGATAGATACTTCTTGAAGCTATCAGCTAGTCAATTTGAGAAAGTAGGTAAGCCTATCACAGTATCTCAAGAAGTAGTTAATCTCTTTAATGTCTATAAAGAGTATAACGAGATAGTTAGTAAGTCCATCCTAGAGCAATACCCTATCTCTAAGATAGTTCGTATGCATCTACAATGGAAAGCTTTAAAGCTTAGTGGAGCATTTGCTATCTATCACAATAGAGATGAGATACAGATTGAAGACTACGTCTTAGCTTGCAACTATTGTGAGCTATTAGATGGTTGTATGCAAGAGTTTGAGAGAGAACTAAACAAAGAGCCTTATGAAGTCCTAGCTGACTATATGCACCAAAATCTAGTGGATAACAGATGCTTCTTAGATATTCATACTCTTAAAAAACTAGGCTTCATATCAGGTACTAGCAACCTAGAGAAGAAACTAAAAGAGATAGTTATCCTAGTATCTAGCTATGACTTATCTGGTATCTATAAGGCTTTAGAGAATGGTATAGAATATACCGAGCTAATAAAGACTAATGTCATAGGTATTAGCTACTTACCTTGCTCTGGTACTAAAGCTGAGAGAGCTAAGAAGTGTTCTACAGGGTTTGTCTATAGTGAGACTTCATTTGAAGCCTTAGCAGATATGCTTAAAGGCGATTATGCTTATAGCCCATTTCAATTTAAGAATGGTATTAGAAGCAAAGAGAACCTAGTAGGAGATACTAAATGGTTAGCTCTAGATATAGATCACTGTGATTTTACCTATGAGCAAATACATACTATCTTAGGTAATATAAATCATCACATAGTTCAAACTTCTGATAAGAAGAATCTTTATAAGTTCAGATTACTAGTAGAGCTAGATAGTCCTATTAACTTACCTGATAGAGAGTTTAAGACATTTGTTCAGTCTGTATCTCAATATCTAGGATTATCAGTAGATCTAGTACCTAAGAGTCAAATATTCTTTAGCTATGCTAATAGAGAGATACTATCAGTAACTAATGCTAAGCCATTAGAAGTGAGATCACATTTACTGATAGCTAATGACTCTACTAATGAACCTTTTGTTCAGAAGGTAGAGAACCTAACTAAAGCACAACTAACTACTCTGTTAAATAATCCTACATCTACATTTGGCTATGCCTATGAAGCTAAACAAGGAGAAGGTAGTCTTAATCTATATAGAGCAGCTAAGCATGCGAAAGATTTGGGTATGACTAAAGAGCAAATAGTTGAGTTGATTGAGGATATTAACAATTACTGGGAATATCCTATGGATCACTCTAGATTAGAAAATACAATATTAAATCAAGTGAGGAATTGGAAATGAGTACAAGATGCTATATAGGCAAACTAGACGAGAAGTCTAATGATGTTAAGTTTATCTATTGCCATTTTGATGGTTATCCTGAGTATGTAGGATATATGCTAGATACCTACTACAAAGATCACGGTAAGGTAGAAGACCTACTAGATCTAGGAGATATATCTAGCTTAAACGAAAATATCCAACCTACAGGTAATCATAGCTATGATGAACCTGAAGAAGGTGTAACTGTAGCCTACTTCAGAGATAGAAGTGAAATGTGGGAGGATGTAGCTCCTAAGCATACTCAGTTAGCTAACTATGAGAAAGATGATGTGATGATAGATTATAGATACCTTTATAAAGATGGTATCTGGTTTGTAGATGTAGAGAATGGTCTTAGCAAATGGACAAGAGTATCAGACTTACTAAAGGACAACTAGAAGTCTATAACTACGTCTTAGATCCAAATAGTGAAGGTAGAGTTATAGCTCTTAAAGGCTCTCCTGGTACAGGGAAGACCCTAACGGTATCTCAGATAGTTAAAGACTATCGAGGTAGTATCCTAGTTACTGCTACTACGCATAAAGCTAAAAATAACTTACAGACATCTATAGGTATTAAAGCTTATACAACTCATAGTGCTTTAGGCTTCAATATGGTACGTAATGGCATAGAACAGTATTTAAGCGACGTTAGAGAGCCTCTACAAGCAGATCTCTTAATAATAGATGAAATGTCTATGCTACCCAATAAAGTCTATCAGAAGGCTTTAAATGGCTCGTATAAGCGTATCTTATTAGTAGGAGATGAGTGTCAATTACCAGCGATAGGTCTTAGAGCTGATATTAAACCTGATGTTGAGTTCACTCTTACTGAGCAAATGAGACAGTCAGCTGATGACTTAGTTCTACATAGCTATTTAGAGAGCCTTAGAAGCTCTATAAAGGCAAAACAGATGCCTAACTTTAGAGAAGGCTTACCTGAGAACATTTTGCTTTATAGCTCACATAAGGACTTCTGTAAGGCATATCTAGATTGCACTGCAACTAAAAGGATACTAGCTTATAGTAATAGCTGCATTGATAGCTATAACAGAGCATTAGCTAGTGAAGACCTTTACTCTGTAGGGGATCTATTAGTATTAGATAAACCTATAGGCTACTCTAAGAATGGAGATATAGTAGAAGTATTTGATGCTAGTCAAGATACTAATGGTATATGGTATATCCAAGCTATCAGTAATGAAGGAGAAACTCTTAGGTTCAAGATAGCTAAGAGTAAGAAACAAGAGAAATGTATCTTAGATACAGCTCTTAGAGATAATCCTGATAGCTACTGGTATGTATCTGATCAATATATGCACCCTAAACACATATATGCTAGCACTATACACAAAGCTCAAGGTATGACCTTAGATGAAGTCTTCATAGATGCTACAGACGTATTTAAACAGCTTACTAGAAAGCCTACTAAGTGGAATAACTATAATAAGCCTATCAGCATAGAGGAGTTTCTGAAGCTAATGTATGTAGCTATATCTCGTATGAGGTATAAAGCACATCTTTATGTGGGAGAAACTAGAAACTATAAATATTTAAAGGACAAGAAATGAATCCAATGTTAGAGAAAGTATCTAAGATGCTAGATGACTTAGCTATTAGCATTAGTTTAATTAAGAATACTATAATGCAAACAGCTAAAGGCAACATAGTTAAGGATATTGAAACTGAAAAGATACAGCCTATAATTGAAGCTAAACAGGTTAAAAATATCTTTACTAATAATGAGCAAGATCATTCGTATAGGTTCTGGAGTGAAACTGAGCTAAATGCTATTCATGCAGCAGCTAAACCTACTACACCACCATCACAGAAGAAATTGTCATATCTACTAGGGATAGTATCCCATAATAGAACCGAACAATCAGTGGTAGCTATGGTGTATAGGCTAGGCTATTGTGTTAGGAAAGGAGTAATACTAGATGCAAGCTATAGAGTTGCTAGAAGACCTAATATCTTATGATGATCCTATGCAAGAAGCATATTACTACTATAGCAGTTTAGAGGAAGGAGAAACAGATGAAACCAATGAACTATCAAGAGAACTATGAAGGTCTATTACCAGAAGGTGCTTTCAGAATAAGCCCTTCTAGTGTAGCTAAGTTCAACGATAAGAAGTGGGAATGGTATCAGGAGAGTGTCTTAGGTAATAAGACGTTCTTAGGCAATACAGCTTCAGTGCTAGGCACTTGTGTGCATAGAGTAGCTGAAAGCTATATCCAGCTAGGTAAGGTAGATAAGAGTGAGATTTATGCTTATATTGACTCTATGAAGGATAATCCTGATGTAGATAGAGATTATGTAGCTAGTCAATTTGTACCTATGGGACAAGCTCTTATAGATTACCTAAGGGTGTTTGGAATACCTGAGAGAAGTGAAGAGACAATTATCACAGAACTAGAAGGAGGTGTATATGTAGGTGGAACAGCAGATGCAGTCATAGGAGATACTCTAATAGACTTTAAGACAACATCTAAGACAAGTATCGAAGAAGGTTATATACCTAATAACTATAAGTGGCAATTACTAACTTATGCCTATATCTATAGGAAACTAGGTGTAGATATTAACAGAGTGAGAATAGTATGGATTACTAACAACATAGTAGGTAGAATAAGTGAAAAGACAGGTAAGCCTTTAAAGGACTATCCAGCTCAAGTTATACCTTGCACACATTGTATAACTGATGAGGATATGAAGTTCATAGAGGATTATCTAAAGCTCATAGCAGAAACCTATCTAGCTAGTAAGAAGTATCCAGAACTAACATATCTACTATATTCAGACTATAGGTTGAAAAATGATATTTGACATCTATAGTATTGAAGATCCTAAAGAGGATAGCAGTGTAGAAGATATGTTTCTAGATCATTCTCTAGAAGTAGTTTACGAAGGTTCAGCAACTACTGAGGACATTGCTTGGCAAATAGTCTTCTTAGTTCTTAAACCTAAGTTTAAAAATAAGATATTCAACGTATATGAGAGGAGAATAAATGAGTAAAGCTATTAAACTCTTAGTTAGCGGTTATGAAGCTAGTGGTAAGAGTACTTTGACCAGTCAGATTAAAGATGCTCTGATAATTAACTTCGATAGGAAGGAATATCCTTTCTTAGTACCTCACGCTAACTTTAAAGATTATAGAGGTATGAATAGTGTAACTGACTTCATTAACGAGAAGATAGGAGCTTATAAAGAAAAGTTTAAGAAGTATCCTAAGTTCATAGTTATAGATACTGTTACACAGATGTATGCTGCTATGGCATACTACAATAGTGTTAAATACAATGGCTTTGATATCCATAAGCAAAACAACCTAGATACAGCAGCATTTAATGCCTATATCGAGGATATACTGTTACCTAATGGAGTATCAGCAATAATAGTAGGACATACGATTATTAACGAGAAGACTGGATCACATACTATCCCAGCTCAAGGTAACTTTGCCCAACACGGCAGTTGGAGTTCAGTAGTAAATGACTCTATCTTCATTGAGAAATCATCAGGTAAGCTAATAGTCTATCTTAAAGCTTTAAAACTACCAGCTAGAACTACTCTTAAAGAGATACTAGGTAAAGATACTATTAAGGTAGATGAGCTAAAAGTACCTATGGCAGAGTTTGATATTAACAAATATCTAGATCAATTAACATCAGCTAAAACAGAAGCTGAAGAATATATTTTATAAGGAGAACAACAATGGCATTTTTTAACGTAGAGAAAACTCAAGAAGCAGTAAAAGACTCAGGTGGATCATATATCCTACAAAGTGGTATGTACCCAGTAAAGATTAACTTCGCAGCAGTAAATGTTAATGCTCACGGAGCTAGAAGCATAGACTTTAATGTGGATTATAAAGGTACAACTAATACCCTATATGGTCTTAAACTAGATGATAATCAAGGTAATGAACACTTCCAGAGAGCATTGTTTAATAAGTTATGTGTCATAGCAGGATTTGATACTATCTATGATCCAGTTAAACAAAAACACGTAGTAGGCAAAGACCAAGTAGAGAAAGAGTTTGATGTCTTAGATCAATTCTCTGGTGTAGAGGTTATCGTTAGAGTTAGAGCTGTCTATTCAGTCTATAACGACGAGATTAAGCAAAAGTTTGAGATAGCTAACTTCTTCAGAATTGAGGATAAAGCTACAGCTAGTGAGATCATCTCAGGAGCTAACTATGGTAAGCAATACGAGAAAGAGGAAGCTAAAGCATCAGAGAGTACTTATCAAAACAATTTGACTGAAGATGAAGTCAAAGCTTGGCTAGAAGCTAGAAAGAAAGGTACTCCTGCTGATAAAGTGAAGATTAAAGAGACTGCTCCAGCAGTTAAGAACCCATTTGCTGACTAATGATAGGAGCAATAGATCCAGGAGCTAATGGAGCATTAGTAATTCTTCATAGCTCTGATGTATTCACATTTGTGGATTATAAAGCTAAAGGTATCAAAGGCTATATAGAAGCTCTTAGGGATTATCCTTTACAGCTATTAGGTATAGAGTTAGTTCACTCTATGCCTAATCAAGGTGTAGCTTCTACATTCAGCTTTGGACAAAGATTTGGAGAGCTAATAGGTATAGCTGAAGCTCTAGATATACCTTATGAGTTAGTTCAACCAAGACAATGGCAGAAGCACTTAGGGCTTAATAAAGCTACTAAGCAAGAGATAGCTGAAGCCATACTACAGATATATCCTAATGCAGAGCTTCTAGGTAAGCGTAAAGGCTTACTAGATGGTAGAAGCGATGCTTTAGGTATCCTACACTACATAAAGGAGAAGTTATGATTTTAAACAAGAGATACGAGTTTGCTAAGCTAGTTAAAGAGAAAGCTGATTTACCAGAGATAGCCATAAAAGATATGGCTGTATTAATAGAAGCTTTTTGTGATACTATCCTAGAGCAACTATATGCTGGTAATACAGTTAGTATTAAGGGATTTGGTAAGTTTGATATTAGACCTCATAATAAGACAAAGAAACGCATCAAATTTACTGCTATGCCTACTGTAAGAAAGATGTTCAATGACTGAGCTAGAAGAAACTCTATCCCAGAGAAGTAAAACTCACGGAGACTTTGCTACTAATAGCCAATTAGCTCAGGAGCTAAAGAAGCTAGTCAAGAAGAACATCTCTAAGAAAGCTCCTAGCTATGTCCTAGAAGCTATCGATATGATATGTCATAAGCTTGCTAGACTATCTTGTGGAGATACTTTAGAACCAGATCATTGGAAAGATATTGCAGGATATTCTTGGCTAGTATATGAACAGCTCATTAAAGGCTCTAGCAAGCCCGTAGAGAAGAAATTAGAGTCTGACCTAGGTATTGATATGTCTTTGCTCTATCATCTCTTAGATCAAACGCTAGCTATCGCTGCGAGTGAAGTTATGCCTAAAGAGCAAAGAACTCTGGATTACATTATGACACTTTTACCTAAAGGTGTATCTGAGGATCTAGTTAGAGAGAGAATGAACCATTTAAGTCTTACTTTAGATAAAGATGGTATAGTTACTCCTGTTTCATAAAGGTCCTATTTATAATTGCTCAAGAGAAGGTTTATCCTTCTCTTGTTTATGGTCAGATAATGACCAACCATTTATTCTGCCTCACTGAGTAAATCTCCCAGTCTTCTCGTTTCGTCAGCTAAAGACTGGGAGTTATTTTCTAAAACAATTTCTTTAATGCTACTAATGGATTAGTAATAATCAAACCATCTGCTAAATCATCATAGATCTCGTCTATATCTGTTACACCAGGTATTCCAAAGGTTGTATCATAGTTCATAAACTTCCTAAAGAATATAGCATTTAAAGGCGAAGAGATAGGCACTCCCATTAGCTTCAATGCTCCGTGAAGTAACATCGTACTACCTAAGCGTTTATCTAATAGATCTGTTGAAATATGCGATTGAACTCTTAGCCAGTATTTTGTAAATCTAGCAAAACCTATGTCATTAGCATACTTCAGTATCGGATGTTGAGCTGGTGTATAGTTAATGAATGCTCTATCTAATAAGTCAAACATATCTTGATCTGTAAGGTTATCTGTAAGCTTCATGTGTTTGTATAAGGCATATCTAGCTACTAGGTCAGAGTATTTAACTAATGAAGCATAAGCACTATGTAAAGTAGTTCCTTCATTTACCATAACTACATCAAAGGCTTCTCTGAAAGCTTGTGGTACTCCCACTTTATTTAAAGACTTCTCTATAGCTCTATCGATATAGTCTTGTTGTTCTTCAGTCTTAGGCAGATCTTCAGCTATGTCAGAGATAAGTCCTTTCTTATCAAACTCATAGATAGGGTTACTCTTCATCTTGTTTCTGATCTTAAGTAGATTAGCCTCAGCAATAGCTTTCTTTCTAGCATCAGTAGCTAACTCTATATCTTTCTTAAGAGTAACTTCTTTCTCTTTCAGATAGTTATATGCTTGGATATACTGAATACCCTCTGCATAATACTTCATAGAAGTTATTGGATCTAATCCAAAGGTAGTTAATACCAGTTGGTTAGATGCTAAGTTACCTATGATTACATCAGGGTTAGTAAGAACTATCTTCTGAGTTACCCATTTACCCATTTTGATAATTCCATACTCCATCATCTTAGCTAACCTTCTAAAGTAAGCTATAGGAACTATTCTCTTAAAGACATCTGTATCAGCTAATCTGAAATCTCTACTACCTGCTATTGAAGCAAACTGACTAGCTTGGATATAGATACCTTGATCCATACCTCTGAGGTTATCTTGAATGTAGTCTTTAGTAGTACCTGGTATTAGATCCCATATCTCTTGTAGTTGAACTAAGTCAGACTCTTTCTTAATTCTAGGGTTATGAGCTTTGATACCATCAGGTCCTAAGTAGATAAACTCTTCTTTACCCTTGTTCTTGTGATAATACTCTTCTAGATCCTTTAGTATCTCTTTATTGTGAGCTTCTGATTGAACTCTATCCATATACCTAGTGATAGCATTAGGTAGAGTATCAAATAGATCGGTATTAGCTATCTCTAACTCTTCTTTCTGTTTCTGAGATAAGAGTAATCTATAATCTACTATTTGTCCTTTAGCATCAAATACTGGAACAAACTCTTCAGATTGATTTCTATTATCTCTCTTTAGTTTACTAATAAGATCTGCTACGATAGCTTGCTTCTTAGCTGTAGTTTCTAGTGGATACATATTATTTACAGCTGACTGAATAGTCATACCCCTTGAACTATTAGATGTAGTCCTAATAACACCTCTGTTGAACTTAGGTTGCATATTAGTTGTTGAGATATACATACCTAAGCCTTGACCACCAAAGTTAAAGACTTTAGCATAGTTCTTAACTAGCTTATAACCATCTGCTCTTAGATCAGCTTCTTCAGCTATAGGTGCTACAATGATATCTACACTCTCATTAGTTCTAGTTCTGACATACCCTTTAACTTCATTAGAGATTACACCTTTAGTTAATAGTTCATCTTCTAGACCTTGCTTAGACATCTTATGCATATCGAAGGCATTAACTACACCAGCATTAGTTAGGTCACTCTCATATAGTTCTCTAAAGGTAGATAAAGTCTTATCTGAGGCATTTACTAATGCTCTTAGAGATATTAGCTTATCTAGCTTCTGAGCTAAAGCTGATATGGTCTCTTTATTTTGACTTATGATCTCGTTGTCATTTTTAAGTCTATTATCTACTACATCAGGTAAGGTTAAACATTGTGCTATGTTATACGCATTTAGAAGCATATTAGAGCTAATTTGACCTTTACTAATATAATCAGCTAGCTCTTGTGTCTTTTCGTCATAGTAAGCAAGTATTGAAGCTATACGGTTATTGTTACCAGATACTAAATAATTAGACATATTTTGAGAAAGATCATTTAGAGTTTCTCTAATTTCAGCTCTAATTCTATCTCTAGTTTGAGAGTTAGTCTTACCTGCAAAATATGTAGGGTATAAGCGATTAATCTCACTATCTATAGCTCTTAGATCATAAACTTGAATTATCTTACCTAGCTCTTTACTTTCAGTAGGTGTTAAATCTCTACTGAACTTACTCTTTAACTCTTTCTGTAAGCTAGTATGCAGCATTAATCTCTCTTTATCTAGATTAGCTGACTTAGCTAGTAGTTCATTTACTTTTCTCTTAGCATCATCTAGGGTAGAAATGTTTGACAGTGTAGTAGCTAAGAAACCATTAGGAGAAAAATCAAAGTCATTAACTAATAGCTTCATAGCCTTATGAGCTATGACCGGATTTCTAGGAGCAAACATTAGATACTTAACTAGAGAATAGATATTCTTAGCTGGATTACCTGCTTCTAGCTTAGTAGCTTCATTCTTGATCCATTGAGATACTGTCCTATTAGTTAGGCTATCAGCTGCACTTAGCCACTTCTGTAAAGTACTTTGATACTTCAAATCCTTATAGACACTTTGTAATTGATTATTATTGTTAGCTAATCTTACAGCTAATTGATACACTGCTTGGCTACCTGAGTTATGCTCTAAGTCTATCTCTTGTGGTGTATTAGTTAGAGCATTGAGTAATCTACTAAAGAACCTTACTAATCTCTCAATGAAGCCTTTAGCTTCTTTATGGTGTAGTTTAGCTAGATCATTCTGGACTTCTTTATTGGTCATAGCAATAGTTATAAACTCACTAATACTACCGTTCATATAGTCAATGTATATCCTAGAGATACTATCGATCTTATGACTATCAGTACCTGTAAATCCTAGCCTATTAGCTAAGTCTAACTTAGCTTGATTAGAGTTGTAGTATCTCATAAGCTGATGTCTAATAGCTTCAGCATTCTTAACTATGGCTACTGCTTCAGGTTCTTTTGACTGAATAGCGTACTCTGTTACTGCGTGGATTAGTTCGTGCATATAGGCTTCAGCTGGAGATAATCCTATGCTAGTTCTTTGATCTCCTAAGAATATCTCTATCTTATTAGTTCTAGGGTCGAAGTTACCATTAGTCTCCCCAGTAGAGTTAAACACTCTAATCTCTAGACCATCTCTAAAGAACCTGTCTCCATTAGTCTTAGTAAAGAACCTATTGAGTAAGCCTACATACATATTCTTATGCTCAGCATCTAACCCACTCATATCTGCTAGCTCATTAAAGGTATCTACTAAGCTCTCAAAGCTATCCTCTAGAGTTATCTCTTTGTAAAGACCTTTTCTAATACTCTCTTCAGTATTATCTGCTGATTGAGTATGTACTTTAAGATCAGATACATCTGTACCTTCAGTATTAGTAGCTTCTTCTGGGATAGTATCATTTAACGTTTCAGTAAAGTCAGTAATAGATATATCATTTCCTAAAGACTCATCTATTTGGCTATAACTTCTAAACATAGTATCTGGAACTATATGCTTTTGTAGATATGTCAATAAAGTATTAGCATCCTGTCTGTTTTCTTCAGCTATAACACTCTTCTTAGTAGTGCTATCAGGTAATAAGAAAGAATTATGTGGATCAGATAATTCAGAATTTATCTCTGTTAGGACATTATTTACTGCAGATACAAAGCTATCTCCGAATAGGCTAGGATTAGCTTTAAGATAAGAAGTTAAGTGTAGGGCTTCTAGAACATCTTTAAAGCTATTGCTAGATAGCTTACCTAGTAGATTATCTTTTAAGACATTCTTTAGAGAAGTAGCAGAGATCTCTCCATTATTAGTAGCCTTAGCTTCTATCTCTTTCTTATAACTCTTGGTAGGGTCTATAACTATATTGTTAGCTTGGATACCTCTAATCTTAGAGAGATCAGTTAGTATCTGTTTAATAGGAGCTTCAGAAGCTTCGTTCTTTAACTGCTTATAAGCCGTAGGAGTTACTGAATAAACCTCTCCATCTAATATAGGTAAGTTATCTGTATCGTTGATAGGAACTCCATCTAGTGTATATCCACTCTCTGTAGAGTAATCTAGCTGATGAATAGCTAACTCGTCATTTCTAGCTCTGTTTAGGTTAGTAGTATATAGATTACTTTGAATTGAAGGATTAACTACCTTCTTATCTACTGCAATCATACTATTAGTAACTAAGCTATTCTGTTTTTGTGCAAAGTATCTACCATACTCTGCAGCTCTAAGAGCAGGATTATTTCTAAACTCTTCTTTAGCTAATGTGATCCTTTGAGTAGGGTTCTTAGTATAGAAGGTATCTTGTAGCTTCTCAAAAGCTTTAAAGTGTTGATAAGGCAATTTACTAGCTACATACTTATAGAACTCTTGAGCATCTTTAAAGTCAGAGTTCTTTGTCAAGAATTCCTCTATTACTTCTAGAGCTTTATTAGTACTTTCTAGTGTATCTGCATTGATGTATCTCTCTCCTAACTGTGCTTGTTTCTTTAGTAGCTCTTTGATTAGATGAACTACTGATCTAGGATTATAATAAAGATCACTATAAGCATTTAGCCACTCTAGAGTAGGAACTAAAGTAGTATAGAACTCCATAGCTTTCTGAGTACTAGAACCATCGATAGGATATAACCTAGCTAAAGCTTCATCGTATTCTTTAGAGTTAGGGTCAGGTTTAATTATAACTTCAGTAGCTGGCTTTCTATTCATATCTAGCCTATAGTTACCTCCAAAGTTATCTACTTGAACACCATTAACAGTTCTTAAATCCTTAGCTACTTCTAAGCCTAATAGATAACTCTCTGTTCGAGCTATAGTAGCAGCTAGAGCATTCCTAACTTCTGGGTTTTTCTCAGTAGCAATCCACTCTTTCTCATTTTTTATAGCTGCTTCTAACATAGTCTTACATAGATTAGCCTTATCATCCATAATAAGCTCAGCAAAGGCTTCATTAGCTAACTGAGATACTAATCTGATAAATGGAGCTGAAGTAGTAAAAGCATCAAAGTTATTGAGTCCTACGAATATACCCATTTCAGCTAACTTAGATTGAACTATACCTTGAACCTTAGCATCCATAGACTGACCAAAGTTAGTAACTAATGATAGATCTACAGGACTAAAATATACTCTAGTCTTTTTAGATCTAGTTCCTACTGGCGTACTATTAGAAGACTTCTCTTCAACAGCTTCTGTAGTCCTTCTAACGAAGTTAGTAATAGAACCATTTTCAGCTGACATAAGGATACCTACTAATGTACTATTTTCTTTCTGAACAGCTTTAACAGCTTCAAGAAAGTCTTTCTCACTTACGTCAGTATAATCAATACTACCAGCTTTCTCAGACTTACCTTCTATATAAGTAACTCTATTACCACCTAACTTCTTATTAATCTCTACAGCTAAGTGTCTAATATGATCATTAAGAACGCTCATAACTACGTTAGTTCTCTGAGCTTGAAACGGAGATACTCTCTGTAAAGCTTGTGTAACTACTCCTATTAGAGTCTCAGCTGCATCAGAAGAAGCAGTATCTAGGTTAGTAAAGTCTAGTTCTCCATTCTCTTTCTGAGTGATAAGATTATGCAAATCTTCTAGATTTTTAACTCCTAGTATCCTTAAGGAAGCTACTTCAGAAGGTGTCAATATACTTGCTAATTTCTTATTGGCTAAAGTATTGTCTGAATTAAAGAGATTGATTTTACTCTCTTTCTCTGCATTAGTTAAAGTTAGTGAAGTTGCTTTAGCATACATTGCTGGTATGTTCTTCATAAAGAAAGAGTTTAAAAAGCCTTTAGTGTTATTCTTAACTCCAGAACCATATCCACTAAGCTGTAAGATAGGTTTAGATAATGCTCTAATAAACTTAATTCTGGCATTAAGAGTATCCATCATAGACTTATCTAGCATAGCAGATAATTCAGCTTCAGGTTGTTTAAACTTGAATATAGCTTCAGATACTACTAGGTCTAATAAATTTCTATAAGATAGTTGTTTTTGTAGATCAGTCTCATACTCTTTAACGTTATTCATTAGCTCATTGATTAGAGCTTCTTTAGCTACTATTACTTTAGCCGATCCTTCTGCATTATCTAGCTTCTCAGATAAGCCTTGTTCTACCACTATATCTCTTAAAGACATACCTAAGATAGGTCTAAACCATTCTGAAAATAATATCTGAGCTGTAAAGTTATAGTTGTCGTCATCCATATACATTAACGGATCTTCAGATATTGATAGATTTCCTGCTAAGGCTAACTTCCTCGAAGCTCTTTCTACGAAGTTAAGAATATTGATAGATGCTGGTCCAAATGTCTGCCCATCTGTCTCTAGTGTTTCTAGAGCATATAAGCTATCGTAGAGAGCATTTCTCACATCAGATATAGTAGTACTAAGGCTAATAGTGTTTAAGCCTTGTATAGCCTCTAAAGCATCTAGAAGGTTATATGTAGGTATATTCTTAAACTCAGGCATAACTTCTCTTAGATGGGATAACTTCTCGTCTAAAGTAGCTAAATGAGTAGTATTCTCTAACATAGCAAAAGCAATCTTAGCTAACTCTCCATTCTCAAGGTCTAATGTAGCACTTACGAACTCTTCATAAGCTAATTGATCTTTTAAAAGGATAGCTTGTATCTTTTCTTGTTTCTCTTTTAGTAAAGCTTTCTTATCTTCTAGAGAAGACATCCCTAGCATCTTATCTGCATACTCTCGATGTAGCTTAGCTATCTCTTCTCTATATTCTCCATTAGCTATCTTAGTATAGTCGATAAGGTCTAGATTAGTTCCTAGAGCTAGTAACAGAGATTGAGTAGATTTCTCCTTAGCTTCTTTTAGGTCTTTGCCATTATAGATATACGTCTCAAACTCTTTGTTGAATAACTCTTTAGCTCTCTTAGGATCTCTTACCTTCTTAATAAGATGTCTAATATTCTTATTAGATTGTTGATGTCCAGTTCCATCTATAGTAGTTCTGTCATTAGGTCCAGCAAAGACATTGTAGTAGAACTGAGTACCTTTACCTCTATCAGATTTACTCTCTTGAATAACCTCAATAAATGATTGGATCTTATTATTAAATAAAGGTATATCCGTAGAAGCTAGTAGAGCTTCAGCAGCTGGATTATCTTTGAGGTTATTATCTATCTTTATAACCTCATTTTTAAACTCTTCTACGTATTGGTTTATATCAGCTCCTAACAATACAGCAGCTTGAGTAACTATAGGTTTAATTTGGGTATCCCATAGGTTTTCACTTATAGTTATTTTACCTGTAGAGTAAATGTCTGAAGAAGTCGTAATTGGATTAAGCATAGATACTACTTCAGAAGCTAGGTTCTTACCATTCTTAGATAAGTGAGTTACCATAGCATTCATCTTAGTAAGGTTATATTCTAGAGGAGTTAATGTTTGAGCTATGATACCATCTCTAACTCTAGGATCAGTTTCTGTTGATAACTTATTACCTTTCTGAGATAGTCTTAAATCCTTTAATACGTCTGATAGTTGTTCTTTAGCAGCTACTTCTTTAGGTGCTATATATCCTCTATCAGTGAAGGCTTTAGCTTGTTTTTGAATAGTAGGTAGGTATGTCTTATCTAAGAGTTTGATTACATTAGTCTTAGGATCTATAGCTACTACGTTTTTAAAAGATGTTTTAGCAAAAGAGTCTTTCAGTATCTTTTGAAACATATTCTTTAACTGCTCTTTAACTTCTGTCATTTGTCCAGCAGTTCTATGAGGATTGTCTTCTACTAATCCAAAGTTTCTAAGAAGATCATTAACTATAATAGTAGCTTGGTATGTAGAAGTTACTTGCTGATTTTCTTCAGTATCTGCTAGATTAGAACTTATCTTAGCTAGTGGAGCTATTAATTTCTCATTAGCTAACATACCCATAATAGACATAAACATACTTCTAGTTACAGCTTCTTTAAGATCCATTGCTTTATCTTTAGTAGAGTTAGTATTGTCTATAGTATTACTAACTTTCTCAATTTTAAATAGATCTGTAAATAAGTCATTATGATCTAGAGTAAAGGCATTGTCAGAGATAGCTATCTTAATAGCATTTTTAAAATCTTCAAACTCAAAAGCTTTAGCTACATTGTAATTATTAAGATCAAAGTTTTTGTCAAATATGGCATAGCTAGATAGTCTTTGAGCATTAGGTAGGTAATATCCACCTATTAGATTATTAGAAAGATTTACTGTATCTCTATTGACAGCTATAACATCTGCACTAGGTAATAACTCACTAAGTAAGTTATTCTCTTCCCCAAAGCCATATCTTCTCTCTGATTGAGTAGAAAGTACTCCTATGACTCTGAAAGCTGTATCTGCTATCTCATATCTCTCTTGATTGGTTAAATTCTTCCTAGTATCTATAACTATCTTAGATAGACGTTCTATATCATTTATAGTTATTTGATCTTTCTTACTTCTAGTAGCATTGACTTGCTCTAACAGAGCCTTAAACTTCCTAATAGCAGCATCTGCTCCAGTAAAGAAGTTAGCTATACTTCTGATTAAAGATTTAGCTTTAGCTATTAAAGAGTCATCCATATAAGGATTTAGGAAGTTCTTATCTAGCTTATTAACATTCCATAAACCTACTAGAGCAATAATATTTGAAGCATCTTTTTGACCATTAAAGAATATCTGCATATTGTAGAGCATAGTATCTCTTTCAGCTAGTAAAGAAGATAGTAAATCTTTTGCTTTAACTAACGATATAGCACTAAGAGATACTTCAGAACCTTCTACTTTGACAGTATTATCAACATCTCCAAAGTAATCTTTATCCTTCTTAATACGCTCTATATAGAGTTCTAGCTTACGAACATCCTTATTAACTCTATTAAGCCTACCTAGAGTATCTTTAATACTTTCTCTAACACTTGTATCAGATAGTTTCTTTACTCCGTTTATCATAGTAACTAAGCTCTGATTTAGTTTGTCTTGAAGTTTGAGAGTAGTCTCGTCTAGATATCTCTTTATCTGTGGTAATCCTGCATTTACATAGTCCTGTAAATTTTTAGAAGCCTCATCTAGCTCTTTAACTTCTTTCTTAAGATTATCTACTAAAGAGATACTACCAGTAGCATCTGCATTATCACTCACTACAAAAGTTGTGTTAGCTAGGGTATAGATTTGCTTACCTGTAGTTTTAACTGGTATATAGAGAAGATACCTATCTCTACCATTTAGTTGGTTATATCCTGAAATATCTTTAATTTGCGTATCTCCAGGTACTAAATAAGTTTCTCCAGTATGTTGATCTATCTTGATAACTAGAGCAGGGGTACTTAATCCACTAACCTTACCTGCAGGATGTATGTAGCTCTCTATGCTAGTATTCTCTCCTAGCTTAGCTCCAAAGGCTTTTAAAGCAGTAGCTATCTCTACACCTTCTTTGCCAAAGAACTTATTAACTACATCTAATTTACTTTGAGTCTGTTTCTGACTTATCTGTATCTCTTGCTGAGCTTCTAGGACTTTAGATACTAAAGACTCTGTACTTATGATAGGAACTTTAATATCCTTAGCATCTACAGCATTAACAGTATCTTTAGCAGCTTCTCTGAGAGCTATTACATATTTAAACTTCTTGATAGCTTCAGAAGCTTTAGAAGCTGTTACACCTAGAGCTGTCATCTTGTTAATGTTTCTTAACTTACGAGTTTTCTTGTCTCCTCCATAAGCACTATCGAATAATTGTTCTAGACCAGTGATAGCTTCCCTAATCTGTTTGTCAGGAGTAACAGACAAACCTTGAGTACCTAATATTTCAGTATCTACACTCTTGTCTTTAGATTTAACTATATCTGAGCTAGTAAGCATATCTACTAATGGAGATACTATATTTACGTATTCAACACCATCATCTGTAATTGTTCTACTTTGACTATTGACATCTTCTAGAATTAGATCTACTAGCTTTCTCTCTATACTCTCTGGTGCAAGAGCTTTATAAGCATCTACTGGATCTGTTGCTAAGAGAATATCTTGGCGTATCTTATTAACTAATCCACCTATATAAGTATCTTTGATACTAGAAGCTTTAGTAGTATCAGTAGCCTCTGCTATAGCTAAAGTAGTTACAAATGATCTATAAGCCTTTCTAACATCCTTCTCATTCTTATAGTTACCTTTAGTATCTGTTAAGTTCTTCTCGGAGAATACCCTATTGAAGCTATCTACATCATCTGGAGTAACCTTTTTCAAATTACCTGTTTCAACTTCTACTGGAGCTACATAAGTATTAGCTTCATTAGTATTGTCTTTTACACCCTCTAGCGAAGTCGCTAAGCGATGATCTTTAGTTACCCTTACATCTGGCTTACTTTCAGCCGATTGTTGCTCTACGAGCTTGCTAGGAGCTATAGCATACCTTTCTCCTAAAGTAAGTTCTTCATAAGGTTTATTCTTAAACATAGCCTTAACTTTAGAGTTATCATAGTTCTCTTTAGTTACTGCTTCTATACTATCTTTTACAGCTTGAGATAACTGAGATTTATCAGCTTCTGAATACTTATTATCCCTACTCTTACTAATATGAATAATATCTGCTAGTTGCTCTTGTGTATATTTAGGATACTTAGTAGCTAACTTTTCAGCTAATGCCTTAGTATCTGCATTAGGATCAATACTAGCTAGATCTTTAACTAAGCTCTTATACTCTTTATTGTTATCTGTTTCTGGCTCATTTAAGAAAGCTTTTCTAGCTTTAGGACTAACAGCTACTTGATATAACTCTTTAAGAGATACCTCTTTGCTATTCTCTGCCTTAGCATTTAGATTAGATACATTGTTGATATTCTCTTGAGCTTGAACTTTATTTGCTGTAACATACTCAGATACTTTATTAACACCTTTGCTAGCTAATGAAGCTACTTTAGATAAACTTTCTCTAGCTACGCTAGGAGCTATCTGTCCAGTTACGTGAGTACCAGCTCCAGCTATTGCTCCAGTTATACCTGCTTCTTTAACTTCTTTATAGCTCTTAGGATTGGCTAAGACATTTCTAACTGCATCATAGTAATCTCCTAATGAGCCTTTAAGATCATTATCTCTCATCATAGCTTCAGTGATCGTTTGAGCATACTCTGTAGCTCCTTCAGCAACACTATTACCTATTAGCTTACCAGCTGAAGCTAAGACAGCAGCTGCTGTAACTCCTTTATCTCCTATTAGGGATTTAGCTACATCTTTAACACCATTAAATACTCCTGAGAAGCTTCTATCTTTGATAGAGGAGATAAGACTGCTAGTCAGCTTATTACCAATTAAAGGCTTAAACAATGTTCCAAACTCAACTAAGTTTAGAGCTGTATATGCCATAGCTGGAATAATGTCGTTCTTATTAAGAGATACTAAATATCCTAGCTTATCTGGATCAATGCCTTGTTGCTTCATACGATCTATCTGAGCATTGTGCATCTTCTGAGTTACCTCAGCTGATAAGCCAGTAATACCTCCAAACAATTTAGCACTATCTTTAACCCAAGATACTTTAGCTAGTTCTAACTTCTCTGCTTTAGTTAGTGTTTCTCTTAGAGCTTTACCTGCCATACTAGGCGTAGCATTAGTTCCTAGCTTACCTGCTACCTTCTTAGCTACATCTTCTGAGACATAGCCTGATAGATTAGTTCTGAATACCTCTGGGCTAAACTTAGGAGCTGTAAATTTAGTAGCTGTGCCGACTTCATTAACAGCCGATAATCCTTGAGCTACAGGTTTCTCTAGCTTAGTAGCTACATTAGATACTTTAGCTAATCCAGCTCCTACATCTTCAGCTATTTGTCCTGCTTTAGCTGCTATCTTAGCTGTTCTTAGAGCTGTAGGGATAGTACCTGTTGATATGGCTGTAGTAAGTATCTCTGGAGCTGCTGAAACTAATGTATCTGCTACTATGCCTGCTGCATTCTTACCAATGCCTAAAGCTGTATTTATAGCCCCCTTAGCTGAGTCTGCATCTAGTAGCATATTATCTAGGTTATACTTGTTCTGGTAGTCTATATCACTATCTGACATAGCATCGCCTAGTTTAATAAGACTATCTCCTAACCAATTCGTAGGAGCTTGATCTGGAGTTAAGTTCTTAAGAGCTTCTAGTCTCTGTTGTTTCTCTTCAGGCGATAGAGCAATAGCATTAGTAATAGCTCCTAAGCCTCTAGGTATATCTGCCAGACTATCTACAAAGCCGTGATATACAGACGGTAAGAAGTCAGTTTCTATAGGTTTCTTACTAAGATCAACTGTAGCTTGATTGTCTATTAGTCCTTTGTATCTATCATCTGATGATTGCTGTAATAGAGCGTTGTAGAGCTGTTCTGAAGCTTCAGCTTTACTCTTCATTAAGTTATCTTCAGCCATCTCTTGCTTTAGCATATTAAGAGCATTGTTAGCCTTTTGCTGACCATATCTCATACCTAACTCTTGAGCTTTACCTTCTAGCAATGACATCCTAGCTTGTATCTCATTAGCTCTCTGAGCCTCTTCAATATCCTTAGTCATACTAGATTGATAGTTCTTAATCCTATGAAGACCCTCTTTAGGATCAATACCTATAGCTTTACCAGTAAGAGCATTCTGTAGCTGTAACTTCTGAACTGCTAGAGAGTTTAGATCATTCTGATAGTTTAGGTCATCTGCTTGATTAGCATTCTCTAGCATAGCCCTTTGAGCAGCTAGCATAGCTTCTTGTTGTGCTGAAGCTTGATCTACAGCTTCTAATGAAGCTTGCATATTGACAACTGATCCATAAGGGTCTATACCTCGCATCTTAGCTTGATAGTCTTGAGATGTCTTAGTAGCTTTCTCTTGCACTTTAGAGATAGCATTGCCTATGTTAGGTATAGAGTTAAGAGCGTCTTGTTGTCCTTGCGGTAGGTTATTAACAAAGTTATTGTCATATTGATTAGCTAAAGTAGCTAACTCATTATTGACACCTAGTAAATTATCTGAGGGATAAACTTCTTTAAGACCTTTAGCGAATAAAGGGTTCTTATTGTCTGCCATATTTGTTCCTTATAGTGGAGTATTTGTCTGGATTATACATTTACACCACTATAAAGAAACTTAAGCGAATATAAAATTACATAAAAAGTTGCTTAAGAAAATTAATTAATACCTTAGTCTGTTATCAGAGCATCAAACATATCTTGCTCTGTTGGATAATACTCTCTAGAAGTAGGTTTCTTCCTATCAGGTAGAACATAGTTCTTATTGCTTCTGTTATACATACGTTGTTTAGAATAGAAATCCACTAGTTTATCAAATAGAGGATTTACTTCTAAACCAGATACAGGTATCTTACCATTGATGTCTTTACCCATATATGATTGATACTTGCCATCCTTATCAGCTGCTATGTAAGTGAATTGTTTAGCTCTATCTCCCATATTAGGATTACCATTGAGTATATCCCCATTGTAAGCTGGTAGCTTAGCTTTACCACTCTTCAGATCTTCCATAAAGGTTGTGATCTGCTTATATTCTTCAGACTTAGGATCTAATGAAGCTCTGTATTGAGTAGCTAGCTTCATAGCTTGAGATCTATCACTAGCTAACTCTTTCCTAGCTTCTAGTCTAGCTAACATATAGTTAGTATCTTCAGTAGTATCTCTTCTTAGTAATTTCTTCATAGCATTGTTGAGCTTAATACCAGCACCTTCTCCAGTCTTAAAGTAACTAACAATATCCTCTATAGTATCTTTATCAGCATTTCTAAGAACATTAGCTCCATACTGATTAAAGAACTCATTAACCCTAGCAGAACCATCAGCAGTAGCTAATACTCTATTCATAGTAGCTTTAGTATCTTTATCTAACTCTGGCATAGCCATAAACGTTGTTAGACCTTCAGTGAAAGGTTTAACAAGAGCAGATACTTCAGCTTTAAGAGTTCTATCATTAATATCAGGCTTTATATTTAGATCATTCTGCATAGTAGTTATCTTGCTGGTATTCTGATACATATCTTTAGCTGAAATACCATTAGGATTAACAGAGTTAAATCCCTTGCTATTAGACATATTCTTAGTTAGCAGTAAATCTCCATCTTTATTCACATCATAGACATCTCTATTGTTAGTACTCATAAGAGCTTGTTTAGACTCTGGAGATATGTAGAATACCTTATTATCTGTTTGCTTAGCATAAGAAGCTCTAACACTTTCTGGTAAAGATTTATCAGCTAGTTTAGCCTTATCAGCTTCTTGCATAGCTTCTAACTTATCCATAGCTGATACATCTGAGGTATTAGCTACTAAGGTGCTACCATCTAGTGTAGTATAGACAGCTAGAGCTCCTTGTGTATCTGGAGATACTTGTTTGATATTACCCAGCTTAGTTTGAGTATCCATTAGGTTACTAAAGCCTTTCTGAGTGTTATCATCGATAGTATCAGAAGCAAATGGATTAAAGTTAGTTAGCCCTTTAGCTAAAGGCTGTTTAGTAACTGGATCATATATTACCTCATTAGGATCAATTACAGAGGCATTAGAGCCATTTGAAGGTGTAGGAGCATAATTACTACCACCAACAGACGATCGTTGCTTAGAAGCCACAGAAATGCTTGTATTAACGTTTGGTGCATTTCTGTTCTTCATAAGAAAATCTACATCTGCTTGAACTGGAGTTACTCCATACTTATCTTTCATATATTGGATTTGCTCATTATACCTATCCATTGAAGCTTGACTCATAGCATTCTCTATGCTCTTCTCTTGATTTTTTAGAGTATCTCCATAAAGCTCATTCACTAGCTTCTGTTGAAGAGTATTGAAACCTTGAGAATTACTAAGGATATTCTCTGTAGTAGGTACATATCCATTAGCTATAGCTTGATCTAAGCTTTTTCTAGCATTAAGCATATCTGCATTATTAAAGACATCTATAGCAGACTTCTGATTGTTTAGGTTAGCTTGCTCTAGTAGATAAGGCTCTAGGTTAGCTTGTCTTTGATCCTGATTTCTAGCTATCTCTGTCTGATAGTATTGAGCTATCTCATCATTTAAAGCAGTAGCGAGGTTGTCCCTGGCTATCCTTTGAGGCATAGTAGCATCTACTCTTGAAATAGTTATCATACTAACTCCTTATATTACTGCACCATTTTGATATGATGAAGTTATGTTAGCTCTTTGTCTATCTAATCTACTATTCTCTGACTTAGTCCTATCAAAGCCATACTTATTGCTTTGGTAAGCTAACTCATTGTTTCTCTTACTGTCTTTGTATTGTTGATACTTAGTTAGTAGATCTCCTGCTGTAGTAGCTGCATTCATAAATGAACCTAATCTACTAGCTCCTTCGATAGGTACTTGTGTAATTACTTGATTACCAAATTGATCTACACCTATCTTAGTAGTATATCCTTGTGTAGTTGGTTTAGTTAGCCAATCCCAAGCTTTAGACATAATACCTTGTGTAGCTGTATTAGCATTGTTAGTTAGAGCATTGCCTAGTACTTGCTGACTAGCTTGTGTAATCCTAGCTAATGGAGATAAGGCTTGAGTACCTGTTTGATTAGCTAGTAGATTACCTACCTGAGTACCTAATTGACCTGCTACACTTTGTCCAGCATTCCTAGCTACTTCCATAAGACCTTGGTTAAGAAAATTACTAAGAGCTGGTGTAGCACCTTGTTGTAATACTTGAGAACCTATTTGAGAACCTAACTGAGCAGCAGGCATCATACTAGGTGCTAAGCTACCAAATGATGAGAAAAACATATAAACTCCTTTATTTAACTTTAGGGGATGTAAATCTATCGAACTGAGAGTTATCGGATTTAGCTATCTCAGTGTTATAGTTTAACATCTCTTGTGATCTACTATCATACAATAATCCACCGTAACATATCCAATAGAATAGATCCATTTGCTCTTCAAATGCTGTATTTATATTGAATTGTTCTAGGGTTATCTTCTCTAAATCCTTAGCATACTTCTCTTTAGCTTCAGCAGCTTCTCTATCTTGCTGTCTAGCTTTTTCTTCAGCTTCGCTCTTGGCGGCTTTGATAGCCTTCTGGTTCTTTTGAAATGTAGCTATCTGATAAGCTCCAGCAGCTAACGATGCAGTTGATACAGCTACAGCAACTGAAGTACCATAAGTAGAAGCTATTGTAGCTCCAGCAGAAGTTATAGGTGCATAGAATGGTGCTACTATACTAATAACAATACCAGCTACCATACCTATGAATTGTAGCCAAGGAATACCATATACAGCTCCTATCATAGCTACACCAGCCGAGATCAATGGAGCAGCAGCCCAGTATTGCTGAAATGCAGCTAATACTACACCTACAATTACTAAGACAAATCCGAATATTTTTCCTAAGAAGGTACGTTTCTTAATAGTATAGTGATACTTCATAGCATAGAACAGAGTGCTAGGGACTATAACGTTCTGAACATATACAGGTGTTTGATACCATAGCTTTAGAGGTAATCTAGGAGTATTGCTAGGAGATGTTCCTATAGTTGTACTAAAGGCATCATCTTTAACCCAAGAGCGATATATCTGACCATTAGCTACAGGGATATACATGTGATATACCATAATACCTTCATAGACACCTATACTCTCAGAAATATACTCATATCTCCATTTATGCCTACCAACTCGTCCTGTATCAACTCTACCCCAGCTAGTAGGAGCTCCAGCATAATGATAACTAGCTTCTCTGATCCATAGAGTATCTTCAAACCTATCTTCTGGGAAGTTAGGTACATCTATGTTTATGCCTTTAGAAGTGATAACTACTTTAGATGGATCTACAGGTACTTCGTGAGTTTTAACAATTATTAGAGGTCTATATCTTAGAGCTGTTTGGATATCCTTAGCAGTAGGCATAGGTATAGCATTCCTACGAGCTTTCCAAGGGATTTCTCCCTCATAGTAGGATCCATCTCTATCTGGGACTATATTAGTAGAAGCTCTTACTGGGGCATTTCTAAATGTATTCTCTAAACTATCTTTCTCTGCTTCAGTTAGCTCATTACCATTAGTAGCCCATTTAACTTTCTTAGTCTTTCTAGCTTCAATAAACTGATTTAAGTTATATTGCTTAGTATTCTCTAGGTTAGCTAAGTTAGTCATATACTGCCAAGATAAAGAGTTATGCCATCTCCAAGAAAACTTAGTAGAACTAGTATCTTCACTTCTAATAGGATCTATTCCAACATTGTTTAGCTCTCCAAATCTATTATGGATATACCCAGTCGTAGGAGCATTCTTAACAGGCTGTATGACAAAAGCATAGCCGTCTAATGGTTTAGTACCTGCTGAGGACACAAAGGCTTGAGAAACTCCTGATGGGTTTCTAAACATATCAGTTAAATCCCAAGTAGATACAGCTTGAACAAACTTCTCGTGTTGGTAGTAAGCTGATATATTTCTCTGCATCTCATAGAAGTATACACTATCAGCAAATATACCTTTACGGATAGCTATTGCTGTTTGTTTAGCACTAGCCATACTATCATCATCATAGTTTGAGTCTGTATATGTTTGAGGTTCTATGGCATCTATCTGATCGACATTTATATGAGGTATATTAGCTATAGATACGAATTGCCTACCATACCAATAAGAGAGATCTAAAGCATACAGAGTATAGTTTAGTATCTTTCTCTTACCTGATAGGTCTTCTTCAAGGCTATAGTTAGGTATATAGGTATAAAGTATTAGATTAGATCCAGTAGCTGGATGGCTACCTACGAAAGTATAAGGCTTCTCTACTTTATTAGAATTGACTATAGTCTTTAATCCTCTGAGTCTGTATAAACCTGACTGATTATCTGTCATAGGAACACCAATGTGTCTAGTTACAAAGGTATCTTTACCATAGCATTTAAATACCTTATCGAAGAACTTAGTAAATACCTCTGCATACTTCTGATAGGCTCTATGATGTCTAGTTTCTAATAGTAGATAAGGAGCTAAGTTAAAGCAGTGAAATATGTCTAGGTAATCTACTGAAGCTTTACCCATATCCATACTTCTAAATGTCTCGTATAACTTCTTCTGATAATTCTTAGGATTTCTCCTATAGTGCTTATTCTTTCTAGCTGTATGGATAAGAGTTAGATCCCAGTATTTACCATAGCTTTGCCATATAGGTATCTTAGCTGTTGAGTAAGCTATCCTAGTTGAGCCATTGAGAGAGTAAGACATTATATCCTTAATAGGGATAATCTTACGATGATTATCTTTAGTCATAGCTTCTAAGAAGTAATAGTTAGCTATATCTCCTAGCTCATCGTATTTAGCTTGCATTGAAGGTATATGGTCTATTATCTCTAGAGTTTCATACTTAGGTACTACTTTCTCTTCTCCTGAAATAGTCTTAGTTTCTGTATGACCTTTCCACGTATATGCAGCTAATACTCTATATTGCTGATAACCTTCTTTATAGACGTAATCCTTGTTATCCTTAGCTATATCAGCTAGATAGTCTTGCTTCTCTTCTTCAGTCATAGATGCCATTTCTTTTGGATCAGCAGAACGTTTAGTAATCTGAACAAATGATATATCAGCTTCAGATAGTTCAATAGATGGATCATCAGGATCTATGTGATATGTATCCCTTAGTAGCTTATAGAACTTACCTCTATATTCATTTTTAATCTCTCTTTCTGTCCTAAAGGTATAGCCAGAAGCACTGATAGGATATACAGAACCTATAGCTCTTCTAGCTATCGTAGGTAAGCTAGTATAGCTATGAGAGTGAGGTATAGCTGGAGGAGTTACTCTCTCAGTATAAGATACTGTAACCTTCTCATTTTCTTTTAAAGGGGTATCAGATATATCTAGTGTAAAGATATGGTTAGTAGATCTTGCTGTTATGAACAATTTTTCATGGAAATGGAAGTCTTTCCGATTCAGGAAGTTGGT
>ENA-OWNK01000098-OWNK01000098.1-metagenome-genome-assembly--contig:-NODE-98-length-37801-cov-7.535712_pt1 | contig 37801 bp, 28 predicted proteins | sample MGYA00245343_ERZ651121 | MGnify/ENA primary metagenome ERZ651121 (study PRJEB26857, sample SAMEA4031775) | metagenome | biome: human; feature: oral; material: saliva | place: Philippines | collected 2014 | study... | reverse complement strand
AATATGGGAAAACGGGGAAAGATGAAAGGTGTTGTGCGTGTAAATGTAATTAAGAGAAAACCATCAAAACCCCTAATTAAGTTTTAATTTTAGATGCTGTCACTTTTAACACTTCGTGTAATGGGTTTATAATCAATAGATTAAAAACAAAAAAGAAGTGACAGGAATGACGGCAAAATCGAAAATGGTATGCAAGCGGCTTTAGTCCTTGGATGGGGAGGAGCGACTTATAGTTATAAGATACAGCTGTTAGTGGTAAAACTATCCGGTGCAGGTCCTCGTAAGATTATCCGCCCTTCCATATACCACCACCCCAAAACAGAGAAAGGAGAAATAAATATTGACAAGTCTATCAACAATGCTCTTCTGAAAACATATTAAAAATACCGAAATCAAATATATTTGCACATACAGGATTCCATTACAGGCTAATCAGAAATATGTTTACAATAGATTGAAGTTATATATCTACAAAATCAAAAGAAAAGTAAAGCATTCATACTTGTAGTCCTTTGTTTTACCAACTGGGAATTTTCCTTGTTATGTATCTTTTAATTAAGACACCTTTTAATGACTTCATCGCTGATACCGTTTTCTTTCATTCTTTCAGCAACTACTTTTTTATAATTATTTACTTCATGGTTGTGGAATATCATGTGTCCAAGTTCCTCTAAAGCATTTTCTATACGCTTTCTGCCTTGTTCCGTATTCAAGTCAATGTCTGAGAATTTGGAACGCTCTCTGTGAAGGTTGAGGTAATAAATGCCACCGATTATCAGGGATGATATGGCGGATATATCAATACCAGTGTCCTTGAATTTCTCTTCATAGATATTGACAAGAGGTAAAGTGTGCATTTCTCTGAGCATGGCCGTACGGACTGTGGTCTCATTTCCTTCAGCAATCTCCCAGCGTAACAGTTCCAACATCACCGATTTATCTTGAAGTGCTTTCTGTACATCCTTGAAAATACTGATATAGCCCAATTCTGAATCTGTAGGAAATTGAACACCAGTGAGGACATCCTTAAACCAATAGTCATACCTCTTAACGAATTCATCATAAAATTCGCTAAGATTATCATATCTGTTATAGAAAACAAGCGGCTCTATTCTGGCTTTTTTAATGAGTTCTGTCACCAACATTGATGCAAAGCCTTTTTTCTTGATCAGACTTTCTGCTGCCTTGATAATGTCTGCCTGTATATCGACGTTTGTCCTTCTGTATCTTTTGGGTTTATTTTCTTCTTCTGCCATCTAAAAAGGTGTTGATTTTCTAATTTCCACAAGGGCGGTCACCAATTGCTCCAACTGTACTATTTCGTGTGAAGCCAACACACTGACTCTAAGCCGTGTTTCCTTGGTTCTTACCGCAGGATATGTGATACCGCTTACAAAGATACATTTTTTTTGTAATTCACGTGCTATTTCATATACTTTTCTATTGTCTCTTACCATAATAGGAAATATGGCTGATACAGAACAGCCTATATCAAAGTCTTCCTCTGTCAATCATTTACGCAAATAATTGACATTAGTCCACAATTTCTTGCGAATTTCAGGACGTGTCTGTATATGTTCCAAAGCCTTTAATGAAGATGCTGCTACCTGTAGAGTTATTGCAGTGGAAAAGACATTACTGTCAGCATAATATCTTAGATACTGAATCAGTTTTTTGAAGCGGCAACAAAACCACCGACACATCCGAAAGACTTACTAAAAGTTCCTGTAATAATATCTACTTGTCCTAAGCAATTATAATATTCGGCTGTTCCTCTGCCATTTTCTCCCATAACTCCAATACCGTGGGCATCATCCATCATAAGAAGACAATTGTGTTTCTTGCAGACTGCAATATACTCTGGAAGTTTTGATAAATCTCCTTTTTGAGAATAGACCCCATCAATGATGACCAATCGAGTCTGATATTTTCCCGTTTCCCGTTCAAGAATCATGTCAAGATAGTCAATGTCGTTGTGTTCTCTATGCTTTACATTGGTTCCAATTAAACCACTTGTGGCACTGGTATGAATATACGAATCAATGTAAGCTATGTCATTTTTCCCCAGTATGGCACGAAGTAAACCTGCATTAGCGCCAAAGCTATATGAAAAAAGGATGGCATCTCCTTGTCCTACAAACTTCACTATGCCTTCCTCCACTTGTTTATGAATGTCTAAATAGCCTCCTATGGTTTGGGCGGCACTTGCTCCCGTACCATATTTTAAAACGGCATTTATGCCAGCCTCTTTAGTTTCTGGTCTTTGCGACATACCAAGGTAATCATTGGAAATGTACGCGGAAACTTCACCATCATAGCCCTCTATCTGCATCTTGGCTCCTACTCCCGTTCTTGCCATGACCCAATAACTCATGCAGCCGAACTACTCCATTTGGTCAATATAGCTTTGGAAATTTTGGCTCCGTTCGATTACATTCTCATTTAGAGTAATCTTGAAATCTTTTAATGAAATATTTTTTATTCATATAAACAATGTGTAGATAGTAAATATAGCTACAAGTATAGCAAAATACTAATGAGTTGCAATTTTTTTGAAAAAAAACTTGTTTTTCTTGTTATAAACAATATAGATTTGTATATTTGCATCGTTAAGATTATAATTAGTATAATTATAGAACAGACCTTACTGTACAAAGGGAAGCAATGCTAGAAGCTATAAGAAGGCTGATCCAAACCGAACTGAAATAATTAAAGGAGCGGTAACTGAAAAGCTACACGAGTAGGTGAAAATAAAATAACAAAAGATGAATAAAGAAATTATCAAAATGTTACAAAAAATGAAGCATATTTTTATGATGCTCCTATTTCTGATGTTTTCCAAAGGGGCATACTCTCAAGTGAGTGTAAGAGGAAACATTATTGATGAAAACGACAAGGAAGTAATTGGATGTTCTGTCAGAATTCTGTCAACAGATTCGACATTCTTGTCTGGCGGCGTAACCAATGATGTGGGTGAATTTCATATTAAAAGTATTCAATCGAATAACTTTATCGTTCATCTGTCATATATAGGCTATGAAGACCAATATATTACCTGTAATAATGCATCGGATGATGTTGATATGGGAAAGATTAAACTGATGGTATTGCCAAAGACTTTAGGAGAGGTAAAAGTTATTGGTAGTAATAAAATTCAGAAAATTGACAGACAGATACTTATTCCTAGTAGTCTGCAACGGAAGGCATCCAGTAATGGACTTTTGTTACTACAGAATTTAAGTCTTCCACGCATTGAAATCAATTCTATTAACAATAGTATAGAGATGACTACAGGAGGGACAGTTGAATTACAAATTAATGGAGTAAAGGCAAAGCTTCCTGAGGTGAAATCTCTAAGACCAGACGATATAGCAAAGGTGGAATACCATGATAATCCGGGATTGCGTTATGGAAATGTGGGAGCTGTCATTAATATTATTCTGAAACGGAGGAACTCAGGTGGAAATTTCTCAGTCGATTTAACCAATGGCATAAATAAAATTGGAACAGGAGATTATAATGTTTCCGCTAATTATCATTTTGGAAGTTCGTCTTTCAAGTTTATGTCTAATTGGGAACGCAGAGATTTGAAATGGATACGCGAGAATGTTGAAACCTTTAATGGAACAGCAACTTCACTATACAATGTGGAAACAGGCTTGCCTACAAAGGTAAAGTATGACAGGATGAATTTCCTATTAGGTTATGACTATAGTAAAAACAATAATCTGCTAAGTATCAACTATAGACAGTCATATATGGATATGCCTTATTCCATATCAGACAGAGAATCCGAACTTACAAGTGCTGGACAGGAATATAAAATATCCGATCATGAAAAGTCGAGGGAAAATATACCTTCATTAGATATTTATTACCAGACAGAATTGGCTAAAGGAAAGAATCTGTTTATTGATGTGGTAGGAACCTATATAAAAACTAAGAATAATAGGCATTTTGTTCAGAGAGGAGTAAATTCTGTTGAGGAATATGCATCGCAGACAAAAGGTGATAAATATTCGCTCATCGCTGAGGCTATTTATGAGCAAAAGATTAAAAATTCCATGTTATCACTTGGCATAAAACATAATCAGGCCTTCGTTTCCAATAATTATGGTGGAACCATCAATGCGAATATAAGCATGCGAACAGCTGAGACCTATGGGTATGTGGAATTTATGTCTAAGGTAGGGAAATTGGTATACACCATGGGTAGTGGTGTAATGAGAACATATAACAGTCAGGGAGATGTAAGCCAGAGTAAGATTATTTTTCGCCCAACACTTAAATTGTCATACAATCTGACCAAGAATTTACTTGTTAGATACACTGGCTATATTTCAGGTTATTCTCCATCATTATCAGATATGAATGATGTGAGTCAGAATATAGATAATTATCAAGTTAGACGAGGAAATCCTAATCTTAAGACAGTAAAATTCGTTTCTAATGATTTGACTATCAACTGGAAGTACAAATGGTTGGATTTGGATTATCTTATCAGATACAGCTTTGATGACAAGCCATTGATGGAGACGACATTGTTCGAGAATAATAAGTATATACGTACAATGGAAAATCAGAGGGGTTTTCATCGATTGCAGAATAATTTAAATCTGAAGCTGACTCCGTTCGGTGAAAATCTTCAGGTTAATATCAGCACATACTTGAACAGATACATAAGTGAGGGAAATAATTATACCCACACCTATTCTGATTTTGGTGTAAATGGTTCTGTTACCTTTTTGAAAGGGAATTGGTTCCTGATGGCCAGTGCCAGTAAAGGGCATAAAATACTATGGGGAGAGACTTTAACCAAGGAGGAGACTCTACATTCAATATCTATCGGCTATAATAAGGATAACTGGGGCATACAAGCTCAGGTGTTGAATCCTTTCAGTAGCAAGTATAGTCAGTATGTAGAGAACTGGTCGAAGCTGGCTCCTTACAGGCAGGATGCTTTTTCGCATGACCTGAACAGAATATTCATGCTTGAAGCATATATCAACGTAGACTTCGGTAAACACAAGAACAATGTAAACAAACGAATAAATAATAGTGATACCAATTCTGGCATTTTGTCAGGAAGCAAATAGAAGGTATAGCTATGATTGATTAGATATTTAGATCTTTAATTTATGCGCATTATAAATATAAAAGTAAAGGTAGCTGAAAATCTATAAAAGACAAATTATTCCTGTAACTATAAAAATAAAATAATATGTTCAAGCACATTTTAATTTTCTCTACAACATTGCTTATTACGTGTAGTTTGATAGGTTGTTCAAAAGATAAAGATGGAACCATCACTGTGTATGGATATGCTAGCGTTAATGGTGTCGCATATAAAGATTATGTGTCTATACATGATGCTTTCCACCCTGATCTTCCAATAAAGCCAACATTATTCAATGGTGATAGATTAGGTGTCTATAACGATAGTATTTTTATTTTCCAATTTATGTTTAGAAGTATTCAAAGTCAAACACCATTATGGTTGTTTGGAGCTTTTCGTATTCCTCAAGGTGAAGTCTTTCCAAATTTGGATAAATCTTACCAATTATCAAAGAATTTAATGTACGATAAAGACAGAACTATCTTTGAAGATTTCTTGAAATATATACCAGTTTCTAAAAACAACAATGATAGTAAGGGTATCGCTATTATTATAGATTATAATAAGTTGCCATCAGCAACATCTATAGATGGCACTATTATTTTTAAGAAATTTAATAATAGAACTAAAAAGTTAGATGGTGAGATTTATCTCTATTCCAATGGTGAATTTCCTATTTCATATAAGTTAGAGGGACATTTTTCTGATGTTTTATCCTATAACAAAGTACAATTACAATAAAAAAGTGTTTTTAGAATTATTCCGTTATTTGCTGTAATGTTTTTCTTTACAGCTTGCCAGATGCTCCTTGATGAAGAAGAGGTAATAGTGCTTGAAGTTGCGGGAAGAGCCAAAATGGTAGCAAAGCAGGATGGTCATGATTTCGCTCTTGGACATCTGTCCTTTACGGTTTCGCATGCGTTTATATCCCTCGTCTATGGGGGCAATGTGTAGGTTTTTAGTTAACTCGGCATCTAAATTCTTGCAGAACTCATCCAATATACAAAATATTTCTGTAACTTTGTCTGTGGTAATCATCGCTATATATATTTTGTAAGTTATTGATTAACAACTATAAAGTTAGAAAATAATAGCGAGATTACCACCTTTTTAGGGCACTTTTTTATCCCGAACTGGCGTAATAAATATACTTTCACATAGTCTAGTCCCAAGCATCTTTATACCAACATCTGGAATAAACGTGTTGAAAAGTTGTGTTTACTAAATTTTCTACACCAATAAGCGATACACGTTAACAAACTAGTAACGCCCATCACGGACAATTCTCCCTTCGATAGTTAGTTGGCGTAACGCCAGCCACCGTTTTAAATGCGCGCACAAAATTAGAATAATCGTTAAACCCACATTTATCGGCCACCTCCCCTAAGCTCATTTGGGGGTTATTGACAAGCAAGTTTTTGGCTTTTTTTATCTTCAGGCGCAAGATATAGGCCGATGGCGTGTAGCCAGTGAGGGCATTTATCTTGCGATAGAACTGTCGAGGGCTCATGCACATCAATGATGCCACAATAGCAACATCAACATCCTTACCGCCACTTATCTGCATATACACCGCACTCGACACCTTAGCAAGAAATCTTAGGTCGACATCTTTGGCGGCAGGCGCCTTCGCATCATCGTCTTTTTTAAACTCGGCCGACATGGTTGCAAACTTCTTTTGCAGCAGTTTGCGCCCTTGTAGCAGTTTGTCGGCCCTAGTGCGCAGTTCGTTGTCATTGAAGGGTTTGGCCAGATAAGCATCTGCACCGGCCTCAATACCCCTAATGCGCGCTTCTTCGGTTATTTTGCCGTGATGATGATGATGGGCACATGATTAATTATTTCGCTGTTGCGCACCTGTCGGCACACTTCCAGCCCATCTAAGCCAGGCATCATCAAGTCGGTTACAATTAGGTCGGGCACTAGTTCAAGTGCCTTCTCCAATCCCACCTGTCCATTTTCGGCATAGACCACGGCATATCGGCTATCAAACTGGCCACCGATATAGCTGGCAACATCCTTATTGTCTTCGATAACCAGCACACAACACTCGTTGTTTTCGCCAATGCGGTCGGTGGGGTTATCGCTTTCGTGAGGCAGCAAAGGCTTGCAGTTCTCCGTATTGGGGGTTAGTGGTTTGGTGCAATGGTTGTGGATAGGCACCTTAATAATAAAGGTAGTGCCCTTTCCCTCCTCGCTTTCTACGGTGATTGTTCCTTTCGAGGCATCCATAATCTGCTTAACAAGAGCCAAGCCCACGCCTGTACCCATCTGCTTCATCTCGGTGTTGTCTTGATAGAAAGGTTCGAAGACGCGTTCCAAGGCTTTTTTACTAATGCCCTTACCTGTATCGGCCACAGTGACAACAAGTTGTTGGTTTTCTCTTCGCACCAAAACACTAATTTTGCCATAGGCAGGCGTGAACTTAAAGGCGTTAGAAAGCAAGTTGTTAATCACCTTAACCACATATCCAGGCACAAAATCCATCACAATTTCGTCTTTAGCAAACATCTGCAAATCTATCTTATGGCTTTGTGCATAGTCGTGATAGCTCTCCACAATCATAGCCATAAAGGCCACGATGTTGCCGTTGCGCCAGTCGGGATTGCCCACAGCCGACTTGATTTTGGATATATCGAGCAGTTGGTTGATGAGTGTTAGCAAACCTTCTCCTTGTCGCTCAATCACCTTAGCCGTATCTTTGCAGTTGGTGGCAGTGTCTTTTTGCATATCGCGACTAAGACCTAAAATCACCGTTAGTGGCGTTCTAAACTCGTGCGTGATATTGGTAAAGAAAGTTTCGCGCAAGGCCGCCATTTTCTTTAGGGCCAAATGGTTTCGCCTTTGAATGCGCTGAATGTAGAGAAAGGCTGTCAAAGCCCCCAACAGCATTATAAGGGCCAAGCCCAAAAGGGTGAAGCCCACGTTGCGGGTGCTGCGTTCTTCTTCAAGCGTATGCCTAGCTTTGTCTATCTCGCGCATCTGCCTGTTGCGTTCAATATTAAGACTAATGTTTTGAATGCGGTTCACCTTCTCCATGTTAATCACGCTATCCTGCAACGCTGTAGCCAGTTCGTGCGAAGCCAAGGCCAGTTGGTAATTACCAGTTTCCTTCGCATGCGTGTAATACAAGGAGTGAATATCGGCCAGATGTTCGGTACTTTTAATTCGCTCTGCAATCTCTTTAGCCTTAGCAAGAAACTCCATCTCCTGCGTATCATTGTGCATAATGTGATTAATTCGGGCCAAGGCAATAAGAATATCCAGTGTATGCCACTCGTCTTTCGATGCCTTCATAATCTGATAAGCCTCATCATACTCTTGATGGGCCTTATCATATTGTTTGCGTTTTTCGTGAATAGAGCCATAAAACATATGGCAAAGAGCGATGCCCAGATCGCTATGTCCCAGAGTATTCATCTCCATCGACTTGCGATAATACACGAGGGCCGAGTCTAAAATTCCCTTTTGTTCGAAGATAGAACCGAGATTAGCATAATTAATGGCCTGTCCCACGAAGCTATGAAGTTGTTTTTCGCCCATCAAAGCCAGTCGCAGAGCACTGTCGGCCCGTTCAAAGTTGCCCAGCGTCATGTAGATATTTCCCATACCATTGAGCGACACCACACGATTTTTCTTTGCAGCAATGGTGGTGTCGGAGTGTTCGTTGCTCAACAACCACGCCCGATAATGATAATCTTGAGCCACATCAAGCACCCCAATACGTCGATAATCAGTACCCACATTATTAAGTGCCTGCACCCATTCGAGTGTATCGCCAATGGCTTCTGCCTGTTGTTGACCCAGGCTATGCATGTTCAGCGCCTCTTCAAATCGGCTTTCATTGCGCAATAGCTTTCCACATTCTCTCAAAGCAACGATACTTCCAAGTTTGTTTCCGCTTGTTTCAAATTGCCGTTGTAACAGGGTTAGCGAGTCGATGTTCTTCACAGGCATTACCAAACTGTCTATTGCCTTTCGCTCGTTTTCGTTGTACGTGGCAACACGTTTGTTGCACGAAGCCAAAAACACAAGGCATGCCACCAATGCCAAAGGCAAAGAGCGCCAAAGGCACTGTGCCTTTGCGTGGGGATTAGCGCAAAGGTTAGAAGCCAATTGTTTATCCTTGTAAAGATGTTGCATAGTCTGAATGATTAGAGGGTGTTAATAGTAGTGGCATTTACATTGCCAAGTCGATTTTCCCAATTACAAAGTTAGGTGTATTTATCGTAGTTTGGTACGCGTTAAACAAAATTTAAGCAATAAATATTATGTGAAAATACGTAAATATGTCATTAGTAACAATTTGAAAGCTAACCAATTATAGAAAAATACGTTCTGACAGTGACAGACGATTTATAAATAAAGATGTCTGATGTTACAACATAAATGTCCGATATAGATACCCATAAGCCATAGATATAGTTCTAACTTTGCAACATAAAGGAATAACCCTAAAGAAAGCTATATGGAAAAGCAAGTGAGCAAAAAGCCAACACCCAAGCAAAGGCAGAACATGCAATTCTCGGAAGATAGGTTTGAGCTGCTTGAAATCATTCATGAAATGATAAGCGATGAGCTTGAGCGTAGAGGGATAGCAAATACAAACAATGCAGACGATGCCAAGAAATCGTGTTTGCCTATCATCGAGAAATCTCCTCGCAGCTCGCTTAAAGATACAATGTGTGAAAAGCTAATATCACTACTACTTTCGCGCCATCCACAGAAATAAAACTCAAGGTATAAGCACTAGGCAAAATAAGTGTAATGATAAAAAGGCACTTCTATCAAAGGGCTAGTCTAAAGCTGGTGTAGAAACTTTTAAGCATGTTTGTGGCAATTGTGCATTCGGGCTACAAGCTTAAGAACGTTGGAAACGAATCGGAGAATAAGGTGGAGCAATGATGGTGTGCAATGGTTAATGGCTAACATTGATCAATGACATGCAGAGTTAAATTAGGCAGGAAATAAAACTCAGGCCTTTTAAGAACCATTATCTTCCACTTAAAACGCAAAATGCTTGCAACGCTATCCATTCATTTAAACCTAAAACTAATGTTTTATCGCGTGATATGAACAAACTTAAGTATTAACATTTAATCTTTTAATTTATGGCAGACTCAGATTATGGCAAAGAATTAGCCAGTTTAGACTTTAAAAACCTAATTGGAGGACCGCTGTCGGCTGTGGTTGAAGCACAAGCTATGGCGGCAGAGAGCACCGTCAACTTTATTAAAAACATGGGATTTGACCAAGAGGGGAACCCACAGTATGTAACGTTTAAATATCAAAAAAGTGCCACGCAGGCAGAGGGAGAAGCCAAACAAAGCGATCAAAATGAGATGATGGAAATGCAAGTTCCTTTCCTTACACTCATCCCCATTCCTTTTATTCGCGTAGATGAAGCCACTATCGACTTTAATGCGAAAATCAATGCTATTAACTATTCCACCAAAACATCCGATCATAAGTTTGACGCAGGAAGCGATCGCCGTAAAGGCTTTATAGGGCGTCTATTGGGTATAAAGGCTTCATACTCGTATAAGAGCACCACAAACTCGGGGAATACGGTGGAACGTACTTTTACCTTGGCTATCCATGTGCGCGCTGTGCAAGATGAAATGCCTGGTGGTATGGAGAAAATTCTTGGCATATTGGAGTCGTCGATTCGCGACAATATGGTGACAAGACAAGCTGCCGGGGTAGAGAAAAAGTAAAGAGATGAAGTAAAAAGGTAAACAAAAAACTTTATCAATCTCTATACTTACTTCCCATTTTGTTCGGCAGGCATCGTGCTTGTTTATATTTGAACAACTTTTACCTGCCGAACACTTCATTATTCTTTCTTTATAAATATTGCAACGCTATGATAGAACTAAGCGATTTTTTAGGGAATATCCTCTCACAAGTTAGCGAAGCTCGCAAACACGCCGATGAAGCAAGTATTGCCTTGGCAGAATATTATGCCCAAGACAAGCTCTTGCGCTGTCTTCCTGTGCCACGTGTGCGCCTTCCTAATATTGAACTCACAATACCTGTGGCGATAAAAGAGGTGAAACACAAAACGGCTTATAACCCATATCCTGGCTTACCGAAAAAGGAAATTGTACGAACTATCTTCCGTACGATGTACACTGAAGAAAGCAGGCGCAATGAAGAGTTACCCAATAGACTTCCCAAAGGCTTTATTACCATTAACAAAAAGCTTATCCAAAACACCGACAAACTGAGTGCTCAATTGCGAAAATCTAACGAAGTAGACGCTAATGTGCTGGATGATTATCTAGACAACTGTATTAAAAAGGCTTCAAAAATAATGAAACCATCACAGAGAGGGGATATAAAGAATATCACTCAACTGAAGGCATGCTTAAAAAAAGAACTGCTTGATATTATCCCCATGCGCCAAGGAATGCTGTCTAACCTTGGTATCACTGTACAAACCAACGAGATAAAAGAACTTGACGTGGCAGGTGGGCAGCCTATTACAATGAAGCTTTTTATTAAAGAAGATTCCTTTGAACTGGTAAGAAAGAATGAGGAAGGCAACGACAACAACGTGAAAGGTAAGGAGCTAGACAATTATTATATTGCATTAGAGTGACGATTAGCACCAAACATCTTTTGTTATGAAACATTCCATTACCCTATTTATTGATAAAGCAGAAGAGATGATAAGGGAGGTGTCTGATATTGCTAACTTGAGTAGCAACAACATCTCTAACTTTGCACACGCCCTTGAGCTGTGGTTGATAAAAGCCGAACAATTATTTAAAGAATACAACCATGGCGAACAGGCGTTATTGGCTGCTTTGAGACCCTCGGTGATATTGGCAGGATGCGCCGGAGCTATTGATACAAATGATGCTATAACGGGCAGAAGAAAAAGACGAAAAGCCTTACTTGCAGAGTATCTAAAACAAAGTGTAGACTTCTTTTATAGGCCGTATGCACGAGAAAAAGAAAAGGTGGACGAGGCAAACGATATCGTAAGACAGGTGGTTCTTGTTGCATTGCAAACTGGTTTGCTCAACAATGTGTCTTTGACTTTACCTATCAAAGCAGAGCAATTGGTAGAAATTCAAAACTTGCTCTATACCGATGACGAACTGAGTAAAGGTATTAACCGTACATTAGCCATCATTGCTTATCCCGATTTGTTACGACTCATCGACCTAAATCTTACAAATGTGCTTTCTGGCATTCGATATTCTAGATAGATTTCTTGGTCTTTTAAGGCCTAAACTTAGGTGTTCTTACACTAAAACATTGCAAAAATACACTTACTATTACGCAGGGAATTGTGGAGACGTTTTTAAATTGGCTGGGGTAGGAATTATTGTTCCTAACCCAGTCTTTCTGTTTTTTGAATGGCGAAATACATTTAAGTTCTATAACCCCAATTGTTTCTACTTTATAAAGACAACTATTTACATCAAAAGCATATTGAAGGCCATTCGTATCAGATGTTGAAAAGATTGCCTTTGACAACCATTGTAGTTATTGTAAACAACGTATGCTATTTTGAACGCATAATTAAAAGACACCCACTGTCGTAAACTATGGTTTACCGAGAAAATGAGCGGAGGCGAGATTAAGAGCAACAAAAACACTTCGCGCCTAAAAAACTGCAAAAATCGCTAATGCAACGACCTTTCTGTATGCTTTGTTAATATCTGTTTACATAAATCCATCGCGCACGATATTTATTTAAATGGCGTTAAATATTAAATTACATCGCTTGCGATATTAAATTAAAAACCTACCTTTGCATTGTAAATCAGGAAACTTAAGGGTGCGACTAGGTGGCCTCTTTATGGCTCGCTAACTTGCTAACAGCAAAATCTAACACAGTAGTGACCTTACATTGAGTGGCATTGGCCTTGCTTTTAACTTGTTTTGGCTTTTCATACACTCGGCCTCACACCTTTAACGTTTTTCTTTCACAACAACACATTTATAAAACATACAACTATGGCAAAGATTTTTGATTTTAATCTGCAAGACAAAAGTGGCAAAGAGGTGAGCCTCGAACTTTACAAAGGTAAGGTGCTGCTAGTGGTGAACACTGCAACAGGTTGCGGTTTTACTCCCCAATACGAAGAACTGGAGGCGATGTACAAGCGTCTAAAGGATAAAGGATTTGAAATTTTGGATGTGCCTTGCAACCAATTCGGTCACCAAGCTCCTGGAAGCGACGCAGAAATCGGCGAATTTTGCACCCTTAAGTTTGGTGCTAGCTTCCCCCAATTTAAGAAAAGCGATGTAAACGGTGCTAACGAATTGCCACTGTACACATGGCTAAAGCAACAAAAACCTTATGCTGGCAATGCCTACGAAGAGAAATTGGCTGCTATCATGGAGGACCTTTATAACAAGGCTAACAGCGAACCGCGCAAGAAAGACGACATTCAATGGAACTTCACCAAGTTTGTTGTTGACCGCAATGGCGATGTAGTGGCTCGATTCGAACCCACACAAAGCCTCGAAGAGGTGGTGAAGGTGGTTGAAGCGCTTCTATAATTAACGCCATTTGCTGGTGCCGAGTGTTGCTTACACTGCCTTTTGATAGGCGAGAGGCACGACTTAGACCTGCAAAACACATAGCTTTTGAAGGATAGTGGGGAGAGAAATCGCGCTCTCTTGCTATCCTTTTGCTTGCATTTCACACCCACCATTTTATAAAACATATCACAACGCATAACGATGGCATACGAAGAAATAAAGTTGCAAAACCAAATTTGCTTTCGACTGTACACAGCTTCGCGATTAATAACCCAGGCCTACGAACCTTTTTTGCGCCCTCTTGGCATTACCTATACGCAATATTTGGTGCTGATGGTGCTTTGGGAAACCGATGAACTGCCTGTTAACGACATTGGCAAACGCCTGCTTTTGGGGGTTAACACCATGTCGCCACTTATCAAACGTATGGAGGCGATGGGGCTACTTGCTCGTCGCGAGAGCGCCACCGACAAGCGCCAACAAATTGTTTTCTTAACACCTAAGGGTAAAGCACTCGAACATCAGGCGGCTACCATCCCTTCTTGCATGGTAAACAATCTGCAATCGTGCAACATCAAAACGGAGCAGCTCACCGATATTGCGCCCATTCTGGACGAACTAATTTTTAATCTTTCGGCCAAAGAAAGTAAACAAGGCGCTGAATAACACGCCTATTGTCTTGGCTCTGCCCCACCCTGTGATGTAAATTGTATGTGTTTGGCGCAATAAGTTGTAGGTAATGCCCAAACAATGAGCGATGAAATGGGAGGTTTTAGGAGGATTTTAACAACACTAAATTCACCCGCCCACTCCCTTTTAGCCTGGTAAGACATCGTGGTTTGATAATAAACGACAGGAAAAAGGCGATGCGTTACGAATCAAAACAAGGAGTAAGAGCGGGCAAAATATAGGCTTTTTGCGCCCCACTCGCCTTGAATGGGTGGCGCAAAAAGGATAGGATGCTTAGTTATATTACAGAATTTGAACGAAGGTCTTAGCCATGAAAGCCACAAATAGTAAGCAATGAAGCAGACAGATTAACCATTACATCACATCACTACTTGCAATTGAGACGTTTAGAGCTTAAATTTCATCAGCCTCATCGCGTTAACCACAGCTAACAAAGCCACACCACTATCGGCAAAAACGGCTTGCCAGAGCGTAGCAATACCAAACAAACCCAGTGCCATAACCAGCAGTTTGACACCAATGGCAAGTGCAATATTTTGCCAAACGATGGCGCGCGTGGCGCGAGCAAGGCGCAAAGCATGAGCCAAACGCGAGGGCTGGTCGGTTTGCAACACCACATCGGCTGTTTCAATAGCCATATCGGCACCCCGTGCACCCATGGCAACACCCACATCACTGATGGCCAACACAGGCGCATCGTTGATGCCATCGCCCACGAAAGCCACTTTTCTACCTTGTTTTTGTAACGTTTCGATGCGCATTGCCTTATCTTGGGGCATCAAATCGCCCATGGCTTGCTCAAGTTGTAGCTCGTCGGCCACTTTATCAACCAATGCTTGCTTATCGCCAGAGAGCATCTCCACATGGCTTATTCCTAAGAGATTAAGCATCTCGATGGCCTCTTCGGAATCGGGTTTAATCATGTCGGCCAGTAAGATACAACCGATGAAACGGTCGTTTTTGGCACATGCCACGATGGTTTCGGGTATGGTTTGCAACTCTTCGGGATAGCTAATACCGTGCTTATCCAGCAAACGCAGTGTGCCAGCGAGCCATCTTTCGCCCTCGACAACAGCCTTTAAACCCAATCCGGCGAGGTTTTCGGCATCTATTTTTGGTCCATCGCCATAACTTTTTACTATGGCTTGGGCAATGGGATGCGTGCTGCTTCGCTCCATAGCCACCACAGTTTGCAGGTCTTGGGGCTGTAGTTGCAGGATTTGTCGCACGCCAAATTCACCCGTAGTGAGCGTACCTGTCTTGTCGAACACCACCGTATCAACGGCCGTTAGTGCATCAAGACTGTTTCCACCCTTAAACAACACGCCCATGCGCGAAGCACTACCTATGCCTGCAAAATAACTTAAGGGAACACTAATAACCAATGCACAGGGGCAAGAGATAACCAAAAACACCAACGCGCGATGCAACCATGTGGCGAAATGATATTCATACGTGGGTGAGAACTGAGTATAAAGCCATGGCAAAACCACGGTGAAAAGAGCAAGAAGAATAACAACAGGGGTGTAAATGCGCGCAAAACGGCGGATGAAGAGCTCGGTTGGGGCTTTGCGCTCGCTGGCTTCTTCCACCATTTTAAGTATTCGTGTTAGGGTACTTTCGCTTTGTGGGCGCGTCACTCGGAGCGTAGCAGTGCGCTCAAGAACAATCATTCCAGCCAACACTTCGCCGGCATGTCTCATTTGTCGGGGCAAACTCTCGCCTGTAAGGGCTGCTGTGTCGAAGCTAAGAAAAGCATCACGCTGGTCGTCGGGCAACAACAGTTCGCCATCTAAGGCCACTCGCTCGCCTGGTAGCACCTCGATAACATCACCCACATTCACTTCTTCGGGGGCAACAAGCACTTGTTGCATGACATTTTTTTCGCCATTCCATCGCTGCAATCGCACATATTCAGGTCGATAATTGGTTAAACTAGCAATGTTATGCCGCGCCTTATCCACAGCCAGGTCTTGAAGTGCCTCGCCAATGCAGTAAAGTAACATCACTGCCACAGCCTCTGGATATTCGCCAATGGCAAAAGCACCCACGCAAGCCACACTCATCAGCATAAATTCGCTGAACACTTGGCCGTGCAGAGCATGTTCTATGGCCTCGTGCATCACACCTAACCCAACGGGAAGGAAGGCCACAATGTACCAAAGCAGTTGCACCCAAGGCGATGCAAACCATGATAGGCCTATGTAATGAATGACCATTCCAGCCACTAAGAGCAAACCCGAGAGTAAGGGTTGCCACCATTTTGATTTTTCTTCGTGATGATGTTCGCACATGATATGGAGTTTTTAGTTTACAAATCAAGCTAGAATAACTAGCTGGGGTTATTATTCTAAATGTTCTATTTGTACTAGAGTTACTTATATTCCTAGTTATTCTAGTTACTACGATGCAAAGTTAAGGGTTAAAACATGCAACCTAGTTGCATTTTTTAGTATCTTTGCATTATGACAGAAGACTTTGACATTAGAGACGAGCGAGCGATGCCCAGCGAACGCGAGTTTGAAAACGCCTTGCGACCACCGAAATTCCAAGATTTCAGCGGTCAAAACAAGGTTGTAGACAACTTAGAAGTGTTTGTAGAAGCTGCTAAATATCGCGGCGAACCGCTCGACCACACCCTTCTACACGGCCCTCCAGGACTGGGGAAAACTACGCTTAGCAATATCATTGCTAACGAATTGGGAGTGGGATTTAAGATAACAAGTGGCCCAGTGCTGGATAAACCAGGCGACTTGGCTGGCATTCTCACATCGCTAGAACCCAATGATGTGCTCTTTATCGACGAGATACACCGACTCTCGCCCGTGGTAGAGGAGTATCTTTACTCGGCAATGGAAGACTATCGCATCGATATCATGATAGACAAAGGCCCTTCGGCTAGGTCGATTCAGATTGATTTGAACCCGTTTACGCTTATCGGAGCCACCACGCGCAGCGGTTTGCTTACTGCTCCACTGCGTGCGCGATTTGGCATTAATCTGCATTTGGAATATTACGACCCTGAAACACTGGCACGTATCATCAAACGGTCGGCCCGAATACTGAATGTTCCCATCGACGACGAGGCAGCAATGGAGATTTCAAGACGCTCAAGAGGCACGCCCCGTATTGCCAACGCTCTGCTTAGACGTGTGCGCGACTTTGCTCAAGTGAAGGGAAATGGAAGCATCGATATGGTTATCGCCCGACTATCGCTCACCTCGTTAAACATCGATCAGTATGGTTTGGACGAGATTGATAATAAGATTTTGCTCACCATCATTGATAAATTTAAGGGCGGACCCGTTGGTGTGAGCACCATCGCAACAGCTATTGGCGAAGATGCGGGTACGCTTGAAGAGGTGTACGAACCTTATCTTATCATGGAAGGTTTTATTAAACGCACCCAAAGAGGTCGCATGGTAACCGAACTGGCTTACCAACACCTGGGCAGAAACATGTACTTGAGCAACGCTAAAGAGCCTGGTTTGTTTGATTAAACTTGTCGCTAATTATCGTTAAAGCCTTTGAACAGTGTTTAATCCATCCATCGCTTAATGTTTTAATAAACTTATTGTATTGGTATAACAGAACAATTTGCAACAAAATGGTTAACAAAAGAACAGCAAATTGACTGTTATATGTAAACAAATTGACGAGTAGACAGGTGAAGAGGCTTATTCTTCGCCAATCACCACATCTACTCGTCAATCATTTTTATGGTTTAACGCGTAAAAAAATCATGCTTTAAGCCATTAATTGGTTAACTTGTAACCATCGAATTACAATCCCATTTCCTTCAAAAGACGGTCGGCATGTCCCCATTTATCCATCATGAAGAGCATGTAACGAATGTCTACACCGATGCAACGAGCCAAATGCGAGTCGAAAAGGATGTCGCTCGACAAGCTATCCCAGTTGCCATCGAAGGCCAAACCAATAAGTTCGCCTTTGCCATTGAACATGGGCGAGCCACTATTTCCACCCGTAATATCGTTATTGGTGAGGAAACAAAGGTGCATGTTATGGGTGTTTTTATCGGTGTAACGACCAAAATTCTTCGATGAAAGCAATTGTTTCATGATGGGTTCTGCCTCATAGTCAACATTGGTTTTGGCCTTATCCATCTTCTCTACAATACTTTCGGGAGTGGTGTAATAGCCCAATTCTCTGCCGCCGATGAAAAATCCCTTCACCTGTCCGTAGCTTAGACGCATGGTAAAGTTAGCATCCGAATAGTGGGGCATATCTTCTTCCATGCGCAATTTGGCTGCACAGAGATAGCGTTCTTGTGCCTCGATGGTGTCGTTGATGGCACCCATGCCCTCGGTAAGGTCGTAATAAATGTCCATAATGTCTTGCCCAAAGCGCACACCAGGGTCTTCTTTATAAGCCTTGGTATTGAAGAACAGCTTAGCACCTTTCTTCATAACGATAGAACGAGCATACAAATCATCAACAAAACGCTGGTAATCGCCACCAAAACGCTGGTCGATAGTGGCATAGAATTTGGGCAAATAGCGATGCCCCACATGCTCGCGATAGTTCTTTAGCAACACAGCCAACACCTCTTTATCTAGTGCTGCATCCCATTCGTTGCTGTTATCGGCAAACTCATGATATTGCTTTGACGCAGGTTTTTTAGGTCCTTTCACTTCCAAACCGCCCATAGCAAGGCGCATGGCACGCGTTGCAAGTTCGTTGGTACGACGGAATGTCTCCAACCAATAATAGCGCGTACGCACGCGGTCGAAGCGTTTTTCGTAATAAGAAGCAAGCTTATCAAAATCGAGTTTTCCTTTGAGATAGCCCGTTGAGTCTTGCCATTGACGCAAACGAGCCTCGTAATCGCGTTTCTGTTGCACCAAACCGATTGAGTCGATGCACTTGTTCATACCCAATGAGTTCTTCCAATAGTTGGCACTTTGCGCAAATTTAGAGTCGTATTTGATACGAACGGCTTCGCTTGCACGCATATGTCGGCGCATCACATCTTGCTTAACGCCGCGCACTTGTGCACGTGGAGTGTTCTCGCAATCGCGTCTTTCGATGATGCCATAGCTTGAGATATAACGGCTAGTACTACCAGGATAACCCATGGTCATAGCGAAATCGCCTTCTTTATAGCCATCTAGTGAGATGGGAGCCCAATGTTGTGGGCGATAAGGCACATTATCTTTAGAGTACTCGGCGGGACCGTTTGTCGCGGGATTAGCATAAATTCTGAACACAGCAAAGTCGCAAGTTTGACGTGGCCACATCCAGTTATCGGTTTCACCGCCAAATTTTCCCATCGACTTGGGTATGGTAAACACCAATCGAAGGTCGTTGAAATCTTGATAAACTGTGGCATAGAAGCTGTTTCCTTCATAGAATGGGTCTATCGAAACACGCAATGTCTTATCCAACTTACGTACCGAATCGGTGAGAACGGTTTGCAACGAGTCTACCAAAAACGTTTTCTTGCTTTGCGAAGCCTTTTCATATCCGCAGGCAATTAGTCGCGAAGTGATGTCTGTTTGCGACTTCATGAAGCTTACAAACATGTCTTTATTGGGCAGTTCTTCTGCAAAAGTCTTGGCATAAAAGCCGTTCAACATGTAGTCGTGTTCTACTGTTGAATGGCTACGAATGGCTTCAAAACCACAGTGGTGGTTGGTAAACACCAATCCATCTGGCGAAACCACCACACCCGAACAATAACCCGAAAAGTTCACCACTGCGTTTTTGATGGCGTCTTTACTTTTGTAGATGTCTGAATAAGGCAGTTTAAAGCCTTCGGCCTGCATCTGTTGGTACACTGCTTGCGGCAGATTGTACAGCGTCCACATGCCTTCGTCGGCCTTCGCCGTTGCGAATGCCACAAGGGTCGCTAAGATAAATGTAATTTTCTTCATATTTATTTGAATTAATGTATTTGTAAGGAGGAAAGGAGATTAGTCGTTTGCTTTGTTGCTCTATGGCTACCTATCTTTTTAACTTACCAACTTGTCAGCTTGTTACCTCATCAACCCACAAAGCTAATCACTCCCCTCTCCCCTTTGAAGAGGGGTTGAGGGTGAGGCTATTTATTTCCTCTTCAAATCCCACTTCCATATATGGCCGATGAAAAGCAGCACCAAAACAGTGTTCACAGCCAATGCAACGGGAATGGAAAAATGCGTATTGGCATAGTTCATCCCCATATAGAACAGAACCGTTATGCCCACATACACACCAATACTCATCAGCGGATAAGCGATGGGATATTTGCGTTGCCCCACGATATAGCTCAAAATCATAGCCGTGGCGTAACCTGCAAAGCCGGCCCAAGCACAGGCCATGTAGCCATAACGCGGAACGAACAATACGTTGATGGCAATGAGCACCACACAACCAATACCTGAGAAGTAGGCACCCCAAATGGTTTTGTCTACAAGTTTGTACCAAAACGACAGGTTGAAGTAAACGCCCATCATGATTTCGGCTGCCATAACAATGGGCACTACGCGAAGTCCATCCCAGTAATCGCGCCCGATGAAATGGCGAAAAACATTGATATAACCCACCACAACTAGAAATGCCAGCAGAGTGAAGATAATGAAATACTTCATGGCTTTGGCGTAAGTATCACGATTGTCTTTGTCTTTCGCCTTGCCAAACACAAATGGTTCGTAGGCATAACGAAAGGCTTGCGTTATCATGGCCATAATCATAGCTATCTTACTTGCTGCTCCGTAAATGCCCAACTGCATGTGTGCATCATTTCCTTTATATATATAGGGGAACAATATCTTATCGGCTGTTTGGTTAAGTATGCCTGCTATGCCCAATACCAAGATGGGCCAGCTATACGAAAGCATACGTTTGAGCAGGGCTTTATCGAAAACGTAGGCGAAACCGCGCAACTCTTTATAGAAACAGAAGGTGATGCTAGCCGTACAAACGAGGTTGATGTAGAAGGCGTAACCTGCACCAACGCTTGGCGAATAAATAAGGTTCACCCATTGATGTCCTCCTTCGTAAAGGGCTGGCAACAGCAGATAGTAAATCAAATTGAGCGAAATATTGCTGCCAACGAAGAGCAATTTGAGGGTGGCAAACTTGATGGGACGTTTTTGATAACGAAGATAAGCAAACGGTATGCACTGAAATGCATCGATGGCTACCGTCGTGGCCATCACCCAAATGTAAGAGGGATGGTCGGCATAACCCATTGCTTGCGCGATGGGATGCAAGAATAGCACCACCATTGCGATGAAAAGGGTTGAAGTGAAACCCACGGAGAGCAGGATGGTGGAATATACTCGTTGCGGATTTTCGTCGCTCTTATTGGCGAAACGAAAAAAGGTGGTCTCCATTCCATAGGTCAATAGCACCAAGAAAAGGGCCGTATAGGCATACAGATTGGTGATTACTCCATAACCTCCGCTTACCGATGTTATCTTTATCGTATAAAGCGGTACTAGCAGATAATTGAGAAAACGACCCACAATGCTACTTAAGCCGTAGATGGCCGTGTCTTTAACCAAAGATTTTAAATTTGCCATTATTAAAAGAAAAGGTAAGATATTAATATCGCTGCCACCACTCCTGCTAGGTCGGCAAGAAGACCACAGGCCACAGCGTGGCGCGTATAGCGTATGCCCACGCTACCGAAGTAAACGGCGAGCACGTAGAAAGTGGTGTCGGTGCTTCCTTGGAAGATGCAACTAAGTCTACCAACAAACGAGTCGGCACCGTAAGTAGACATCGTATCAATCATAATGCCACGCGCACCTGCTCCCGAAAGGGGCTTCATCAGCGCCGTGGGCAATGCCTCGATGAAATCGGTGTTTATGCCCAGCAAGCCCACCAACCAACGAATACCATCTACAAGCAAGTCCATTGCACCTGAAGCACGAAACACAGCCACGCCCACAAGTATGGCCACGAGGTAAGGAATGATGCGAACAGCCGTTTGAAATCCATCTTTTGCACCTTCGATAAAGGTGTCGTAAACGTTCACTCGCTTACAAACACCAGCCACAATAAAGGCCACAATAATTCCCATCAGCAGCATATTGGCCACCGTGGTACTCACTAAGTTCATCGTTTCTTTGTCCATTCGCCCGAAAATCCATATTATTCCGGAAACAATGGCACAGGCAACAAATAGTCCGATGAGTGTTTTGGGCTTTAATAGATTGATTTTTTGGTAAATGCTGGTAATGATTATACCAGCCAAAGTAGAAAAGAAGGTGGCCAGAAGTATGGGGATAAACACATCTGTGGGTTGCGCTGCACCCAACTGGGCACGATAAGCCATGATGCTAACGGGTATCAACGTTAGTCCTGATGTATTGAGCACCAAGAACATAATCATGGGGTTAGAGGCGGTGTCTTTCTTTGTATTGAGCGTTTGCAGCTGCTCCATGGCCTTCAGTCCTAAAGGTGTGGCTGCATTATCAAGGCCTAACATGTTGGCAGAGATATTCATAAAGATGCTTCCCGTTACGGGATGTCCCTTTGGAATATCGGGAAATAGGCGTGTGAATACTGGACTTAATGCGCGAGCCAATGCGTTTACCACGCCTCCGCGCTCGCCTATTTTCATCACGCCGAGCCATAGAGAGAGGATGCCCGTTAATCCTATCGAGATTTCGAAGGCCTTCTTTGACATCTCGAATGTGCTATCCATCATGGCAGGAAACACTGTTGCGTCGCCCGTAAACAGCAACTTTATCAGTGCAACCACGAAGGCCACGAGGAAAAAGGATATCCAAATATAGTTTAAAACCATTGTTTACTTGATATTTTCTTATAGGGTGGATGCGATTTTGCGCATCGTGAATGGGGGCTTCGCCCTTTGGCGCACGATGTTTTTTATCTTTGCGCCTAAAGTTAATAGTCTTGACGGCTATACTTTGGGGTGAAAGGCTTCTGCCTTGTGCCACTTTTGCCCCATCTGCACGACACCACGCCTCCATTTGAGGGACATTTTGTCGATGCAATGGGGCAAAAAGGGCGATATCAAACCATGCCGACAGCTTTTTATTCGCTGCTAGTCGTGGGGTTGTTCTACCCAAACAAAGTCTAACGGTTGTTTCTTCCGTGTTCGCGTTGTTCCTTTATCTGCTTCACTTGACGGGCAAGGTCGGCATAATGTAGGGCGTTGATGCCTGTGGCCGATTGCGCTTGCTCTTTAAGATAAGCCTCTAGCTTGTCTAGATGTTGGGCCACATAAAGACGGGCATCGGTGTTAAAGGCTGGTGCTCCAGCAGCAGTTTTTTCTTTATCTTCGGGGTTGAGTATGCTGTTCAGGCGTTCCACGTAGTTGCGTTGCAAGGTTCTTCTACTGCTGTTCTTCAGTTCTTGCGATGCGTTGAGTGGCGTCCATACTTTATCGAAGAGGTCGTTGAGATAGTTTTCCAAACGATAAGCCTTGCTCGAAGCCTGCGAATTGTTGTAGACGGCATTGAGCAAACCCAGCGAGAGCATTGAGTTGAGGGCCACAGATTGCATCTTGGCTATCTCGTTGTTGGCATCTACACCGGTTTTTGCCGTTAAGTCGGCGGGATAAAGCCACAATGGGGCGTCGAACACCTGGCGACCAAAATAGTCTATTGCTGCCTTTTGCCTCTCTGCTGGTACAATTTCGTAGGGCAATGTGCCTGGCATGTTATTGATATAACGGCCTCCGATGTTCTTTGCCACGTGTCCAAAGTAACGCGAGAACTGTTGTCTCACAGCCGTGTACATCTCTCTAAGGTCGTCGTATTGGTCGTTGGCCTGACGTGTCCATTGTGGTAAGTTGGCAATAACGCGCTGCAGGTTTTTCACGCCATAGTCGCTAGCCTTCACATTGTCGTCGCCCAGGTCTTCGCGTTGTGCTCTGGGGTCTTCGTTTGTACCCTCACCGCCAAACCATAGTCGTGGATTTTTGGCTAGTATAGCGGTGGTTTCGGTCATCAGCTTCTCCTTTTCGGCCAGATCGTCTTTAAATTCTGGGCGATATTGATAGCCCCATTTAATGGCCCATTTGTCGTAATCGTTCACGCGTGGGAACAATCCACGTTCGCTAATATTATCTTCGGGTTGTGCCACATAGTTAAATCGGGCATAGTCCATGATTGAAGCGGTGTGTCCATGCTTTTCTACCCACGCCTTATCGCGAAGCTTTTCAACGGGTGTGGCATAACTAGCGCTCATGTTGTGGCGTAGTCCAAGGGTGTGACCCACCTCGTGCGACGACACGAATCGTATCAGCTCGCCCATCAGTTTATCATCGAATTCCATTTTCCTAGCACGCTTGTCAAGCGGTCCGCATTGCACCATATACCACTTTGTGAGCAAATTCATCACATTATGAAACCAGCAGATGTGGCTTTCGATGATTTCTCCGCTGCGTGGGTCTTTCACATGAGGGCCGTAAGCGTTCTCGGCTTCTGATGGCAGATAACGCACCACGTTGAAACGGGCATCGTCTAGACTCATTGAGGGGTCGTTAGTGGGCCATTCTTTACCTTGAATGGCATTCTTAAAGCCTGCTGCTTCGAAAGCCACATTCCAGTCGTTGATACCTTTAATGAGGTAGGGCACCCACTTCTTGGGTGTTGCGGGGTCGATATAAAACACGATTGGCTTAACGGGTTCAACCAGTTCGCCACGCTGATAGCGTTTCACATCTTTTGGAACGAGTTTAAAACGCGCGATGAACATTTCGCGCTGACTCTTGCGTTGCTCGTCTGAGAAGATGGTGTAAGGGTAAGCAAAGTAGCCCACTCGTGTGTCCCATATGCGCTTACGCATAGGAACCTTGGGCAATTCCACGATAGAGGTGTTGAGCGCTAGGGTTATCGAACCTGTTCCCGAAGCCCTTACAAAACTAGGGGATGCGCCATAAGTGCGCGTTGTTTGCACTTCGATGTTGATGGGATAAGTCTTTACGGTGTCTATAAAAGTGCGGTCGGGCATCTGTCCGCCAATCTTTGTCTTTTCAAACAGCGTTCTGTTAATACCCACAATATTGTTATCGCGTACAAAAAAGCCTGTTACCTCGATGAGGTTCATGCCTTTTTGGGGATTTCCAGCCACAATAGGGAATGCTGCAACGATAGGGTCGGTGGTGCTTTGTTTCAGCGATAGGTATATTCTATCTTTCTCGTTGGCTTCTTGTGTGCGTACAAATGTGCGCAAAAGCATGGTTTTATCGTCGCGTTTTTCAAAGTAAATGGCGTCTTCGTTAACCATCTCACCGCTGAATTTTCCAAATCCTTGGGGCACGCTTGCAAAGCGGGTAACGGCCATAAAGTAACGTCCCACCATACTGTCGTGCATCTCAAAATACCATTTGTCTTTGATATGTCGCACAGTAAACAGTCCTTTCACCACCGTTCCGCTGTCTTTCATCAGTCGTTCGTAATCGGTTTCTTTTTTCGGTGGCGTAGGCTTTACGTTCATAGGCATTGGCTTCTTGGCCTTTGTCGTGTCTACTTTGGCAGTTTGTGACGTACTGTCTTTCTGCACTTTTATAGCAAAAGCGCTCTTTGCCTGTGCTTGATAGCCAAGCGCCAAGGCCACCACAAGACAACCAATCGTTTTGTTAATCCCCATAATTTGTTTTGAATGTTTGTATATGTTCATGTTGATTTGGGCGAACAATCCATGTTGTCCGCCCTTTTTGTTCTACAAAGATAGCCATTTTTGTACAAACAATCGCGCCTTGCCTTGCTTGTCAAGGGATTAGGTGCTGGAGATACTATTCGGTGTGGGGGCTGTTACTTCATTTTTTTATCACCTTGCAGCAATGGTTTTACCGATGAATTGGGCTATTTTTTGCATTCATCAAAACGGGATAAAATATAAGCTGCTGTTTTATGTAAACAATATTTAACTTTTTAAACTTACCGAATTAACATTCATGCTGGCCGCTTGATGGCCTCTTTGGCTCTGCTTGGGTGCGATGCAGTGTTTAGATGGCAAGCATACAGGGATGGATTAGTAAAGTGACCATTCACGATGTGTGTCGTGGCGCTTGGCTTTGGTGCTACACTTATGGGCGAGTGAGGACACAAATGGCACTGATTATGCCTTTTGGTCAACTTGATTGCTGGCAATGCACTGGTATTCTTAACCCCGTGTTTGACAAATCTGCGCCCTCGGTCAGGGTTTTGCTACCCTCTACAGCAGGGCTTTACTCGCCTTATAAGTAGTTTGCAAACGCTAGTTCTATATATAAATACTTCTCTCGATTGGCAATAAGGGCCTTGCAGATTGTTTGATGTTGTGGTCTAACGCTTTTTTTGCGGTTTATATGGTTTAAAGATTGGAGGGGGCGCGAAGATTGTAAATTATTCGGCATAAATTTTAACATTATGAGTGGCTTTTTTCTAACCAACGGCCCACTCGACCGCAAATATTCGATTCTCGCGAGCGTTTCGTTTGGCCAAAAACAACCTAAGCTGGAAGAGGTAAATAAAACGAATTTTCGAAGAATTATGCCGCATTTTGTACTAATTTTCGTGTGTTTTGCAGCAAAACGCAGTGCTAAATGCACCAAAACGCAGTGCTAACTCCTACTAAACGCAATGCTAACTCCTACAAAACGCAAGGCTAAATGGTGCTAAACGCAGGGCTAAATGGTGCTTTTTACTATTCCTGGAGAGGGCTAGAAGCATTGAAATGCTACTGATTTTACTTCTTCCTGGGGTAAAAAGTCGGCTAAAATAGGCCTTTTTAGTGGTAAAAAGCTGTTTTTGGGGCGATGAAAAATCGCGAGTTGGCGACCAAATAGAAGCGCTAAATGGTGCAAAACGCCGATTTCGTGCTCAAAATTGCCGTAAAGCGTAGAGGCGACAGACTGAATTTGGAGCAAAATGCATGCTTTTTGGCTGCTTTTTTGTCTAGAAGGGGTCGGCTGGCAAGGTGTATTTTGTAAATTTTTATTACCTCTTTAACACGAGGGGTATGCCGAAAGTGTTTTCTTTATCCAAGTTTGGGATTTAGGATGGGTTTAAACTCAACGCCATCTTGCCAGTTGAAGTACATGTTGTGGTATGCCCAATACGCTATTTGAGAACCTTAAACTCATCAATACATACTTAAGTTGGCACGATTTCTAGAAAAGGGATGAGGGCAAGACAGATAGAAGTAGGAAAAATCACCACAAAAATAGTTAAAATTTCGCTTCAAACACACAACACAAAAAGGCACAAAACTACTGGATTTAGAAGCATAATTCTGCACAAAGCGCCAAATTCAAAGCGAAAAGCCTAAAAAGCACACTTTTTTGAGCATGTTATTTAACATAAAAATCAGTAGTATAAACTCTGCTTTCTAACACCATTTGCTTGATAAAAAATAAACGATGGAATGGTGAAAAAATATTGATTGTAGTGCGATTATGGTTATAAAAATAATAACAATAAAGGAAAACAGAACAATTTGTGTTGCGAAATAATTACAATAAAATTGGCCTAAAAATTTGGTTATCAATTGAGAATAGCCTATTTTTGCAAAAAGTAGGTCGCAATCGGAACGCTACTACAAGCATATGCACCACGACTCGGCGCGATGAAACCGACTGGGAGACGTAACTTGATTACTGGTTAACTGGTCAACTCTTCCACTTGTATGAACGTCTTCACTTGCCTACCACAACCAATGCTTGCCCTTAATGGCAAAAGGGGGCGAGCAATAAGAACAAAAAAAGATGTAATTGCCACTTGAATTGCGCATGAAAGTAGGTCTTTTTACAGGAAGTTTCGATCCCTTCACCATCGGACACCAGTCGATTGTGACACGCGTGTTGCCGCTTTTCGATAAAGTGGTTATCGGTGTTGGCGTAAACGAACGCAAACAATGCATGTTCAGCAGTGAAGAAAGGGTGAATGCCATCGCCCAACTTTATGCCAACAACCCCGCCGTGGAGGTGCGTGCATTCAACGATTTGGCCGTAGATTTCGCCCAAAGGGAGGGGGCGTGGTTCTTCGTTAAAGGCGTGAGAAGCGTGAAAGACTTTGAATACGAACGCGAACAAGCAGACATTAACCGAGCCTTAGGTGGCATAGAAACATTGCTGGTGTTTGCTCAACCGCAACATGCTAGCGTTAGTTCGTCGCTCGTTAGGGAGCTTATTCACTTTGGTAAAGATGTCTCGATGTTTCTACCAAAGAAAGAAAAGTAAACCCAAGAAGAAGTAAAATTTATGATTACATATAACACTGACGGCGTTAAAATGCCGAAAATAAAAAGGAAAGAAACCTCTGCTTGGATAAAAGCTGTGGTTAAATCCTATGGAAGAATGGTGGGAGAAGTGGGATATATGTTCGTAGACGATGAGAAAATCTTGGAAATAAACAAGGAATATCTGCAACACGACTACTATACGGACGTTATCACATTCGACTACGATGAAGACGACGTCGTTAATGGCGACATCGTTATCTCGCTCGACACCGTAAGAACAAACGCTGAATTGTTCAACAAGGCGTACGAAGACGAACTCTACCGTGTTATCATTCACGGAATTCTTCACCTATGCGGACTAAACGATAAGGGTCCGGGGGAAAGAGAAATCATGGAAAAGGCAGAAAACAAAGCCTTGGAAATGAGAAATGGCGCTTTCTGATACCTGAAAAATCGCCGATGAAATGGGGGAAACCCTAGGGGAAGGACCTCCCCACAACAACACAACAAGCGCATACGTGCGCACAACAGCTGAAAAAGCAGGGCGATAAAAAAAACGTAACTAATCCTTTTCGTATCGCAACGCCCTCGCATGGCGCAAAAGTGTTTCCTTGAAGAGCGCCACAAGGAAATTTATCTAAACTACGTGTCCACAAAACACGCCTAAAATTTAAATATTTGAACGCATGAGAGAAAACAATGCAATAAGAGCATTGGGTAAAAAGGTTATCTACCGTATTGCCCTTTTCGTGCTTGTCTACCTCTCTCTCGTTGCCTTAGGCCTACTACTGCTCTACATTGGCTATAAATGGGCAACATCCTGGGGAGTAGGTTTGATGGAACAGGTGTTTGACAGCACCAACAGCGGGATTGTGATGCTGATAATCATAGGCATATACCTCGGCATTATCGCACTGTGCTTGATGTTCGGACTCTTCTTGTTGAAATTTATCTTCACACGCCAAAGCGACGAAGAGGATGGCAGAATACTGGTAAACGAAAACGATTGCCCGCAATTGTTCCAACTAATAAGTGAAGTGGCTCAGGCTACTAAATGCCCCATGCCTCATAAAGTGTTCCTCTCTACTGAAATTAATGCTTGTGTTTTCTTCAACACCACTTTCTGGTCGATGTTCTTTCCTGTAAGAAAAAACCTTGTATTGGGCGCTGGCTTGTTTGCTACAACTAGCACCGAAGAGATTAAAGGCATTCTAGCTCACGAGTTTGGACACTTCTCGCAAGAAAGCATGAAGATTGGTTCGGTGGTTTATACGGCCAATATCGTGCTGGGAAATCTTGTCTATGGCGAAGACGCATGGGACAGATGGGTTGACCGTTGGAGCGGATTTGAATGGAGTCCGTTCGCTATTTTCGGCTCGCTTACACGCTTTTTCACCGTTACAGTGAGATTGCTGTTGCAGGCTGTTTATAGATATGTGAATATCGCTTATCGCGAATTGTCGCGACAAATGGAGTTCGATGCTGATAATATCGCTTGTAAAGTGGTGGGCAAGTGTGTTATGGCGTCGTCGTTTTATAAAACGGCGGTGATGATGCAATGCAGCTCTAACACACATGTAGCGATGATGAGACTCGATGAAAAGGGCAAAACAGCCGACCCTTTCGAAATTCTGGAGCTGCTATCGCAAATTAAAGCTAACGAGGAGGGCAAAACACTTGAGGCCACGCAACTGCTGTTGGCCGAGGTAAAAACGAATGATGAACCCACAGCGAGGTTTTCGTGCAAGGATGTTTGGGATTCGCACCCCTCGGATAGGGAACGTATTCAGCAACTGCAAAATATACCCAGACCATCGAACGAACCACTTTTGCCGGCCTGGAGCATTCTGCCTGTGAAATTAAGACACAATTTGGGCGAACTGATTAAGCTTGAACACAAAACAAATGAGACCGAAAGGGTGCTGATTAAGGGCGACGAACTTAAGCAATGGCTTGAAAAAGAACTTGTTACCGAATTGCTAGACATGCGGTTTAGACGCTTCTTTATGGAATGCGGATGTATCGACCTCTTTAACCCTATGGAGGAAACGCCGGCCGAAACGGTGACTTATCCCTTCACAAAGCGCAATAGAAACATTGTTACGGCTTATATCAGGGCTTTCGAAGACGCTGAACAGATGATTGAAATCATTAACGGCGACCTTGAGGTTAGCGCGGCTTACTATAAGGGTAAATGCTATTCTCCTGACGAATTACCGACAGTTGAACATAGTCAATATATGGAAAAGATGCTGCCTAAACTGAAAAATGTGTATCGAGAGATTTACACTTACCTCAGAGCGGGCAAGCAAGGCGAGGTGGTTGAAAGGCTTTACGAACGCCTGTTCTTACTGAATAAGTACATAGAATCTTATCAGGAGAATATCATCGCACCGGCCGAAACAATGGTGGAAACATGGAATAATAGCAGCAAACAGAAGAAAGACGAATCGGCTTTGTTTAGTGAATACGTGCAGATTTTCAACGAACTGAAGGGTATCGTTCCATCTATAACTCCGCTGCTAAGCGACGATTTCATCGCTAACGAGAGCTGTGAGGGCATTGTAAAACTGGTGAACGAATGCGATGTGGCTAAACTTGAAGCGCACAACGAAGAACAAATGGAAGATATTAATGAGTGCCTTAGATTGCTGTCGCCTTTCCTTGATGTGCTGCAACAGCAATACGAGGAACTGAAATTGACTATCGGAAGGATTGCTCAGGCTGAAGAAGAGGGCGAAATAGCTTGCGAAGAGAATGCGAAAGCTGTGGTGTAACAAATTGGCTGCATGCTTTGTCTCTAGCAAAATACCATATACAGCTTAAATTTGACGCTGTTGCTTTATCGGTTTTATAGTGGCTAATTGTGCTAGAATTTGTATTAAAGGGCTTAATAACGTAAGAAATGACATAAATAAGGAGGGTACTGCTGGTGTATCGCCTTAACTTGTAAGCCCTAACAGATATCATAATCTTTGGCGTTACAGCTTTGTACGTCATACCATAAATGCACTACTGAGGACGAAGGATGGCTACGGCCATCCTTTTTTGTTGCACTTAATTTGCATATATGGTTTGTAAACTCTATCTTTGTAAGTCCGTTGCAATACCAAATGTCACATGTGGCATGCTTATCGTGTTGCAAACGCTTGATTTTCAGAAATAAAAGTGCTTGCAAAATATCTTGTGAGCCATATATATAACGCAACGAAGAGGCCATTTAATGACCTCTCTATTGCGTATGCACGCATTGTGGGATGCTAAATAACGCTCAAACAATGGCGAAAGGGGCTTGTACAGGGGAGGTTGTTTCCCTAACTCGACTGCTTTTCGGGATGTGTAAAACCTATAAGGGATAAAGTAACGTTGAAATGATACGGAGTAACGAAGCTAAAAGTGGTCGGTAAGATGAGACTTGCGTTTGAGTTACACTGATTAAGGAATGGGGTTAAATAGAAAAGAATTTCATCAATGCGATAAAATATTAGTATTATTGATATTGCATCGTTTCGTTGTCAATTTATTTTTCTAAAATCTTAATTGCTTATCGCTGTTCTTAAATGGGTATCACAAGGACTTCTATGCATATCGGTGAATGGGCTGTGCTGCTGGCAACGTCGACTTGGATTAGCGTTAGTTACTACTTGTCACCTATATGTAAAGGCGTGCGAACAAGTAGGCTAAGAATGGCCTACTCGCGAACAACGGCTTGTCAAATGATGAACGCAATGCCTTTGATGCGCAACGTTTTCTCATTTACTCGTCAACAATAAAATCAAGCATATACAGCAATTTAGAATATGATATTTAAATACGATGTCCTTGTCATTGGTGGCGGTCATGCTGGCTGTGAGGCTGCTCGTGCAGCTGCAAAGCTAGGCGCTAAGACCTGCCTTATCACCATGGACATGAACAAAATAGCACAAATGAGCTGCAACCCTGCAGTGGGTGGCATTGCTAAAGGCCAAATTGTGCGAGAGATTGACGCATTAGGCGGTGAGATGGGTATTATTACTGATGCCACATCTATACAGTTCAGAATGCTTAACAAAGGCAAAGGTCCTGCCGTTTGGAGTCCTCGAGCTCAATGCGATAGGGCTAAATTCATCACTAAATGGCGCGAAACGCTCGATTCAACCGAGGGTTTGGATATATGGCAAGACCAAGCTGAAGAGCTCATTGTAGATAACGGCACTGCCGTGGGCGTTAAAACGCAATGGGGCGCGGAGTTCAGAGCAAGGGCTATCGTGATTACTGCGGGTACTTTTCTCAATGGCTTGATGCATATCGGTAAGACGCAAATACCTGGCGGTAGATGTGCTGAACCGGCAGTGTATCGATTAAGCGAAAGCATTGCACAACATGGCATCTCCGTTGAACGAATGAAAACAGGAACGCCTGTAAGAATTGACGCGAGAACCGTGCATTTCGAAGATATGGAAAGGCAGGACGGAGAGGTGGATTTCCACCAGTTTAGCTATATGCCTACGCCTAGAACACTGAAACAATTACCTTGCTGGACGTTCTATACCACTGCCGAAGCACACCAAACTTTGCAAGAGGGCATTGCTGATTCGCCCCTTTTCAACGGACAAATTCAAAGTACTGGTCCGCGTTATTGCCCTAGCATTGAAACAAAACTTGTGACATTTCCTGATAAGGAACAGCATCCGCTGTTCTTGGAACCAGAAGGAGAGAATACTGCAGAGATGTATCTCAATGGTTTTTCATCGAGTATGCCCCTTGATGTGCAACTAAACGCATTGCGTAAAATTCCTGCCTTAAGGAATGCAAAGGCTTATCGTCCGGGTTATGCTATTGAATACGACTACTTCGACCCTACGCTTTTGCATGCTTCGCTCGAATCGAAGGTGCTTAAAGGACTGTTCTTTGCTGGTCAGGTAAATGGCACAACGGGGTACGAAGAGGCTGGAGGACAGGGTTTGGTTGCGGGGATTAATGCTGCAATGGCTTGTAGTGGCGGACTGCCTTTCGTGATGAAAAGGGATGAAAGTTACATTGGTGTACTGATAGACGACCTCACAACAAAGGGTGTTGACGAGCCTTACCGCATGTTTACATCTCGTGCTGAATATAGAATTTTGCTCCGTCAGGATGATGCTGATGCAAGGTTAACGGAACGCGCATATGAAATAGGGTTGGCTTCGAGAGAAAGGTTTGACCACTGGGTGCAGAAAAAAGAATGCATTCAACGGATTATTAGTTACTGCGAGACGGCTACGGTAAAGGCTAACGATATCAATTCGGCGCTTGAACATTGGGGTACGTCTCCGCTAACTGGTACAGTAAAATTGGTTGATCTTATCGCAAGACCACAGCTTAATGTACGAAACTTAGCTGAAGTGCTTCCCGAACTAAAGTCTGTTATTACAGAAGCACCAAACAGACAAGAGGAGATTATGGAGGCTGCTGAAATAAAAATGAAGTATAAAGGCTATATCGAACGAGAGAAAATCGTTGCTGATAAAATGCGTAGACTAGAGAATATTCGCATTAAAGGCCACTTTAATTACGAAGAACTGCACGAAATTTCTACGGAGGGACGGCAGAAATTGGCACGTATCAATCCCGAAACGCTAGCACAGGCTTCGCGCATCCCTGGCGTCTCTCCGAGCGATATTAATGTATTGCTTGTGCTGATGAATCGTTAAGTATACAACTGCACGACAAGTAATTTGATAACAAATTACACTTGCCTACTCCACCCCTTCGCAACTGCTCCTCAAACAAACGACAAATGCAAGAGAACGCAGACAATACGCAATCAATTACGATTAGAACGAATTAAAATGAGTGCGAAAACAAGGAGTTATAGAAAAGAGAAGATACGTTCCACGTGAAACAAAAGATATATAAATAGAAACATAACTTACTGTAAATGAATAACAAACTATTGCTGGACAATCTGCGTTGTATACCAGATTGGCCGAAGAAAGGGATTAATTTTCGCGACGTAACAACGTTGTTTAAAAACCCAGAATGCATTAAGACCATCACTGATGAGATGTGCGAGATTTACAAAGATAAAGGTATAACAAAAATTGTAGGCATCGAATCGCGAGGCTTTGTTATGTCGTCGGCTGTTGCCATAAGATTAGGAGCTGGCATTGTATTATGCAGAAAGCCCGGAAAGCTACCTTGCGAAACGGTGCAAGAAAGCTATAAAAAGGAATATGGCACAGATACCATCGAGATTCATAAAGACTCGATTACTGAAGACGATGTAGTATTGCTACACGATGACCTTCTTGCTACTGGCGGTACAATGAAAGCAGCATGCGATTTGGTGAAGAAATTCAATCCTAAAAAGATTTATGCTAATTTCATTATTGAACTGGTAAACGAAGATCTTAACGGTAGAGCGGCCTTTGATAAGGATATTGAGATTTCTACGCTCATTCAAGTATAGGTTTAATTTGGAGAAACAATCCGTATTATTCGGTTCTACTGTTAGACCTATAATTATTCTGCGTTATAACGGGAGCATCTTAACATCTCCATACAACATTAATCATGTGGAGAATTGCTAAAGATACTCTCGTTATTTTGCTACTTGGATAACGAAATAAATGGTTCACTGCCTTATTATCGCGATTTAGTTAGGATAGTGTAGCTCTATTATCCTTAAACTAAAGAGCAAATAAACAACTACAATATATAAAAGAGGAATTAATACGGCGTAGACTCAATGCCATTTTAACAAGGTATTAGTGCAAAATAATAAGTAGCAGTGAAATAAATAATGGGAATAAGGTCGTAGTTGTAATTATACTCTACCCTACCCGCTTTAATAAATAACGAGGAAGGCTTTCCGTTCTTGGTACTCCAAAAGAAATAAAAAGTCGAAGGGGAAAAGAATGTGATGCTAACTATATATATTTTGTTTCACGTGAAACAAGAAAGCGCGAAACACTAGTGTACAAAGGACTTTGGAAGCATGACAAAAGAAGAAAATGAAAAACGATTGGCACACCTAAAAGGTATTGTGCTTAGTCTGCCAGAGAAACCTGGTAGTTATCAATTCTATGACGAAGACCACAATATTATATATGTTGGTAAAGCCAAAAACTTAAAGAACAGGGTGTCTTCTTACTTTCATAAAGAAGTAGACAGATACAAAACGAAGGTGCTTGTTAGTAAAATCTTCGATATTTCTTATACGGTAGTAAATACCGAAGAGGATGCTTTATTGCTCGAAAATGGTCTTATTAAAAAGTATAACCCTAGATATAACGTTCTTTTGAAGGATGGTAAAACCTATCCTAGTATTTGTGTTACTAACGAATTGTTTCCTCGTATATTCAAAACCCGCACAATTAATAAGCGTATGGGCACTTATTATGGTCCTTACAGCCATGTTCCCACAATGGTTGCGCTGCTTGAATTGATTGCTAAGACTTACAAACCGCGTACTTGTAGATTTCCTATTACTCGTGAAGGTATTGAAATGGGGCGGTATAAAGCGTGTCTGGATTACCATATTCACAACTGTGATGCGCCTTGTATTGGTAAACAATCGTGGGAAAACTATCAAGAGAACATTAAACAAGCGAGAGAAATACTTAAGGGTAATACGCGAGAGGTGTGTAAAGTACTATATGAGGAGATGCTGAAGAAGGCTGAGGAACTTAAATTTGAAGAGGCTGATACCTTAAAAAAACGGTATTTATTGCTTGATAATTATTGTGCGAAGAGTGAAGTTGTTAGTTTTAGTATTGCAGATGTAGACGTTTTTAGTATTACCGACGACGAATTTAACCGTACTGCGTTTATTAATTACATCCACGTAAAGAACGGAACGGTAAACCAAAGCTTCACTTTTGAGTACAAAAGAAAGCTTGAGGAGAGCAAAAAAGACATTCTTGCATCTGCAATTCCTGAAATTAGAGAACGTTTTAATAGCAAAGCTAAGGAAATTATTGTGCCTTTTGAAATGGAATGGGCGATGCGAGAGGCTGTATTTATCGTACCTCAACGAGGCGACAAACGACGTTTGCTGGAACTTTCTGAGATGAACGGTAAGCAATATAAATTCGATAGACTGAAGCAAAACGAAAAGTTGAACCCTGAACAGAAAGCTGTTAGACTGATGAAGGAGTTGCAAACCAAACTGCAAATGGAGCGTTTGCCATATCAAATTGAGTGCTTCGACAACTCTAACATATCGGGAACTGATGCTGTGGCTGGTTGTGTTGTTTTTAAAGGGATGAAACCGAGCAAGAAAGATTATCGTAAATACAATATCAAAACCGTTGATGGCCCAGACGATTACGCCTCGATGAAAGAGGTTGTAAGACGTAGATACATGCGTATGATAGAAGAAGAAACACCCCTACCCGACCTAATAATTACTGATGGTGGTAAGGGACAGATGGGTGTTGTGCGCGAAGTGGTGGTAGAAGAACTACATCTAGATATTCCCATTGCTGGTTTAGCCAAAGATGATAGGCACAGAACCAACGAACTGCTCTATGGATGGCCTCCGCAAGTTGTGGGTTTGGACGTGAAAAGTGAGCTTTTCCATGTGCTCTCACGCATACAAGACGAGGTACACCGTTACGCAATTAGCTTTCACAGAGACAAGCGTAGCAAGCACGCCTTGCACTCTGAACTTGACGAAATCAAAGGTATTGGGCCCAAAACGAAGGAACTTTTATTGAAGAAATTAAAGTCGGTTAAGCAGATAAAAGAGGCTTCTTTGCAACTACTTATAGAACTTATTGGTAAGGCTAAAGCGCAAATTGTGTTCAATCACTGGCACGAAAAAGATAATAAGGAAGAAGATGGTCTATATTGAACTTAAAATTTTAAATAAATAAGCAAAAATAGTAAGGATAATAGTCTTTGTATTAGGTAATAAAAGAAATATTTATAAATGTTGTTTCTATCTAAACAAAAGTTATGATACACAATTAATATCCTGATTATCAATATGTTATTATATTATTCCTGGATAAACAACCAGTATCTCTTGCACTTTATACTGATACAGAGCGATAATAACATGTAAACTTATAAAAAAGAATTAGGCAAATGGTACGAAAAGGATGTTTTTCGACGATATAAAGTGGATTACTAGACAAAAACGTTAAATTTATCGTCGCAAATCGATTTCTTAAATCCAAAAGGTTTGTTTCGAATAAGGTTGTAAAAGTGTTGTAGAAAAAAAGAAAACAACATGAAATTGTCTCCAAAAGCACAATAAATAATGTGAGTTTGAGGAAGCATGGCTGTCTGTTCTCAAATTAAGAATTTGAAAATATAAGGGGTCAGTCCTAAAACCCAGTTGTAAGCTTCCCCCTCATGCACATAATTTCATAA
>ENA-OWNK01000094-OWNK01000094.1-metagenome-genome-assembly--contig:-NODE-94-length-38394-cov-9.996766_pt1 | contig 38394 bp, 29 predicted proteins | sample MGYA00245343_ERZ651121 | MGnify/ENA primary metagenome ERZ651121 (study PRJEB26857, sample SAMEA4031775) | metagenome | biome: human; feature: oral; material: saliva | place: Philippines | collected 2014 | study... | reverse complement strand
CTTCAGCCCCCCGGTCCATGCGGACCGCCGGCAGGCACCTCAAGACCCCCAGACACTCGCACGCAATTCGACTACCCGAACATGGGTTAAAGGACAAAACGTGTTGGTTTTGTGGTGACTTTTCGGCTTGTTGGTGCGGGAAAGTCGGTGTTGTAGGTGGTGGGAGTCAACTTGAAGGGTGGACGTATCGTGTTGCTGGGGCGGTGACTTTGCGGCCGTGTTGCGCGGGAAAGTCACGGTTGTGGGTGGTCGCGTTTGCCTCGTTCCTGTCACTATTGCATCGAACCCCGCGTATGGCTGCCCAATAATCCGTCACGGTCAGACGTCTACAGGTCGTTCGCGTTGGCGATGTCAACTCCCGCTATATCACGACGCTGAACGGCATCAACTCCGCGGCCAAGCATGGTGATGAGTTCGTGGAGTGGCTGCCCAGCCGTCGTCGTCAGGGGGATGTATGCCTGGTGGGACTCGGTTCAGGCGTCGGTGGCCAGGTTGGGGCGAGGGGAGGATGGGAAACGAACAGGCGGTTGGAGCGCCGGGTGAAGCCTACGACGTGAGCTAGCTGGAACTGTGGACAGGATCCTGCGCAGACCCGTGGGTGGAGGGCGTCGCAGGGGCGTCGCGTTCCCGGATTCGCCCAAATCGCAGACCACCTCACTCATAACAGCCCATTTTTGCCATTTTTCGGCGAGGTGGTCTGCACTTTGGGCGGCACGCTCCCTTATGAGAGTCACTCGTGCCGGTGATGCGCCGATTCGATGCTTCTCATGCCACCACGACCCCCAAACCACCCAGGCGGCGGATATCACAGGGCACGAGAGTGCAGCTCCAGTGCCCAACGGTGGCCAGGTCCAAAGCTGATGCCCCGTGGCCACAGCGCAAACAACGAGTGGAGCACCAGACCGTGCGCGGACCCGACATCTAGCGATGCAACACGGCAACACCACGTGTCCAATAGCCCCAAACCTTGGAATTGCAACAACGTTATTTCAAAGATTTCTCAGGCGGACTCGACCAGCATATGCGTTCGTTAACCCATCTGCTGGCGGCTGGGCGGCCACGCCAGGTTCCGCCAGGCGGGTTTAGTCGCGCATGGGGTGATGAATACCACTCGTGGTTGTGTGGGTGTTCTGATTGCCCAACTTGGGTGCATGTGGCGAGCTTGGAGGGGGAATGGCTGACTGGTTATCCTGCTGCAAAATGGGTGAATGTGGTGTGCGGTGCACCTGTGTGGGATGTGTCGTTCGATGTGTTGGTAAGGGCATTTATCTAGGGTGGTTGCCCGCTGTGAATGTCTGGGAGTTCGAACTCCTGTCAGTCGGTTAGTACAGTCAAATAGGTGTGTCTGGTCGTTGATCATTTGTGCTGGTCACGCATCGATACTCACTGTTTCGACACGCCCGAACTTTCAAAGTTTACAGTCTGCATATAAATGGCAAAACAGTAAGGATTAAACGGCTTACAAACCATGTTTTCACCGGTTGTGAGGCTGGGGTCAACTCGTATCTTGACCTAATTACAGGGTAATGGCCTACACTGACGGGGTGTGAAGCGACGTCATCGCGCATCCCGTTGACAGGAGTTTTCTATGGTTGCGTTGAAGCACCGTCACTTTGGTGCCCTTCTTGCCATATGTGCACTGGTATTGAGTTTCTTTGGCGTCACACAAGTCGTCTCCGCGTCGGTCCCTGCACACGCCGACGCGCCGGCCTGTCCAGCACCGGTGACGAATGTGAGCGACAAGGTCACATTGGATTGGGACAAGGCTCAGCTCGTTGATCATACGGGACATGAGGTTCACGCCGTGGGGGACTGGTGGGATCTGGGAGTGAAACTTCCTTGGCAGACCGAGGGACGCGTGAAGGCCGGTGACTATTTCACCTACAACGCGAATGTCGTCAATCGGGCGACGGGCGAGACCGTTCTGCGCCCGAACGTTGCGCGTGCCTTTACGGTGTACTCCCACGACAATGTCGCCGTCGGCTGCGGAACCTGGGCCACTGATGGGACGGTGACCATCATCTTTAATGACAAGGTCGAGTCCGCTGCGCAGTGGTACGGCACGGTCACGACGCATGGGCTGGCCAGCTATTCCGGCCCCGGGGGCGAGACCTACGTCGTCGAGATCGGTGGAAAGGTCACGCGTGATCTCGAGATGACGCGTCGTACCCCCGGTGAAGCCCGCTACCAGAAGGACGGTTGGATTAACCTGTTCGATTCTGAGGATGGCGATGAGAACAAAGCCATCATGTGGCGCGTCGTGCTGCCTGCGGGTGATACGGCTGTGACGGGTGCATCCATTGTCGACGAGGCACCCGCCGACTCCAGTTGGAGCTTTGACTGCGACACGGTCAATGAGTACACGAGGACTCACACCTACCTCGTGACCGACCCGACCACCTCTGAGGGCCTGCGCCGTGACAAGGACACGTCCAATGGCGCATTCGGTGCGGCTGCTCAGATCCAGTGCACGCCTACCAAGGTGACGGTCGCGCTTGGTGAGATCCCCGCCAATCAGTCGGCGATCATCCTGCTGCCGGCCCGCGTTGAGGGTGCTAAGCGAGCCAGTGATGTTGCTGGGGAGTTTTCTAACACCGTGACCTACAACGTTCCCGGCGAAAAGGTCGACCCGATTACGAAGGTGCTGCGCTACGGTGCGGTCGCCGACGCCAACGCTCACCAGACGTTCTCGGTGACGAAGAAGGTTGAGGGTGACCTGCCGGAAGCTGCGAAGGACCTCGACTATACGCTGGAGATCACGCTGAAGAACGCCGCTGACCCCACGGTGAACAAGACCTTCGAGGCGACCATCAAGGCTGGCGAAACCTACACCTACCCTGCGCCACTGCCGCCAGGCACCGAGGTGACCGTGTCCGAGGGGGATCTGCCCGAGGCTGCTGAGATCACCTGGAATGATGCGGAGGGTCGTGTGTTTGAGACCGCCGATGGCGTCACGCTGGCAGCTGGCAACCGAAAGGCGAGCTTCACACTGAGTGATGACCACATCTTCGCGCTCACCCTGACGAATACGCTGGCCCCCACGCCGTCGCCAACGCCGTCGCCGACCCCTTCGGAGACGCCCTCCACCCCGGCCCCGACTCCTTCGATGCCCCCCTCACCGACGCCGAACTTGGCGTCGACGGGTACCGATGCCGCTGGGCTGGGCGTGTTGGCGGGAATCGTCGCGTTCGCGGGTCTGTCGTTCGTGGCAGCCAAGCGCCGCCACCGCTGAGTCTGGCGCGGTACGCGCATAACTGACGTGGGTGGGAGGAGTAATGTTCCTCCCACCCACTCGTGTCTGCGTCTTCAGTACCCGTCAGCGCTTAGCGTGCCGCCAGGTAGACGCGCGCCTCCCAGGGGGCCATGGACGAGGTCGGGGTCGGGGTCAGTGTTTCTTGCTCAGTGTCGGAGTGGGAATCTACTGTGTTTCCCAGGTACAGGTTCCAGCGCGAAGAGGGGAAGGCCTCGTCGATGAGAGCGCCTGACGGGATGATTGCGCGTCCCGAGAGATTTACGGCAACGAGAACAGCGGACCCCTCACAGGAGCGCTGATAGACGAACAGGGCAGGATCGCCAGCGTCGATACGTTCGAAGGAGCCGGTCGTCAGTGCCGACACTCGGTGGCGTGCCTCGATGAGCGCGCGGTAGTACGCGTAGATGGAGGAAGAGTCCTCCATCTGCGTCTCTACGTTGATATACGAGGCCGAGGCAGGCACGTCGATCCAAGGCGTTCCACTCGTGAACCCGGCGTTAGGGGAGGAATTCCACTGCATCGGGGTGCGTCCGTTGTCGCGCGAGATAGCTGCCAGACCGGCGGGCACATCATCGCCGGTGTGGGCGCGCAGGTAGTTCAGGGATTCGACGTCACGGAAATCGGTTGGTCGGGTGAACTGCCCGCCGAGCATGCCGATCTCTTGGCCCTGGTAGATGAAGGGTGTGCCGCGCTGCAAGAAATACGCGGTCGCGAGGGCGGTCGCAGACTCGAACCAGGCGTTCTGGGGATCCCCGAAGCGCGCCACCGCCCGCGGCTGGTCGTGATTTTCCAGGTACAGGGCGTTCCAGCCACGCTCGCCCAGGGTCTCCTGCCAGCGAGTCAGTACGTCGGCCAACTCGCCGTCAGCCAGGGGACGCGGGGAAAACTTGCCATTCTCCTGACCGAGATTCACATGCTCGAACTGGATGAGCATGTTGAACTCGCGCCTGGCCGGATCACAGAACAGGAGGGCAGACTCGGGGGAGGCATTAGAAGCCTCGCCGACCGTGAACGTGCCGGGGTGGAGCGCGAACGTGCGCTCGTGCATCTCCTGGAGGAACTCGTGCAGGCGAGGGCCATCAGCGAAGCACTCGTGACCGACACCGAAGGGAGCACGGGCGGGGCCTCCATCGGGCAGGCCCGGGCGCTTGGAGATAACGTCGATTGCGTCGACACGGAAGCCGTCGACACCGCGATCAAGCCACCAGTTCATCATGTCGTAGACCGCGTCGCGCACCTGCGGGTTTTCCCAGTTCAGATCCGGCTGCTCGCGGGCAAACAAGTGGAGGTAGTACTGGCCCGAGGTTGGATCGTACTCCCAGGCAGAACCACCGAAGAAAGACTCCCAGTTCGTCGGCTCTGCGCCCGGCGTGCCCGGTTTGAGGCCTGGGCGCGGATCACGCCAGTAGTACCAGTCGCGGCGCGCGGACTCGCGCCCCGATGCCGATTCAACGAACCACGGGTGCTTGATCGACGTGTGGTTGACTACCAGATCCATCACCACGCGCATACCCATCTCGTGGGCCCGCGCAACGAGTGCGTCAAAGGCTGCCAGGTCGCCAAACAGCGGGTCGATGTCGCGGTAGTCGGAGATGTCGTAGCCGTTGTCGGCCTGCGGCGAGCGATAGATGGGGGAGATCCAGATGATGTCGACCCCGAGGCGGGCCAGGTACTCGAGGCGACTGTAGATACCGTCGAGATCTCCGATCCCGTCGCCGTTCGTGTCCTGGAAAGAGCGGGGGTACACCTGGTAGAGGACCGCGTTCTTCCACCACGGGTCGGCATCGACACGAGCAGCGGGCAGAAGATCAGAGCGCAGGAACATGGGATTCTGAGGAGGCAGTAGGCGTCGTGAGGGCGACGAATGGATGTATCTGCGTACTCGCTACGGCTTCCGATGTTGTCTGGCGAGAGGAACCCTCCGAGACGACTACTTCGGAAAAGAAGTAGTCCTTCAGCAGAAAGCCGCACACCAGCGTAATGACGAAGACGCCAGTGATAATCGCGGCAATGATCATCTTTCTCGTATTGTCATCAGAAGAATCATCCATCGCTACCATGGCGGGCCGAGGCTGCCTGGGCATGGGCGCGCCGTAGCGTTGCTGGATGCCCTGCTGATACCCGCGCTGCTGTGGACCCGCTTGTTGGTAGCCACCTTGCTGTTGGTATCCGCTCTGCTGGTAGCCGCCTTGCTGGTAGCCGCCTTGTTGAGGCTGTGCCTGCTGGTATCCGCCTTGCTGGTATCCGCCCATCGGCTGGCGCGGATACGGCTGGCGATTGTTGGGCGGGAATTGGGCACTCATGATGGACTTTCGGGTAGGTGAGTCAAGTCTCAGGGATCGTTCTGTATCCTACCAGGCGCTAGGCTGGTGGCATGACGATTGACTACCTGACTCAGCCTCGCCCGCTCTCTCCCCGCCAGGACATCCTTCCTGTGATCATCGGAGGGGACTTCGGCGTATACGGAATTGGCCGCTGTTTCAATGAAGCCTTCGGGTGCCGCTGCATCTGTGTGGGGTCCCAGCCGACCGAATCGATCACACGGTCACACTTTTTCGATGTCCGCCACGTGAGCGCACACGCCACCGACGCCCAGCTCCTCGACACGCTCATGATGATCGCGGGGGAGTTCCCCGACAAGAAACTCATCCTCATGGCGAACCATGACATCTTCTCCGCGTTCGTGGCCCGCAACATGGACAAGCTCTCGCGCCACTATGCGCTGCCCTTCCCGAACCTGGAGGTCATGGAGAAGCTCACTGACAAGGCAGAGTTCGCGCGTGCCTGCGAGCGCGCCGGCATCGACACGCCCGGCACGGTCGAGGTGGACTTCTCCAACGCCACGGACGAGGCCTGGGCGGCCCCGGAGATCCCCTTTACGTTCCCCGTGGTGGCCAAGGCCGCTAACGGCGAGCCCTACGACGTCCTCGAGTTTGAGGGCAAGCGCAAGATCTGGTTCATCGACACGCCTGAGGAACTGACTCAGCTCTGGAAGACTCTGAAGGATGCGGGCTTCCGCGACACGTTCCTCGTCCAGGAACTGATCCCCGGGGATAACACCGCGATGCGTTCGATCACTGCCTACGTGGATTCGCGCGGTGAAGTCACGCTCATCGGCTCGGCCCGCGTGCTCCTCGAAGACCATGCTCCGACTATGATCGGTAACCCTGTCGCCATGATCACTGAGAACTTCCCTGCGCTGTGGAAAGACGCCTGCACGCTCCTCACCGAGAACGGCTACCGTGGGTTCGCGAACTTCGATGTCAAGATCGACCCGCGCGACGGACGCGCCGTTTTCTTCGAGGTTAACCCCCGTATTGGCCGTAACAACTGGTACATGGCTGCCGCCGGTGCCAACCCCATGATCCCGATGGTTGCTGACCTCATCGACGGCCAGGCCTGCGAGCAGACGCAGGCCAAGGACGAGATCCTCTACACGCTGGTTCCCGACTCGCTGCTCCTGCGCTACGTCATCGACACCGATCTGCGTGCGCGCGTCAAGCGCATCATCCGCGAGGGACGCCGCTTCGACCTGCTCCTGAACCCCACCGAGAAGGACCCGCGCCGTAACCTGACCGTGTGGCTTCAGAAGCAAAACCACCGCCGCAAGTTCGCGCGCTACTACCCGAAGCCCACCGAAACCTCGTACTGAGGCGGTCACCCGCCCGAGGGAACTGCACCCGAGACCCGGCCACGACCTCGTCAACGGGGGAGCAGCCCCTGCTACACTGACCACCTACCTACACGCGACAGACATTTACAACAAACTGAGGACACCATGACGACCACCTCACTCGTGCCCATCTCTCAAGAAGACAAGAATGCCGCAGTCTCCGGATTCCAGGACCGCTCCCTGCCGATCGAACAAACCTGCGTGTGGGAGACCTTCGAAAAGTCGCAGGGACACGGCGTGTGGGGACGCTACGCCTGGTACGAGGATGACGCCAAGGTCGCCTTCATCACCCTCTACAAGTACACGGTGCGCGGCGTACACTACCTGTGGGCCAAGTGGGGTCCCGCCTGGGTGAAGGAAGCCAGCCCGGAACGTGAGGCCGCGCTGCGCGCCGACCTGGTGCGCGAGATCAAGGAGCGGGACAAGTCCGTCGTCTTCGTGCGCCTGCACGCCATCTACCAGCACCCCGACCTGGTCATGCCGCTGCAGACCATCTCCTACGACCGCACCGTCGTTATCGACACCTCCGGCAAGACCGAGGACGCGATTCTGGCCTCCATGCCCAAGTCCGGTAAGCGCTCGATCCGCTCCGGCCTGAAGAAGGGCAAAGCCGAAGGCATCACCTTCCATGAGGACACAGCCAACGCCGCCGAGGTCATCGACGAGTACTACGCCGTCATGGAAGAGACCGCCGAGCGCGATGGTTTCCGTCCTCACCCCAAGGACTATTACATGAGCCTGCTCACGACTCTCGGCCCCAAGCACGCGCGCATTTTCTCGATGCGTGACGCCGACGGAAACATCCTGTGCTGGGACTTCTGTCTGGTTGAGGGCATTCGCGCACAGGCCGAATACGGTGCTTCCACGGAGGCCGGTCGACGCCTGCGCCAGCCCCCCGTTTTGGACTTCCTGGCAGCTGAATTCCTGGCGCGCGACGGCGTGCGCGAATTCGATCTCATGGGAGCGCACTCGCCGCGTTGCCCCGAACTCTACAGCGTCGGCAAGTACAAGAGCGCCTTTGCCTCGCACTTCACAGACGTGCCCGGCGGCTGGGATATGCCCATTAAGAAGAGCACCTATCGTGCCTTGAGCGCGGCCAAAGCCGTCAAGGACTGGCACGCCCGCTCCTGAACGGCGGGGTCAGCAGGGATAGAATCCCACTAGTGACTAAAGCTCTCGAACGAATCGAACAAGGAGACACCGTGCCCGACATCTCGCTCGTCATCGACGGAGAAAACCAGACCGTACCAGCGGGGACCACGGGCACGACGTGGTTCGAAAAGTCCCGTGACGTCGTCGCCATCAAGGTTGACGGCACGCCGCGTGACCTCGCGACCCCCCTTGAGGAGGGCACGACCGTCGAGGCTATCACCCTGGCCAGCGAGGATGGCCTGAACATCCTGCGCCACAGCGCCACGCACGTGCTCGCGCAGGCCGTTCAGGACGTCTTCCCCGACGTCAACCTCGGCATCGGCCCGTTCATCACCGACGGCTTCTACTACGACTTCGGCAATATCGACGCGGTCACCCCCGAGTTGCTGCGCGAGCTCGAAAAGCGCATGAAGCGCATTATCAAGGAAGGCCAGCGCTTCGTGCGCCGCGAGGTCTCCGAGGACGAGGCCGTGGTTGAGTTGGCCGAGCAGCCCTACAAGCTCGAGCTCGTCACCACGAAGGGCAAGGGTGCCGAGGGGGCATCCGTCGAGGTCGGCGGCGCAACCCTCACCATGTACGATAACGTCCGCCGCGACGGCTCCGTCGCCTGGAAGGACCTGTGCCGCGGCCCCCACCTGCCCTCCACCAAGCTGATCGGCAACGGCTTTGCCTTGACCAAGGCCTCGGCCGCCTACTGGAAGGGCGACCAGTCGAACGACCAGCTTCAGCGCATCTACGGCACCGCCTGGGCCTCCAAGGAGGACCTCGTCGCCTACCAGGAGCGCATCAAGGAAGCCGAGCGCCGCGACCACCGTCGCCTCGGAGCCGAGCTGGACCTGTACTCCTTCCCCGAGGAGATCGGCCCCGGCCTGGTCATCTTCCACCCCAAGGGCGGCATCCTGCGCCACGAGATCGAGTCCTACGTGACCGACCGACACAAGTTGGCCGGTTTCGACTTCGTGCACACCCCCGAGATCTCCAAGGGCGGACTCTTCCACACGTCGGGTCACCTGCCCTACTACGCGGACACGATGTTCCCGCCCATGCTCGTGGACGAGGAACGCGACGCTGAGGGTAACGTCACCAAGGCGGGCCAGGAGTACTACCTCAAGGCCATGAACTGCCCGATGCACAACCTCATCTTCCGCTCGCGCGGTCGCTCCTACCGCGAGCTGCCCCTGCGCTTCTACGAGCTGGGCCACGACTACCGCTACGAGAAGAGCGGCGTCGTCCACGGCCTGACACGTATGCGTGGCTTCACGCAGGACGACTCGCACACGTACTGCACGCCCGAGCAGGCCTCCGAAGAAATCCGTAGCCAGATCGAGTTCTTCCTCTCGATCCTCTCCGCCTTCGGCCTGAAGGACTTCTACCTCGAGCTGTCCACGCGCGACGAGGATGGCAAGAAGAAGGACAAGTTCATCGGCTCAGACGAGGACTGGGCGGCCGCCACCAAGGCTTTGGAGGACGCGTGTGCTGCGACCGGCCTCGACCTCGTTCCCGATCCGGGCGGTGCCGCCTTCTACGGCCCCAAGGTCTCCGTGCAGGTCAAGGACGCCATCGGTCGTACCTGGCAGATGTCGACGATCCAGTACGACTTCAACCAGCCCGAGCGCTTCGACCTGGAGTACACGGCCGCCGACGGCACTCGTCAGCGCCCCGTCATGATCCACTCCGCGAAGCTGGGTTCCGTCGAGCGCTTCATCGGCGTTCTCACCGAACACTACGCGGGCGCGTTCCCGGCGTGGCTCTCGCCCGTCCAGGTCCGCCTCATCCCCGTCGCGGAGGCCTTCGACGACTACGTCAAGGACGTTGCCGCCAAGCTGCGCGAGCGTGGCGTACGCGTCGAGACCGACCTGTCGGATGACCGCTTCGGCAAGAAGATCCGCAACGCCTCAAAGGACAAGATCCCCTTCACGCTCATCGTCGGCGGCGAGGACGTCGAGGCCGGGGCCGTGTCCTTCCGCCTGCGTGACGGCTCACAGCACAACGGCGTTGCCGTTGATCGCGCCGTCGATCTGATCGTCTCGCACATCGAGCAGCGCAACAACGCCGACCAGATCGACGGCCTCGACGAGGCGTGAGCACCATGACGGAGCCGGGCACGCATCCCGAACCGTTGCCCACCGAGGACGCCCGCGAGCTCGCGGGCGTCCCGGACGGCTTCGGTCGTTTCTGGACCCCGTACCGGATGGCCTACATCCACGGAGAAGGCAAACCAGCCGATGCGAGCGACAGGACCTGCCCGTTCTGCAGTGCGCCGGGCAAGGCTGACGACGAGGGACTCATCGTTCACCGAGGGGCCACCTGCTTTGTGCTCATGAACCTGTTCCCCTACAACTCAGGCCACCTGTTGGTGTGCCCGTACCGTCACGTGTCCGACTACACGGAGCTGACCGACGCCGAGCGCGTGGAGCTGGGAGAACTGACGGCTACCGCCATGCGGGTCAGCCGCGAGGTGGCCGGACCGCACGGCTTCAACCTGGGCATGAACCAGGGCGAGGTCGCGGGTGCAGGCATTGCCGCTCACCTTCACCAGCACGTCGTGCCCCGGTGGGCGGGAGATGCGAACTTCCTCCCCATCATCGCGCGCACGAAGGCCGTGCCTGAACTACTTGAGGACGCGCGCGCCCGGCTCGCCGCCGCCTGGCCGAAGGAGGGCTGATGCTCGGCAACCACGGACGATCGATCACCAAGGCTGTGTTCACGCCCCTGGCTCGCGTGCTCGCGCGCATGGGCGTGACCCCGAACATGGTGACGGTGGCTGGGACAGTCGCGTCCGTGGCCGTCGCGGTCGTCTGTATCCCGCGGGGGTGGATCTGGCAGGGGGGCATCGCCCTGGCGGTCGTGATGTTCGGCGATTCGGTCGACGGAACGCTGGCGCGTATGACGACCGGCGGAACGCGCTTCGGTGCCTTCCTGGATTCGACGCTTGACCGGCTCGCCGACGGCGCGGTCTTCGGATCGTTGACTGCTTTCGCGGTCTTCCACATGGCTGATTCCCCTGTGCGTACATGGGTGATCATCGCGGGCATCTGCTCGATCATCGGTGCGGCTGCCGTGCCCTATGCGCGCGCACGCGCGGAATCAGTCGGTGTCGTCGCCAAACTCGGTATTGCCGAGCGCACGGATCGCCTGATCGTTGGTATGGGGTCGGCGATAATCATGAGCCTGGGAGCACCCGAGTGGGTGCTGGCCGTCGGCCTAACCTGGGTGGCGTTCGCATCCTTCGTGACCGTCTGCCAGCGCATCTGGTTCACTGCGCGTCACATCGACGAGGGAACCCAGTGACCTTTTCCCTCCTGTCCGTAGCCTTCACCGTTGCTCCTCGCCTTCCGCTCGGCCTCGTCATGCGCGCGGCCCACGTCGGAGCTGGGATCGCGGCGCGGCGTGGGGGAGCATCCATCGCACGTCTGCGTGCCAATATGGCTCGACTCACTGGTAGCGAGCCAGCGGAAGAGCTGGTCGTTGCCGCTGTTCGCTCGCATATTCGCAACTACGCCGAGGAGCTCATGCTCGGTTCGCGACGTGGGGCACCGCTGGCAGAGAGCATCACTTTCGAAGGCTTCGGGGAACTCGTCGCAGCTAGCGTCGACGGCCCGGTCGTTCTGGCTCTGGGGCACTCGGGCAGTTGGGATCGCGCGGGAGCATGGGTGTGTGCGAACGGGCGAACAATCGTCACGGTGGCTGAGAAGGTTGAGCCGCGTTCGTTGTTCCAGCGTTTCGTTGCCCTGCGCGAGGGTTTGGGCATGGAAGTCATCGGTGTCGGCAAAGGCGAGTCGGTGTTCTCTACCCTCGTCGAGCGCGTACGCGGACGCAGTGTCATTGTGCCCCTCCTGGCCGACCGGGATATTTCCGGCTCTGGCATCGAAGTGGATCTAGGTACGCGACGCGCGCTCGTCGCAGCCGGCCCCGCAGCCCTTGCACTGAAGCTGGAGCGCCCGCTCTTCGCAGCGTGCATTACCTACGAGAACGAGTCACCGACGGGGGCGGACGTGCGTGTGCGCTGCGTGGGTCCCATCGTCGTCCCGGCCGACCTCGCCCCCGGTGTCAACCGCGTGGAGGCACTGACACAGGCGTGGGTCAGCGCGTTCGCCGCGATGATGGCGGATAAACCCGAAGACTGGCACATGATGCAGAGGGTGTTCATCGACGACTTGGACCCCCAGCGCCTAGCCCGCGCCCGGGCCGAGCACGAGAGGAAGAATCGATGAAGATCGGGATCGTGAACCCCTATTCGTGGGACGTGCCCGGGGGAGTTGGTTTCCACATTCGCGACCTTGCGCTCAAACTCCGCTCACGCGGCCACGACGTGCGCATCCTGACGCCGTCAACGTCACGTGACCTGCCCGAGTGGATCACATCCGCAGGCTCCTCGGTGTCGGTTCCCTTCAACGGTTCTGTTGCCAACATTTCGGTGAAGCCAACGACGATGACGCGCACGCGGCGTTGGCTGGAGGAGAACGACTTCGACGTTGTCCACGTGCACGAACCCGTTGTGCCGTCGGTGTCGATGGCTGCGGCGATGCTCTCGCGCGCCCCGTTGGTCGGCACGTTCCACGCGGCGCTCGGTCGTTCGGTTTCCCGCGCCATTGCCTCGGCCCCGATGAGGCTTTACATGGAGCGCATTGGCGTGCGCATCGCCGTGTCCGAGGAAGCACGGCGCACTCTCATCGAACACCACGGTGGTGACGCAGTCATCATCCCGAATGGCGTGGAGACCGCTTCGTTCCGCACGGCGACGCCCCTTCCTCAGTGGGCCGCCACCGAGGAGCGTCCTGTCGTCGTGTTCCTTGGGCGTCTCGACGAGCCGCGTAAGGGACTGAGCATCTTCGTCGGAGCAATCGAAACTGTCCTCGAGCGCTTCCCGGGTACGCGTTTCCTGATCGCTGGCCGGGGAGACGCCCCTGATTGTCGCGAGGCCGTGGTTCGTTTCGGCGAATCGGTGTCCTTCCTGGGTGGCATTAGCGACGAGGAGAAGGAATCCCTGTTGGCGGGCGCGAGCGTCTACGTCGCTCCGCAGACGGGAGGCGAGTCCTTCGGCATCGTTCTGGTCGAGGCGATGGCCGCGTGCACTGCAGTTGTTGCCTCCGACATTCCGGCCTTTTGCGCGGTCCTGGAGGATGGGCGCGCGGGTGCCCTCTTCGAGACAGGCAGCTCCGAGGCCTTGGCGGCTACCCTCATTGACCTGCTGGGGGATCCGGCGCGGCTCGACGCGCTGGCCAACGCCGGCCAGCGCTCATCGGCTCAATACGATTGGGAGGTTGTCGCAGACAAGGTTTTCGAGGTATACAAACTGGCCATCGACATGGGTAGTCCCGCCACCTCCGGTCCGCGCCGGACGCGTCATCTGTTTCGTCGTCATAAAAAGCGAGGAGAATCGCTGTCGTGATCTCACTGTCCGCTTGGGTTCTTGTCGCCATTGTCCTCGTCGTCGCGCTCGCAATCAGCGTCGGAGCAGCGATCAGTCGGGCACGCAGGCTCGACCGTCTGCACCAGCGGATTATCGCCTCGCGCGACGCGCTCTCACGTCTGCTGCTGCGCCGTGCCTCCGAGGCCTCACTCCTGGCACAGACTGCTCCTTTCAATGGGGGAGGGGCCGAGGTTATGCGTGACGTCGCGCGCGCCTCCATCCACGACGACGGTGACCAGCTAACGACCGATGGTCTCGACCGACGAACCACGGCCTCGCGTAGGGGAGATCGTGTGGAGGTCACGGCACGGTTGGAGCGAGCGTCGGCGCTTTCACGCGCCATCCGTGACACGCTCACTCCTGAGGTGCGTTGCTCAATAACCTCGGATCCGCAGGCCGCCGCTCGCCTCGAGGCTCTCGACGCGACCTGCTACCGCATCGAATTGACGCGAAATGTGCACAACGTTGACGTCGCGGGGGTTCGGGCCCTGCGTTCCGCACGAATGGTAAAATTGCTCAGGCTCGCTGGGCGTGCTCCGATACCGGAACCCATTGACTTTGACGACGATACACACATTGGCGGACGAGGATACTGATATGCGACGCGCCCATTGGGGAGGGCCGGGCGAAGACTACCGGCTCAAGAAGCTCAGTGCCACCGCCATCGGTGAGGCCAGCAGCATTGGTTCGCCCGCGCCCGACGAAGCTGCTCCCGTGTGGCAGACACCGAAGGCTCAGCATTCCTTCCCCTGGCTTGAAATCGTCCTGACCGCTGCCGGGATTATCGGCCTGATCGGCCTAACCGTTTTTTTCCTTTCGCCGGTGGCATCGAGCTACCTGGCGCTCGTGAAAACTACTCTGCTTGCTCTCATTCCCCTGGGGATCGTCCTCGCGTTTCTGCACCGCCTGGACCGGTGGGCCCCCGAGCCATGGAAAACCAAGGTCGCAGTGTTTTTGTGGGGCGCGGGCATCGCAACCCTGTCCTCTGGCATCGTGAATACTGCGCTGGGCAAGAACCTAGACTATTCACTCGGCAACTTTGATACGGCGAACGCTCTGTCCACAACCTTCGTCGCTCCCCTCGTCGAGGAAACCCTCAAAGCCATCGGCGTGATCATCGTCATCGTCGTTCGTCGCACCAACATCAACTCCGTCCTCGATGGTGCCATCTACGGGGGATTGTCAGCAGCTGGCTTCATGTTCACAGAAGACATCCTCTACTACCTGCGCGGAGAACCAGAGGGAACGGCGCACCTTCTGTGGCTGGTCGCTCTGCGCGGCCTGATGAGTCCGTTCTTGCACGTGATGGCAACATCCATGACCGGAATCGGTTTGGCTCTGGCCCTGCTCTCGTTCAAGAACGGATGGATGAGGGCTGGCATCGTCACGATCTTTTGGGTGTGCGCCATGCTCATCCATCTGACGTGGAATGGCAGCGCAGCATATTTCGGCGACCGGGGATTCTATACCATGTACGGTGTCATTTATGTACCCGGCTTCATCCTGTGGGCGCTCCTGCTGCTGAGAGCAACAAGCCAGCAGCGAGCGAAAATCCGCAAGGGCTTGGTCCCCTATGTACGCACCGGATGGGTGCTCCCAGGCGAGGTGACGATGGCCACAGATAAGCGCGTGCAGAAGGCCTCTATCAAGTGGTCAACGCGAGGTGGGCGCGATGCAACTCGCGCGATGCGTTCCTTCCTGGCAAACCTCGCTTCTCTTGGACTTGACCAATGCATCATGGCTAAGCACGGACCTGACCCGGCGCGTATCGATGCTGACCGCCAGAAACTTGCGACGGTAGTGGAGAATCGAAGGGAATTCCTTCGCCTAACATCCATCGCCGATCAACAAAATGTTGTCTCCCAAGCCGTGACCGCACGCACGCGGAACGCCTGAGTACGGAAGGACTGATCGTGACAGAATCCCGACAGACAGACCAAGGATCGGCTGCTCAGCACGAATCCCCCGACTCGCAGGTCGCTTTGTCAGCCTCGGCTGCCCAGCGCTTCGCCGAAAGCGCTGTGACTCCGCTGTCGGAGCGTAGGCGTCCGAGCGCAGGTGACCTTGGCCAAAACGGTGGTCTTAAGCGTACGGGTGCAGGCAAAGCAACGCCGGTGCCCGGCGGCGGTGGAGTTCCTTCCGCTCCTCAATCCCCGGCTGTCGATCAGCAGGCGACGACGGTCATGCCGCAGCGTCCTGGTCCGTTGCCGCGTCGTTCGGGTGCGGATTCGGAGGCGACGACGGTCATGCCGCAGAACCCGACTGCCGCTCCGGGACGCTCTGCTGCGTTCCTGCCCGAGACGACGGTCATGCCTCAGAACCCTGAAATCCGACCGCAGCGTCCTGTTGGTGGTCCGCAGGGGCCGATGGGTATGGGCGGACGTCCTGTTGGTGGTCCGCAGGGGCCGATGGGTATGGGCGGGCGTCCTGTTGGTGGTCCGCAGGCTCCGATGGGTATGGGGCAGCGTCCGGCTGGTGGTCCGCAGGCTCCCTTTGCGGGTGGCCAAGCCCCGGCCTCGTTCCCTGTGGGAGCCGCCCGGAGTCTTCCCCTTGGGGAGCCTCTCCCACAGCATCCGGAGCAGACACGTGAATCTCCCGTCGGCACACAGACAACCACTGCAGATGAATCTACGAAGGCCCCGTCCTCCGTACACACGGATCGCAGTATTCCTCTCGGCGAAACAGGGCCGCAGTGGCCCGAGGATGCTCCGAATACACCGTCCGCACCCGAGATAGCGCAGGAATCTGCCACCGATGCGACGAAGGAATCCGGCCCCGAGGCGCCCTCCAACCCGACGCCGCGCACGTCGCCGAGCAGTGGATCGAACACCCCGGTCTCTTCGCTCTCCACGGGCGGTGCCGCTGAGGGGCGATTCAGCCCCAGGTTCCAGGCCTTTGTCGAGTCCGGCCCCTCGATGCCGGGGCCGAAGACTGCGCAGTATCCGACGCTCGCGCCCCGTACCGCCCAGGTGTGGTCGGTGCCCAAGCCGAAGAAAAAACCCCTGCCGATCTTCGAGTCGGTCGTTGCCGGTGCGGGAGCAGCGCTCATGCTCGTCGGTGTACTGGGTTTCCTTCAGGCCAGTGGCCCGATTGTGACGGTCTTCCTCGCTATCTTGTGCATCGTTCCTCTTGCTATCGTCGTCTCGGTACTTCTGTTCATCGACCGATTCGAACCCGAACCCCTGGGGATGAAGCTTGCCGCGCTGGCGTGGGGCGGTGGCGTGTCCATTTTCTTCGGAATCATGGGAAATGAATTTGTTCAGTATTCCGTCACTGAACAAACGGGTGACGAAGTCCAGGGAATGATTTTCTCCGTCGTTGTCGGTGCGCCGGTGGTCGAAGAACTGTTGAAGGGCCTCGGCGTTCTCGTTATCGTATGGGCTCGCCGTACACACATTTCATCTGCCATCGACGGACTTGTCTACGCCGGATTCGCCGCCTGTGGATTCCTGGTTGTCGAGGACTTCACCTACTTTGTGAGAGCAGTTTTGACGGACGGCGACCTCGGGCAGATGTTCTTCCAACGTGTTGTTATGGGTGTTTTCGGACATGTCATGTACACGAGCTGCATGGGCTGGGCGACGGGGTGGGCGGTCACACGCGCCCGCTCGGCCGCCGCCGGATGTGGTGCAGTGGCGCTCGGCTGGTTCACGGGTATGCTCCTGCACGCGACGTGGAACGGCACTGCCGTCCTGTCTGGGGGTGACGATGAACTGTTCGACACCTTCTACATCTTCATCCACGTCCCGTTGTTCTTCTTGTGGTTCCTGTTCATCGCGCTGGCGATGAAGCGCGAACGACGCGACGCCGCAGCGGGCCTCATGCCCTACGTGGCCCAGGGGTGGATCGTCCCCAGTGAGATCCAGATGGTGTGCGATCCTCGCTCACGCCGTGCCGCCCTGGCCTGGGCGTCCAACGGTGGGCCGTTGGCGAAGAAGGCAATGAAGCAGTTCATGTACGCGCTTGCCACACTCGGCCTGCACCAGGTTGTCATGAAGAATCGTGGTCCCGAGCAGGCACGCATCGAAGAATCGAGAGAGCTCGCGAAGGAAGCAACCTCACAACGCAAGATCTTCATGAAGCTCACAGGTATGCGACGATTCTGACGTGCCGCATCATGGCCGCTTCACCAGCTTCTCACAGAAGATGCACAGGAGGAGCGGCCATGATTGCGCCGACAGAAAGGAAACATACGTGACTAATGCTCAACATGTCCGTGCCTCGTCTTGGGCTCTCACCGTGTGCTCGGTCATCCTGATCATCGTCGGGATCCCGACGTTGGCCCACGAAGTGATCGGTGCGATTGATGGTGTCACCACCTCTACGGCGATGCTAGCTGTGAGTGCCTCGTGCGTGAGCGCGTTCGTCGGCCTCGTCTTCTTCGTGTGGCTAGCGCGATTCGCTCCATCGGTTCTGTCGTGGATTGCCGCATTCATGTGGGGGACTGGAGGTGCGCTCATCATTGCCGGCATCGGCAACGGCGTGACTGACGCTGCCGTTCAATCGACGTCGCTAGGCGGGGAGACCACGGATGTCATGACGTCAGTCGTGAGCGGACCACTCATTGAGGAAACCGCGAAGGGCATCGGTGCACTCATGTTGATCCTTGCAGCCCGCAGGACTCTGCAGCACCCCGCTCAGGGGGCTATTCTGGGTGGACTCGTCGGTCTCGGCTTCGCGTGGGGCGAAGACATTGGCTACTACGTGAGCGCGCTTGAAGACGGCACGGGCGGACTGGGGCAAGCCTTCCTGATCCGTGGGGTGCTGGGTGGCTTTGGGCATGCGATCTACGCCGGAGTTTTGGCCTATTTCCTGGCTTGGGCGCTCCTGCGCGCGAGAAACGCGTTCGTCGGGATTCTTGCAGTGTGTGGCGGTTTCATAGGTGCCGTGCTCCTGCACGCGCAGGCGAACGGAGTGGGCTTCCTTGCGCCCGAGGACTCGTGGAACCTCACCTACGGTGCGATCGAGTTGCCGGTGACAGCAGTGGCGATCACCCTCCTCGTCTGGGGAGTGCGTCGTCGTCGCGCTACGCTGGAGGTATGAGCGCACTCGACTGGCCTGTGGACGCGGACGGCTACCCCCATCGGGAGGCTGCCCGCGTCCTCCTTTTTGACGACCACGGACGTGTCTTGCTGGCCATGGGGCACGACGAGGATCAGCCCGAGCGTGCCTGGTGGTTCACGATCGGTGGTGGCATTGAGGAGGGGGAAGACCCCCGCGCAGCCGCCGTGCGCGAGGTGTTCGAAGAGACCGGAATTCGCTTGGAAACATCCGATCTGGTCGGTCCCGTTCTCTACCGGACCGCCGAGTTCGATTTCCTGGCCGTTACCGCTCGCCAAGACGAGTGGTTCTTCATCGCGCACGCCCCTTCAACCACTCTCAGTCGGGATGGGTGGACTGAGCTGGAACGTTCCGTCATTGACACGCAACGCTGGTGGGATATCGACGAGGCCGTAGCAACCATCGACGGAGAAATCTACCCCGCGCAGATCCTCGAGTTTGCGCGCGTCTGGAAAGACGGCTGGGACGGCCAGCTCATCGAGCTGACCGACACCCGCGAACCCTAAGGCAGTCTAGGCGCGGGAGAGTCCCAGCGGAGTGATCGCGAGCGACAGGTCAGGTACGTTGAGCTGGACCGACACCCGCTCACGTACCGCGGGCTTCGCGCAAAAAGCGATCCCGACCCCGGCCTCGTCCATCATGGGGATGTCGTTCGCCCCGTCTCCGATTGCGACCGTGCGCGCCATGGGCACACCCAAGAACGAGGCCCACTCACGTAGGCATTCGACCTTGACCTGGGAGGTCACGATACGCCCCAGCACGCGGCCCGTGAGAACGCCGTCCTCGACCTCCAGCCGGTTCGCGGCGTAGAAGTCGATGCCGAGGGAGGCCGCGAGGGGAGCGACCACCTCTTCAAACCCGCCCGAGACGACGCCGAAATGCCCACCAGCGGCGTGCACGGCGTCGATAAGTGCGCGCGCACCCTTCGTTGTCGTGATGGTCGCGAGGACATCACCGAACACAGAATCGGGAACACCGCGCAGTGTCGCAACTCGCTCACGCAGCGACTCAGCGAAATCGAGTTCGCCATTCATCGCTCGAGACGTAATCTTAGCGACCCGCTCCCGTGTGCCCGCGACCTCGGCCAGCTCTTCGATGACCTCTTGGGTGATTAGCGTCGAATCAACGTCAGTAACAACGAGGGCGGGTGCCCCGCTGGCGAACAGCAGTGGGGCACCCGGCTCATCGAGATGGTGAGTCATGCTCACTTGGTGACGACCGTCCCCTTGGGAACGACCGTGATACCGGACTCAGTGACCGTGTAGCCGCGCTCGATGTCGCGGGCGAGATCCACGCCGACTTCGGCACCTTCCTCGACGACGACATTCTTGTCTAGAATCGTCTTGACGACCTTCGAGTGGCGACCGATGCGCGTGCCGTGCATGACGACCGAGTCCTCAATCTGAGCCCACGAATGGACGTAGGTGTGCGGGGAGACAATCGAGCGCACGATCTCGCCACCGGAGACGATGACACCCGGGGACACAAACGAGTCGATCGCATGGCCCAGTCGATCCTGATCGCCATAGACGAACTTCGCGGGAGGCAGCGAGCCGTCGATCATCGTCATCGTCGGCCACTCGCGGTTGTACAGGTTGAACACCGGGTGCACCGAGATCAGGTCCATGTTCGCCTCGTAGTAGGCGTCCAGCGTACCAACGTCGCGCCAGTAATCGCGGTCGCGGTCGGTAGAACCCGGCACATCGTTGTCCTGGAAGTCATAGACGCCGCACTCACCGCGCGACACGAACCACGGAATGATGTTGCCACCCATGTCGTGCTTCGAATCGGGGTCCTTAGCATCCTCGCGCAGCGCGTGGACCAGGTCCTTGGTGGTGAAGACGTAGTTGCCCATCGAGGCAAGGACCTTCGTGGGATCGTCCGGCAGGCCTTCGGCGTGCTGGGGCTTCTCCAGGAAGTTCTTGACGACACCACCCTCACCGTCGATAACACCCAGTGCGGGAGCAAGCTCGATCGGTTGACGAATGCCTGCGACCGTGGCCGGCAGACCCGAATCGATGTGGTGCTGGACCATCTGCGAGAAGTCCATACGGTAGATGTTGTCAGCGCCGATGATGACGATGTATTCGGGCTGCTCATCATCCACGATGTTCAGCGACTGGTAGATAGCGTCCGCGCTGCCCAGGTACCAGTGCGGCCCGCGACGCTGCTGAGCCGGAACGGGGGCAATGAAGTTGCCGAGCAGGGGAGAGGTGTACCAGGTCTTCGTGACGTGGCGGTCAAGAGAGTGCGACTTGTACTGAGTCAGCACAACGATCTTGAGGTATCCGGAATTCACGATATTCGACAGCGCGAAATCGATCAGACGGAAATGACCTCCAAACGGAACGGCAGGCTTTGCGCGGTCCGCTGTCAGCGGCATCAGACGCTTACCCTCACCGCCCGCAAGAACAATCGCTAGAACGTGGTTCTTTGCCATACGGCACCTCTTCGTTGGTCGTGTGAGACCTGCATCGATGCAGGTCCGTGGGTGTGGTCACACTGTATTACAGATGTGCATCGATTGCTACACCGTCTCGTTTCGATTTCGATCCCCGTGATTTCGGATACTATGTGTTACACGCGTCGCCACTGTCGGAAGGACCACATCATGCGCGTTGATCTGCTCACCCGCGAATACCCGCCCCACGTCTACGGCGGAGCCGGTGTCCATGTTCTCGAGTTGGCCAAGGTGCTGCGCGGCCTTGTCGATGACCTGCGAGTGCAGGCCTTCGATGGCCCTCGTGAACCCGGAACCGACGGAGCCGATCCGGGGGTGACCGGCCATTCGGACCTGCCCCAGCTGGAGGGTGCTAACGCAGCGCTGCGTACCCTCGGCGTTGACCTTGAGATTGCCGCCGCGTGTGAGGGTTCGGACCTGGTGCACTCCCACACGTGGTACGCCAACTTCGCGGGCCACGTCGCCTCGCTCCTCGGCGACATCCCGCACGTCATCTCCGCCCACTCCCTCGAACCCCTGCGTCCCTGGAAGGCCGAGCAGCTCGGCGGTGGCTACCGCCTCTCCTCCTACGTGGAGAAGACCGCCTATGAGGCAGCCAGTGCTATTGTCGCCGTCTCCAACGGCATGCGCGACGATATTCTGCGTTGCTACCCGTCTGTTGATCCCGAGCGCGTGCACGTGATCCACAATGGTATTGACCTGAACAAGTGGCATGCGCCCGAGGGCGAGGCCGGTGACGAGCTGCGCGCTCGCGTGCTGGCCGAGCATGGTATCGACCCGACCCGCCGCACCGTTGTCTTCGTCGGTCGCATCACCCGCCAGAAGGGCCTGCCCTACTTCCTACGTGCCGCCCGCTTGCTGCCCGATGACGTCCAGCTCGTCCTGTGCGCCGGTGCCCCCGACACCCCTGAGATCGCTGCTGAGGTCGAGGCCTTGGTCGCCGAGCTGCGCGCCACCCGCACCGGCGTCGTGCTCATCTCCGAGATGCTCCCACAGCCCGAGGTCGCGGCAATCCTCTCCGCCGCTCAGGTCTTCATCACCCCGTCGGTTTACGAGCCCCTCGGCATCGTCAACCTGGAGGCGATGGCGCTCGGCCTGCCCGTCGTCGGTACCGCGACCGGCGGTATCCCCGACGTCATCGTCGATGGCGAGACCGGCTACCTGGTCCCCATCGAACAGGTGCAGGACGGCACTGGTACCCCGCTTGACCCGGAGACCTTCGAGCGCGACATGGCTGACCGTCTCGTCCGCGTCCTGGATGATCCCGAGCTTGGTCGCCGTATGGGCGAAGCGGGCCTCGTGCGCGCGCGCGAGCACTTCTCCTGGGAAGCTATCGGCGTCAAGACCGCTGATCTGTACCGTTCGCTCGTCTGAGACGCGCGCGGTGTTCAACACGACTAGGCTAGACGCATGACTTACGTCCTAAATCTCTCTCATGTGTCGCTTCAACGAGGAGACACACAGGTCCTGTCCGACGTGTCGTGGTCGACGCGTCCACGTCAGCATTGGGTCATCGTCGGCCCCAACGGTGCGGGCAAGACGACCCTCGCTCGCGTTGCCTCGGGCCGGATTTCGCCGGATTCGGGCGAGGTGAGCCTGTCCGATACGGATCTCGCGAACGCGGATCCCGCTGAGGTGGCGACGCGCATCGGCCTGGCCTCGGCTGCCGTGGCGGCAAAGATCGTCCCTACGCAGTCGGTGTTGGACACCGTGCGCAGCGCAGCCTGGGGTCTCGCTGTCGCTCACGATGAGGAATACGAGGAGGTCGACGATCAGCGTGCGCGCGCGCTCATGGACATTTTCGGCGTCGCCCACCTCGTCCAGCGCGAATTCTCCACGCTGTCGGAGGGTGAAGCACAGCGCGTCCTACTCGCGCGCGCACTCATGACCGATCCGGAGGTGCTCGTTCTCGACGAACCCACCTCCGGCCTCGACCTGGGAGCTCGTGAGTTGCTCATCGCTGCGCTCTCTGAGATCATGAAGGGTTCGAAATCTCCGCAGATCGTCCTGGTGACTCACCAGATCGAGGAGATTCCTGACGGCGTGACGCACTGTGCGATCATGTCGCAGGGGCAGATTACTCATCAGGGTCCCATCGAGGACATACTGACGGGTGTCAATCTGTCGCAGGTCTATGGCATGCCGTTGCTCGCCGGTCGCACCGATGGTCGCTGGTGGGCGCGCGGTGTGATCGAGTAAGAGAGGCAGGGCGATGAGTACCTGGTGGTTGTGGATTTTGGCGGCCCTTGTGTCCGGCATTATCGAGGTCATGAGCGTGAGCTTCGTGTTCCTGATGCTCGCGATTGGTGCTCTCGCCGCCGGTATTGCGGCAGCATGTGGCGCGAATCTGTTGGTTCAGTTGATCGTCTTCATTGTCGTGTCTGTCGCTCTCCTGGTTGTGTTGCGTCCCTTCTTGAAGGGGCGGATCGAACGGTCGAACAACTACGTTCCCAGCAACACGGACCGCCTGATCGGCAAGAGCGGTTACGTCACCGAGACAGTGGGCGAGCGTCATGGACGCATCCAGTTTTCTGGCGGTGAATGGAGCGCGCGAACCGAAGGACCGGAGCTGCCCGTTGGTACTGAGGTGCGCGTTGATCGTATTGATGGCGCGACCGCCGTTGTCAGTGCTCTCAGCCTGACGCAGCAGCCTCTCGCCCAGCCGCCTGCGGGTCCCGCCTACCGATAGGCTCGACCTGTCGGCTTCGAAGTATGAGAAGTATGAAAGGAAAGATGCATTGAGGTCAGCAGAACTCATCGGCAACGTCGCGGTTATCGTGATCCTTGCCTTCGTTATCTTTGTTGTTGTGTCGCTTGTCCGTGCAGTTCGGATCGTTCCGCAGTCGCAGGCGTACGTCGTTGAGCGTTTGGGACGTTTCCAGGCCGTGATGAAGGGGGGTTTCCACCTCCTCGTTCCTTTCGTGGATCGCGTCGCCGCTCGTATTGACCTGCGCGAGCAGGTTGCGAACTTCCCGCCTCAGCCTGTCATTACCGCCGACCAGGCGATGGTGTCGATTGACTCCGTCATCTACTTTCAGATTACGGATCCGCGCAGTGCTACCTATGAGGTGGCCAACTTCCTACAGGCAATCGAACAGCTGACTGCGACGACCCTGCGTAACCTGATTGGCTCCCTCGATCTGGAGCAGACCCAGACCTCGCGCGAGTCGATCAACAAGCAGCTGCGCGGCGTCCTCGACGAGGCCACAGGTCCGTGGGGTATCCGCGTGACCCGCGTGGAGCTCAAGTCCATTGAGCCGCCGCCGCGCGTCCTGGCTGCCATGGAGCAGCAGATCACGGCGGAGCGCACCAAGCGAGCGACGATTCTGACGGCTGAGGCCGAGCGTGAGGCCCAGATCAAGAAGGCTGAGGGTGCCAAGCAGGCCGCTGTTCTGGCTGCCTCCGCCCAGCAGGAGGCTCAGATCCTGCAGGCCAGGGGTCAGAAGGAAGCGCTGATCCTCCAGGCCGAGGGCGCTCGCCAGGCGCAGATCCTGCGCGCGCAGGGTGAGGCCGAGGCGATCCAGACGGTCTTCTCCGCAATCAACGCGGGCAAGGCCACCCCGGAGCTGCTCTCCTACAAGTACCTGGAGATGCTGCCGAAGATCGCGGATGGACAGGCGTCCAAGCTGTGGATGGTTCCGTCCGATCTGACCGGCGCACTGGAATCCATCTCGAAGGGTTTCGGTCTGGGCAAGTAGACTGGAGCCTATGCCGGGCCGACCGCAGTCCCTGCGGTCGGCCCGTCGTCTATTCAAGGGGAGGACACCGGTGGATTCGCATCAGGAGCACGTGCTGCGCGAGGTTGCGCAGAAGAACATCCGTTTCATCAGGCTGTGGTTTACGGACGTCGCTGGCGTCCTGAAGTCGATTTCGATTGACCCGGGTGAGCTGGAGGACGCTTTCGCTGAGGGCATCGGTTTCGATGGCTCGGCCGTCGAGGGCCTCACCCGCGTGTTTGAGTCCGACATGCTGCTCATGCCCGATGCCTCGACCTTTCAGCTGTTGCCGTGGCGTTCCAACGAGGATCCCGTCGCTCGCATGTTCTGCGACGTCCTCATGCCCGATGGCCGCTCGGCGCCCTCGGATCCGCGCGGCGTTCTCGAGCGCGTTGTCGAGCGCGCCGCCGACGCGGGCTTCCGCGTCATGATGCACCCCGAGATCGAGTTCTACCTGCTGCGTCAGCCCGTCACCCCTGAGCGCATGGTGCCCGTCGATCAGGCGGGCTATTTCGATCACGTTGCGCGCGGGGACTCTAATGATTTCCGGCGACGCGCGGTGCGCATGCTGGAGGATATGGGGATCCCCGTCGAGTTCTCTCACCACGAGGGAGGCCCCGGCCAGAACGAGATCGACCTGCGTGCGGTGGACCCGGTGCGCGCGGCCGACAACATTATGACAGCTCGTACGGTCATCGAGGAGGTGGCCCTGCGTGAGGAGTTGGTCGCCACCTTCATGCCGAAGCCCTTTATTGAGCACCCGGGGTCGGGCATGCACACGCATCTCTCGCTCTTCGAGGGTGAGGAGAACGCGTTCTTCTCGCCGTCGGGTCAGTACCGGCTCTCCATGACGGGTCGCCGCTTCATCGCGGGCCTGCTTGCGCACGCCGGCGACATAGCGGCGATCACGAACCAGCACGTTAACTCCTACAAGCGCCTGTGGGGTGGGGGAGAGGCCCCGTCCTATGTGTGTTGGGGCCACCTGAATCGTTCCGCTCTCGTGCGCGTGCCGCTCTATAAGCCGAAGAAGAGCGCGTCGGCGCGTATCGAGTACCGCGCTCCCGACCCGAGTGCAAACCCCTACTTGGCTTTTGCCGTTATGATCGCGGCTGGCCTGGACGGCATCGAGAAGAAGATGGAACTCATGCCGGAGGCCGAGGATAACGTGTGGGATCTGTCGGATCGCGAGCGCCAGGTGATGGGTATCCACGCCCTGCCGACCTCCCTGTCGGACGCGGTGCGCGAGATGAAGAAGTCGGAGCTTGTGGCCTCCACGCTGGGCGAGCAGGTCTTTGACTACGTCATCCGCAACAAGCGCAAGGAATGGACGGAGTACCGCCAGCAGATCACGCGACAGGAACTTGAGCAATTCCTGAAGGTTGTTCCCCGGTGATCCCCGATGATCTGCGGGTCGCGGGCTTCCTCGACGCGCGCCGGGCCCTGTCGTTCCTGGAGGAACTGCCTGCGGGGCAGTCATGGGTGGGGGATCTGAGCGCGTCGGCCGATCCTGACCAGGCCTTGCTGCAGGCGGTGCGTCTGCGCGAGGCGGACCCCGGCCTCGTCGATGCGCTGAGCCGAGATGAGCGCGCTCGTCGTCGCGTGTGCGCGATCCTGGGTGGGAGCCAGTGGTTGGGTGATTACGTCATCGCTGATCCTGCCCGCGCGGCTGCGATTAATGAGGATCCGGGTGATCCTCGGGAGGTCTTGTACGAGGCTGTGGGAGCTCGCACTGTCGGGCGCGGCGCGTGGGTGGCCGCGCGGGAGGCCACCGCCGACGACTTGCGTGCCGCCTACCGGCGCGTGCTGCTACATCTGGCCGCCGACGACCTGACGAGCGGTACCCCCGAGGACATCATGCCGAGCGTGGGGGCGCGCATCGCAGACCTGGTGGACGCCACTCTCGACGCGGGCCTGGCCCTGGCCCGCCGTGACGTCGACCCCGAGGGTTCTGTCCCCTTCGCGATCATCGCTATGGGCAAGACCGGCGCGCGCGAACTCAACTACATCTCCGACGTGGACGTCATCTACGTGGCTGAGGCGGGGGAAGACGGGGACGAACGAAGCGCCCTGGAGAAAGCAACCCGCTTGGCCTCAGCCACGGCCTCGGCGTGCTCGGGGCCGGGAACGCAGGCACCGCTGTGGACCGTGGACGCGAACCTGCGGCCCGAGGGGCGCAACGGCGTCCTCGTACGCACGATTGAGTCCTACCGACAGTACTGGGACAAGTGGGCGCAGACCTGGGAGTTCCAGGCTCTGCTCAAGGCACGCGCGTGCGCGGGCGACCCAGAGCTGGGGCGCGCCTTCGAGGAGGCGGCGCAGCCCTACGTGTGGAGCGCGTCAGCACGCGAGGGTTTCGTGGAGGCCGCGCGCGCGATGCGCCGCCGCGTCGAAGACAACATTTCCCGCTCCCACGCCTCACGCGAACTGAAGCTTGGGCGCGGCGGACTACGCGACGTCGAGTTCACCGTGCAGCTGCTTCAGCTGGTTCACGGACGTACCGATGCCTTCCTGCGGGTGCGCTCCACCTTGGATGCCATCGAGGCGCTGCGCGAGGGCGGCTATATCGCCCGATCCGACGCCGACCAGTTGTCCTCCTGCTACCGCTTCCTGCGCGCCGTCGAGCACCGCACGCAGCTGCCGCGCATGCGCCGCAACCACCTGATTCCCGACAAGGACAGCGACCTGCGCGTCCTCGGGCGGGCCATGGACCCGGTGCGTTACCCCGACGCCGACGCGATCCGCTCGGCCATCGACGACGTGCGCGCTGATGTGCGCGCCCTGCATGAGGACGTGTTTTACCGGCCGATCATCGCGGCTACCGCATCCCTCAGCGCGGATGAGGCTTCCCTGCACGCTGAGGGCGCGCGCGACCGACTGGCCGCCATCGGATACCGCGACCCCGTCGGCGCCCTCACCCACATCGCGGCCCTCACCCAGGGCACGAGCCGTCGCGCCGCGATCCAACGCCACCTCCTGCCCGTATTCATCTCGTGGCTGGCAAACGGCGCTGACCCTGACATGGGCCTGCTCAACTTCCGCGTCCTGTCCGAGGACATTGGGGAGTCGCACTGGTATCTGGCGCTCTTGCGCGACTCGGGGGTGGCCGCCCGCAGACTGATGACGATGCTGCCGAACTCCCGGTGGATCGCCGACGCGCTGGCCAAGCGGCCCGAGGCCGTGGCGTGGCTGGACGACGACGCGGAGCTGGCACCGCGCGAGCCGCAGAGGCTCACCCGAGAAGTCGCCGCTCTCATCGACCGCCACGACGACGCGACGGAGGCAGCCGCCCGCGTGCGTGCCGTGCGCACCCGCGAGCTGACGCGCGCCGCCATGAGCGACCTACTCGGCGGAGTCGACCCGCGCGGGCACGCCATTGCCGACGCGACGGACGCCGCACTGCTCGGAGCCCTCGCGATTGCGGGGCGGGAGGAAGCCGAGTGGTGGGGGAGCGAGCGCGCCCACGTCACCTTCGTGGCGATGGGGCGCTACGGCGGGCGCGAGTGCTCTTATGCCTCCGACGCCGATGTCATTGCCTTGCATGAACCTGTGGGTGGTGCCTCCGACTCCGAGGCCGCGGCCAGCGCCACTGCGATCGTTAATCGAGTCAAGAAGCTTCTCGGTTCGGCGACCAGTCAGCTTGGTATCGTCGTCGACCTCGACCTGCGCCCCGAGGGGAAGAATGGCCCGATGAGCCGCACCATCGCCTCGCACGAGGAGTACGCGCAGCGCTGGGCCTCCACGTGGGAGCGCCAGGCGGCCGTGCGCGCCCGTCCCATCGGATCGAGCGACCTCGATGAGCGCGCCCGCGCCCTGTTTGAATCCATGGCCTACCGGGAGGTGAGTGAGTCGGAGGTGCGTGACATCCGACTGCTCAAGGCCCGCATGGAAAACGAGCGTCTGCCGCGCGGCAGCGAGCCCGCCCGGCACGTCAAGCTCGGCCCCGGCGGACTCTCCGACGTCGAGTGGACGATTCAGCTCATTCAGATGCGCCACGGTGCGCGCCTCCCTGCCCTGCGGACCCCCTCCACGACGCAAGCCATTGCGGTCGCGCGCGACGCGGGGCTGCTGGCCGCACCCGATGCTGAGATCCTCCTGAACGCCTGGGACCTGGCCACGCGTATTCGCGCCGGTAACACCTTGGCGACCGGGCGCATGAGCGGTGTGAAGCTCGACGTTGTGCCACGTGATAGCGCGGAGCTGAGCGCGCTTGCCGCTATCCTCGGGTACGGGAGCGGTGGGCTAACCGCCCTCGAAGAAGACTGGTTGCGCGCAGCACGACAGGCGCGCAACGTGATGGAACGAGCTTTCTGGGAGCAGCAGTGAAGATTGTGCTGGTACGGCACGGACAGACCCCCGCCAACCGACTGGGGGCCCTCGACACGGTCCGCCCCGGCCTCGGCCTGACCGAGGAGGGCCTGGCTCAGGCGCGCCGCCTCGCGGATCGCTGGGAATCCGAGGTTGCGCCTCCTCCCACCGTTATCGCCCTGTCCGGTCTGTATCGCACGCGCCTGACGGCCGCGCCGCTGGCTGCGCGCTACGGGCTGACGCCGCTCGTCTGTCCGGGGATTCGCGAGCTGCGCTCGGGTGACCTGGAGATGGCCTCAGACCCCGCCTCGCAGATGGAGTACGTGCGCACGACCCTGTCGTGGTGCGCGGGGGACGTGGACAACCGGATGCCGGGCGGGGAGAGCGGGCGCGAGGCCCTGGCTCGTTCCCTGGAGACCGTGCGCCGCGTGGGACTGGCGGCTCGCGAGCAAGCGGGGGAGGACGCCGTCGCCGTCTTCGTCATTCACGGTGCGCTCACGCGCCTGCTGGCCACGTGGCTGTCGGCCGAGATTGACGAATCCCTCGTGTCAAAGCACTTCATGTCGAACACGGGCACGACCACCTTCGAGTGGGCTCCCGGCTTCACCCCGGCCTCGGCCTCCGAGCTGGCCAAAGGCCTGCATGCCCTGACCTGGAATGACCGCCCGCTCGATCAGTGGGCCTGAGGCTGGTTCTCGTCGCCTGACGGTCCGGCGGCGGGTGCCACGAAGGGCGAGACCTCGAAGAGGACTGTATGAGAACTGATATCGGTTGATCCGCTTCTTGTCGTCAAATTGTAAATTGAGGTATCCTGAGCTTGTCATCAGTGTCATGTAAGACACCGCAATGAGGAGGTGTACCGATGCCCCATTCCCTACCCCTGGTGGTTGTCATTCCCGGTATCGGTGGGAGTGAGCTCGCGGATGCGTCCGGCACAATCGTCTATAGAGCTGGTTTGGGTCCTCTCGCTTGCGTGGGGCTAGATCCGAGCGTGCTCGATCCGAACAATGAGCTGCGCCCGGTCGGACTCATCGGGCCCTGTTCGTTGATATGTTGGCAACTCATTACCGGCTACGACGGCTTGCTGAACGGTATTACCAAGAGACTGGGACTATCCCCGGGGCGTGTCGTAACCGCGGGTGAGGACCTGGTTGATCGAGACGCCGCCGTCGTCGCCTTTCCCTATGATTTTCGCCGGTCGGTGGAACAGATCGCCAACGATCTGGACCGTGTCGTGCGCGAGCGGGCGCAGGGACGGCGCGTCGTGCTCGTCGCGCACTCGATGGGCGGCCTGGTGGCCGCGTGGTGGTGGGCCTTCATGAGTGAGGGGATCGATGTCGACCAGATTATTACCCTTGGTACGCCGTTTCGCGGGGCGGCGAAAGCTCTCGATGTCTTGGTCAATGGGATGCGTATCGGGCCATTTGACGTTCCTCAGGCTGTTACTGACACGGTGAGGACATGGGATTCCGTCTTCGATCTGCTGCCCCACTACCAGGTTGTCGACGGGAATGATAAGTACCGGTACCCGTACGAATTGCCTTCCGGCATGACGTCGGCCGTCGCTGGGTTCTCAGGCAAAGCGCTCAACGCCTATCAGAAGAACCGATGTTTGCATGATGCGCTGGTCAATAAGGTTGCAGAGAGTGGGCGCAATCCCTTCACTGTCTACTACTCGCAGGGACACACAACTCTGGGATGCGCTAGTATCGATGCTCACTCGAATCAACTCGTGGTGGCCAAGGGAAACCCGCGAGCGATCCACGCGAGCTGGGATGGTGGCGACGGGACGGTTCCGATGTTCTCAACGATTCCCGATATTGTGGAAAGAGACGTTTCCCGGTGGCGGCGACTGGCTGGCAAGCATCAAGACCTGGTGGAAGAGAAGTCAGTCTTCGAGCATTTGTCGGAATATTCACGCACACGGTTGCCCGCCGCCGCTAGGGGTGGCGGCTATGAAGCGAGTGCTTACCTGCAGCTTGATCTCGACGATGTCGTGCTTTCGGGAGTTGAAACCGAGTTCAGGCTCTGTGTAGTAGATAAAGCAGGCAATGCGTTGGATCCGAAAAACGTCGGGGGCAATGTGGGTGGGCACAGGTTCGTTGCGGAACGCTCTGACGACGGATGGTGGCTCGCTCAGCTCCCGCGACTGGAGGAGGGGGTGCACTCGGTGATGCTCTCGGCGACGGAAGTGCCCGGTGTTGGTCGGGTCGGAATGAAGACACGTCTGGGGGTGGCGTCGTGAACGAGCACAAACTGTGGGATTCGGTGAAGCATCCGATCGGCTTGGCGGATATGGTTCATGTCGGGTGGGTGCAGCGGTTGCTTCGTTCTGCGGAGTGGATGGGTTTTCCTGGTCCTGAGCCTGACCTGGTCGTCCATGGGCAGACGCGTGTAGAGGCTCGCGCGAGGAGGGTTTTTGATAAGTTTGTCGAGCTGGGGATCGAATACGTTGCGGAGCCGACAGATAGTGAGCCTGGGGCGCAGCGTATTCGGCCTGTTAATGAAGTGCTTGCTTTTAGGAAGGCGACGTGTATTGATCTGTGTGTGGCCTTTTGTTGTGCTGCGCTCGATGCTGGGATTTACCCGCTGATCCTGACGGTCACAGCCGATAGAGGACTCAACAGGCATGCGATTGTTCTGGTTCCTCTTGATCGAGTGTGGGCTAACAACTGTGGCGCGTTGCTTGAGACGGGGTTCAGTCGCGAATTATTGGAGGTGGATGGGGAAGCGCTCGGGACGATGGTGTACGAATCTGAAGGCGACCCATCGGGCACGTGGTTGGCGATTGATGTTCAGCAGGTGACGGAAGTGGGGGCTAACTGGGGCGCTGCGCTGTCTTCGGGCGCTCAGTATATTCGGGACTGGGAGTGGGATGTGTGCGTGGATGTTGGGGGTCTGCGCAGTCGCACCCCTGATCGGGAGCTCCCTCCGGGGGGACACATCGAGAAGGTGTTGGCTCCTGCTTATGCCGCGTTGCCCGAGGATTTCACGCCCCTGCAGCTGATCAAGGCGCGGCACGGCGTCGTGCCGTACCAGCAATGCGCCGAGATGCGTCAACTTCGCGAATGGGCGATGACAGTGCCGAGTGATATTCGAACGGGGAGGATCGGACGGAATGCCGATATTTCCGTTGCCGTCGTGACGGGTGCTGGCGGTTCAGGTAAGACGCGTATGGCTGCGCAGCTGTGCCACGATCTGTCCACGATCGGATGGTACACGGGGTTTTTGCCTTCGACGACCGAGGTGACGGATGAGGAGCTGGCTGCTCTCGCGGAGGTGACCACTGAAGTTCTGGTGGTGGTGGACTACGCTGAGGAAGCTCGGCGAGGTCTCGTTGCACGGGTGGTGCGAAAGTTGCGGGCGAGGCACTCGCCAACCCGGATCGTGTTGACAGCGCGCGGTGCCGATACGTGGTGGGAGGAGTTCCGTGAGGAAGCGGAGCAAGACGGAACACCACTGAGTAACACGCTGTCACTGTCTATTCGGGGCAAGCAACAGGTGGAGACGGATCCATGGTTTTTCGGACGCATGTATCGCAGGGCGGTTCGGCAATTCTCTGACAAGCTCAATAGGGCTGTTCCGACAGACGTTGAGGTTCCCGAGGATCTGGGGGACACTGCTCTTGACGTGGTGTTAAGGACATGGCTTGCCGTGTGCGGCAACGACGAGGCGGCTAAGAAGCACATGCCGACCCGGGAAGAGCTCTACGACAGGGTTTTATCGATTGAGTTTGCCCGGTGGTGTAAGGAACCGGAGCTGAGAGGGATCAGCCGTGACCACTTGCGTCGTGCCGCTGCCACACTCAGCCTGCTTGCTCCGAGCCAGGACGAGGATGCGGTCGACGACGTCCTGAGCAGATTGCCAGAGTGGAGTCAGGATCATCTGCTCCGCAGTCGTTTCGCAGCACTGCTAGTCCAATCCCTCTTGCGTGATGACGGTGCTGAGTTCCTGAGCCTGCGGCCCGATCCAGTTGCCGAACACCTCATCCTGGAGGTATTCGGAAAGAAGCCGGAACTGCTGGATCGAGTGCTTCCACAGGATCCGGTGAAGGTACCGGGCTTAGACGACATTGATGCTGAGGACTCGGTCGTTACGCGTGCGCTCGAGTGGGGTCAGCAAGCGCGCAACGCGTGCGTTGCCCTCACACGGGCCGCGTCCCGCGACTCGGAGCGTGCGCGTCTTCTCGCGTGCCGCGCGCTGCGGCTGCGACCTGTGCTGTGGCGGGAAGCGCTTGATATTTCCATCTCCCGAGGTGGGCCCTTTGCACGTGCCCTGACAGTGCTCATCGAGTCTGGTGCGGACTTACCTCTTGATGAGATTGATAATGCAATTCCCGTCAGGCATTCGGCGTTGGGAGAGACAGGTTTAGCTACGACGAAGCGTCTTGCAGCTGCCGCTGAGCAGACTATTGAGCAACGAGCCTACTGGGCTCAGCGTCTGTCTATTCGCCTGTCGGATGTTGGTGCGCGAGAGCAAGCTCTGGAATTTGGTCGTGAAGCGGTAGAGCTCTACGAGTCTTTGGTGAAGAACTTTCCGGGTGACTACGAAGAAGATCTGGCTGCGGCTTTAGATCATCTGGCGGCGAACTTAAATACGGTAGGAGAATATCGTGAAGCGCTGGTGGCTGGCCAAAAATCTGTCGACCTATACCGGCGTTTGTTCTCAAAATGGCCGGAAAGTAATACTCGGGACTTGGCAATAGCGTTGACTAATTTGGCAAAGTATCGGTTGGATGCGGGGGAGCTTGGTGAAGCGCTGGCTGCTGCACAAGAAGCAGTCGACCTACAGCGGTGTTTGCCTTCGGAATCAATGGAAAAATATACACTCGACTTGGCGATGTCATTGCTTGTTTTTGCGAATTGTCTTTCGCTGCTGGGAGAAAAGGGCAAAAGTGTAGAAACTGCGTGCGAGGCAAAGGATCTCATTCATGAATTGTTTGATGAATCGAAGGCCTCCTATGCTGCGCCTTTGGCCAAATCGCTGGATACATTATCCCATTGTCTATTAGAGTCAGGTGACCCTCGTGAAGCTTTGAAGACTGCGCGTGAAGCGGAGCGCTTACATAGGTGGTTAGATAAGGAAGCTCCGGGTTCGCACATGGCAGATCTTGCCTATTCGTTGAAAAATCTTGCAGTTTGTTTGTTGGAGAATGATGAAGTTGCCGATGCAATTACAGCTTGCTGCGAGGCGGAAGGGCTATATTGGGAACTTAGAGAAAGATTTCCGCAAATGCACGTACCCGGCTTAGCGGCGTCGCTGAATATTCGAGCAAACTGTCTTTCGAGGCAAAGGAAGCTCGGTGAGGCGCTGGATGTTGGTCAGGAGTCGGTGGACCTATTCCGGCGTATGAGTAAGGACAACCCAATTAGCTATAAATCTGACCTTGCTATGTCATTGAGTAATCTGTCTAGGCATCTGTGGCGAGTCAACGAAAATGAAAGGGCGTTGGATGCTGCCCGGGAGGCAGCAGATTTACGAAGGGACTTATCCAAGAAGTTTCCTGCAGCCTTCAATTCTGATTTGGCTGCGTCTCTGAGCGGTCTGGCGATTCGACTGTCCAGCGTTGGAGAGTTTAGTGAGGCTCTGGCTAAGGCTCGTGAGGCGGTGGATTTATATCGAACATTGGAAAAGGGATCTCCGGATATCTACAAGTCGAAGTTGGCTGCTTCACTGAATTCCTTGGCAAATCGTTTGGTGGAGAACGGTGATCGTGGTGGGGCATCGGAAGCTTTCCATGAGGGGGTTTGTCTGTATCGGAAACTTGTTGAGGAATCCTCGGATATGTACAAACCTGAACTTGCTATGATGATAACCAATATGGCCGAAAATCTGTCGAGTATTGGTGACAATGAAGGGGCGTTGCGTGCTGTCCTTGAGGGGGTGGACCTGTACCGGGGACTGGCCAAGGAATCTCCGGATCACTATAGGCCGGATTTGGCGCGAGCATTAAATTCATTGGCTTGTGGTTGGTTGGGTGCGGGAAATAGCGTTTGCGCGTTGGAGGCTTCTCGTGAGGCTGTGGTTCTATGTCGTAGTTTGGCGGCGGAATCGCCCGCAGCTTATAGTCCCCGCTTGGCGGAGGCGTTGAGTATTTGTGCAAACATCCTTGTGAAAGGGGGAAAGCTGAATGAAGCGTTGGAGGCTTCTCGTGAGGCCGTGGATCTGTTCCGTAGTTCTGCTGATGTATTACCCGCAGCTTATAGTCCCCGCTTGGCGGAGGCCTTGAATACTCGTGCATACATACTTTCGCTAGTTGGGGATCGTCGCGGTGCGCTGAATGCCACACAAGAATCGTTAGATCTGTATCGGCGACTGGATCAGGTGTCTCCGGAGGTCTATACCGTAAAACTGGCATTAGCCTTGAATAATCACGCAAATACTAGCTGGGAAATGGACGAGCATGAATGTGCACTGAAGAGCGCATTTGAGGCAGCTGATTTATTCCGAATGCTGGTTCTGAAAGACCGTGTCTCCCACTGTCAGAACCTGGCTGGCGTGTTACAGAATCTCGCGAGGATTCTAGCGATGAGTGATCGACTGGAAGAAGCGTTGGGTGTGTTCGTCAAAGGTTTTGATACCTTCTCGCCGGGTGTGCGTGCTCACCTGCTGTTGTCCAGAGCCAGCGGGCGCGGCGACGGACATGAAGCAGACGATGTTGTTGCCGCGGCCTGGGAAGCTGACGCCACTGATGTTCCGGAGCTTCTGGGGCCGGTGCGCCGGGGGATCGCTCAAGCAATGGCCGACATGAGAATACTGAATGAGAATGTGCCGGTGTGGGCAATAGTTAGCGCTGATTCGGTCATGGTGAGTCGGGTAAAAGAATGGTCAGAGTGTAAAAGCTTAGCTGAACGAGCGGATCTACTAGAAAAACGATGGGCATCTCCGTCGAACCCGGAGCGTGAAATGTTGGCTGCTCTCGTTCAGCTTCACATTGACCTTCCCTCCGTTGCTGAGCTCGCTGCTCTTGTCGAAAGAGGTGTCGTCGAAGGCATGCAAGCAGTCTCGACCGATTTGCGTGTTCAGCATTATGCTCAGGTGCTCGGGCGCGATTGGTATGAGGCGCACACGGGTGGCCAGGGTGCGCGTTTCCTGCGTGAGCACATGAGGGCCGACGTGGGCGCGCCGCGAGAAGGCGGCGGGAATGACGCTGCGATGAAGACAGATTCTGCAAAATGGGACAGAGATCTGAGCGATTCCGCCATGAGAAGCGCAGTACTGGACGTACTGGCGGCAGAGCTTCCGGATGCCGAGGCTACACGTCTGGGCCTCCTCCTCGAGCTGGCTGACCTATCGGACCCCGCAACCGCGTACGAGGCGTATGGCAGTGACGAGGGAGCCGAAGACTCACTCAGACATTTCCTCGAATCCCACAATTGGCGGGCGATGGTTGCTGTCCTCGGGGTTCGTCCTAGTGTGGCAGATTCTGCTCATGGGCGTATTGCTGCCCTGCTGGACGCCGCCGTTGGCGGAGAATCGACTGAACGCCTGCGCGAACTCTACGAGTATGCGAACGAGGCCATGGACGCAATCGATCGGAGGCACCTTCAGACCCTTCTCGACCAAGCACTGAGAACACGCCAGTGTTCCGCTACCTTCGCTAACATCCGCGCGTGGATCAAGCGCACGAACTCGTAAACGCGGTGAGAGGAGAAGGATGACGATCAGTGGGCCTGAGGCTGGTTCTCGTCGCCTGACGGTCCGGCGGCGGGTGCCACGAAGGGGGAGACCTCGTAGGGGAACGAGCGGTACTTGAAGTAGCCCTCCAGGTAGGACAGATGCTCCTCGCACGCCAGCCATGTCTTCGTGCGGGCGCGGTGGATCGCCGGATTACGCCAGTCGATCCGATAGATCGCGGCGTTCGTGCATTCGCGTGCCGAGCAGATACCCGACGCGCTTTCGACTCCCAGAGCCATGGTGTCCTCCCGATGCGGTTACGCTTGGAAGTATGCCAACCCTCATCCTCGTTCGCCACGCGCAAGCCGCTTACAACTACCCCGACCGCGCCCGCCCCCTCACCGACGCCGGACGCGACCAAGCCGCGCGCCTCGGTGTCACCCTCGCCCGCGAGGTCGGTGCCTTCGATGTCGCCGTCTCCTCCGACGCGCAGCGCGCCCGCGAAACCTTCGCAGCGATCCTCGCGTGCGCAGGCGCCGACGAGTCATGGCACGACCGCTCCATCTACGACGGCGGCGAGGAGGAGATCATCGAGCTGGCCCGCACCTTCACCGGCGAGGCCGGTCTGATAGTCGGGCACGAGCCCGTCATCTCCTATGCCGGATACATCCTCGCCCGCCAAGAGGACCGAGGGACAGCCGACAGGGGAGTGCCCACCGCCACCGCCCTCGTCCTCTCCTTCGAGGGTGCGTGGGAGGATCTCGCGCCCGGAACGTGCGCCATGCGGGTCTTCTACACCCCGCCCACCCGATAGGTGATGTGTCCCGGGGAGGCGGCCACGGCCTCGTCCCCGATCCTGTGACGGTGTTTACGTTTGTCCACGTGAGTGCCACACACATAGGGACGGTGCCCCTCAACGCGATAGAATATGCCGGTATCTATCCACCCAACAGGGAGAAGTGATGTCGGGACACTCTAAGTGGGCGACCACTAAGCACAAGAAGGCCGCCATTGACGCCAAGCGCGGCAAGCTCTTCGCGCGCCTCATCAAGAACATCGAGGTTGCAGCTCGCACGGGCGGCGGCGACCCCGCTGGTAACCCGACGCTGTACGACGCCATCCAGAAGGCGAAGAAGAACTCCGTTCCCGCCGACAACATCGACCGCGCCGTCAAGCGTGGCTCCGGTGCCGAGGCCGGTGGCGCCAACTACGAGACCATCATGTACGAGGGCTACGGCCCCAACGGTGTTGCGTTCCTCGTTGAGTGTCTGACAGACAACCGCAACCGCGCCGCCTCCGACGTGCGCCTGGGCTTCACCCGCCACGGCGGTTCCCTGGCCGACCCCGGTTCGGTTTCCTACCTGTTCTCCCGTCGCGGCGTCGTCGAGGTGCCCGCAGCCGACGGCGTGGACGAGGAATCCATCATGATGGCCGTCCTCGATGCCGGTGCCGAAGAGGTTGAGGACGCTGGCGATCTCTTCGTCATCGAATCCGACCCCAAGGACGTTGTCGCCGTGCGCAGCGCGCTGCAGGACGCCGGCATCGACTACGATTCCGCCGAAGTTCAGTTCGTTGCCTCCACCGAGGTCGAGCTCGATCTCGAGGGTGCCCTCAAGGTCAACAAGCTCATCGATGTCCTCGAGGACTCCGACGACGTGCAGAACATCTACACAAACATGTCCCTCTCGGACGAGGTTCGTGCCCAGCTGGAAGAGCAGGAGTAACCATGAGCGAGAGCATCGC
>ENA-OWNK01000090-OWNK01000090.1-metagenome-genome-assembly--contig:-NODE-90-length-39413-cov-4.033538_pt1 | contig 39413 bp, 61 predicted proteins | sample MGYA00245343_ERZ651121 | MGnify/ENA primary metagenome ERZ651121 (study PRJEB26857, sample SAMEA4031775) | metagenome | biome: human; feature: oral; material: saliva | place: Philippines | collected 2014 | study... | reverse complement strand
TCCACATAACTGTAAAAAACAACCCACCCGCCGTTTCCATTCTCAAAATCTGGCTTAAAGTCTGACGTTTGTCGTAGCCTGACTTCTGCTAATCTTCGTTCACGAGCTTCTTCACATTCTTCTTCAGTGCGGTAGACAAGACCCATAGCCATAAGTCTGTTATCCACGTCGTCGTCGTTCCAGGTTTCATACTCCACATCTCCGTATTCGTTGACGTAGAAGTATCTCTCGTCCACTTTTGGCTCCCAGTTACTACTGTCTGTCGGTTCTTCCATTTCCTCGAACCACTCATCAAAATTGTATATGTCTTGAATTGTGAACTGAGGGTCTTGTGGTATGTCTTCACCTGGTACAGCCACAGATAATTCTCTGGTTCCATCAGACATATTAACGATCTCTTCAAAAATGGTGCCAGCTTTAATTGTAGGTGTGTCTTTCAGTAGTTTATAGTATTTCATAATTACAACCTAATCCATTTCTGCCATAAAGCTACTTTATTATTCCAGATGTGATTGATAGATTTGTAGCGATTCCAGTGATGATACATCATATCAATCATTCCATCGTTTGTAAGATTGTTTAATTTATCTATCGTTGTCATTTTCATGTAAAACCTTTCCTAAGTTATAGCCAATAAAAAATCCTAATAATCCCCAAATGCCACACATTATAATTTAATCTCCAGCCACCGACGGCTCCAAGGAGCTATCTCCCCGTTTTTCATCACATACCTGCGCTTGATAGGGTTCTCTACAAACAGTCGACCGTCTACTCTTCTGGCAATACGTTCTGCTGTTTCTCTGAGGTCCTTACCGTGACCATGACTTCTAGTACTGATGAATAATTTAGTGTTATTCTTAGTTAGTACCATGTGTGGTGTATAATTCATAAGATACCCTTTCTTTTACATTTATCTTATGCTTTCAGTATAGCACACCGCTCAAGCATATGCAATAGTTTTGTGCTATTATTTTTCTTATTTTTTCAAAATGGGCAATCCGCCTCTGTTATGTCTGTGGAAAACTTTTTGCAAATAAGGTTTTCGGGTGCTTTTTCTACTACTTTTATGGCTTCAGCGGCACCGTTACAAACATATGCTTCAAACCCGTATGATGCTAGTTTACGCAACCATTCCAATTGATTATCTGTTGCGCCATTACCGCCATCGCTCCGCTTTAACTCAATAGCTATCATACGTTTGCCGTGGAATACAAAAAAGTCGGGGACGCCAGATGACACCCCCATACGCTTATTCATTGCACCCCGTGCGGCGTTACCGCCAGTTTCATTTGGTACATGAAAATGCTCAATACCACGTACCTCAAGCCAGCGGTGCAATTTCACTGCCTCTTTATATTCTCGATGAACGGGGCGTTTATTCACACCCCTGCTCCATATCATCCAGCTGCAAGTTTTGTTTAAATTGCTTAACTGTATCTTGTGCTGATTCTAACTGATCAAGCGTAGAATCAAGGTCTATGCCCTTAATGCGTGCTATGTCCCATCTATCTGTAATAACCAGAAAACTTCGTGCTGTTAATATTGCCCAGATAGTGTGTAACTTATCTAAAAATCCATTCATACTTCACCTCCTTAAAATGGAATATCACTTAAATCAATAGGCTCGTCAATAGCGTCGTTCCCTGATACGCCCCTAACCTCTTTTGCTTCATCGATAGCAGTGTTACCCTGCTTTTTTCAATTGGGAAGACATTGATAAATCCGTCCCAATCACCTACGGGAACGACGTTTAGCTTAATAACCGTACGGCGTTTCCCGTCACGCTCGCCAGTCATCAATACGCCAATGTTTGTCCAGCGTGTTTTTTGCTCGCCGTCTTTCTCATAACTTTCACCTACTACTAGATTGTGTGTTGGTTTCATAATCCCTCCTTTAATATCCTAAATCATCTCTTACTTGCTTATATTCATTGTACCGTGCGTCCAGTGTTTCGCTGCTTGGTACGATCACGCCCTCCTCTGAGAGTTTCTGGCGTGTCCACCTAATGCTCTCAGGGCTTGATACCTTTTTCAACATATCATACAGTCGTGGATCCTGCCACCCCTCCTGATACCAGATTGCGGCAATCAGTAGTTTGTCGTCATCGGCGTATCGCTGATCCTTTTCAACCAATGAAATGATACGTTCTCTGATGTTCTTACCGTTGACTTTCATAACTAAGACCTATAACAACCTCTGTTGCGATTCGTCATAATCAACCTGTGCCATAAACTAGGCAATATCGTCATCACTGCTGAACCGTAATTCTTCTGGCTGTAGCTTGCGTGTAACAGTAATTGTAACGACGGTATCATACCCATACTGCTCGCCAGTGTCAGGATCTACAAGAGGTTTATTCACCACCTTTAGTTTTACATCATTATTAGGTTCATAAACTGTCGTATTGGTTAGTCGCTTTTTCATTCTACTCATCTCCTCTCATTTTTTTATGGCCAGACCACCGCTTATTAGCGGCTGCACGAGCCACTTCTGGATCTCGATAGCCACCGCCTGGTATATGTTTGCGCTTTTTAGCCAATTTACTAAAGTGCTGTGGATCACGTGCTAATAATTTCGCTGTCGCTTTATGCACGTGAATTGGCTGTGCCAAGTTTGATTTGTCCTCTACATTGACTTTCATTTTTTCTTTTTTCGTCTCCTTTCCAATCTTTGAACATTTTATTTGCAAGCAGATACTGTAATATCTCACCGCCAAACGTAACTATATCCTCAAGAGCATTATCACGGTTCTCTTGAGTGAGGTACTTAATACCTACCGTCAGACCACCAGTATATGGGTTATAACAGAGATAGCGACCAGTCTTGATGTGCGGCTTAAAAATACTGTAATAATCAAGCTGCATTTTATCTACATAGGCGCTTGCCTCTGTGCGACCACACTTATTGTCAGTAATCATATCGTCTTCTAGTATATCCATCACGCCAGATAACACAATTTGGTAATCATCGCTGAACGGTATGACTGCCCGATACTTCTTTTGAACTTGAGGATTATTCAGAGTGCCACCACCTAATTCTGGCGGCAGTTTCCCTGTCTTTTCAATGTACTCATTCCACTTCTCGTCGTACAGCTTGCCCAGCTCCATAGCGTCAGTAGCTGGCAGGTCTTTACCAAGGTACATACCAACGCCTTCCTCATGTCGCCCCTCTTTCCAGGCACTGATGATACTATATGACAATTTCAGTGTTTTCATATACTAGCCTTTCAATGTGATACGAATTGAGGTATTGCGGTGCGGGTTAAGCTCAATGCCCTTTGGCAATTTGCCGTCGTTTAGCTCAATAGCCGCCTTAACCTTGGCGGTGTCGATACTCTCGGTAACTTTCAGGTATTTTTTATCAGGCCGCTGGTCTGGATTGATCATGTATACTGCACCAGTAAATGACCGTGTAATCTTATAGCCAGTTCCTGCAATCGCCTGCCAGTCATTACCATACAGAGCTTTAGCTTTAGCGTCGATGTCTTGCTTGGCTTTTGCCTCCAGTTTTGAGACAACTTCCAGTGCGCCCTCGATTTGCTTTTTTGCTTTGACAACTTCAGTAAGACTTGCGAACACCTTGTCATTATCTTTCAGATGCTCAGCGTTGTTGATAGTGTTCTCCAACTGTTCGTCGTCAATCTTTATATTTAATTCAATCATCTTATTATTCCTCTACTTCAGTAACTTTAATGTTTTTCATCTCCTTGAGTTTCTTGGTCGTAGCTTTAGCACTATTCCGTTCCTCATCACTACCGATAATTTGTATTTCCATAAACTCGTCAGCTTCATACACATCTGCACCAATTCCCATCAAGCTTGCACACTTCTTGAGTGCGTCAGTAGCTGCTGCCTTAAAGTCATTACCCAGATCAAGTGGTACGGGCGCTTTGGTATATTCATCTATCTTACGTACACGCTTTGGCTTTCGTCTGCCATTCTTATCAGTTTCATAAATAACAGTACCAGTTTCAGTAGTGGCAGCTGTCATCTCCCATTTCACATCAGCACGTCCAAATTGTGTTTTGCGAATTTCAACCCACTCACCGTCATTCTTAACACGTCCAACAAGCGTTCCCTTTACGACAACCGCACCAGTCAGTTTCGCTACTTCAAACGCCTCAGCAAGAGTAGTATCAACATCAAAACTCCAGTTGAATCCGAATACGCTGTCAAGCACCTTACGTACATAGCTACCCTTGATATAAGTCCACGATCCACCGCCTTTTGCTGGTCGTTGATACTTATATCTTGCTGGTGTGCTATTCCAGATTTTCTGAATCTGGTTTTGATTTAGCAAGCTAGCAGTACGTGTCACTTGTGATATGTCTAGCTGTAACTTCTCGATTTCTTGGTCTAGTTCTTGTGCCATATATTTTCCTAATCCTTTCTGTAAATTGTTTACAATTAGTCGTTTTTAATCTCTTTCATTATCTTCAAGGTATTCTCTAAATTAACGGCTACGCTAGTCTGAGAATCTATTAGTGCATCGAGATTTTCCAATACGATTTTCCAATTCTCATTCATCTCTGATAGCAGCTTACTTACCTCCTCCATATTAATTCCACCTTTCACCGTCAATTGACTTGATCCAGTGAGTACCCACTTCATAAACTAGTTCAACAGTGTTGCCAACTCTTAGCATTGGCAATCGATTGATGTGATTTGCGAATAGACTGCTGCTGATGACGTTTCCCTGCTCATCGATAAAATTAACTGGTATAAAATCACCTCTGAAGAAGTCGTCGTATGTTGGTAGCCCAACAAATGTAACAATAACTTTAGCCTTACGTTGTACTTTAATATTGTTCATAAGATACCCTTTCTTTTACATTTATCTTATATTCTCAGTATAACAAACCGCTCAAGCATTGTCAACAGTTTTCTCGTACTTTTTTCTTATTTTTTCTCATAGCTATGATATCGGATACGATCAAGCTCATCTAGTCTCTTTATCTGTTTTTCATCTGACCATTCTGATCCAACATTTAGAGGACTAGAAAAATGCTTATAACCGACAACATACAGAGGCTTGTTTCCATATGAGGTTATCTCGTCAAGAAAGTAATAACATATACCTGCCTTCATGTGATCAATTGTTTTTTTGTCTGTTTCTAATCTTGGGTTGAGTGCTCTCACCGCCCATCGCCATTTTACTGATTGATATGCGCTCATAGTAATCCCCTTTCTCTTAATTCAGCTACGCTAACCTGCCTATTATCAAAATTAGTATCATCAGATGTCTTATTAGACCACTTTTCTGCTTTCTCAGCACTTGATACAAGCCAATAAGGGTCATCATCTATCTTCCATCCTCTATCGTTATCACCCCTATGAAACGCCGAAGTGGCTATAGTCTGAAATGCCTGTCTTAATCTTTCATCGCCAAGTTCTTTTAGCCTGAGCTTGAGTTTTTGTTTTCTCATTGGAGTTAGCTTAAACCTATTTTTATCTTTTCCAAATAATTCACAAACGAATTCATGAAAGCGGTCTAATTCGGCTGAATTAGACGTATTTCTATATTTACTTTCTTTATTCTTTAGTTCTTTATTCTTTAGTTCTTTATTGTGGCTTTTTACACCACTTGGGTCAATCCCTTGTGGTTCTGTCCTTGTAGGGTGTTCCTGTGGGAAATTTTTTTGTCCAGGCAATTTTATAAACACTACAACATAGAATATCCCTTTGTCATTACGTTCACGAGTCCACTCCAGATAGCCCGCCTCCTCTAGCTCTTTGACAGTAGACCGAACTGCATCTACCCCATCTTGTGCAAGCACCGCTAAGCCAGCAAGTGAAAAATCCCAATCATCTGGCAATGAAACTATTTGAGCGAATAATCCTTTTGCTCGATAGGATAATCGCTTGTCTCTAAAAAGGACATTAGAAATGACCGTGAAATCACGGTCGAATTGATATTTCGGTTTTGCCATATATACCCCTATTCTACAAAACAGACCGCCAACCGCAATTAAGTTTTGCGATAAGACGGTCAGCGATCTGTTTCATAACTTAATTGTTATCTTATCGCATTACTATATTAGCACATCGCTTAAGCATTTACAAGATGATTGAACAAAATCATTCTCGATATATCTTGAAGATGATATGATGATTGTACAAATAAACTAAATAAGGAGGTCAATATGGCTTTTACTTCACCAACATTGCGAGGCTCAGATGTTCGAGACGTTAGCACGGTTAAACAACACGTTATTGGCGCACGCTCATTCACAGCTGACGGACGGATGTATCGCTATTGTAAGAACGGCTCAGTTCCACTAGCTGCTAATGCGGACATCGTATCGTCTACCGTCGCTCCAGTTTCAACAACTCTTAGGGAGGCTGCTGCACAAGGCGCACGGAAGATCGAAGTGTCAACAAACGTGGGCGATCCAAAAAACCTTGAGGACGGAATCGCTACTATTAACGGTTCTCGCTACCTAGTAGGAGGTGCACTAGCAAATAACGTAGTTACTCTTCAAGAGGGTATCGACATTCCAGTGGCTAAAAGTGCCGCTGTGAAACTGCAAGTAAACAAATTCTGCAGTGTTGTTGCTCAGTCTGGCTCAACAATTGCAATCGGCACTACTGAAGTAGCTGTTCCTGCGAACGCTTATTTCTGGGCTCTAGTATCATTCTAAAAAAGGTGATACAATAGCATTGAGTTGGTTATGAAAACACCCTTTCTTCTCCAACTCGCCTAAAAGAGATTGCCTCGGCGGTCTCTTTTATTTTGTGCAATTATCCGCTATACTTAAAACATTATCACTGTAATAAGAGAGGGTATATGTCACAAAACACATCACTCAAACCGCTACCAGGCTATGCTCTGGTGAGGCTAGGTAATCAGTACAAATCTGGCTTGTCAACTGAAAAAGAAAAATACAGCACAAACACAAGTGGCACGCTGATCTCGGTCGGATTCACACTAGAGGCTGAGGTGCCAAAATTAACAATTGAGTCAATCGGCAAGACAGTATATTTTGCTGGCTTTCAAGATGGCGAACCAGTTACTGATAACGGTGATGAGTACGTGTTTGTTCCAATAACTGAACTTCGGGGGGTAAAATAATAATGCCAAAACTATCATCAGTACGAAATATAGTGTCTGGGCGTGAGCTTGATGACAAAATTAAAGAGGGCGTTGAGAAGATCTACAACGTAGCTCTTGCATCATATGGGGTGAACTCTGGCAATGTTATGATTGAACACCGCTATGGCGAGCCACTGGTGTCACACGACGGTATTACTAACGTCGGTAAGTTAGTAGTCGAAGATTCAGTCGAAAATATGGTGGTGTCACTAGTGCGTCAAGCAAGTGAAAAAACTAACCGTGATGCTGGCGACGCTACAACTCTAACAGTTATTCTTTCAAAGGTAGCGTATGAGTTCTGGCTAAGCAAGCAACAATACCTAACACCACGCCAAATCCAGAAACAAATTGATGAGGTGGTGGCAAAAGTTCTTGATTACATTAAAGAAAATAAGCACGAAACTACAGACGAATTACTACGTGGTGTATCACGTATCTCTGCTGGTGATGAGGCTATCGGTGATATGGTATTTCACTCAGTCAAAGAATCTGGTGAATATGGCGGTATTACAGTAGTTGAAACGGCTGAACCAACCATATCTACGGAAACGGTCAAAGGTTTTACGTTCAAAAAGGGCTTAAAGTCAGTAGCGTTAGCAAATGACCTACAAGCTCTGAAAAGTCGCTACACTGAACCGACTGTCATTGTGATGTCAAAGCTAATCACCAAAAATGAGGATATTCTACCTATTCTTGACCAGACAATCATCTCTGGTGCGACTGGCATTGTACTAGTGGCTGATGTGTCTGGACAGGCTCTTGAATCAATCATCGCCAATCGTATGAACGGTAAGCTAGACATTGCGGTGGTTGAACCGCCAGCGGTCGACCGTGATATTTTCTTACAAGACGTAGCGCAATACGCAAGCACCGTGGTATTCTCTGAGCCAGTCGCCGACTTTGACGTAAACAAGCATTGCGGCTCTGTTGAAGAGGCGTATATTACGCTATCTGAAACAACACTCAACGGCTGTAAGACACCAGACACCTTGGCTGAATATGTGGCTAATATCAGTTCTGAAGCACGCCTTGAAATGCTCAACGGTAAAACAGTACGTATCTCTGTAGGTGCACCAACGCAAGCTGAGCGTCAAGAATTGAAGCTCCGTATTGAAGACGCTGTATGTGCTGCTAAAACTGCACTCACTTATGGTGTTTTACCTGGCGGCGGTGTATTCTTGCGTGATATGTACAATACGATTTTCAAAAACAATGATGACTTTGCTGACTTGTCATACTTCACTAAACCATTTAGCTTACTAACTGGTGATAACGTAGGGATTGTTGGTGAGTATAATGCTGGTATGGATATCTACACAGGCAGTATAGTTGACAATATGGTGGACGCTGGTATTGTCGACAGTGCCAAGGCAATTGAAGAAGCGGTTGTCAACTCACACTCAATCGCCGCTCAGCTGGTGTCAATCAAAACTGCATTAACATTCAAAGAGAATATGGATTAGATATGTTCAGTTTGCTTACAGTAGGACTTCTGATAGTGTTGAACATTCAAGTATGGTTCATTGGTCATCTTTTGTCAGAAAACACCATACAAGCCGCCACAATGCGTGAGAAACTAAATACCATCGAAAAAGATGTGAAAAAACGAGGATTTGTTACGCCGCCATTTGAAGCAGCTAACCCAGATCGCTCTATACGTGGCTCTAGTTCACACATCATTCAACGCAAACCGCCAGATCAGATCCGCAATGAAAACTTTGAGAAGATAAAAGAGGGGAAAATGTATGGGAGTTATTAAAGGTGGTAAATACTACCCAGATGAACAGCCTGTGAAACAGCAGGTAAAGCCTGTAGTGTCACAAATAGCAACACGTGGCAATATCGATCGTGATTATGAAGACCACGCTCACGACCTGATACAGCCATATATGGCAGATGGTACACCAAACCCTGATTTTATTGAGTACTATCCTGAAGACGCTAAAAATTATGGATTTATTCCAGATAAAGAGGAGGACTAGATATGATAGCAGTAAAGAAGTCACCATTCCCAGACCACGCTGAATTACATGTAAAAAACTACCGCTCAGAAACTATCGTTGATATCATAGCGATGAGTGCTGGACTAGATATGGCTATTGATAGTATTAAAGACGGTAATATCACCAAAGCGACACGCCAAGCATTGCGTGATTTGGTCGGTCAAACATACATTCTCTATTCACGTAAGCTTGCCCTTGGTATTCTTAAAGAAGAGGGCTTGGTGGACGAATTGGTAGAGTTGAGTACTATGTCTATAAACTTCGACTTACCAGATGAAGAACATGATGATTTAGTGATATACTATAAACAAAATAAACAATAGGTTGCCAAACTAAAAACACCGCCCCTCGCACAGGCGGTGTTTTGTTATTTAGATATTCCACTCGTATTGTAGATCAGAATCGTTATTAACGCAATACTTGTGTAATCGCCACTTCTTTACTCGTCCATTTTTTGTCATACTCGTAAATACTTTCCTGATGTGTACACACTCCACGGTGTGAAGTTAGCACCACCATTAGATATTTTATATGCCCAAGCAATGTTTGTAGCCAAATCTTTTAGTTGTTCACAGGTTGGACGACCCGATAATGTACGGATCTGCAATACACCACATGACGGGGCGTGCAGGCCACCAATTGGATAATTGTCACCAACTGCATTAGTGTTGCAACCGCTTTCAGCCTTAGCTATTCGTACAACTGTATCCACATTCCAGTTATATTTGCTAGCCTCAGCCCGCACTGCAGCACAGCCAGTAGCTGATGCAGTAGGAACGGTCACAGATGATGTAGCTACTTCTTTGCTAATTTCAGTTTGTAAAGGTGCTTGTTTCTCTTTCGCCTCGCCCTTAATCTTTGCTTGTTTAGCTAGCTCAGCGGTAGCTCTTTCTTGGTTGGCAATTTTAGCTACTTCAAATTGCCGACGTGTTTTGACGATAGTTCAATCGCTCGTGCCTCAACTTGTGCATTGTATTTGTTGGCAAATACTGTACCAGCAATGAAGCTTGCGACTAGGCTAATTGCTACAGCAATGCCTATAATTAATGTACTTAATTTGATAGTTTTTGGTTGTTTTTTAGAGTTTTCACTCATTTCTTTCACCCTTTCTTTTTGGTTGCTTTGTGTAATCATTGAGATTGCTCCTTTCTGATTACATAACCAGTATAGCACACCGCTCAAGCATTGTCAATACGTTTTTGGCTATTTCGTGTTGCATTATGTTTACGACCTGGGCAATCACTCTCATACAATCCAAAACGGATCAGCCAATTTCTAGCGGTATTGTGGCAAACTCCTAGTTCATCAGCGACCAGACGCAACGGTTGACGCACGCCATCTCTCCAGTAGGCGGCTATCAGTTTGTTTCTGCTCATACTAATCTTACGGAACGCCATAGTATTATTATAACAAAATCACCCCTCGTGGGGGTGATTGTTGTTTGCCTTGTGTCTTAACTAAGCACCGATTTTTGTAATACCAGTGATAACACCTTGACGGCGTGGTTGGCGGCAGATCAGGTTACCCATAACGATAAGTGCACCGATTTCGCCAAACTGGTTGACTGGGCTCATGAAGTCACGCAACTGTAGGAATGATGGCTGTTTGATGTCATCATATACACCCTCAGTTACTTGGTTTGCCATGTCAACGCTCTTTAAGTCTGGTGACAACAAGCGGCGGAAATCAAGGTAGCGTTCGTTCAACCAGTACCATCGGCCAGAAGTTGCCTTGTCATCTGCAACAACAGGCTTACCACGGAATGACAGGGCGTTAAAGCCAGCTGCACCATTAAGCTCTGTTGCAGGTACAGAAGTACCCATAGGCGTTTTACCGCTCACACGGTTGTAGCCGTTGATAGCAGTTGGGTTGTAACTTACGCTAATCTTATCACCCAGGATAGCCTCAAATAGTGACCAGATAGCCTTAGTAGTCAATCCAATTGTTGGTGATTCCTGCTCTGAACCTGCGGCACTCACATTGTCAAATGTTGAAGCCAAAAGACCAAAGTTGAAGTTACCACCGCTTGCAGCAGTTACGTCACCGTTAATGCTTGGCAAGTCGGCACGGTTGATACCAGCATACGAACTTGTAGCTGTACCGTTGTCAGTAATCAAGCCAAGACCCTCGATATCTTTACCGATACCATAGCCATATAGCAAGTCACCGAGATTGTTTGCCAATGAGTTTTTAGCCTCATCAAGCTTACTTGCGACTAGTGAAAGTACCTGCTTGTCGCTATTTCCGTTGACCGCCTTTTCAATACCTGGCACAACGATGCTCTGCTCATATGCCTTAACATACCAGCTCATCAATCGTGTGTTGTTGGTTGTTGCCGTGTCAAACTCGTCCAAACCATCGAACGAACCGCCAGTCGTAGAATTGGCAATGGCGATTGGCTGTTGCTCCGTCACGCCTTTCCAGTTCTTCGGATTGGAAGTCATACGAGCGGTAAATATATTAGAGTTATTCACGAAGTCTACAATAGACGGCATAATGTCATTGTAGGTGATGTTGGTAACTCGTTCTGAAAATACCATATTCTACTCCCTTTATTAGTTTATATTTTCATAATAGCAAACATTTTTGACAAAACTCTCGGTGATTTTCGTTTATTTTACCAATATATAGCCTACTCCGTCGCAACTGAATTAAGCATTGACCGTAATGTCTGTAACTTCGCCTGTGCTTTTGCTGGGCTATCAGTGTTTGTCGGTATAAGCGCCTTAGCCCGTGCCATATCTGATTCAGATAGTGCACCAGATTCGCCAAGCGCCTTTAGTAATGATATACCAACAGATTGTGACTGGTCATTGTACGCTGCAATCTTTGGATTATATGCACCGCCTGTAGCACTATTCAGTAGGTTAGTCAGTGTACCACCAGCAACGCCCTGTGCCTCATAATTGCCCAGCATAGAATTAAGTTGTGACATAGCAGTTTCCATATCACCGCCCTTTTTACCTTTTTTCTTAGTATTCGCTGCCATCTGCTTATCGATTCTCGCCTGCTTTTTGTCTAGCATATCTATCATTGTGCCAATCGCCTGAGCAGCTTTAGGGTTATTGTCCATCAGTGCCGCAACATAAGCATTCTCTAACTGATCTTGATTATATCCGCCAACCTTTAATTCTTCTTGTGGCGACGCAAGCTCTTTAGCTGAACTGTTAAGTCTTGTAGGTTCATCACTGTCAGTCGTCATCGCACCGCCAACTGGCTGTACTGGCGGCAACCCACTAGCAGCAGTATCACCACCGCCGCCAAGTAATGATAGTGCACCAACACCACCGCCAACCAGTGCCGCTTTTTTTAGTGTACTTTGTGCCTTACCTGACTGAAAAGCCCTACCAGTTTTACGCATAACCTCGCCTACTTTTTGTGTAGCACGCTCTGCAGGTTCTGATATTAAAGCGTCCGCAGCCCTGCCGACCACTGGCAGTTCTCTAACGGCTCGTGAGAATGATCCGCCACCCTTAGTCTGATCATTCTTTTTTACTATCTTAGACAGGTCAACGAAGTCTTTTTTAGACCCTCTAAAATTACCCATAATCCTATCTTCAACAGGCGTATCGGCATACTCCTTAGCTAAACGTTTGTAGGCTTCAGAAAATTGCTTATTACCTTTACGCAATTCAACTTGTGATCTGTGTAAAAACTCATTAGCCACGTCGTCATATGCTTGTGACATATATTTTGGATTAATATTAGCGTCAATGCGCTCATCAATAAGCCTGCCAAGTTTATTAAAGTGATCACGCTTCAGTGTCTTTTCGGCACTCTCTGTAGCTGATGTGCTGATATCATTAGCCATCTGTTTCAATATCTTAGCCTTTTTTATTGGGTCTGCCTCGTCAAACATTCTTGCAGATATAGGGCTCATACTGTCTCGTATTTCACGTAGTTCAGGTGCAATATCATTCAAATCGACAATATTGCCTTTGCCAAGATTAGTTCTCACTGCGTCAGTAACCTCATCTAGAAATGCATCTTTACCACTACCAGTTAGATTTTTCGTAAACTCTTTTAAGTCGTCTAAATTAGTTAGCCCAGTGCGGTCAAACAGTTTACCAATCTTCTCATAAGCATCAGTGCCAAGTTCTCGCATGTCTTTTTTAGTAAGTGCTAGTGGTGCGTTGAGTGCAGTGTTAGAGGCACGCACAAGACTGTCACCAATCTTTGATGTTTTGTTGGCTGCTGCTGATACGGCACTATCTGGTAGCAAACTAGATAATGAACCACCAGTTGCTCGTGCTACATCATCACCATAATTAGTAGCAAGACGAGCTAATACATCATCACCGTGGTTAGCTGCTGCACGTGAAAATAGTTTAGATAATCCGCCAAACATTATTAATACCCTCCTTGCTGCATTGCATAATAATCTTCAATTGTCTGTGGCTGTTGCTGTCCGCCGCCTAGCAGTCGGCTGCCGCCATATAATGCACCACCGCCTAGTGCTAATTTACCAAATGTACTTTTTGGCACGAGCGACCGCAAAGCCTCCTGATATAATGCTTTGTTTGACATCTTGCCCATAATACTTGCCATATCATCAGCACCAACGCCTGCACTAGCCAAACTGTTCTGTACCACCTTACTGCCACGATTGCGTAACGCATTACCTCCATACTTCATAGCAGCTGGCACTGCCGCTCCAAATGCTGCACCAGTTCCTGCACTACCGAGTACATCGTTAAGGTTTGTGTCTGAACCGCCCTGTCGTAATGTCTCCAAGCCCCCAAATGCCGCACCAGTAGCCATACTACCTGGTATGGTATACAGTGCTTTATTTACTTTATCCAGACCACTAGCAACCTTACCCATGTGCAGGACTTTAGCTGCACCACCAACAGCAGGTAGTGCACTGAGCAACGTCTGACCAGCAGCTCCAATATCACTCATGACATCCCTGTCCTTATAATTGCCAGTAGCCAAATCAAGTGCTGCCGTACCTGTTTGCGCAATTGGGTTAAGGATTGAGCCAAGCAACCCGTCGCCAAAATAGTTATGACGTTGTTTTTTCATCGTCTCATCAAACTGCTTTTGCGTGTCGTTATAGGTGTCGCTGTTACGTTGAGCTATTGACTTAATGTTATCCATAGCGTCGTTCCACTGATTGTCATCAATGGTGCCTTTGAACTTGTCACGCATACCGCCCATCTGTTGCGACACATAATCAGTCACAAACTTGTCTGTGTATGCATTATCCAACGCTTGACGCTGTTCTTTCTCATAAGCATCACGTCCCTTACCGAATAACCAGTCAAACATTACCAAGCCCAACCTTTCCCGAATAGTGCCAGTGGACCGTACTTAGCAATACTCTTGCCATATCCGCTAACAAAGTTATCATTACCCCTGTTAAACTCTGGTAACGCATTACGTTGTCGTTCGTATTCTTTCTGGCTAAGGTTATAACTTGCCAGTTGCTGCCCAATACGCTCTTGTTTTGCAAGTTCTCTCTGGAATGCTCTGTCTGCGTTTTTGCTCTGTTCCTGCCTATCCATGAGATACTTTTGTAAGCCAAATTGTGCATTGCGTTCGGCAGCAGCACGAGCATTTGCCTGTTGCTCTTTCCATCGCTCAAGTTCCATAGCCTGCTGTCTGAGGTTCCAGTCATCACGTGCACCATATTGTGCTGCCAGTGCGTCACGATCACCTTGATATTGACTGTATGCCGTGTTTCGTTGACCAAGCAATGTCGCCCACGCATTTTGTAACGTGTTAATTGCATCTTGCTGTCCTTGGTATTGTCCAGTTGCTGCATATTGTGCTTCCTGCAAGGCACGGCTCATTAAGGTGTTGTAATCCTGCGAGGCATTAGCATAGTTCTTGCTGTAATGGTCTGCTGTATCTTGCATAGCACCCATCTGATGTTGCAATGCACGCTGTCGCTGAGCCTCAGTTAATCCAGTGCCGCCAAATTGCTGCCGAATTGACGCTGGTAAGTTGTTAATAGTCGCACCAATTTTGTCCACTGCATCACGAGCCTCATTAAAAGTACCCCGTGCTTTGTTGATTTCATCAGTATTCATATATTGGTTGCGGGCATTATTATAGATATCGCCAAAGTTTTGACGTTTAGCAAGTTCTTGATCAAAAGTACCTTTTGCTGCATCAGCCTGTTGTTGGTACTGGTTGTACGTATTGTAACTGGTATTTTTTGTGTTCGTCGCCTCGTTAATACGTTGTCCAAAATCCATAATATACTCCTTGGTTTTATTTTATCATCTACAAGTCGTAATAGGCTGTATGTTTTACTATCTTCTTGACCGTTGCTCAACATCAGACCAAGATATCTTGTTGGCTTGGAAGTCGTGTATAAGCTGTTTGTTATATAGTGCATCATCACGCATACTTTGTTCTGTAGCAGCCATACTGTCCGCCGATTGTCTTGCAAGTGCGACACGGCTATTGATTTGCTGCATCTTAAAGTTGTGCATCATCTGCTCAAACTCACGCTTATGTTGCAACATACGCTGTTCAAATTGGTAGTTGCGGTATGCTTGGTCTGCCTTAAATAGTTCACTCTCGGCACGGCTAACCGCATTACTCATCTGTTGCTCGTTGGCAATATTCTGCTGCCATACGTTCATCTTTGTGCGTATCTTGTCCCAATATGAATCATAGTTTTTATTCGCAACGTCCATAGAAGTATTAAACGCATCATCAACCAACTTATTGTAGTCAGCAAATTGCGTTTGGTAGTTAGCGTCATACTGCTTGAACTGTGCACTCAGCAGCTTATTCTGTCGCTCCATATATGCATCACGCTGTGCCTGCGTTAATCCAGTACCCCCAAATACTTGTCGTGTTGATTCGTTAAGTGTATCAATCTGCGACTGTATTAGATCAACATTTTCCCGTGCCTTTACATAATCGTTTTTAGCGTTTTGTATGTCTGCGGTGTTAGTGAGTTGCTCTTTTTGTTGCTCGTACAAGGTGCTAAATTGTGGTGCGGTTGAGAATGCTTGGTCATATTCAGCCTGAGCCCTGCGTGTATCTTCCTGTGCACGTGCGTAACTAGCCCTCGTTTGGTCACGATGGCGTGTTGCGTCGGCGATACGTTGCTGAAAATCCATACTACCTCCATTATAGCTTGTATGGTGTATTTAGTACTGTCAAACGCACTCTCACGCCCTGAAACCATACCCAGTCTTTCCACCTTACTCTATATCCACCAGGTCCTGCTCGCTGTATCCAGTTATACGGTATTGACGTGAATATCTTTATTTTCCCGTCTGGCATTATTTTATATTTTACCGTTGGCGTTGATGAATACCACATATCAATTGAACCAGCGTTAAATTGCTCTAGCGTGTTATATCTAGCTGACCCACCTTGTCCTTGCAGAACGCTAACCATATTTGGCATATTTCCGTTAATTATATCCAAATCATTTAGACCATCAAAGTATTTTGGTAAACTTTTCGATACAGGCACTAGATATGTATTGGCATACCCGCCACCACCGCCAGATGTATATTGGTGCGCCCTGCCCTGATAATTTGCCTGTTCTACTTTATCTGTCTGCACTGAAATCACTTTAAGAGTATTACCAGGAAAGCCAGTATCAATAGTCAATGCCTCACGTTCCATCACGCCAGAGCCTTGGTAAAATTGCCAATTTTCAACATAGCCAGGATATGGCGGCTGTGGCTCTGAGTGGTATCCGCCTAGTAATATCTCAAATGTCTTGAACTGTGATGTTGGACTAGTAATATCTGCTCCAAAAAGTCGATATTTGCTATTCATAAACTCTATCTGAGGTTGATTGTCGTCTAATATCTTTACACCGTAATCATCATGTTGTATAGATATAGATTGCGTTAAATTACGGTCATCATCCATAAAGCCAATTGTGCCACCGCCACCGCTCTGCACTTTATACGTTTTACTCACCATATCAAAATAACAGTTGCTTGGTGCAGGTGTGTCTGAATATTCTATGCTACCTTTTTTGACTGGCATACCGTGGAAAACCTCTACGCCATTTGCGTCAAATATTATGAATTCAGCATAATTTAATCGGGTTGGTCGTGTGTCTGCAGAGCCGTTGATGTTAATTGATGCAATATAGATAGGATGACCGCTACTAGTCAATACTGAGTTCGATGTTGTTGTACTACCAGCCACCTTAGTAGTTTTACCAAAATCAATATCATACACAACATCTGCGTCATATAGTGTCTGGCTCAAATCAACTTTTAATGCTATATCACTTCCCTCATTGACATAATCTGCACGAAATCGTGTACTTTGGGGGTCAGTAAACGGTGCTATAAAAAATACATTGAACAATGTGCCGTTTCCACCACGACTGCCAAATAGCGGTAAAACCTCATTTGTGGTAAATTGCCCTTTCGTACCTTTAATTTGAGTTACAACTCTGTAGCCCTCCTGCGGCACTATCCCTGTATTAATGTATTGTCCTGCGAACCTTAACCACTTCATAAATACCTCACATATTTATAGTGTAACTTGCTTTGTCTTTATCTGGCGCAATCATCGGCTGTCTCACTAACACAAGTGAGCATTTATTCGCAAATGTTTGACCATCCAGCAAATAATACCCCGTGCCAGAACCTGATATTGTCAAGCGAAAACCAGCTGGTGATTGTATAGACACGCCACCCTCTCTCCATAATCCATCATTGCCTTGTAAGAAACAAAACGGTGATAGCTTATCTGCACTGATTCCGTTTGGTATATACAAGTTTACGTTTGGCTTGTCGCTGGTCGCAATTTTCACCGCAACCACCATCATTGATTGAATATTTGCGTTTATTCCTAAATCCATTGGGCTGGCAGCGTTTGGATTGCCAGTTAATATATGCTTGAACCCATAATCATATTGATTGCCCCAATCAATTGGTAACCCATCATCAAGATATGGATATTCGACATCACGGTCAATATTAACAGCTATCACAAGTAGCTTTGGTTTCTTGCTACCACTGTTGATATAAGTGTTGTAATCATTTGCACTCTGAAAAATACGTTTATAGTAAATGTACTTTGTGTCCCAACTCAAATACTCGCCTATTGTATTGTTACTATCTAAATTCATGACCATCGGCGCATAATCAAGAGTGTGTGCCACTCGTACGTTATGCTTCCAGAACTGTGATGTAGTGCCGTTAAATTCATTCCAGTGTTCATACGCACCAGTTTCCTGTATCTCCCACTCTGCGCCCTCTTGTAAAAAATCCACAATAGCAAGTAGTGGAAAAGATGAGTTATACAATAAATTATTATCAGAGGCGTATCGTGCATCATAGCCACGACGTGCAATCTTAATGCCATAATCACGCTTGGTAATCATTGTACTAGGCAAGCGTTTTGCGTCTGTTGGCGGCTGCACTAGAATGCCCCCTGAGAGTATCCCATCATTACCACAACGCGTCCATTGCGGTCAACGACCTTAATAAGCCCCCTTAATTGCTGATCTCCTCGCTGTTGTCCCGTGCGTTGCTGTCTTGGTGCAATTTGGTTTTGCTCGGCAAGGTTAGTGATATTAGTGTCGTCAATTGTCATAAACTTATCAGACATACGGCTAGTTTTTAGCTCTTCATATGGCGTTTCAATGTCGCCAGTGTTTGGATTGTAAACAGACTCTGCCATTATAACTTCCTTTCCTCGCCTAGACTTCGTACGTTAGCTTGTACTGATATGATTCGTGGCGTAACTGTATTATCGTCGGTCATTTCGCCATCAAAACCAAACTCAAGCTCACGGAATCGCTTATTTATCTCTAATTTTACCTCTGTATCACCCTGTTTAGTGCTGTATGTGCCGTAAACCCAATCACCATCATCAATACGATACTTTGGCGTGATTTTTACGCCAGTTGGTAACTTGCTGAACGTCGCTCCTACACGCATTGCCATTTTTTCAGTCCACGGTGCACCGCCGTCATATTTTAGGCTCTCGTATTTGAACTTTTTGGCGGGCTTGCTGTTATTGTCAACAATAGCCATATTATGCTCAACAGAATTAGTCCTTGTATTAGTGATTGTGTATGAATAATATAGTGTATCCCCATAATTCCACACGCCACCAATCTCATATTTGAATTCATCGGTGTTATAGTTGCCATTTGCTTCTGGTATGTCGTATGAATAATAGAAACAATTTGGGTAGTTTTTATCAATTGAACCCCATGAGTAAATACCGTGCCGCATTGTCTTTAGTGTCGTAACACTCGGGTATGCTAGTAACAAAATGCCACGCCGCACCGCCATGCATTTCGGGTATACGTCAGTTGCATCACGTGTATTTGTGTATTCGCTCTGTGAATCCTCAAGCGTCCTAATCTTAATTAGCTGCTTACCGCCTGTGTAGGCGTAAATAGCACCATCAATAATTGCATACGTGATATTTTGGTACGTATACAGGCTTTTTGGCTCACCCATAGGCGTATCGATCTTAAAGTTGAGTGCGTCTGCATATCCATCCCAAAAACCTATCATACCTTCTTGGAATACACGGCCAGGGGTTGAACTCACTTTTTCGCACCCAGCTACAACATACTCGTCATTACTGGTGAGACTGGTGATCTCCATACCCGTTTCGACAATAGCACGGTGTCGGTCAAACTCGCTCTCGTCAATCTCATCAAGTCCAGACGGCAACCAGTCAACCAGATACTGCCCGTTACCAATAATTAGCTTAGATCCTAGCCAGTTAATAATAGGGTGTGCCTTACGTCGTGTGTTCTCAAGCAACGCTGCATAATACTTAAAGTGTAGCCCATATAATTGACCAGTCTCGTATGTCTCAACAGAAAAACCTCCACCACTTGCGTACAGGTGAATATGGTACTCTGTACCAAAGTTCTTCACTTCGCCAAGCCTTGTCTGATCGAAGTCAAAATATGTCAATCCAGTAGTTACAACCTGTGACGCATCAATAGTCTTTGTCGCTATAACACGGTGTTGCGGATCGTGAACGGTCAATGTTACTGTACCGTTGCTCTTTGCCAAGAACTTCACGCCGATACGCACCATCGGTGACTGGTCTGGTAAGAATATACACGTATGTGCGTCAGTCTCCTGAAGAGATGTCTGTAACTGATATGAACCGTTCATACCATTCTTAAACGACCACCTGTCAACTGTGCCACCAATCCACTTGTCTAGGCGGTTTTTTACAAGGATTTTGGCTACAGTTGGGTATTTGCTGGCTGCTGCGGTCACTGTTTTTACTTCTGACGGCTCATTGCGGGTAGCGTTAGTGTAGGCGTATACCCTATCAATGCCCGTGATGTACAGTATGTCTGTAAGCCTCCAGTACGCCAAATCACCAAACGTACCATTTTCCCAGTTCGGTAGTGTCGCCGCTAGTGTGATGTCATTATTATTATCAATCTTGTATAGTTTACCGTCTTTAGCGATCCCCCACCGTACACCGTCTGGTGTTTGAGTCATTGCTACGATTAGACTACGCAAATCAGCGTCATTTAGTTTACGTGAACCTGGTAGTACCGTCAGTTGGCTAGGATTTTTCCGTGCGTCTAAGCATTCTGCATCACCAAAGCTATTTTTGATACCAATCTTGCGATCCGTACCTTTACCACCATAAAACGCTGTTTGACTAACAATCGTATCACCTGAATTGCCTGCTGCCATACTACCCCCTCAAAATACCTGGAAATACACGACTACTACTGTTCATGCGTGTACCCTTGCCATTAATAACGCCGCCAGATGTTTTCTTGCCATAAACCTTGCGATATTCTGCAAACGCCTTGTCAAATAGCTGTCCATACATACCAGCACTCTCCAGGTCTTTACGTAGCAGGAAAAATTGCTGTGCAGCATAATGAACTGGTGCCAGGTGATACTCCTCTGGAAATGCAGGGCATTGTCCGATTAAGATAGGAACATTATTTTCAGTTAGTCCCTGGTAACCATTGTCAACTTGGATGTTATTTTTATCAATAAACTTTGTAATCTTATACCAGTTACCGTCGGAACCGTTTGTGACAGTCAGCCAGCAATCATTCACCATATTTGGCTTGAACCGACCTTGCGTGTCTACAATAGTAGCTCCATTCTCAATCACGTTAGCGGTTATCTTCACGTCCTCAATAGCCATATCAACCATACGTGGCTCATAGCTCACTACCAGACCATCAGGCACAGTCTGACGTGGCGTTGGATACAGCCCTACCTCATCAGCACCCTTGACGAAAAAGTGTGTTGGGTGTGCGGTGGTGGCGAATTGTGACATATTTAAGTTATCCCACTCTTCCTCACTGAACACCTCAGTCAGCGGCACCATAACGCTACCACTTTTCACACGTACGGTGCGAATACGTAACATATCGCTTGGGAACTGGTAGTACTGCTGATTAGCATTCAGGTTGGTCTTTTTCTCACGTCGTATCCAGTAGCGACGTGCTGCATTTTGGAACAACTTCACACCAGTATTAATATCTGTGATAATATTGTCCATTTCTGGGGCGTCATCATAAATACCGCAAAAGTTAGCCGCCTTTTTTTTCATCTGTGTAAATGTCAACATTTGCCAGTCCTTTCTTGGTTTTATTATACCATCTAATCATAGTACTGTCGTTGCCAATCAGTTTCTTTGCGTGTACTGTTGTCACGCCAGTTTTGCGGCAACTCATCGCTACTATTCCTCCAGGCGGTCGGCTTCTCGTCATCAGAATTACGCCAGTTTTGCGGCAACTTGTCAGGTGTAGGGTTGCTGACCCTCGCAGTACCTATTTGCTTAATGTTTGACGTTCGTGCAATGCGTGCATTACCATTTTGTGCTATATTTGGCTGAGTTACGACGTAACCACGTCCATTTTGAGTAATATTTCGCTGATATTCAATAAAACTTGCGCCATTTTGAGTAATTTGACGCTGATGTATGATAGTAGCGTTGCCATACTGGCGTATAGAATTACCACCATCGATTTGGGCATTTCCTCGCTGCTCAATGGTACTAATGCGTCCAATCCGTGCGTTGCCACCCTGGATAATCTGCTTCTGGTATTGAATAAGTGCGTCGCCAGACTGTTGCACGTGACTTTGGTGCTGGATAAATGCATTACCGCCCTGATCTTTACGATTTGAACGCTGAATACGTGCATTACCGCTCTGGTTTGCGCTATTTGATACGTAAAATGACTCAACTACAGCATTTCCTGATTGTGTAACGCTTCTGATCAGTTGCAAGCGTGAGTTGCCGCCCTGCGTGAGGGTTGATGTCCGCTCAATACGGCTATTTCCTGTCTGGCTTTTTATTTCTATGCGGGTGATACGTGCATTACCACTCGTGTCACGGCTATGTATACGCTGCAACCTTGCATTACCTTGCTGTTTAAGTTCATTTACTGTAAAGGCTGGTCTGAACTCTGAGCCAAACGCCATACCGCCATAGCCACTGCTAAACATACCAGTCGGCGTTGACGGCTGCAACCTAGTTATGTATTCAGAAACACTTGACGGCGGCATATCTCCGCCTGTACCTACTCCCAAAAAACTATACTCGACTGTATGATTCGGCCCGTACGTGCCGTATCCAATATACTTTTCCCCTGTAGTCCTGTTTGAGTAACTAACTGAAAACGTCCAGGTACCAGGCTCTGATTCACCGTCACGCCATATTTTCACGGAATGGTTTCTACCGCCCTCAACACGCCATCGTACCCAGTATTTTTCCCTATTCTGCCAATCATAGTTAATAAATCCAACAGTACGTGAGGCTGAATCATCGTATAACTGTAACGCTTTGATGCCTCGTGCTGGCAAAAATGCAAGAGATAGTCCCTTGCCTTCCGCCGTGTAATCCCAGTTGATAATACCATATGAGCCTGGTACTTGTTGAACAGCGTCAACAGAAAAACACGCCAACATATCTATGTCATCAATATTGTCAGTAAACCTGGTATCTGCAATGAATAACTGATTTGATTGCGTGCTTGTAAGTTTTAATATGTGCTGGTTATTTCTAACTATGATGTCTTGCGATTTTCCGCCACTATTCAAGACAGTCATCAAGTTATTCTTATTTAAGAAATAGCCAGTCTTTTTGCCACTGTAATCATCTATGTATATTGCCATTGTATTGCTCCTGCTACATTGTATTGTGCTTATTCATTATAATTGTATCATTGTTCACACAATATAGATTTGACGACCATGCCTGTTGCTGGATTTATAGCAACTAAAACCAACAACGACGTTAATGCTAAAAAACCGCTAAAAATGCAGTGCGGTCGTGCAAGGGTTGTCGTACCTACTGACGCAATTGAAGCTACCGTTGTGGTACAATTTCCAGAGCAATTTAGCAGTGGCTCAATACCTGTTGTCGCATGTACTTATAACGGATACAGTAGCGCTAGCGATCCGTGGACAGACGCACCAAATCCGTCTTGGGCTGGTGCGGCAATTGGGGCGGTTGGTGTTACTAATTCAGGATTTACGGCAAGGTGTCGGCGTTTTGACGGCGCTATGCTAAGAGGCACGTATTATTTTAGCTGGATGGCTATAGGCTAGGCTATTTGACATATTCTAGCACAAGACTAACCTCTGAATTCCCCCAAGGATAACTACCTGATATTGTTACTTCAGTACTGTCTATTGACGTAATTCCTGATTGGTGAGTGTTCTCAATATAAGGCAGAGCTTGCTTTACTGGACTATTTGATAAGGTACCACCAAGCCGCATATTACCATAATAGCTGATAAGTTCCCATCTATTTGTCAAGCCTTGAATACCATGAGCCAGCCTTGACGTACTGTTGCCAGTCATATTCACAGTACCGCGCACGACTTTACGATAGATTGTGCGACCGTCAATCCATTTTTTACCCGTGTCCTGCTCGGCGGTCGTGTATTTATTGCCAGGCATGGTCGTCAAATCTATATTGTCAGCAGTAATCTTGTCATCTGCGTAAACCGAATTAGTAAACACCGATCCAGCAGGAAACGACTTTGCGACTGTACCTTTCTGGGAACGCACAACACTCAGGTTATTTCCAGACGCTGACGTTACTTGCACAATTTCACTATTGCCCATAGTTGGCAACTGCCCAAATGGCGTAATTGTAGCAAAAAACGGCACTGGCGGCATACCAGCAGCATATCCAGGCTGAAGTGCTACGGTATTTGATGACGCACTTATCGTCGTTGCTGTTATTCCGTTTGCCAGATTTGCTCTATTACTCATATATCGTTATCACCTTTTCTACTATTTTACCACTATTTACATCTTTTCCTGCGTACCCAAAATTATACGCCAATACACGTGGCTCTGGATTGATATTACTACTTTCCATTGTCCTGAAATAGATTAGCTTTATGTCTGTCAATTCTTCACCTGGTCGCTCAAGCCAAATGCGGTTTGAATCAATAACAAATGAGCGGCTTTGCATATTTAGGAAACATACGTGTAGTCCATCCACTGATTTGAGCTCAAACCCAATAAGTTCACTCTCCTGTTGTTTGTCCAGGATATCACGAAAAGCAGAGGGGTTATACTCTGCCGTATCGTCGTGCTTGCTGTAGCGATCATCTGACGGTTGGTGTATCTTTGTGCCGTCTTCGAATATTGCCGTCCATAAGTAGTAAAACATTGTATTGTTATCCTCTATGTCAGTATAACACACTACCTAGTTTTCGTTCCACTGGAATGTCATCACTTGGTTGCCAATGTCACCTGCTGCGGCCGCCGATGTTGTCTGTATCTGGGTAACGCAATATTGACTGTAACCAGCTGTGGTCAACGTTGGGGCTGCTGAACCCTCTGGTCCTGTGGTTGAGAAGTTGACGTCTCGACCACTGTTGATAGCAATAGGTGCACTCATATCAATTGCATCAGATAATGCTGAACGTGATGGTGTTGCATATGCACTCGTTACCTTGCCCTTTAGACTTACACCAGACCCAAGCGTACCAGATGTATGTGCAAACTTACCAGCACTGATTTGATTAAACGTACCAGTAAACTTAACGAACTGGTATTTAGTATAACTGTTTTGACCAGCGATAATAGGCGATTGTGAACGAGGTGTAGTAATGTTGTCAATCGACTTCCAGTCAACCTGGTTAGCGTCAGCACGTGTCGCACCCTTTAACGGGCTACCTGTCGCTGTACCATTGTCCTCTTGCCATACTGCTGTTGCTGCCATATTTTTTCCTTTCAATTTATACTCTTATCATATCACGGTTTGGATCATTTTCACTCGCCAACTCATACGTCCCGTCATCATTTATCAATAACCACTTACCGTCGTACTCATTACAAGTATTAATGCCACAAAATCCAAGCACCGCCGTCATGTTATCTGGTATAAACACCAAGTGTGCCGACCGTATCTTGAACTCAGTCATAATAATTTTGTCATCACTGGTGTTGATATAGGCATCTCCGTCGCTGTCAAATGATACAGTAAATGTATTATCGCCCTGCTCCATTTTGAACCATAATAGGTAGTGTTTACGTGGGTTTTCTGGCGTACCATACATATAATCAGCTAATAATTTTAACGCCGCTAGAGTTTCATCACGACCCCCTAGCGGCTGCTCAATAACGTGTCCATCTCTGAACAACGCTGTCCATTTGAATTGTTTATTTCCACCACCCACTGGCTATTGTTCCTCAGATTTGAACGCTTTGATGATAGTAACCAATACCACGTTAATAATTGGCGTATACACACCGAAGCTGTTTGGGTTTTTCTCGATATATGCTACAACAGCAGCAAGTCCAGACGATATACCTACATATAGTGCCACTTTGCCAATACTTTTAAGGTTTTCTTTAGTTAAGTTTGGTTTTGTCATACCTGTTCTCCCTATTATTTCTTAAAGTTCTTAAATAATCCAGATAAAAAGTCTACAATAGCTTTTACTAACTTCTCTAATACGCCAACACGCTTCTCTAGGTCGTCATTTGGCTGCGGAATTGGCTTATCGCTCAGATAAACGGTCTGGATTGCCAATTTGCCACCCTCAAGCACCATCAGGTCATTGTCTACAAGATGAGTACTGTGTGTAATGCGTACTTTAGCGTTAATTGGCAGTATTTCCTGCGTATTGCCGTCTTCTAATCGCAATACAGGTGTTTCTGAACGTGTCCACATATCCACATCAGCAATGTCCTTAAGGTTCTTCAGCCATTCTGGCTTCTCACGCTCTGGCTTGACTGCTGGTGTGCCTAGGTCTGTTGCCAAAATACCAAACGGCAATCCCTTTGACTTAGCAAAACTTGAGATGTAGTACTTCGTGCCGCCAACGGTTGTGTATTGCATCACGTCAATTTGTGTGCCCTTTGGAATGATACTGTCATTTACAGGCTTACCAGTAGTGAAATTAAGTACTCTTGTGCCTGCTGCTGGCAATACCGACAGTTTTGCGACCTCATCGTGCCTGTTCTTAATCCATTCAGGCTCTGCCGCCTCAGCCTCACGTTGTTTACGTTCTTGTAAAGTCTTGTATTCAGCACTACCAAGAATATCTGCCTTAATCTGGTCAACCGTCCATCCACTAGCTGCCTGATTTTTGTAGTGACTCATTCCACCAGCGTCTGGTTCACGCTCTAAGATACTCAAGAACAGTGTGCGGATTTGCTGCTCGCTTACTGTAGGCACGCCCTGATGATATCGGTCAGCAACAGCACGAATACGTCCTTTATCGATTGGTGAACAGCTAGTATTGAACCACTCCTTATGTACGTAAATAGGTAGTCGCTTGCCGTAAGCCTTCTCCATGTCGTAGTGGAACTCACCCATTACTTCATAATCACCGTCAGCTAGGCGTGGGTTGCACTCATAACCTACTGTGGTTGCATTGCCTCTGGCATTTCCTGCGTGCCACGCTGCATTATTCGCATCGATAATCCAAGCAATACGTCCTGCCTCACCTACTACGTGGGCTGATGAGTTTCCGTTTGGTCGACATAGCCAATTGACGATACCATCAAACTGAGGTTGTTGTGCTGGGTCTCCCCACCAGTGGTATGTCACACCATCAATTGTGCGTGGCATTCCATAAACATACGGCACTTGTGATTCGGGTGTGTAGTTTGGTGAGTTGTATTGTGTTAATTCTTGATATGCCATTACCACCTCCTAGTGATATAATCTTTAATTTTATTATATAACGCTCTGACACCAAAAGCCAACATTGTGCCCACAAAAGCACCAACAAGTGCTGCACTTGAGTACCACAATATCAACAACTTCCATAATTCGTTCATTACTTCCCCTTTTGTATAACTTGATTTTGCTCAAGCTCCTTTATTGTCATAGTCGAGTTTACCATTTGATAAGTTAATATAATGATTGCACCAACAAGTGCTGTTGCTACCATTTTGCCGAACGTACTGCCGATAAAACCCCACAAAGACACTAGTCCCTGTATGTCCTTTTGCAGTACATACCGCTCATCTGCCTTTTCTTGTGTCATAGAATTGTCTACCTTTTCTAGTATCCGTTCAGTCATTAGCTGCTGTCGCTCTTGCAATTGTTTAATGTGTTCAACATCAGCCATTAGCTTACCAGCTTCAATGTCGGTTAATCCTGTTTTTTGTCGTTCGACCATATGTTTTCCTTTCTCCCACAAAAATAGCGTGCTATATATATTTACAATATAACACGCCATCTGTAATTATCTCTGGGCGTTATTCGTCAAACCCTAGTTCGTCTCCGTTATCTGCCGCCTTTTTAGCTGCTTTAGGCTTAGCAGTCTTAACGGTCTTTGGCGTCTCGCTTGCCACTTCCTCGGTTGCGTTCGGATCAAACAAGCCTAGGAATGACTTATTCAAAAACTCATCACGTGCCACGTCGTCACCAATTAAGCTCTGCTCAGCAGTACTACGTCGCTGTGCGTACTCTTTCCATAAACGGTCAAGGGCGATATAAGCTTGCCAGCCATATATAACCTTGATCTCACCTGACTGTAGCACAACTGCTTGCGGCTTACCTGGGATAACACGACGAGTTGCCTTGTTTGGCATCTGCACAACCTCATCGTCTGGGTTCACGAAAACGTAACCGCTTGGCTTGTCATCAATATTCTTGATACGTACCAAATCGTTACGCTTAAACATACTGTGCAACTTTTCACCCATTGACATACTAGCGGTTGTTGTAATCTCTGTATCTTTAAGCAGTTGCTCTGCTGTTAGTAAATCATTTTGCTGTTCTTTACTTTCCATTTTCTACCTCCCTTTAATCCAAATCCTGATCATATGCGTCAACTATATCACGGGCACTTACACCTAGCGGAAACCTGCGACGCTGTGACGCTTTGTTACTTTTATTATCGCCACCTGTGCTACCGCTAATCTTGGCTGCCGCCTGCTTACGCTCTGCATCGCCTTTGGCTACTGTCTGCTTTTTCTGGTATAGCTCTGGGTGCATACCTTTGTAAATCTGACCAGCACGGTAAACACTAATCTTTTCATTTCCATCAGCATTTATTTCATCACGCAACTTCAAAATCTCGTTGGCGACCTTTACACCCTCGTCACTATCGAACTCTGGCGTGCCTGGCTTGGCTGTGAACTTCGGCACAATACCGTCTTTTTGTAAACGCTCAACATCTGCAACCACACGTTGGCTTTCCTCCTGCTGCCTGGTCTGTGTCTGGCGTTGCTGTAAGTATTGTTTAAGCTCATCCGCCATCTTCTCAGCACGATTACTCTGTGCTGTCACCTCTGACATAAACTGCGATTCTGCTTTTTTACTAGCAAACTCAAAATCATCAGGTAACTGTTCTGGCGTCTTTATCTTAAACGTATCGCCATCTTTGCTTGTCACTGTGATATATGGCAATCTATTGTAAATATACTTATTAGCCGCTGACATATCGTTCCAGGTGTCCTCTGGTACTTCGCTAGGTCGCTTTTCCCACTGCTGTGGCTGACGTGGCTCATCTGACTTCTTGTCATCCTCATCCTTTTTGGCGACTTTCAAACCACGCTTTTCAAGCTCGGCTAGTAGTTCATCATCTGATAACCCTTGTGTTTTTGGCTCTTCCTCTCCTGCCTCGTCCTGGTTATCATTGTTTTCTTCATCGTCTGTCTCTTTTTCGCCCTCTCCATCGCTTTGCGTTTCTTGCTCTGCGTCATTGGCTTGAGTGCCCGCTTCATTTTCGTTTTCCTCACCCTCCTGTTGGCTATTGTTAGTATCTTCAGGTTTTTCGTCCTGAGGAGTAGCTTGATCGTCCTGTGACATCAGGTTGTCAAGCTTTGTTTCTGCAAGATCTTGAATATCTTGGTTCATTCATACCCCCACGTAGTTAATAATATAGTTACATTGTACAAAACATGACATAAAAAGACAATCAGCCCTAGTAAACTGATTGTCTCTACCATATTGTACTAGTGGTGTTATCCCTGTAAAGTGGGAAACCAGGGCGGCTACCATACCGTGGCGTTATGATTATACCATAGACTGATCGTCATTACCGCCCATTAGACCTGCAAGCACACCACCTGCTGGGATAGCACCGCCAAATGCAAGCATATACTTGTTTATTAGATCTCTAGTGACTTTAGGATTGCCCTTAGTTGCATATAGCCGCTGAGCAATATCATCCAAAAATGTATTATCTTTCGGCATACCGCCCTTTGGTAACGACCTAACACTAGCAACGTCTTGAGGTCTAATATTAGAGTTCAGCTCTGCATAGTGGTGAGTGTCCAAATCTCCCAATGCATTACCATAGATAGCTTTTTGCAAATCTTCACGGCTGTTGATAGGCATGTGAAACTCTTCTGGCATAGCTTCTCGTAACGCCATCTCTTGAATATCTGGCAGGCTCCTACCTGGGTTTTTAGCAGATATTCTGTCCATAAATGCAAGTTGTGGCACATCACCAATATCGTCAAGATTCTTAGATATTCCGCTTAGCCTGCCCTGATTGAGCATCTCTGGGTCAAGCAACATCTGCTCACGCTGTCCTCTACCGCCATATCCAAAGTTGAGTTCATTCAAGTCTCTGAGCCTCTGTACCCCTACTGGCGAATAACCACCGCCCGACGCTGGTCTAGTATGCGTTGTTCTAGCTAACACTGGCATATCTGCAGCAGCACGGTAAACATCGTCTATCGTTCCTTTATCTACGGCACCTAACACATCATTCATTATCTGATTGCGTGATGGTAGGGTGTTGACACGTCTTATAATATCGTCATCAAAGCTTTGTATGGCTCTAGCCGCATCATCAACATATTTAGACGACAGACGACTGGCAACATCATCAGCATTGCTTGATAGTAATTTTTTCAATAGTCCGCTAGTATTCATATCACGCTCCCATCAACCCATTTAATATACCAACATCAGGTGCTCCATTCGGTACTTGTGGTACTGGTGCTTCACCCTGTGGCGGCATAGCTCCAGCGTCAGGCATAGGCGGGATTGGTGCGCCATTCGGTGGCATACCTTGTGGCGGCATCATTGGTGGTTGCGGCATTGGTGGTACTTCAGGTGGTTCAGGTGTAATAGGCACGTTAGGGTCAACCAATATACCCTGCTCGCTTGCTTCCTCAAGTTTGGCACGCTGCGACAACCCAATGACCTCCTGCTCGATATGATCTAACATTGCCTGTTGGCACTTCGGATCAGCATACAGGAACTTATCTGTCATCAGCTGCTTGCGGTGTGCGTAAATATGGTCTGGTGTGATATCATCACGTGGCTTAGCCTCTTTACCATTCATAATTAGTGAGAAGTCAATGTAAGCGTCACGATCTGCAACCTCGCTCTTAACATCAGACACAAGCGTATCTGGTGACATCTTAAACTTAACAAGTGCTTCGTATCGTTTGTCTGCGTCTTTAAGTCCAAGGTCTTTGAATAAGTTGTATGGGTCAATCAATCCCATTTTCGCTAGTGCCATACCGATGTTCTCACGTCGCTCTTTATCTACACGCATAATACTGCCTTGTGATACGGTAATGTTGGCCACGTCTGGCATACTTTCACGAGATAGCTGCACAAACATAAAGTTACCATCATTATCACGGGTTGAGAAATCGTGCTTCTCGGTGTACCAGACTTTCATCATCTGCACTAATAGCCTAAAGTAACGGTTCAAGCTAAACTCAATCTCTTTGACAATCTCATCTTGTCGGCCGCTCGCCTGTGACTGCACCATCTTAGCCTCACCTAGTGTACCAACCTCACGCTTGCTGTCATCACCACGGAATTGTGATGGTGTACCAAGGATATTGTGGATACTATTCTTTACATCATTCTTGTCCTGCAGTACGTAATTTGGCAACAAGTGCGGCGTAATCTCACCAAATGCACTCTGTACTGGCTGTCCGTCCTCAGTATCCAACATCAATATTTGGTTAGGGTCTCGTGTGATATTTTCCGCTTGCTCATCAGGGATTGCACCGCTCTTAAATACCAACAAACTGTTTGCGGTGTCGGCGTTCTCTACAATCTGTCGGCCACGCTTGTTGAGAATATCTTGCAACGGTATTGCCTGCTCAATTGGTGTGGTCTGGTCGATCAGGTGGCTACCGTCATTGAGGTAGTTAAAGAATACGTATGGCTTGGTCGGTACGTCCATAAAGTTCTCAATTTGCACACCGTCCTCATCATACAGATAGTTCGGGTTCTTGATTTTGTCCAAAACAACATCACGGAAATACCACGCTACGCACTCTGTCGGTTCACTGCCGCTTTCATCAGTGAACCATACCTCATTGTAAGCTACTGTTTGCCCCAACAACTTTGGCGTCTTGCGTACACGTCCTAGGGCTGCGATGATCTGTTTTTCACGCTCTGGGAATAGACGGATTAGTTTAGCAACCGTAGCTGTACATACCTCAGCAATGAACCTCGGCTCGTCACCAAGATCACAGTCCTTATCAAGGATGACATTGGCTGGGTCGATAGCTACAGGTATAATATCGTCTTTATCTGCATCATAATATAGCTTGATGATACCAATACGCTTAGTGTACATATTTTTGGTTGACGTTTTAATCTTGCGGGCTAAGTTATGTCGCTCACTGTGGATATTGATAGCAGTTTCCAAGTCCTCTGCCATGACCATGCTCTGCACTTCTTTATCCTGCGGCGTCACTTCACACGCTGGGTCACGCCCCGTCACATACGCCATCACTGCCTGAGTACCAACGAAAATCTGGTTGTCAACAAATGGTATTTGGTAATTGTACAGCTTGCTCGTGTCAATTTGATAGCCAAGATAATACCGTTCATTTCTCGCCCTGACATTTTCCAAGTTGTAGCCCTTTGAACTATTCCAATATGATTGGCTGTCTGTAATCCAACGCTTAAAGTTCGCAATAAGCTCCCTGTCTTCTGTCTTGATAGACAAAACAGGTCTCTCATCAATAATGCCTGTGTCTTTTGTAATGTCGTCTACTGATGAATCATTGAATACTTTAGTTGTGTCCATTGCTTATTGCCTCTCTACCTCTAGTGTATCACGCTAATATGTTTTTACCTCTGTCTAAATAACCTAATTTGTCCGCCAGTCACCACGCTTGCGCTGTTGTGTAGCATTCTTAATGAGCGTTTGGACATCGTACCCAAGGTCTTTATACGTCACACCAGTGCCAGCTAAGTAGCTCTGCTGGGTCTTTTTCAACTTGAATGATGGGTTGAATAATTTGCCTCGCACTTTATTTGCGGTCATGATTGTGTAAAACAGCGCGTCAAGGGCGTGGTCTTCGTTGTTTGCATCTAGCTCTTCACCCCCGCTGTCCTTGGCGTATACGATGGTCGGCAACGTGTCGATGAGGTATGAGCAGTTTCGGTGTATCTGAATGCCTGGTTTACCGTCTGGTGAATCAGCGAACATATCGTGCAAACGGTACACGCTGGCTTTTTTCAGGTCTCGGTTTAATTTATCGGCTCGCACAATCTTTGGTTGCTTATCAGGCGATAACTTCTTGAGTTCATTCTTGATGACATCAGCAATAGGCTCTGTACCGCCCAGGTGGCTGTATGCGTCGTGAGGTAATGCAATAATGTCCACAGGTTCTCTATCCTGTTGCTCTGCAATTTCCTTAGCCCACCATTCAGGACTTTTGTGATTATCATGACGCTCACGGTAAATGAACGCTCGCTCGTGCTTCTCGGTGATTTGGTCAAATGTAGCATACAGCAACACACACTCGTCGTTGTAGCCCCAGTCCATGCCCATAATCTTCCATGAGCCGTCAAACTGCTTGCGATCAATGCCCCAATCGCTAAATCTATCAAACACATGCTTATTACGCCTGAACTCCTCAAACACTGCCCCAAACTGAATATCCCAGTTACCCCAGCGCCACGCCTCATACAGTTCTGGGTCGCTATTCTTCAAGCTTTCTAGCTGTTGAACATAAACAGGGTCGCTCGCAAGCAGAATAGGGTTGCTGTCGATGGTTGCTGGTATGTACGCACGCCATATACCAGTTTCCCGCTCAATAACGGTTTGCCAATATGTCACCTGCGGCTTTCCGTAAATATCTGTCCAGTAATATTTATGCTTCAATACCTCGCATTTCTGTACATCTGGTGTCACAAATCGCCGCTTAACCCATGCCATGCCGACACCACCAGGGTTAGCTGTGTTGAATACCTGCGGGAATAGGTCATTATACTTGCTACGTGCTGAGCTAATCAACTTCTCATACATTGATTCTTTCGGTATCTGTGTCAGCTCCTCAATATTGATACGTGAATACTCGTGTCCCTGATACTTCGTGTAAGCATCATCATCCTTAAGGTGTCCACCAAGAACACGCCCTGTATGTTTACCGCTGATAATCATCGGATGTCGCCTTAGTTTAGCACCAAATATACGATAGGCTTGGCTGGCACGGTCTTCAAAGTCTGACAAGTCCTCGGCGTTGCGGCGAATGACAAGCTGCTTCGTACGAGGATCTTTGAACCTGTCGCCAATGATAGCAATACTCACATCAGTCTTACCACCACCACGTGCACCACCGTACAATATCTCACGGTAACGCCTATCTCGTGACAACGCCACAGCTAGCTGCTGCGGTCCTGGTAGCGGCGTCCAGTAGCCTATATCACGGTACTTTTGTAGCTCACTCGTTATTAGTTCTGGCTTTGGCAATTTGCTCATCAATATAGCCCTCTGGTAACGTTGGAATGACAAAACCACGGATTAGTGGTGCGGCTTTTTCATCAGCCTCAATACTGATGTCCTGTTTGGCTCGTCCCTCGGTGCGGTCGGTAATCTCTTTAGTTTCTTTGAGGCTTTCGTCGTCATCACGAATAGCACGCTCAATACGCCGCTTGGCAATAGCCTCTGCGTTGGTAGTTGGCTCAAACTTTTTGAACTCATCGGGCGTCATCGCCAGCATACGATTGTACTGGTAACTGACACTGTTTTCTTTCTTCCATTTGCCGTCGCTTCTCTGCCCATGTCCAGTATGAAAACCAGCTATTGGTACATTGCCCTCAGTAAATCGCCCTTTCTCATCTCGCTTAACCCCAGAAGTGTCCAGTTGCTTTGTGCTGGCTTTATCGCTATTATCTTGTTTAATATTTTTTGACACCTCTGTTGTCCCGTCTGCATTAATCTTCTGCATCTTTACACTCCTTATTCAATATAGCACCAAATACCGCACTGTATGGCATAGGCGTTTTATCTCTTTCACCTGCCCTACGCTTAGCCGATTCAATATTCTCATTCATAGTTTTGATACGATGGCAAGGTAGACATAATACTTGCCAATTACTTTTATCATAAGGTGAGCCATTGAACTGCTCGATTGGTATGATATGATCGATAGACATTTGACTTGATGGCAACCTCTTACCACAGTGAGCACAAGGCTTACCACGCTTGAATCGTCTTTTATATTCCTTAAACTTGTCTGATTTTAGCCTAGGCATTGATTTATAGAATACACTCACCCGTCTTACCCTTTCTATCTAATATAACCTATCCTTATTATACCAATTTATCTCTATAAAATAAAGTAGCCACCCTTTCAGGCAGCTACTTTTGGTAGTGTCTTGATAAGCCAATCATAAAGCTTCACAATCTTGCTACCACTTCTGGTCTACGTCTTGCTCATCAGCCAGTGTGTCCACCAACGCCCCCAGTTTCGCTACAGCGTAATTGCTGGCAAGACTAGCTATCAATCCACCATATCTATAATATCACACTAATCGTAGATTACTATCATTTATTAGAATATTTTTATATCAATCATTTTATATTATTTTTAATATACCTACGCTCTGGATTGTATAGAGCGTTAGCATAGTCACGAGCCTCACATGCTTTGTAAATCTCTTCTCGAGTACTTGCAAACATAATAGCATTTTTGAACCGCTTGTTTATTTCTCTTATATATCCGCCACATTGATGAGCAAATCCATATGCACCACGATATCTAATAGACTTTCCACACTTATCGCATACTATTAAATTATCCATATATGACTTTGACTGGCATCTATTGATTAATGTTTCCATTCTCATCCCTTTTCAGATATTTACGTGTACCGTCATTTCCTAGACAATAAGGTGTTTCGTATATAGTTTTTGGTATTTGATATACATAATCTTTACCGAAAACTCTCTGGCAAACTTGAGTCCCAGTTTCTCTTTTTACTTCTAGCGCTTTCTTGTTTTCCTCCTGTCTGGATATTACAAGTCCTATACAGGTGACCGCCACGACAAAAAACAGTATGACAGCTATATCCGCATCGTTATTATCCTTCATTTTGAACACCTTTCTCTGACTCTTCAGTTTCTTTATAAACAGTTCTGACAGATCCACCATAAAGACTATTATTAACCATAGTCTGACGAAGCATGTATTCATTATTAAGAATCTTGCTTTCTATTCTTTGACTAATACGATTGCATAGCAATTCATCGGCAAAGGTTTTAGGCTCTGACTTAACAATTTTTAGCACTTCTAGTAACGTTCTACTTCTTTCCATCAAAGACCGTTCCTCAGCCCAGTTTACAATTGAACTCATATAATCACGCACCCGTAGCACATCTCCATCTTTGGCAGCTCGTACAGCTTTCTCTATCAGGTAATATAGGGTTTTATATTTAGTAAAATCATCTTCCATTTAATTTTTCTCCTCCCTATTTTTCCGCTTCAACGCACATTGCTTCTTATATAAAACCTGACGAGCAGCGGTGGCACGTATTACACTATCTTCCAGTGCTTTACGAAGGTGCTTGTTATCCGTGGTATCAAGAATAATCGATAATTCTCCTGCGATAGCGTTTAATTTTTCCTCCTCAATCAAAGAACTCAATAGTTCACAATACCAATCTATATGCTCTTCTTTGGTGCGAACAGAGTGTGGCTTTTCGTCAAAAGTAATAATATCCCTCGCAAACCACTTTAATACAGAACTTGCTGCCGATTGAGGGAATGTGATTATTGGAATATACATTAGATTTCCTTTCCGTCCTTATAACATTTTGAATAGCCCATTTGACCACCAACCGTTTTGCAACGAGCTTCAGTATTCATATTTTGAATCTCTTGTTCGGACATTTGAAGTACCCAAACAGTAAACAGGTATCCAGCAACAAGTACAAAAGCTGGTACTGTAAAAGCAACTACATTGTCCCAGTTAATTTTAGACTTTATTTTCTTCATAGCATGTCCTCCGCCTTGATAATCTCTGCATCACCAGCGGAATCTGACTCTGACACATCTCTAACGTCATAGCCCCAAATCTCGTCAAAATCGACATTTACGAGGTTTTGTTCGTCTTGTACGCATCGCTCGGCGACTTGTTTTGCTTGCTCAAGACTGTCGGCTTTAATAAAGAGCTTTCCCATTATAGTTTGTTCAATTTCTGCTTCGTAAATCATTGTCATCCCTTTCTCTAATGGTTTAGTTGACATCACCGCTTCCAATCATCAGATGTCCATCTTCCAAAAATTTATGATATAAACTCTTACCTGAGCTAGTGACTGTATATGGCAAAAATACTTGCGTCGTCGTCACCATCTTCGTTTCTATGATAGCCACTTGAGCATCTACCCAATCTTTAGTAATACGCCAGGCCGTACGACGCGCCTGTTCTTCAAGGCGACTTTTTGGCACAGCACGCTGGCGCTCTAACACTTGAGCAACTGGTCGCCAATCGGTCGGTAGGCTAAAGGCTAATTGTTGACCATTAAGCTCTAGCTGAAAGCTAAGAGCGACAACATTGCCTGTATCGTCATATTCGGTCATGATGCGCTTTGCGCCAACATAGGCGAGCTTGCCCTGAATCTCGCTCAATGTTTTTTCAACCGATATGCTTGTTGTGTAATTCTTCAATGCCATTATAATCCTCCTTATCTACATGAAATCGCGTAGTTTAATTCAGCCTCTCGACCTTAACGTTATCAACACAATGCCAAGGAGACGGTACCATCGTAAACACTTTGCTGCTTGTGACAACCACCTTGACATTCTTGTCTTTGGCGGCTTCATTCACCAATTTGATATATGGCGAATTTGGCGGCAGACAGAACTTGCTGGTATTTTCTCTTGTTACTACAGTATTTTCTGATGCACGAACACTAAAGTATGTGTTGCCACCGAATATACTATTGTTTTGGTTGTTATAAACGATTCCAGAAACTACATTATCAGAAGTTTGCAAACGGACTGACAACAGCAAGTAAATAGGCGCTGCAACCGTTAATGCTACTAGGATATATTCCCAAAAAATTCTTAGTTTAGACATATCAATCTCCTTGTCTTACCATTTTGTTCGACCGCAGAACTGGTTGGCTATATAAGATGATGATTTGCCGAGTTTTAATTTCCTCACATTCGAGGGAATTAGGTTTCGTATAGTCACATCACATGCCACGTCTCTTTGCTTTAAGTCGGATTTGGAACTCCCGTCACCGAACATTCCACGTTCTGCCCCAAATGCGCAGTTTGAGGACTTACCGTTGGGTATAGCGTCTACCTATTCCGCCACTTATATAGCCAGTTGACAACACCAATTTGTATATCATTAAGTGAGTTAATTACTTTAAGGTTTGATGTCGCCAGTTGAACAGACGACCCGGGTGGGCAAAATGGTCATCTGTCCAGTTCTGCGGTTGAATTGTTAATGTTCTACTGGGTACAAATCGTACCCGTTTACTTACGTTTGCTTATGCGACCACCTCTTTTTCCAGCGCACTTTTTTACAAAGTGAGGACCGTCGATTAAGTCGCAATCGCATTCAATATCTTGAGCAAATCCTTTACAACTTCCGTGGCTTGCAAATGACGCTTGACCACCTTTTCGTCCAATTTCCGCATAAAAGTTCGGATTGCTTGCTAGGTTTTTTGCGGCGGCTTTCTTACCACCAGTCGTATTGCCAGCCATTTTTACTCCTTTACTCCAAAATAAGTTAACCAGTCTTCTCGGTTTTCTTTAATAGATTTTTTAGCTTCTTCCTCTGTTGCGTAGCGGACAGGCTCACCACTATCAGAGTAACTTTCTCTTATAGGATGGAGTTCTTTGTGCATATAACTGAAAAAGACAGTCCAGCCACCTTCGCCATTTTCAAAATCTGGCTTAAAGTCTGAGGTTCGGCGTAGCCTGACTTCTGCTAGCCTTCGGTCGCGGGCTTCTTCGCACTTTTCTTCAGTGCGTCTGATAAGACCCATAGCCATAAGCCTGTTGTCCACGTCGTCGTCGTCCCAGGTTTCGCACTCTATATCTCCGTACTCGTTAATGTAGAAGTATTTCTCGCCTACTTTAGGCTTCCAGTGAATACCGTCCGCTTTAATTTTTTCAAACCACTCGTCAAAGTTGTCTATATCTTGAATTGTAAATTGAGGGCTAGTTTTAGTTCCAATCGGCGTAATTCTGACTAGTTCTTTCAATTCGTCATAATCGCTTGTAACCTCTTCAAATATAGTGCCAGCTTTAATTGTCGGCGTGTCTTTCAGAAGTTTATAATGTTTCATACCCATTCTTATACAAGCCTTCCGTCGTCATAAGCCTTTCCACTGTCTATGTATGCTGCTATTTTTCTAGCAACCTCTTCTAGACTTTTACCTCTAGCTTGGACAAAATGTTTATAGTCCTCATTGTCCTCATCGGGTTCTTCAAATCTAGCCCAATATTCAAAGCCTCCAAAAACCAGAACTCTACAAGATACAGTGAGGTCGCTACCCATGTGGCTTTTTATGTATTTCTCGATATTGGTAATATATTGTTCCATACCTGCTCCTTAAAATAGCTTAGGTCGTTCACCTTCGATTCGACTGTCTAGTATTTGATTGATTCGATGAATAATATGCTCTCGCTCGTTTAATTCTTCTAGTGCGCTGTCCTTCATTTCTAGAAGGTCGATAGTACTCATCTCGAGATCGG
>ENA-OWNK01000087-OWNK01000087.1-metagenome-genome-assembly--contig:-NODE-87-length-39874-cov-6.204325_pt1 | contig 39874 bp, 64 predicted proteins | sample MGYA00245343_ERZ651121 | MGnify/ENA primary metagenome ERZ651121 (study PRJEB26857, sample SAMEA4031775) | metagenome | biome: human; feature: oral; material: saliva | place: Philippines | collected 2014 | study... | reverse complement strand
GGATATACCGCTGGACGGCGTGACAGAGCAAGGGTTTTTAGTGGTCGCCGCGCACGGCAGCAATTTCCGCAAAAACGGGGCTAACACGGTTTTCACCGCGCGACTGGAGCGCGTAGAGCTCATCGCATGAGCAGAAGGGAGAGCATGAGAGAGACAGTAATTTTTGACGGACGGACTGGCAGCGTCATCGCCATCGCCGGTGAGGTCGATGTAGAGCATGTCGAGGCGCTGATACTCGATGTAGCGGACGGCATGAGAGTGGACTCCGTGGACGTGAGCGGCGAGGAGCCGGTCCCCATCCTGTCCGCTACGCCCGCGAGCTGGCAAGCGCAGCTTGAGGCGGCTATCAAGCGGAGCGACGAAAAGCGCTCTGAGCAGGCCGAGCAAACGCGGCAGGAAATGAAGTCTTTTATGGTCGAGATTCTCAAGGCGGTCAATGAGGCCGAGAAGGGAGAAGATGAGGATGAGTAAGAGAAAAAGCTTCTACGTCTGGATGGCAGAGCTGGTAATCGCAGGCGAGCTCGCTTTCGCGGAAATTGCGAAGAAGTTCAGGAAAAAGGTCGCCGAGGTGCTGACCTCCATGGGCAGAGGTGACCTTGCGACCGACAGCAACGCGCAGCGCGAAGATGAGGATGAGCGCCCCTAAGTGGGAGAAAGGAAAATACATGAAAGAGTGGATTTTGGCAGCAGTAGGCATCATCGGAGGCTACATCGCCTCTCTTTTTGGTGGCTGGAGCGCGTCGCTCATCACGCTGGTGACGCTGATGGGCGTAGACTACTTCACGGGGCTCATCGTGGCGGCGCTTTTCCACGCCTCTCCGAAAACTCCGGACGGGAGACTCGAGAGTTTCGCGGGCTGGAAGGGTCTCTGCCGGAAAGGTGTAACCCTTGCCATTGTGTGGGTCGCAAAGCGGCTCGATTTAACCGTCGGGTCGGATTTTATCGGGGATGCCGTGATTATCGCATACATCGCAAATGAGGCTATCTCCATCATCGAAAACGCTGGACGCATGGGTGTGCCCATCCCTGAGGTGGTGGTCAACGCCATCGAGGTACTCAAAAAAGACAAAGACAAAGAGCAGGGTAAATAAGTAAACGGGGAGGGGCTTTCGCCTCTCCCCTTATTTTTTATGCCTCGGTAACTCCGGCCTGCTCGCGCAAGATGCGGAGGACTCGGCCGTATACGTCGACTCCGTACTCGGTCGAGAGCGCTCTCTCGTAGTCCTCGACCTCGTAGAGGTACTGTGGCTCGCCGAGACCCGCCTCGCGGACCATATCGTCTGCTATTTCAGCGGCGCACTCGTCGGCAAGCGCTTCGCGCTGCTCGTCGTAGTCGTCTACATCCTCGTCGAGCTCGTCGATGGCATCCTCCATCTCGTCGATGCGCTCCTCCATCCAGTCGATGTACTCGGAGCGGAGGCCGCCCATGAGGTCGTGAAGCTCGTCGAGACTCTCCGGAAACTGCTCGAAAAGGTCACTGACCTCTGAGAGCGACGGTCTCCAGCCTGCGACGAAAAGCGAATCCTCGGCAGCGTCCTCCGCGCCGGTCTCGGGGCGTTTAACCTTGTCGTAGTCGTATGCACACTCGTCAAAATCGCGGATGACAATCTCAAGCTCCTCGGCGTAGTCAGCAAGTGCCGGGAAAACGCCCTCTGCGAGCATCTGCTCGGCATGGTGCACTCTCTCGATGAGGTCGCGTGCGATGGTGGTCAGCGCGTCCGCTCCGAGGCGGTTGTCGGTGTCTGCGTCCCAGTCGTAGTCCAGGGAGCCGCTCTCAAAGACCCCGAAGTGCGGGAGGTTGCGCAGCCAGTACTCGTAGACTCGGTTTTCCTCCTCGAGCAGCTGCTCTTTCAGCGTCTCAATCTGCTCGCCCGTGAGCCCCCACTCCTTGGCGTGCTTCTCGACGGTGGTGTGTCTGATGCCCTCGTACATGAGCTCAAAAGCGGTGTAATCCATGATATATCTTGCGTCCATAGTGTCCTCCTCTGTGCCGCTCCCGCGGTATCTCTTGATTATACGTTGGTTTATAGTGAAGGGGTAGGGGGCTTTCGCCCCCGCCCTGCTGTTGCTTACTCTGCGATGCTTGCAAGCTCTCTCGCGAGCTCTGCCGCCTCATCGTCGGTGAGGTCGTACTCTGCTCTGAGCTCTGCCTCATCCTCTGCTCTCCAACCGCCGTCATACAGTGCAAGTGCGTTCTCTCTGGTGTTCGTCATCTTCGTTTCCTCCTTGTGTTGTCCGCCCCTGTGGCGTCCTCATGGTTATATGATACATGTACACACATGTATTTGCAAGCCCGGAATATTTCACAAGAAAAGAACCTTAGATTTGTGCAAAATATACATGTACACACATGTATGTATCTGCTACTATATAGGTACGAATCGAGAGGGAGGTATGACATGCTGAGTGATGCTAGAAAGCGCGCCAACGCAGCCTACAAAAAGCGCGCGGTGCGGCGCGTGGCACTGGAGATGCAGCACGATGACTACGACGGCCTGAAAGCAGCAGCGGATGCCGCGGGGGAGTCGGTCAATGGTTTCATCAAAAAAGCGTGCGCGGAGCGCATACAGAAGGAGAGCGGTATGATGGAGATTGAACACTACCTGGAGGAAAAAGACATTGTGGACACCTACGGCGAGATGCCGGAGCTGCTGCGGGAGTGCATCGAGGGCGATGCCGACCGGCTGAGACGATTGGTCGAGGTGATACAGCTCCACGGACGCTCGGCGGATGCGGGCTATCCCTATGAGATGCTGCGACTACTGGCGCGGGAGCTCTTCGAGGCATGGCGCAGAGTGCAGCACGACATCCCCGATGAGCGTGCGGAGCGAGTGGTCCTCGCCGTGGAGCTGTATGCGAGGGGCTATCGTGACCAGATACTACCGGACCGGAGCGGCTGGCGCGTTGACATGGTGCGCGATCGGATGAAGGGCTATTTCGACGCGATCGCCGAGACGCTCGGACGCGACGCGAAAGATTTCGCATTTTTCTACGACACGGAGCGGCTCTTGGAGCTCGGCGACCTGTGGGAGAGTCGCTGGCACGATGCGCACAAGGATGAGTGGCCGATATAAAAATTAAGAAGGATGTAACTCGAGAGCGGGAAAGCCCGCTCTCTTTTTTGTGCAAGAAAGGAGAAAACATGAACAGCTATCAAGCAGGGCAGAAATTGCTATGTGGCGGGTACACCTCTTTTACTGTGGACGGCAAGGCCTATTTCGTCCGCGCGGGGCGGTGGCATAAAGACCCGCTTCCGGGCGACATTGTGTACTTTTTCAGCAAGGCAAAAAACCGCGTTGCGCATGTAGGTCTTGTGACCAAGGTCGAGCGGATCGCCTTTGGGAAAATCCGGATCACGACGGTGGAGGGCAATACCTCCGCAGGCAAGTATTTTTCGCGCGACGGCGGGTGTGTGGCGCTGAAAACCTATGTTTTTTCGCCGTCCGAGGTCGGCGGTGGTCACCTCATCGACGGTTTCGGCCGCCCGCGCTACGGCGCTGACACCTGCACAGCTGAAGAGCTGATCGAGGTCGCGCTCGGAGAGGTCGGCTATGTGGAAAAGGCAAGCGCCTCTCAGCTGGAGAGCAAGACCGGCAATCCGGGCGACAAGAATTTCACGAGGTACGGCGCATGGTACGGCATGAATGGCGTGTACTGGTGCGCGGAGTTTACATCGTGGTGCGCGTATACGGCTTGCGCAAAGCATCGGGAAAACGCCCACACGGGTTGGCAGCAGAAAGGCAGCGCGTGGCAGTACATCGACGAAAACGGTACGCTTGTCGCCGGTCGGTGGAAGTACATCGGCGGTCGCTGGTACGTCTTCGACAATGCCGGAAATCTCATCCGCGACACGTGGTTTCAGGATGCAGCGGGCTGGTACTACCTCGCCGGAGACGGTGGTATGCTCTCCGGGCAGTGGCTGGAGTACCAGGGCGCGCAGTACTACCTTACGCAGACCGGGCTCATGGCGAAAGACGCCTATGTGCGCGGGGCGCAGCCTTCGGTCGGCGGGGCTCCGTACTACTACTATGTAGACAGCGAGGGCCGCTGGGACAGCACGCGGGATACAGAGCAGCTCCCGGCGGGAGCAGAGGTTGCGATTTAACTCAAGTTAACTCAAGTTTAACTCAAGTTTTTATGGCGGGTATCCGGAAAGGATATCCGCTATTTTTTTGCAAAAACGCTTGACTTTTGGGCTACAATAGTGTAAAATAAAGACAGTTGAGAAAGCACTCAACGAGTACGGCAGGCAAGCGCCAGAGAGGAGAGAAGATGAACGAGGAAATGACGAACATTGAGTTCATGACAGTTCTGAAACTGATTGTCCAGATTCTGAGAGATGACGGAGTCAAGGAAGAAACGGTCAAAAAAATAGAAGCCCTTATCCAGCAGTAAAGGCTTCTAAACCACAAAACACCGGCGGGGCTTGCCGCCGCCGGTCCCTTTGTTGATGGTACCACAGGGAAAGAAAAACGGCAAGAGGACGGGAGGTAGAGTGGCAGAAGAAAAGAAGATGGGGCGCCCGACGGACAACCCTAAAGGCCGGCCGATCCATGTGAGGCTGGACGCCGAAGCGGACACGATTCTGGAAGCGTACTGCGCCAAGGAGCGCGTGACACGGGCCGAGGCAATCCGGCGCGGAATTTACCTGTTGAAAAACACGCGGGAGTGATTCTGTTCTGCCGATGATGGAGCGTGATACTCCATAATAAATGAAGGCGGGTACCCGAAGGGGTGCCCGCTATTTTTTTGCTCAAAATCCAACAAGTTGGTCTGAGGTGCCTGTTACTACTTTGTTACTAGATATGGCAAATATGCGCAAATTTATAGAAACCTAACCACTGAACACATTAGCATTTATATAGGTTTGGCGGCTTGCTAATACATAGTTGTTTGTGCTAGAACAAATTTTAAAGTGGCAGGAAACGGTTAAACATAAGGGTTTTGCCGTTTTCTTGCTACTATTTTGCTACTAGTTCAGCTATTCGGGTACGAAAATTATTGACCACTCCAATGCGTCAGCTATGGCAACAGCAGTATCGTCTCTCTGAGCTGCTCCAACGTTTTGTGGTTGTAAGTACGGTTTCCGATGTCGCTGGATTTATGCCCCATTAGTAGGTCTATGCATTTTCTGTTTCCGCCGGCATTGTCTAGCAGGGTTTCAAAAGTGTGGCGCGCCTCATGCGGAGTCTTTTTCGCGTTGATTTTGTCCATGACCTCGCCCCAGAATTTATAGTATCGGTTTGATGAAAGCTTTTTTCCGTTGAAAGTGAACAAATAGGGCTTTCCTTTTTCTACCCACGCCTGCACAAACGGGAGGATTTTGGGGTGTATCGGGACGATTCGCCCCTTTCCGGCTGCCGTTTTAATTCCTCCGCGAAAAGTCATGTTCTGGAGGTCGATTTGGTCGGTTTGCATCGTTAAAAGCTCGGTGATCCGAAAGCCCGTATAGATGAAAATCAGTACCGTATCTACCCATGGCTCAGTTTTTATTTTCCAGAGTGACTCTACCTGATCCAGCGTGAACGGGGTGCGTGTCGTGTCGGGGGTTGGGGATGACGTGGTGAGTTGGGAGTACATTTTTACTATGATGTCGCACTCAAAAGCAAAAGCATCCAGATGCCCCCAAAGAGCCTTGATTGCGGCCTGTGTGCTATAGCTCAGGCCGCAGTTGTCTATACAGTCCTGCATGTGATAAGCGCGCAAAGTGCGATATTTCGCCCCGTAGTATTTGGAGAGATGACGATAGGCAGATTTAAGGCTGTGCTGATTTGCAGGGCTCAGTTTCGGAGCCTTTACATCAAGCCAACGCTGATACAGGTCGGCGAGCATCACGCGATTTCTGTCTATCGACCAAGGATTATCGTTGTACTGAGCAAGGATAATCCTGGCCTCCTCCTCAGTTTTTGCATAGTCTATAGGAACTTGACGCCCAAACCCCTCCTCATCGTATACCGTTACCCTTACCATCCACGGGCGAGAGCGGTTTCCGGAAAGGCGCGTGATACTGCCGTATCGGTTAGGGTTCCTTCTCATTTGCAATCCTCCGTTCTTGCGGAACCGGGGATGTCGTGATAAAATTCCGGTGTGTGGCCGAATCGCATCCTCGGTTCGGAATTGGCGCTCGCAACTGCAATTGCGGGCGCTTTTTTGTGTTCTTATGCCTCTATTCCGAGCCGCTCCTTCAGCGCCTCCTGAAGCACCTGAGAGAAATTCAATCCTTTTGCGTCCGCCTCCTCGTTGAGCCACTCCGGAATGGTGAGCGTTTTCTTGATGGCGCGTTGGTTGTTCCGGCGATAGTACGCGGTTGTGTCGCACGCGATCCAGTTTACGAAAGAACCGGCCGGGGCGGTCAGAGACTCAGACGGGGCGGCAATGCTCTCGCCTCTTTTTTCTTGGCAGTATATAGAGAACGCAAGAACATCCTCGGCCATATAGAGAGCCTCTGCCAAAGTGTCGCCGCAGGTGTAGCAACCCTGTAAATCCGGAAAGTCAACGGAAAACCCGCCCTCTGCTTCTGGTGTGAAAATCGCGGGATATGCGTATTTAGACATATAGTGCCTCCTTTTTCTGTAGGTTTTCCAATGGGGGAGAAGAAGTGAAAGAACCGGGGCTTATTTCAGCCCCGCATCTTTCAGAATCTTGTTGCAGGTTCCGGTTCTTACTTCCTGTGAGTCATGCCTTGGCACTTGGAAGTACTTACCCGTTATCGGGCTGTACCACTCTTCGTGTCGCGTGCCTTCCTCGCTCAGATAGCATCCGGCTTTTCGCAACTTTCGTTTCAGCTCTGATGTTTTCATTTCTTCCCTCCCTCATTTGATAATACGATTATAACACGTATTAACACGTATGTAAAGAGGAAATGATAAGTATTTACACGTGTTTTCGGTTTGGAATCCCCCCGTGTGTGCGGGGAAAACTTCCCGACATATTTGTCGGGAACATCGGCTGGATTACCCTCGCGTGTGTAGGGAAAATTAATTGGGTGGGAACGGGTAGTATTCCCGCCCAAAAATCACCCCCCGCGTGTGCTGGGAGCACGTCCGCAACAGTTATTCGAAATTTTCGAACAACTACCTCCCCGTGTGTGCTGGGAGTGTTACCGACCTTCTGAGACCCTTGTTGCGTATTTTTCATCTTCGAGCATAACCTCCATCCGGGTTGTGATTTTCACGCGGTCCACTGCATCTAACCGTACGAAAAGCTCGACAGCCTCCAGCGCGTCTTCACCGTAGCGAGCGGCGATGGTGTCGCGTTCTATTCCGTCCGAAGACTGTTCAAGTCCGGCAAGCCACGCAGCTGAGACGCCTAATGCCTGAGCCAGAGCAAGTAACCTACGCTTCCTCGGTGCGGAGTACCCGCTTCGATATTGGCTTAGCGTCGCTTGCGAAACGCCTGTCATTTTTGCGAGAACGCTTGGCTTGATTCCGCTCATCGAAAGTGCCTGCTCAAAGCGTACCCGAAAAAGATTTGCGGCTTCCGAGGTGACGATGTTTTCTTGGGTTGGGTTGGTACCTGAGAAGGGGGCCGAGTCCCAACCAGCCAAAAAGGAGGGGGAGCAACCTAAAATATTAGCCATTCGAAACAATGTGGACCGCTTTATGTTCACAACCCGCCCGGACTCATATTTTGCAATAGCCGACTTTTGCAGTCCGAGCTTTGCTGCAAGTTCTTCCTGTGTTAAACCGAGGGCAGTGCGCCGTGTCCGGATACGCGTGCCCATCTCACATTGTTGTGAGTCGCTCATATTACGTCACTCTGAAAAGCGATGGCGCGACCGAGGATGTGGACATGATCCAGCTTTTCGCCGGAGTAGATCATCGGCGGATACTTGGGGTTCTCGGCCAAGAGCTGTAACACCTGCGCGGCATCGTCATAGTAAACACGCTTCAGCGTCGCCTCATCATCGATTGCGACTGCATAGATCTGGCCAGCTTCGAGCGGCACATCCTTCTGGATAAAAACCACGTCCCCATCCATGATTCTTGCGCCGGTCATGCTGTCCCCACGCGCCTTGAGACAAAAATCCGCCCGGACATCCGTGCCTGCCTCAACATAGCATTCTCTGTCCTCATTGCAGAAAATCGGCTCGCCGCAGGCTATTTGGCCGAGGAGCGGCACGCGCTTTCGCTGTAACGGGAAAATGTTTGGGTGGTTGGGGATAGTAGTATCGCTATACGTGTCTGAATCACCAGAACCGTCTGTAACGAGGATGCTGTCAGGGGATGGAAGTTTGTCTAGAAGTGCACCCGGTGTTGTGTGGAGCGCCTCGGCGAAGCGTACAATTTTTGATTGGGTAAGACCTTGCACGCCCATTTCCACTTTATTGACTGATGATCTGGACTTGTATCCTGTCTTTTGCGCGAGTTCGTCCTGCGACATTCCGAGGCCTTCTCGAAGAGCTCGGATACGACGGCCGAGTACGATATCAGTAGTTGTCATACTGGATCCTCACTTTCTATGTGATGGTAAGCACATCATACGGCAAACGTGAAAAATTATCAACATTTTCGAAAAAAAGATGTTGACGAAACATAAACAGGGCGGTATCATTGGTCTTGTTGATGATTAAGAAATTGGTTTTATGAGATTGTCCAGAACGACATCAACATGCTGGACAAGCTTGTGGAGAATCTCAGCAAATTGCAGGAGCAAGCACACAACTCCATGAGTCGTATCGATGGTTGTGTGTGCGATGAGGATGCGGAGCGGTATTCGTATCAAATCGCGAAGCGCATCGGGTATGCGGCGTATACCTGCAAGGACTTTTGGGATGCGGTTTGCGAGATGTGCGCCTACGTAGGTGTGGACGCGGAGGAAGAGAAATGAGGAAAGAGTTTTTGACAGAGGTGCGAGAGGACGTCAGCCGACTCGGGGAGCTGTGGCGCAAGATTGATTGGCTCTACGAAAATGCCACCGATAATCTCGATGCACTCGAAGTCGCAGGCGCAGAGGATGACGGCACCGAATCGGACCACCTTTTTGCCATTTCCAATGGCATCCGGCAGGCGATGGATGAGTGCGTCGCTTTCGATACGCACTTCCGGAAAAAGTATGACGCGAAAGAGGAGGGAGAGGCATGAGAAGGGATAAAGTTACGCTGCTGATTGACATGGTCCGCACGACGATGGCACAGGTTAGCTCCATACGGCAAGTCGCAGATGCGCTCGAGGATGACGGCGATGTCACGGAGCTGATAGCGGATAGTCTGGACGAGGCATACACCATGCTTGAGACGGCAGAGAAAGAGCTCCGTGAGTACCGCGTCACAAAAGTGGGGGATTGACATGGAGAAAAGACCTTTATCAGAGCAGTTGGAGATACTCGCAGGCGTTGTACGACTTATTCACGATGAGCTTCCGAGCGACATTGATGGAGATGACTCGATTACAGCGTGGCGCCTCAATTTTGCGAGGGATGTTCTGAAGCTCGCCAGCAAAGAGTTGAAACAGGACGGGAAGTAAGCATTGGTGTGGGAAGGGGGAAGTCGTGAAAAACCGAGGGTTGTTCGAGAAAAGGTTCAAGGAGGCGATGCAAACCCTTGGGCTGAAGCAAGCACAGGTGGCTGGGCTTACGGGGCGGAGCAAGGCCTCGATAAGCCAGTATCTTTCCGGAGATCAGGTTCCCTCTGAGGCAACTCAGCGAGAAATGGCGAGAGCGCTCGGGCTTCAGGAGGACTACTTTCTGAGACCGGAAGAGGAAGCAGCGGAAGCGGTTCCCTGCACGCCGCGGCGTCGCGGATCCATACGACAGCTAAGCGTCAAAGAAGCTGCGGCAGTGCTTGGCATTGACAGAGTAGTGCTCAGTAAAGGTCTCCGACAAGGGGTTTTTCCTTGGGGGTATGGAATCAAAACCACTGAGCGCTCATGGAAATACGTGATTAACGCGGACCGCATGGCAGCGATTGAGGGCGTTGAAATTTAGGTAGACGGGAAGGAGTGTTATGGGAGTAAAACAGGAGACATCATCGAGATTGCTGGAGGCCGCAGCGCTGATTACCGATGCGATACGACGGCTTGAAGGGGTTGAGTTTGAGAGCCATGGCTGTCAGGAGTACTGGGAGAACCGAATGGCAATCAGAGAGCTCAAGAGTGTGGGAGATCACGTCAAAAACGAGATCGAATGCGGTGAATGGAAGAAAGAGAGGTCTTGATGGTTTCCCAAAAGGAGATTCTTAAGTACATCGATTCGGCGCTGGATGAGATACAGGATGTCAAGGCTAACCTTTTGGCCGCAGAGGATGGTCTGAAAGAGGTGAGGGAGATGGTGCTGACCGGCGGTGCGGGAGATGCCCACAAAATTGCTTCCGGATACATCGAGGGAGCGCAGGGGGCTTGCACAAACCTGAGCCTGACGGCAGGCAAACTGCTGTATTGGCTCTCCGCATGTGACGGGCAGGAGATTACAGAGGGGGTGTAAGGGTGGTTTTGTACAAGTATTACACTTTGGAAAGACCGCCGGGCCCCGGCGCAATACCGAGTTGGGGGCTTGTAGATACTGAGTCCTACGACGAAAAATGGGACGGCTGTATGGGTGGCATGGTTCGGGCGTGGGGTTGGGCACTGTATAACAGACACTTGGATTTGAAGGAGATTCGCGACTATGAGCTCGCGTACGGAGGAGAGGTTATCAGACCATGAGGGAGATTAAGGTGAGTGACGTTGTGAACGTTGAGAAGGCGGCAGAGCAGGTAAACAGAGCTGGCGAGGGTTTTATTCGCGTTATGCGTGAGAGAAACGAGGAGAGCCTGCGTTGCGAGGTGGAGGCACTGCGCAAAACGATTCGGAGGCTTGAGGCAGAGAGCGATCGGGCGACAACCAAGGTTGTCAATTTGCGGAGAGCGCTTGAGCGGGAGCGGAGCCTCAAAATCGGAGCATTATTCATGGCACTGCTGGCATTTAGCGGACTTGCGTTCGCGGTCGGCTACTGGATGTGAGGAGGATACGAAATATGGGATGCATGGGACACGAGGATGCAATGGTGAAGGGAGTCTACGGTGATGCGCTTGACGAGCTGATGAGCGCGGTGGCCGATGAGGCCGAGCTCAGAGCTGAGCACAAGGTCTTGCAGCGGATGTGCCACAGAGCACAGATTGACGTGGCGAAGCGCGGAGGAGATCTCGAGTATGCGAGTCTCTACATCTCGGACATCCTCACCGCCATGGGGTGGGAGGACAGCTACGAGGCCGTCAGGATTGCCGAGGAAAAGGAGAACGAGAAGTGAAACTCTACGAGATTACTGAGAACTTCGAGCGCTTAAGGGAAATGGCCCTTGATCCGGATGTGGACCCCGAGGCGATTCGTGACACGATGGAGGCTATCGAGGCGGATTTCGAGGACAAGGCCGATGGCTACGCCAAGGTTATCCGGATGCTTGAGACTGATGAGGATGGGCTGGATGCAGAGATAAAGCGCTTGCAGGCGCGGAAGAGCGCTGTGAGCGGCAACAAAGGGCGCATCAAGGAGGCCCTCGAGAAAGCTATGCGGCAGACGGGGAAAACGAAATTCAAGACATTGCTCTTTTCCTTCGGGATTCAGAAAAACCCGCCGAGTGTGGCAATCCTGAAAGAAGACAGCGTCCCGATTGACTATCTGGTTGTTCCGGATCCGCAGCCGGATAAGAAACGCATCCTGGCAGAGCTGAAAGCCGGAGCAAAATTCGACTGGGCGGAGCTGAGGCAAACGGAGGCGCTCCGAATCAGATAAGGAGAAAAATCATGGCGGAAAAACTAAAAATCAGAGCGTTACGAGCAGAGGAGATTGACTGCCGCGTTTCTACAATCAACGAAAAAGGTTTGTCGCTTTTGCTATACAAAGACGCTAGGGTTGACCAGACAATTCTCGATGAGATGTTCGGGCTTTTTGGCTGGCAGCGGTCTCACCAGATGATTGGCGACCGCCTCTATTGCACGGTTACGGTCAAAGACCCGGAAACCGGAGAGTGGATCAGCAAACAGGATGTGGGAACTGAGTCAAATACGGAGAAAGAAAAAGGGCAGGCGAGTGATGCGTTTAAGCGCGCGTGTTTCAATCTGGGAATCGGAAGGGAGCTCTATACCGCCCCTTTTATATGGGTTAATACCGGTGATTTCAATGTGACCACGAAAAACGGAAAACAGACCACCTACGACAAGTTTGCCGTGACCGCGGTCGAGGTTGCGGACGGAAAAATCACCGCTCTTGAGGTTAAAAACCAAAAAACTGGAAGAGTTGTTTTTTCGATGGGATATGGAAGAAGGGCAGCATCACCGCCGCCCTCCAAGACAGAGCCTGCCCGGGCACCCGCTCAGCCCACAAATCCGACACCACCACCCACACCGCCCGCCGATGCGCCGCTCGATACAAAACGCGCACTGGAGATGCTCGGTGTGGTAAAGCGCCACAAAATCCCGCAGGAGGAGCTGCTGAAACTTTACAACATCAAGGCCTCCAGCGAGCTCAAGGTTTCCCACTATGAGGATTTCAGAAAGCGCGGACAGGCGTGGATTGCTGAAACCGAAAAGATTTACGCATGAAAACGCAGGGCAGGTTGACGGGAATTCAAGTCCCGTTCCGGAGCGAAAAGGCGGTGATTTCCTTCGAGGTCACCGCCGACCCGGCGGATGTGGAGCGGTACAAAGACAAAGAGCTCGATATTACCATCGTGCGGCACAGTAAAAAGCGTGGCCTTGCTGCCAACGCAATGCTCTGGGCGTGCCTCGGAGAGATTGCTGCGGCGGCAAGGACAGATAATTGGTCGGCGTATCTTTACATGCTTGAGCGGTACGGAAAATATTCGACAGTCCTAATCAAGGCCGAGGCGCTTCCTGATCTACGGCGCGTGTGGAGGGAAACGAGGGTTGTCGGTGAGCGAGAGGACGGCATGGTAGAGGTCCTGTGCTTCTATGGTTCGAGCACATACACGACGGAGGAGTTTTCAAGGCTTCTCGATGGCGTTGTGAGCGATATGAAGGAGCTTGGCCTGACGCCGCCCCCGTCGCGTGAGATGCAGGCGGCACTGGAGGAGCTCAGGCGGCAAGAAGAGGCACAAAGGAAGCGGGAGGGTGATAGGCGTGAGAAGTCAAACGTTTGTAATCAAAGGCAGACTTGATGGCATGAATACCATCATCGACACGAACCGCTACCACAAAATGGCCGGAGCCAAAGAGAAGAAGCAGCAGCAACGCATATGCACGGAGGCAATACTGGACTGCAATGTGCAGCCGGTACAAAGTTACCCGGTTTACATCACGATTTGGTGGCGTGAGCCGAATATGCGCAGGGATCCTGACAACATTGCTTCCGGAAAGAAATTTATTTTTGACGCATTGCAAGAGACCGGTGTTCTACGAAACGACAGCATGAAGGAAATTTGCGGAACCGAAGAGTATTTTGGCGTAGATTCCGATAGCCCGAGAATTGTGGTCATGATACAGGAGCATGATACAGGAGGTTGACTGATGGCAGAGAAAAATTCGTTTGTGGTGTACTCGCAGTGGGCCACAATTATTGCAAATCTGCCTGATGAGCAGGCGGCGATACTGAGCAAGGCAATCTGCTGCAAGCACCTCGGCATAGAGTATGAGATTACCGACCCGACGATCAAAGCTGTTTTTATCTCGATTGAGCAGAAGCTTGATGCCGACAATGAGAACTACAAAAAAACTTGCGAGGCCAGAGCAAAGTCCGGGCGCAAGGGCGGTAGTGCCTCTGCCGCAGAGAAGGTTGAGAGTACAGAAGGGCGTGGCGACAGCACCTCAGATGAAGAATCAAGCAAAAGCAAGCAAAACGAAGCAAAAGCAAGCAAAAGCTCTTTTTGCTTAGCAAACGAAGCAAAAGTAATCAAAAGCAAGCAAAACGGGGGAGATAATGAGTATGAATATGAGTATGAGAATGAAAATGAGAATGAGAATGAGTCCCCTACGGGGACAAAAGAGAAGAGCGTAGCGCGCGATGCGCACACACCCGCGCACGAGACCGCCGAAGAGCCGGCGCGCAGCAAAGAGCCGAAACACAAACATGGCGAATACGGTCATGTCCGCCTTACGGACGCTGAGTTCGTGCGCCTAAAAACCAAACACGGCGAGGCGGAGACCGAGGCGGCTATCCGCGCAGTGGATGAGTATGTCGAGACCTCCGGCAAAAAGCCGTATAAAAACTATGCCCTGGCGCTCGAAAAATGGGGCTATAGAGCTGCGAGAGAGCAACTGCAACGCGAGCAGGCTGATTGGCAGAGTGTCCCTGCGGTGGCACGGTCAGGATCCACGGGAGGGAGAGCGGCGCCCGGCGGATTTGATGCCAATGACTACTTGCTGGAGCGTATCGCAAACGCAGAAAGGAGTGTGGGCAATGGCTAAGCTTATGACCGAGGCGGAAGTCCTCAAGGTCATATACACGATTAAGGCGGCGTACCCCTCGCACTATGCGAGGTTTACGAAGGTCGACTTTGACAACATGATCAGCGTGTGGGATGGGACGCTTGAGGGTTACACCTACGGACAGGTGTCAGCGGGACTCAATATGTTCCTGGCATCCGACACGAGAGGGTTTCCGCCGGTTCCCGGGCAGGTCATTGAGTGCATCCAGAGAATGCAGCGCCCGGCGGCTGAAGACTACACGAACACTGAGTGTGCGTCCTTAATCCGGCGAGCGCTGAGCAATGCAGCCTATCACGCCGAGGAGGAGTTTGAGCGCCTGCCGGAGATATGCAAGAGGGCGGTCGGAACCCCGCACAATCTGGTTGAGTGGTCGCAGCTGGACACACGAGAGGTCGAGACAGTAGTCATGAGCCAGATTATTCGGGCACTGGAGGCGGCACGAATCAGGATGCGCGAAGATGCCAAAATCCCCGAGAGTGTGAAACGGGAACTGGGGCTTGGTACGGGGCGCGAGCCGCTCTACAAGCTCGAGCAAGCGGAGCGTGAGCAGAGACAACTCGAGGCCAAAGAGCAGCCGAGCCTTCCCGCTCCGGAGACTGGGGATGAGATTGCGGAGGCGGTGCGGAAAATTATGTCCGGAGAAGCGAGTCTTGCAGACACAATGCAAGACATCGTGAAGGGAAACCGCCTAAGGCGGGGTGACTCTGTATGAGCGTAAAGAGCATTATTCCGGGAGATTCGGCAGAAAAGTGCTTCCTGTGCGGGAGGGGCGGACCGCTCCACGTGCATCACTGCCTACATGGGCGGAATCGCGCCGCCGCGGACAGAATGGGGCTCACGGTTCACCTCTGTGTGAGCTGTCACACACGCCTTCACGACAGGGGAGAGTATGACAGGGATTTGCAAGCGCTTGCGCAAGAAGTTTACGAGAAAGAGCACGGGCGCGCCGAGTGGATGGCGCGCGTTGGGAAAAATTACAGGGGGTAAAACATGAACCAAGTCGTTTTGATGGGCAGACTCACGAGAGATCCGGAGGTCAGGTATACGAGCGGCGAAAAGGCAATGGCGGTCGCGCGGTATACGCTGGCGGTCGATAGACGCGGGAAGGGAGAGCGAAGCGCGGATTTTATTCCGTGCGTCGCGTTCGACAAGGCCGCTGAGTTCGCGGAGAAGTATTTCCGCCAGGGAATGCGCGTGCTGGTATCCGGACACATTCAGACAGGCAGCTACACGAACTGCGAAGGGCAGAAGGTCTATACCACCGACGTGATTCTGACAAGCCAAGAATTCGCGGACAGCAAGGGTGCGACCGGCAGCGGCCAGGGTAATGCCGGCGGTGGAGCGGCTGGGAATGCCCCACGGGACGATGAGCCATTCATGAATATTCCGGACGGCGCGGATGCGGAGGGGCTGCCGTGGAACTGACGCGGGATTCAGAGGCGCGGAGAGCGGTGGCTCAGATTATCGACCGATTCACAGATATGCTGGACGTTGGAGAGTACCGGCTGGTGGAACTCAAAATCAGGGACACAGCGACAGGGCGAGAGTACGGGTGGAAGGAAACACGGAGAGAGTAATCTGGCGTCGGAAGTGGCGTGGGTTGCGGGATTAGGTCTTGAGAGTGGAGGAGTGACCGCATGAAAAAAATGGAGTTTCTCGATGAGGTAAAAGACATCGTGAGCGAGCGCGAAGGGCTGCACGGAAATTCGATAAAAACGCACGGGGGAATTGGGGAGCTGTGGAGCATCTACCTGAGCGAGAAAACCGGAATTCCGGTGAAAATCGATGGGGCTGATGTGGCGATGATGCAAATACTGGCGAAGGTCGGGCGGTTCATATGTGGGCAGAGCAATCACATTGATACGGTGCTCGATATTGCGGGGTATGCAGCCTGCGCCGGTGAGATTGTGAGCGAGAGGCAGTGAGATGGACTAGGGGAGCAGACGGGGTAAAGACCTCGCCAAGCCGCAGGAGCGGAGAGGGCCGGCTGTATCTGGATTCGGAATGACCACCGGGCTCGAGGGGTGCTATGCAAGGCTTGCGGTGGAGGTTGTGCGCGTGGCGGTGGATGATTACATGGATTTGTTGCGACTTTACATGAACCGCGCACGATACAGCCGCTGGTACTACACCAAGCACCGGCGGGAGTTGGACAGGGCAAAGGCCTTTCTACAAAGCGATCGGTGCAAGAAGTTTTGCGATGTGGATGGGGAATATCTTATGCGGTTGGCGGAGAGGAGGGTTGCGAGTGAGCCTGAAAGAGGAGCTTCAGCAGTATCTCGGCATTATGTGCGAAGTTAGGGATGCGAAGCAGAGAGTGGCAGAGCTTGGGCGGAGGATCCGAGAGGCGGAAGCAACTCAGGTCACTGACAGCGTCTACGGTACGCGAGAGGACGGCACAAACGGGCATATCCGCATTACTGGAGTTCCGCTTCCGGAAATCGACAAACTCACCGATCTGCGAAAAAAGCGTGAGGCGCATTTCAAGGTTCTCGCCTTTGAGCAGGAGCAGCGAGCGGCGTATCTGGAGGAGAGGATTGCAAAAATTCCTGATCCGACAATCCGAGTGATACTCAGACAAAGATATATCGACGGAATGACCTGGGATGCGGTGAGTAGACACAATGGACACGCGGGGACGGACTGGGCGAGAGTGAGAGCGGCAAGGTTTTTTGCGGCAACGGAATGGGGTGGAGTGTGAAGGAGAAGGTAGTCTACACATGCGAGGTTTGTCGCACGGATTACGCCGATAAGGCAGAGGCGAAGAGGTGTGAGGAGAGTCACGAAAGGAAGTTGAAAATCGTGGATTCGAGATATTTGGCGCGAGCACAGACCTTGATTGGCTTTCCGATCAGCATTACGGTCCAGTCGGATGACGGGATACGGGTCACATACAAGAGATGAGGAGGAGAGAGATGACAATAAACGAGTATCAGGAGAAAGCATTACGCACAGCGGGTGGGTACCGGAGCGACAGCCTACTGCTCAATGGAGTCATGGGGCTCTGCGGAGAGTCGGGAGAGTGCATCGACATTGTGAAAAAGACGATGTTCCAGGGGCACACGCTGGATAAAGAGCACCTCGCAGAGGAGCTGGGGGATGTGGCGTGGTATCTCGCGGTCGCAGCGGAAGGGCTCGGGTATGATCTGGAAAGCATCATGCAGCGGAACGTTGACAAGCTCGTGAAGCGCTACCCCGACGGATTCGAGACTGAACGGAGCACGCACAGAGAGGAGTGACAAGGTGAAGCGTGATGGTGAGTTTTGGCAAGGGGTTTTGCTGCTGGTGGTGGGAGCGATATATCTGTTCGGGAAGTTGTGGTGGGAGTACTTTCTGGTGAGCCACATCGGAAAGTAATTTCTCAAAAAGCTTGCGTGTACGCTTTGTACTGATAGTATTTAAAAGTGAAAAGGTGGCAACGCGGGAAGAGCCGCAGTGCAGCCCTCGGGTCACCTTCTTTGCCACTACCGGGGTGGGAGGCGGGTTCAATTCCCGCCGGTGGCTTCCCCTGCTTTCGCAGGGCACGTAACCTCCTTCTAACGGAAAAAGGAGCGGTTCGCCATGGCCGCTCCTTTTTCTGTGCTTTAAAGCGGAGATCTATCCAGTGTTGTTTAATCTGAGAAGGAGGTAACATGCAGATTGAGGAGTTGCCGCTTAAGTCTATAAGACCGTACGAGAAAAACCCTCGAAACAACGATGCCTCTGTGGATGCAGTGACAGAAAGCATCCGAGAGTTTGGGTTTAGAGTTCCAATTGTGATAGACAAGGCCGGAGTAATTGTGGCGGGACATACACGCGCTAAAGCGGCTAAAAAGCTTGGACTCAAGACAGTACCGTGCGTGCGAGTGGTGGATTTGAGCGAAGAACAGGTACGAGCATTTCGCCTGGCAGATAATAGTGTTTCGGAGTTATCCACATGGGACTTTGGCCTGCTAAAGGGAGAATTGAGCGGTATTTCCGCCATTGACATGGGGAGATTCAATTTCTTCCTGGGCGTAGAGTCTGAACAGGGAGTCGAAATTGACGATGAGTCGGAGACAGGAGAAAAAGGGAGCGAGCGCCTGCGGACAGGTGACGCTTACAATTTGTTTGCCTACGACCAAGGCCGTAGCAAAGGGTTCTATCAGTTCCCTACAATCAAACCCGAAAAGTTTATGCCGGAAGACCTAATTGGATTCAATTATGTTTTAAGCACAGACCGACGAGATGCTGGGGTTCATTTTTTTTATTGACGACTATCAGTTTGAACGAATTTGGAATGACCCCTATCCTTATATAGAGCGCTTGAGGGAATTTCCGTGTGCCCTGACGCCAGATTTTAGCTTATATATGGATATGCCCATGGCTATGAAAATTTGGAATGTGTATCGCTCTCGGCTTATTGGTCAGATGATGCAGGATGCCGGCATAGTGGTTATTCCAACGCTTAGTTGGGCAGAGCCCGAAACCTTTTCTTTTTGCTTTGAGGGGCTGGAGCAAGGTGGAGTGGTTGCCGTATCTACGGTCGGGGTGATGCGTAACAAGAGTGCGCAAGAATTTTGGGTTGCTGGAATGAATGAAGCGGTGCGAAGGCTAAGGCCGTCTGGAATTCTTTGTTACGGATCCAGACCCGACTATGATTTTGGGTCGATTCCGGTGAAATTCGTCAGTGCGAGGAAGTTCGGCTGATGGGCGGAAGAGGGGCGAGCAGTGGCACTTATAAAGTGGGACATGTGCCGCACACCTATGGAGATGAATATCAGTTTGTGTTACAATATCGCAACATTAAGTTTATAAAGGTGAAATCCGGATCCTCAACGGCACCTATGGAAACGAGAACGAGAGATCGCATATATGTTACACTTGGAGGAAAAAATAAGGATACGCCAAAAACAGTAACATATTATGATAAAAAAGGTAAAAAGCGAAAGCAAATTGATATCAAAGGTAACCCACATCGCGTCGGCGATGTGGTTATCCCTACACCACATACACATTTGGGTTATATGCATGATGGAAAGACGCGAAGTCTATCAGTGAGGGAGCAAAAAACACTTGACACTATTTTAAGGGTGTGGGATACTAGAAAAAGCAAAGACTAGCATACGAAGGAATGCCATTGGAGCCCGGTGCAAATCCGGGGATTTGCGTAAAGGATCGCAGAGATGCGGTCCTTTTTGCTGTGCAGAAAAGAGGAAAGCGTGGGATACAGATAACCCGAGAAACAGAGAAAATGAACTGGTGAGAGGATGAATAATGAAAAGAACATGGGCCCGGTTCGAAGCAGTGATGAAGCAAGGGAACGAGGGAGAAATGGCGGCATTGCCTCCGGGAAATCCAGAAGGCGAAAAAAAGAGGTACGGGAGCGGTTAAAAGAAGCGCTAAACTGTGCAGTGGTGAATCCCAAAGTGAAAAGCATGATGAAGCAAGTTGGCATGGAGGACGGCGAGAGCAATCTTGATGCCGTTGTTGCTTCTATTGTGGCAGGGGCTATACAGGGGGCCCCTGGTTACGCGAAGCTGTTGGTGGAGCTAATAGGAGAGACTGGGGCTGAAAGAAGAGCTGAGAGGGCAGACAAGCGCGAGGAGAAACGCCTCGAGATGCAGCTTGCGGAGTTCGAGCGGCTTACGGAGGCAGAGGGTAAGGACCCTGTGATTATCATAAACGACCTAGAAGAGTAGCCAAGGGCTGCTCTTTTTGTTTGGGAGGAGGGTGAGGCGCGTGCGGTTATCACTACAGGAGACAGTGGGCAAGGGCTACGCAGATTTCTGGAACACCAAAAAGCGCTTCAGGGTATGCAAGGGCGGTCGCGGCTCAAAAAAGAGCAAAACCGCCGCGCTCAACATGATTTATCGAATCCTCCAATATCCGGAAAGCAACGGACTGTGTGTGAGGCGATACTCAAACACACAGAGAGACTCCACATACTCCGATTTACAGTGGGCAATCCAAAAGCTTGGGGTAGGGCCCTATTTTGAGTGTACGGTGTCACCGATGCAGATCACACGCCGCTCCACTGGGCAGAAAATCCTTTTCCGCGGACTGGACGATGGATTGAAAATCACATCAATTTCGGTACCCAAAGGATACCTTTGTTTTGTCTGGATTGAGGAGGCCTATGAGCTCACAAATGAGGACGATTTCAACAAGCTGGACATGTCAATCCGCGGCGAGGTTCCCGAGGGGTATTTCAAACAGATTACCCTGACGTTCAACCCGTGGTCAGCCACCAGCTGGCTCAAGAAGCGCTTCTTTGATACTCCGGACGATGATGTTTTTACGAAAACGACAACCTGGCAGTGCAATGAGTGGCTTGATGAGTCGGATAAAAAGATATTCAGGAAAATGGCTGAGAGGAACCCGCGCCGCTACCGCATTGAGGGTGATGGCGATTGGGGAATTGCCGAGGGGCTGATTTACACAAATGTGGCGTGCGAAGAGTTTGATCGGGACGCGCTGAGGGCAAAGCCTGGCGTCAAAGCGGCGTTCAATTTGGACTTTGGTTTTACAGACCCAAACGCTTTCGTTTGCGAAATGGTTGATGAGGAGTCAAAGACCATCTATGTCTTCGATGAGTGGTACGGGACCGGAGCGACGAACCGAGAAATTGCGGCACAGATAAAAGCGATGGGGTACGGCGGACAGAGGATTATCTGCGACAGCGCCGAGCCGAAATCCATCGCGGAGCTCCGAGAGGAAGGAATCCTCGCGGAGGCATCCCGCAAGGGAAGAGATAGTGTGAACCACGGCATACAGCTAATTCAGAACTACAGAATCGTGGTTCATCCGAGATGCGTGGAGTTCAAAAAGGAAATTGACAATTACTGCTGGGAGAAGGGCAAGGATGGCAAGCCTACGAATCGTCCTGATCATGAGTTTTCGCACGGAATGGATTCCATGCGATATGGCGTGTCGAAAATCCTTCTTCCGGATGCATTTAGTTTTGATTGAGCGAAAGGGGTGACAGAGTGTTTTTTGGTGAATCGATGCAAGACCGCTTTATTCGGCTCATACGCGAGGGCGCAGCACGGGCTGTCACCACTGAGCAGTTTATCGCGCACGAGATTGTCCGGACAAAAACCTCCAAAGAGTGGAAGTGGATGATTACCGGAGACGATTACTTCCTTGGCCGGCAGGATATACTCAAAAAGCAGCGTATGGCCATCGGCAAGGATGGAAAGCTTGAGGTGGTGCAAAACCTTCCTAACGCGCGACTGGTAGACAATGTGTACCGGCGCATGGTTAAGCAAAAAACAAATTACCTGTTTGGCAAGCCGTTCTCTATGAACTGCGAGAGCGACCAGTACCGCGAGGCGTTGACATACTTCTTTGACAAGTCCTTCATGCAGAAAATGAAGGGCATCGGTAAGGACGCGCTGAATTGTGGTATCGCCTGGATGTATGTCTACTACAACGAGCGGGGAGAGCTGGCGTTCAAGCGGTTTCGCCCGTTCGAAATCATTCCGGAGTGGAAGGATGCGGACCACACGGAATTGGACTCTGTAATCCGGTTTTACGATATCTCGGCATTTGACGGGAGAACGGAAAAGAAAATCACGAAGGTTGAGTACTATACGCTTTCCGGAGTTGATTTCTATGAGTATTGGAATGGCGGGCTTGTGGCCGCTCCACCGTACCATCAGGATTATATGACGATTGGCGGGGAGGCATACAACTGGGACAGGCTGCCGCTCATACCGTTCAAATACAATGACGAAGAGGTTCCGCTCATTGTGAGTTGCAAGAGCCTGCAGGACGGCCTGAACACCATCCTGTCGAACTTCCACGACAATATGGCTGAGGATGCGCGGAACACAATCATAGTCCTTATTAACTACGATGGGCAGAGTCTTGGTGAATTTCGGCATAATCTGGCGGCCTATGGAGCGGTAAAGGTCCGCTCAGTCGATGGGGAAAAGGGCGATGTCCGGACGCTCCGGGTCGAGGTGAACAGCGAGAACTACAAGGCGATTTCAGACATCCTGAAAAGGGCCATCGTTGAGAACTGCATGGGCTACGATGCCAAGGATGAGAAGCTCGGCGGTACCCCGAACCAGATGAACATCCAGTCCATGTACAACGACATCGACCTCGATGCCTCGGACATGGAAATCGAGTTTCAGGCGGCGCTTGATACCCTGATGCATTTTGTTGACCTGCATCTACTGAACAGCGGCTCCGGAGATTTCAGCGGCGAGGAAGTGCAAATCACATTCAACACCAACATGCCGATGGATGAGGCGAATGCAATCCAGAATGCACAGAACTCCGCCGGCATAATCTCGAGGCGCACCATTACCGCGCATCACCCGTGGGTGACCGACCTCGATGCAGAGCTTCAGCAGCTCGAGGTCGAGGAGGCTGAGGACAGAGAACGCATAGCGCGGCAGTATGACCCGTTTGCGGGGCGGGGAGCCCCTGACACATCCGACAACCAGGGAGAGGGTGAGAAATAATGAGGAGCAGCGACTACTGGAAAGAGCGGTTCGAGCAGATTGAGCAGGCGGAGCACACCAGGGGATTACAGTGCTGCGCCGAAGTCGAAGCGCAGTACCGGCAGGCGCAACGGTCCATAGAGGGACAGCTCGCGGCGTGGTATCAGCGACTCGCCGACAATAATGGCGTTTCCATACAGGAGGAGAGAAGGCTGGTGACCGGTCGCGAACTTGAGGAGTTCAAGTGGGATATCAATCAGTACATCCAGCGCGGCGAGGAGAACGCGCTGAATGGTCAGTGGATTAAGGAACTCGAGAACGCCTCTGCCCGGTATCACATATCCAGGCTTGAGGCGATACAACTCCAGATGCAGCAGCAGATAGAGGTTGCGTTCGGGAATCAGTTGGACTCGATAGACTCAGCTATGCGCGGCATCTATACAGACGGGTACTATCGGACGGCGTATGAAATTCAAAAAGGGGTGGGAGTTGGCTGGAATTTCGCAACGCTGGATCAGAAGCGAGTGGACAGGGTTATAAATAAGCCCTGGGCGCAGGATGGGCGGAACTTCTCCGACCGCGTGTGGGCAAATAAACAAAAGCTTGTAAGTGAGCTCAACACAACGCTCACTCAAGGGATTGTGCTGGGCAAGGACCCGCGAGAGGTTGTCGGGGCGATGACGGAACGGCTTAATGTTTCAAAGTCTGTTGCCGGAAGGCTGGTCATGACGGAATCCGCTGCGTTTGCCTCAGCCGGACAGCGCGCTTGTTTCTTTGAGCTCGGCGTCGAAGAGTATGAGATTGTGGCAACGCTCGACTCGCATACATCGACTATTTGCCGTGATATGGATGGACAGCATTTCAAAATGTCTGAGTGGAAGGTAGGGGTAACCGCTCCGCCGTTTCATGTGTGGTGCAGAACAACCACGGTGCCGTATTTCGAAGATGATTTCGGGGAACCCGGAGAGCGAGCGGCAAAAGACGCTGCCGGAAAGACCTATATGGTCCCTGCGAACACCACCTACAAGGAGTGGTTAAAAGCCTTTGTGGATGGAGATAAAACCGGCTTCCAGACAGCGGGAGAAGCTGGTAAAATAGAAATAAAGGGGCATCCGGATTGCGAGTTCGCGAAGAAATTCAGAGACCATTACTCCGCAGTCCTCCAAAAGGTTAAAGACTGCCCAAATGTGGCAGCAAAGAGATTGTGGGACCTCACAGAGGAAAAAATCCGCGTTGGAAGTACAACCCACAAGGGCACTGCGCATTGCGACAGCACTCCAAAGATTTTCCTGAATATCGAGAATGCCGCCGCGGGGTCGGGTTTTGAGACTGAACACCAGGTGACATTCCACGAGTCTGCCCACGCAATCGACCGCCTGTGTGTGGGGGTTCCCACGAGCGGCAACCAGATTGCCCCGCGATTCTCCGGAAGGTACGAGGATGGAAAATTCAATAGCACAATCAAGCAAGAGGTTGACGAATGGGTTAGCGGCGTCGACAAGGAAATGAAATCCGCTTGGAAAGAGCACAAGGGCGACTGGCAGTGGCTCCGCGATCATGGGTATATTTTGGATGGCCAAGGGTGGAGCTTCTACGAACAGACTGGCCGCTGGCCGCTGAGCCCACCGAAATACCGCAAGGCGATGGCCTACGCCAAGATACAGGCCGAGATTAAGGCGATAAACCTCCGCGACAGAGGAGATTTATCAGATATCCTCGAGGGGGCGACCAACGCAACAATCAGCTGCGGGGTGGGGCATGGGAAAAGGTATTGGAAGGACTCCGACCTGCGCGGGACGCTTGCGGCTGAGGCTTTTGCAGAAATGTACAGCGCAACCATGACGAATCCCGGAAGCCTTGAGACAATCAAGAAATACCTGCCGAAATCCTACGAGGTTTTCACTGAAATGCTTGAAGTGCTTGTGAAGGAGGTAGAAGCATGAATGAACTGCTGGAAAAGTATCAGGATCGTTTTGATGAGTCTTTCCCGCTGATGCTCTTCATGGGCGTCGATGAGGAAGAGATTAAAGCGAAAATCGAGGCGTGTCTGGAGAGTGATGAGCCCTACGAGGCGCCCGAAATCGCTGAAGACGAAGTGGTTTGACAGACGATACAGAATAAAGGTCAAAAGCATCCCGTGTGGGGGTGCTTTTTTGATTGAAAGGACGTTGACATGACTGACACACAGTTTATCAGCATTTGTAAGAAACAGGTTGCTGAGTATTTCAATGGCGAGCGCGATGCGACCGACAAAAACGGCAGCATTACCGAGGAGAATGTGTTTATTGTCTGGGTTTGTAAGGCGCTACAGAACTGGAAGGCGCTTGCGAGCGCTACCGTCGCGGATGGCATGTACTACGAGTTGACCTATAACGGCGACAAGAAGCAGCTGTATCTCGATGCCTATAAGAAGTGGAAAAACAAGTGCATCGAAGTCGCTGAGTAACAACAGAAAGCATCCCCTGCGGGGTGCTTTTTAATTGCCCGGTTAGACGAATGGTAAAGTTGCCGCCCTTTCACGGCGGAGACGCGGGTTCGACTCCCGCACCGGGTATTGTCCTGTTGGATGACGTAAAAAGCCACAACCAACTAATCAGGTGGGAGCAACCCCGTAAAAAGCGTAAATGAAAGGATGGGAAACCATGAAAAGAGCAGAACTCGAAGCATTGGGATTGACGAAAGAGCAGATTGACTCCGTGATGGGCATGAATGGCCGTGACGTGGAAGCCGCCAAGGGTGAGCTTGCAACGGTTGTGGCGGAGCGGGATGGTCTCAAAAAAGATATCGCGGCTCGCGATACGCAGATTGAGGACCTCAGAAAGGCCGCAGACGGCAACGAGGCACTCCAGAAGCAGATTGCAGAGCTGCAGGACGAGAACCGGTCCACGAAAGTCAATGCCGCTGTTGAATCAGCCCTCGTGCGGGCAAAGGCGCGAAGCGTTGTCGCGGTTAAGGCTCTCCTGAAGGGCATCGACACGGCTGAGTTTTCCGATGACGGAACAATCAAAGGCCTTGAAGAGCAGATTGCGGCACTGAAGAGCGACGAAAACACGAAGTTTCTGTTCGACACACAGACGCAGAAGAAGCCGTCCTTTAAGGGCGTCACTCCGGCAGAGCCCGGCGACCCGAAGCCTCAGGGCATCACGCGGGAGCAGTTCAGTAAAATGGGCTACAAGGAGCGGTTGAAGCTGTTCAATGATGACCGCGAAACCTACGACGCACTGACCGGAGGCGGCGAAGATTGAGAAAGGTAAGGTAAAGTATGGCAACTGGAATTACTAAGCTTGCGAACCTCGTAAACCCGGAAGTGATGGCGCCGATGATTGCGGCGACGCTGCCGAAAAAGATTAAGTTCGTCCCGTTCGCGAAGGTTGACACGACTCTGGTCGGACAGCCGGGCGACTCGATTACCGTCCCGAAGTTTGAGTACATCGGTGACGCGGAGGATCTCCAGGAAGGTATCGCGATGGGAACCACGGTGCTGACGGCAACGACTACCAAGGCGACCGTCAAGGCGGCGGGCAAGGCAGTTGAAATCACCGACAAGGCGCTTCTTTCCGGATATGGCGACCCGGTGGGCGAGGCTGTCGGTCAGCTTGCGATGTCTGTCGCGGCAAAGGTTGATAACGACTGCTACGAGGCGCTTTGCGGTGCGACCGTCAAGTATAACGGCTCCGCCGCGGTTATCAGCTATAACGGCATTGTGGATGCCGTCGACCTTTTCGAGGATGAAAGCGATGACGGCCTCGACAAGGTGATTTTTGTGCACCCGAATCAGGTCACGCAGCTGAGAAAGGACCCGAACTTCCTCGACATCAATAAGTACCCGATTGCAAACGGCGTGATCATGTCCGGCATGATTGGCGCGATTGCTGGATGCAAGGTTGTGAAGTCCAAAAAGGTCAAGCTTGACACTGCGGGCACCTCCTACCTCAATCCGATTGTGGTGGTGGCGACCGATGACCCGAAGGAAGACCCGCAGGCAGACAAGGGCAGCAACACCGCTCCGGCGCTGACCATCTACATGAAGCGCGATGCAAACCTCGAGGATGATCGCGATATCCTCAAGAAGTCCACGGTGGTGTCTATCGATGAGCATTACACGGCGGTGCTCTCCAACGACTCCAAGGTTGTGCTCGCGTCCTTCAAGAAGTAAGGAGGCAAAATGCTGTTAAGACGATATCACAAGCCGCAGTCCGAAGTTGAGGCTGTGGCAGAGGATGCCGAGGTAGCCGCTCCGCTTGAGGCGGCAGAGGTGACAGAAGAGGTGACTGAGGCGGAAAAGGCTGTGGCAGAGGATGCCGAGGTGGCCGCTCCGCCTAAGAAATCCGCCGGCAAGAAGAACTGACGGACTGGGGGTGACTGTAGATGCTGGAACTCGTAAAGGCGCGCTTACAGTCTTTTGGGTATGAGATTCAGGATGGCGATGATGCTATCCTGAATTTTTCTATCCAGAAGGCCGAGAGCACAATCAAAAATGAGTGTAATGTGCCCGATGTTCCGGAAGGCCTTCGGTGCATTGCCGTTGATATGGCGGTCGGGGAATTCTTGACAGCCAAGAAGACTTTTGCGCCCGGGAGCATCGCAGGTCTCGACCTCGAAGCAGCGGTAAAACAGATTCAGACGGGCGACACCAGCACGACATTCGCAACCGGAGAGGGAAGCCAAACGGCGGAGCAGCGCCTGAACGCATTGCTTAGCTATTTGCTCAACTACGGCAGGGAGCAGTTTTCATGCTTTAGGAGGCTCAGATGGTAAGCGCGACGGAGCGGGCGCGAAGAGCGGCGCGGAGGGCGATTGAGAGCACATACGATGGGCTTTGTACCATCGTAGAGCGCCGAGATATAAAGGATGAGCGTACCAAGCTGAGCAGTCGGGGAGAGGTGACGGTGCTTGAAAAACAGCCCTGTCGGCTATCCTACGAAAAACTAAATATCGTTGTCCAAGCGGATGCCGCGGCAAAGATGTCGCAGGGCGTGAAGCTTTTCATGGCCCCTGAGATAACCGTGCGCGGGGGCTCAAAGATTATCGTCGAGCAGGACGGGAAGCGCTGCGAATATGCAGCAAGCGGAGAGCCTGCGGTGCATTTCAGCCACCAAGAAATCCCCCTGGAGCTGTTTCGGAGCTGGGCATAACCATGGGAAAGATGGGAAGTTTTAATGCTGCTGGTCTAAAGAAATTCCAAGAGCAACTCAGCAAGATTGCCCCTGATGAGACGGCGGTATTTGTGGACTCGTGCGCGAAGGAGTTGGCGGCACGACTGCTCGCGAAGGTAATCAAGCGGACACCGGTAGGATCATACCCCGCGAGCTCCGGAAAGAAGGGTGGCACACTGAGGCGCGGATGGACGGCGGCAAGCCATGAGGCCGCAGCCGGTGGGGGCGGGGACGGTAACGCCGCTGCCTATGCGGAATCCCTGCCGATAACGCGCTCCGGGGGCGTGGTAACGGTAGAAATTATCAACCCCGTAAACTACGCCTCATATGTCGAGTTCGGGCACAGGACGGCGAACCACCAAGGATGGGTGGAGGGGCGTTTTATGCTGACGATTTCCGAGCAGGAGATTGAGACGATAGCCCCGAAAGTGCTGGAGAGCAGAGTAAAAAGGTATCTGGAGGCGTGCATGGGATGATAAACGCGATTGTCGAGGGTATCAGCATGGCGCTGAATGCCGAGTTTGGAGACGCATACACCATTTACGCAGAAAGTGTAGAGCAGGGGCTTCATGAGCCCTGCTTTTTTGTTGCGTGTATCAGCCCAACAAAAAGAGTTTTCCTTGGTCGCCGCTACCTCGCGACACACCAGATGTGTGTCCAGTATTTCCCGAATAGCAAGGACGGGAAGCGCGAGGAATGTAACGAGGTTGCGGAGCGGCTCTTTAACTGCCTCGAATACATTGAGGCTGCCGAGAATTTGACAATGGGCACAAAAATGCACGCGGAAATGGTAGATGGGGTTCTGAATTTCTTCATAAACTATGACTTTTTCTTGCGCAACAGCCAAGAAACAACCTCGATGGGAGAGCTGTCGCTATCAGATGGCGTTTCCGTGAAAGGATAGGTGAAATGGCAAAACAGAAAGACAAAAATCCGACGCCGGAAGGCGTTCAGGAGGCTGAGGCGGAGTTCTCGAAGGAGCAGATTCTCCGCTCGCAGAGATTCAGAAACAGGCATGACATACTGGATGCTCTGCTCGCAAGGTTTCCGGAAGAGGCGACCTTTACGGTCAGTGCCGTAGAGGAACTCGTTGACAGCTATATGAAAGGACAGGTGAACTGATGGCTCTTGGTGGTGGAACTTTCGTGGTTCAGAACAAGAAGCTTCCGGGCGCGTACATCAACTTTGTTTCGGCGGCTGCCGCTTCGGCGACGCTCTCCGACAGAGGTGTGGCAACGATGCCGCTGGAGCTCGACTGGGGCGTTGACGGTGAGGTTTTCGAGGTAACCAACAGCGACTTCCAGAAGAATTCGCTGAAGGTTTTCGGCTATGACTACACGCACGAGAAGATGAGAGGCCTCCGAGACCTTTTTCTCAACGCGAAGACGCTTTATGCGTACAAGCTGACCTCGGGCGGCACAAAGGCGGCAAACGCTTTTGCAGAGGCGCGATACACGGGTGTCAGAGGAAACGATTTGAAGATCGTAATCCAGAAAAACGCGGACAACGACCAGTATTTTGATGTCAAGACCGTGCTCGGCACTGAGATTGTGGGCGAACAGACGGTTGAGCGAGCAGCTGACCTGGTTGCGGATGATTTCGTGACGTACAAGGCCTCGGCAACGCTGGAGGTCACCGCGGCAACGCCGCTGACCGGCGGAACCAACGGCACGGTGAACGGAACCTCGTACCAGAAGTACCTCGACAAGATTGAGGCCTATACCTACAACGTCATGGGAGCGGTTGTCACCGATGACACCACGAAGGGGATGTTGAACGCGTTCACGAAGCGAATGCGCGATGAGATGGGAGTAAAGTTCCAGCTTGTCCTGCATAAGTACCAGACGGCGGACTACTACGGCACAATCAGCGTCAAGAACAAGGTCGTGAACGACGGTTGGAGTGAGGCGGCGCTTGTGTACTGGGTGACCGGTGCGTCGGCCGGCTGTGATGTCAACAAGTCGAATCAGAATAAGAAGTACGACGGCGGTTTTACGGTCGATGTCAATTACACGCAGGTTGACCTGCAGAAGGCAATCGATGCCGGTGAGTTTGTCCTGCACAGAGTCGGTGCGGATGTGCGCGTTTTGGAGGACATCAATACGATGGTTACGACCTCTGACACGCAGGGCGCTGTTTTCAAGGACAACCAGACAGTGCGAGTGATTGATCAGATTGCAAACGACATTGCGGTCCTTTTCAATACCAAGTACCTCGGCGTGGTCCCGAACGACGCTGCTGGCAGAACGTCGCTCTGGTCTGACATTGTGCAGCATCACGAGCAGCTCGAGAAGATTCGTGCAATCGAGAATTTCTCGGACTCGGATGTCACTGTCGAGCAGGGCAACACCAAGAAGTCCGTGGTCGTGACGGACGCGGTCACTGTTGTGAATGCGATGTCCAAGCTGTACATGACCGTTACGGTCGCGTAAAGGAGGCAGAGAATGGCACAGAATGTTACGATGCGCGCGAAGGACAGTATCTCCGCGTCGCTTGCGGAGTGCTTTGTCACTATCGGCACCCGCCGCTACAATTTCATGCAGGCAATCAATTTCGAGGCAAAGTTCGAGAAAACGAAGAGCGAGATTCCGATTCTCGGAAAGACCGGAAAGGGCAACAAGTCCACCGGCTGGAAGGGAACCGGAAGCGCGACCTTCCACTACAACACCTCCGTTTTTCGGCAGATGATGGCACAGTACAAGGACACCGGAGAGGATGTCTATTTCGAGATTCAGATTTCGAATGAGGACCCCACCTCGGCAGCTGGTCGCCAGACCATGATTTTCATTGACTGCAATATCGACGGCGGTATCTTGGCGAAGTTCGATGCCGACAGCGAGTATCTCGATGAGGATATGGATTTCACGTTTGAGGATTTCAAGATGCCGGAGGCATTTAAGGATCTCGATGGATTCCTCACCAACTAAGCACCGAGAAGGGAGAGAGAATGTCTAAATTTAGCAAATTCATGAAGGCCAACAAGGTGGTGAAGGCGAACGGCTTCTATGCGGCTACCAAGTCCCTCTGCGATGAGCAGGGGGAGCCGCTCTGGTGGGAGTTCCGTCACATCACCTCAAGGGAGAATGATGACCTCAGAGAGAGTTGCACGGTTGATATTCAGGTGGTTGGCAAGCCGAACCTTTACCGGCAGAGATTAAAGACCGGCCTCTATATCCGGAAGATGATTGCGGCGTCGGTTGTCGTGCCGGACCTCTACGACGCAGAGCTTCAGGACAGCTATGGCGTAAGTACCCCCGAGGACCTTTTGGTCGCGCTTGTGGATGATCCGGGCGAGTATAACGACCTTGCGGCTTTTGTGCAGAAGTTCAACGGCTTCGATGCCACCCTCGATGACAAGGTGGAAGAGGCAAAAAACTGATTGAGGAGGGGGACGCGGAGGCGAATTACGCCTACTACGCCCTCCTCAAACTCCACATTTTGCCATCGGTTTTTCTCGAGATGGATGATCAGGAAAAGGCGTTCATCATAGCGGCCATCAAGGTGAAGGTCAAGAATGACAGGGACCGAGAGAAGGAAGCGAAGCGAAAAGCCAAAAAGAAAGGCAGGTGACGCATGGCGACTATAAGAACAGCGATTGAGCTGCAGGACAATTTCACAGGCGTTCTGGAGCGGATTATCGGCTCTGTGGGGTCCGGAGTCGCTGCCATGGACAACCTGTATCAGGCGATGGGAGCGGCGGTTGACACGTCCTCAATCGATACCGCTAGGAATTCCCTCAATCAGGCCACTGCTGCCGCACAAGAGCTGGATTCGGCACTACAAGGGACCACTGCTCCGCAGTGGCAGTCCGGAGGCGGGGTTGAGATGTTCAACAGCACGGGCGTTGCGCGCTTTGAGCAGGAAGCACAGAGTGCAAATGCCATGCTGAACACCTTGAACGCAAAACAGCGAGAGATTGCCGCTACTGCGGCGAGAACAGGCATATTACCGGACGCCGCGGTTGCCGACATTCAGAATCTCGGCGGACGCCTGCAGAGCATCCAGCAGCGCATCCAGCAAATCGAGAGCAACCCGCTGAACATCGGTTCAGAAACTGTAAATAATGAGCTGGAGCGGATGCGCGGACAGCTGGATCAGGCCGTACATGAGCAGAGCGCGCTGAATCGCGCAGTGTCCAACATGGATGTTTGGACGGCGAACAACGCGTATCAGAGACTCTCTGAGACGGTCGAAAATACCGAGAGATATATCCGCGACAACGTCGATGAGCAGGGGCGCTTTAACCGGGCAATCAGTGAGGGGGCATCGAATGCCGACAACCTAACCAATACCATCAAAGGAGCCGTGGCGGCGTATGCGACGGTTCAGACGGTTGGAAAGGCACTTGACCTATCCGACACACTGACCTCAACAGCCGCTCGCCTCAGCATGATGAATGATGGGCTCCAGACCACAAATGACCTGCAGAACATGATTTATCAGTCTGCGGAGCGGGCGCGAGGGTCCTATCAGGCTACGGCGGACGCGGTGTCAAAACTCGGCACTATGGCGGGGGATGCGTTTGCGAGTTCCGGAGAGGTGGTTGCCTTTATGGAGCAGGTGAACAAGCAGTTCACCATTGCGGGCACATCTGCCTCCGGCATGGACGCTGCCATGCTACAGCTGACACAGGCGATGGGCTCGGGAGTGCTGCGCGGCGAGGAGTATAACTCAATCCTCGAGCAAGCGCCGAACATCATTGAAACCATCGCGAACTATCTCGATGTACCCAAGGGCAAACTCAAGGAAATGGCTGCGGAAGGTGTTATCACCGCGGACGTTATAAAAGCTGCGATGTTTGCGGCAGCGGACGAAACCAATGCAAAGTTTGAGGCGATGCCGAAGACCTTCGGTCAGATTGCGACCTCGTTCCGGAACACCGCGCTCATGGCTTTTCAGCCTGTGCTGAGCAAGCTTAACGCCATCGCAAACAGCGCGTCGTTTCAGCAGTTTGTGAGCGGGGTGGCAGCCGGAGCGGCAACAATTGCCGAGGGGCTTTTGATGGTCGTTGAGCTGCTGATGAGCATCTTTTCGGTTGTGTCGGACAACTGGCCTATCATTTCGCCGATTATATACTCTATTGCTGCAGCGCTTGCGCTTTACTACGGCTATTTGATGCTTGTGCGGACCGCAGAAATTGTCGGCACGGGTATAAAAGCCGCTCTCGCGCTTGCATCGTATGCACATGCAGCGGCGACAGGCACGGAAGCGAGTGCCACGGCAGCCGCTACGGCCGCTCAGCTGGGATTTAACACAGCTCTGCTCGCCTGCCCCATCACGTGGATTGTGCTGGCTGTAATGGCGCTTGTAGCGCTGTTTTTTGCGGCCATCGCGGCAGTTAACAAGTTCGCCGGAACAACGTTGTCTGCCATAGGTATCGTGAGCGGAGCGATTGCGGTAGCGGGGGCGTTTATTGGAAACATCTTTGTTGCAATGATCAACTTCACGATGGATGTTTTCGCCGCACTCTGGAACTACATTGCTGCCTTCGCGAATTTCTTCGCCAATGTTTTCAATGACCCGGTCGCATCGATTGCGCGGTTGTTTTTTGACCTTGCGGATACGATTCTTTCGCTCCTCGAGGCGCTTGCGGGCGCTATCGATTCCTTGTTTGGCTCAAACCTTGCCGGTGCCGTTTCCGGATGGCGCGGTAACCTAAAGGGCTGGGTTGACTCCACCTACGGCAGGGGAGAGGAGGTCATAGCGAAGGTCAGCGCCGAAGACTATCACCTCCAGCGTTTTGAGTACAGCGGCGCCTGGGACGCCGGATACAATTTTGGCAGCGGACTCGGTGGAGCGGCGAAGTTTGACCCGTCCAGCTATCTTGGCGGAATCCTTCCGGGAGCGGGTGCTGCAGCTGACCTTGGAGACCAAGTGGGCGGAATCGGTGGCGGCGTAAACGACATTGCCGGTAATACGGGAGCAATCAAGGATGCGCTGGACATCACCGAGGAAGACCTCAAATACCTTCGTGACATCGCGGAGCAGGAGGCAATTAACCGTTTTACGACTGCCGAAATTACGATTGAGCAGACGAACAACAACCATATCAGAGGATCCATGGATTTGGATGGCGTGGTATCCAAGCTAACGGACGCAGTCAACGAGGCCGCGAACATAATCGAGGAGGGGGTGCACGCGTAATGAGCAGAAACGGATATGATTTCTATCTCGGAAAGTGCTTGTTGCCGATCACCCCGAGCAAGCTGACTGTGAAAATCAATGGTGGAAACACCACGCTCACCCTGATGGATGAGGGACAAATCAATATCCTACGGCGCCCGGAACTGACAGAAGTCGATTTCGAGTGCCGAATCCCTCAGACAAAATATCCTTTTGCGAAATACAAAAAGAAATTCCTGAAGGCCTCCTACTATCTCGGGTACTTTCAAAAACTCAAGACGCGGCGGGGGCCTTTTCAGTTCATTGTTTCGCGCGTAAAGCCCCGTGGGGGAGTTTTTTTCTCCACCAACATGAAAGTCTCGCTCGAGGATTACACAATCACCGAGCAGGCCAAAGAAGGGTTTGACCTCATTGTAAAAATTAAGCTCAAGCAGTATCGGAGCTATGGCACCAAAACCGTAACACTGAAACAGCCCGCTCCGGATGCGCCACCGGATGCGCAGCCGCAGGCAGAGGTACAGCCGACCAGACCGGTGGAATCGAAACCCGAGAGCAAAAGCTACAAAGAAGGCGACATCGTCAACTATCACGGCGGGACGCACTTTTTCAGCTCCTATCCGGGCGCAAAGGGGTATCCGGCAAAAGCCGGTCAGGCGCGTATTACTGCGGCGAATGGCTCTGGCAAAGCGCATCCATGGCATTTAATCCACACCAACTCGGCATCCAATGTCTATGGCTGGGTGGATGACGGGACCTTTGATTAAGGAGGGCGGATGAGCATAGAACTCATGATTTCCGATGCCTCCGGAGCCAAGGCGTATATGCCGGCTGTAGAAGAGGGTATCGAGTGGGAGACAGAGCGCAGGGGCTCGCCCGGAAAGCTGACCTTTAAGGTCCTCGGTGACTCTGCGCTGAAAGTACAGGAAGGAGCAGCCGTTCGCCTCAAGGTGAATGGCGCTCCTGTATTTTTTGGCTTTATTTTCAGTTGCAAATGGAGCAAGGACAATCTCGTAACCATAACGGCCTACGACCAGTTGCGGTATTTGAACAACAAAGACACCTACGTATACGAGAATAAGACCGCGGCGGAGCTGATCCGGATGATTGCGGACGATTTCCGGTTAAGTGTGGGTGCTCTGGAGGACCCTGGCTATAAGATTGCCTCTCGGGTCGAGGACAACACATCGCTTTTTGACATGATTGGGAACGCGCTCGACCTAACCCTACAAAACACGCAGAAAATGTATGTTCTGTATGACGATTTTGGGAAGCTCACATTAAAGAGCCTCGAATCAATGAAGGTTGGCGGGCAGGGGACCTATCTCATGATCGATGAGTCGAGCGGTGAAAGTTTTGAGTGCGCGTCAAGTATCGACAGCGACACGTACAACAAAATCAAGCTAACCTATGACAATGATGACACCGGAAAGCGCGAGGTTTATATCGCGCAGGACGGTGCCCATATCAATGAGTGGGGAGTTTTGCAGTATTTTGACACGCTCTCCAAGGGCGAGAATGGGCAGGCGAAGGCTGATGCCCTGCTGCATCTCTACAACAAGAAGACCCGCAACCTGAAAATCTCCAATGCGTTTGGGGATATACGGGTCCGCGGGGGGAGCATGATTATTGTGAGCCTCAATTTCTGGGGGCTCAATCTGAAGAGTTTCATGCTGGTCGAAAAAGTGAAGCACACCTTCAAGGAAAACCAGCATTTTATGGATTTGACATTCCGGGGAGGTGAGTTTGTTGCCTGATGCAAACGAATTTTTGCGGACGCTGAAGCGCGCCGCGCTGGATGCGGTGGAAGCATCGAAGCCTGTGCAGGTTTGCTACGGGAAGGTGACCGCTCCCGCGCCGCTATCTATCCTCGTGGATCAGAAGCTTTCACTTGGAGCGGCACAACTCCTGCTCACGAGGTGCGCGGTTGCTGAGCGGCCGCTCCAAGCCGGAGACTCGGTACTGCTCCTCAGAGAGCAGGGCGGGCAGAGATATATTGTGCTCGATAGATTAGGCGCATAGCGCAGAAAGGGGGCGCGTATGATTCCATCATCTACGGGATTCCTCGCAAAGGATTTCGAGATATCGGTACAACCCACACACACCTACAAAATGCACCTAAAAAGCGGGACTGTGCAGGGCTATACGGATGGACAAGACGCGATGCGGCAGGCGATATATAAAATCCTGTCCACGGAGCGCTACCAGTATGCCATGTACTCATGGAATTACGGAGTGGAACTGCTTGACCTCTACGGCGAGCCGATGACCTATGTTTGTCCGGAACTGGAACGGCGCATCACAGAGGCACTCACATGGGATGAGCGCATCGAAAGCGTTGACGATTTCGAGTTTGACACCTCAACCAAGGGCGAAGTGACGGTGACATTTACCGCACATACGATTTTTGGGGATATCGAGGTTGAAAGGGTGGTGGATGTCTAATGTATGACGTGACACATGAGGAAATCCTCGGTCGGATGCTCTCAAGGGTCCCGGACAAACTCGACAAGCGGGAAGGATCTGTGATTTTTGATGCGCAGTCCCCTGCCGCTCTCGAGCTGCAGCGGCTATATGTGGAGCTGAACACTCTGATTGCTGAAAGCTATGCTGACAGCGCATCAAGAGAGCCGCTAATCCGTCGATGCAAAGAGCGCGGCATTACGCCGTACGAGGCGACAAAAGCGCTTCTAAAGGGCGTGTTTACGCCGACATCCATCGATGTGACGGGAAAGCGCTTTAACATCGGGGCAGTGAACTATACGGTCCTCACAAAAATCAAGGACGGTGAGTATCAGGTACAGTGCGAGTCGCCCGGCACCGGAGGAAATCAGCTCCTTGGGGCAATGATTCCGATTGAGTATATCGATGGTCTTGAAACTGCAGAACTCACGGAGCTCTTGGTCCCCGGAGAGGACGAAGAGGACACTGAGGCGCTCAGAAAGCGTTATTTCCGCTCTTTCAACGAAAAGGCCTTTGGCGGGAATGTACAGGACTATCTCGAGAAAACCAACGCCATTCCGGGCGTCGGCAGCACAAAGGTGACGGGTGTTTGGGGTGGAGATATCCGCCCTGCGGAACTAATTCCGAGCGCTACCGTAAAGTCGTGGTATGAGGGCGCTATCGGCAGTATGAGCGGCGAGTCTGCAAAATGGCTGAAAAGCGTATACGCGGCAGCAAGCGAGAAAAAGCTGACCACGAGCGGCACAGTGCTCCTCACAATCCTGAACTCTGACTACAATGCGGCGTCCGAGACGCTGATCCAGAAGGTGCAGAACGCAATCGACCCGCCGAAAGATGCGGGAGAGGGCTATGGGCTCGCGCCGATCGGACATGTGGTATCGGTGAAGAGCGCTGTCGAGGTTGCGGTAGCAGTGACAACGAACATCACATTTGATACCGGTTACGGCTGGAACAACCTGCAGAACGCCATCTCCGAGGCGGTGAAGGGGTATCTACTGGATCTCCGGAAAACCTGGGCGGAGTCAACCCACATTGTGGTGCGTATAAGCCAAATTGAGACGCGAATCCTCGGAGTCAAGGGCGTTGTTGATGTTGGAGAGACCAAAATCAATGGCATGGAGGACAATCTGACGCTCGGGCGCTACGAGGTGCCGGTGTTTAAGGGGGCGAGCGCGTGAGGGATGTAAATCTGGTGTCCTACCTGCCGCCGTTTATGACGGAGTTCAAGGAACTCACCGCCGCGTTGGATGCAGAGAACCCTGAATTCGTTCTTCTCTGGGTTGCGATAGACAGGGTTTTCCAGAACATGTTCATCGAGACTGCGGACGAATATGGACTTTCTCGGCTTGAGGGGGTTCTGGGCATCCTTCCCACCCCCGCGGACACGCTGGAGAGCCGTAGGCAGAGGTTACGCGGTAGCTACACCAGCGATTTGCCGTATACAGAGCGGAAACTCGAAGAGATCCTCGAATCGATGTGCGGAAAGGGCAACTTTGTGCTGACTGTGCAACCCGAAAAAGGAGTTGTCGCGATCAAACTGCGCTTGGCAGCGGAACGAGTTAAAGAAAACATCGAGGCTGTTGTTGGAGAGATTATACCCGCCGGTATGCTCCTAGATGTGGTCCTCATCTATAACCGCTGGTCTCGGTTCTCAAGGCTCCGCTGGGATGATGTGAAAACAGAGACCTGGAAGAGCGTTTTCAGTGCGCAGAAGTGGCAGGAGGGAGAGGAATGAAACTGACAAAGAACTACAAGTTCAAAAAGCCGGAGCCCTCGGATTTTATCGATGTCGAGACGGATTTCCACGAGACGCTGGACACCGTAGACGCCGAGCTCAAAAAGCACGCCGACACGCTGGCTGGTTTAAAGAAAACCTGGCGTGTCGCGCTGCCCGTAGCTGCTTGGACGGCGACTTTTCCGTACTCGCAGACGGTGACGGTTCCGGACATGAAGGCTGACTATGCGCCGATCTGGGGCGTTCTGAACGAGGAGATCACAGAGGCGCGTGCCAAGCAGGTGGCGAGGGTCCAGCTGAAAGGCGTAATCACGCAGAATGGCAGCATCCGCGTATCCTGCATGAAACGCCCCGCTGTGGATATCGTGCTACTCGGAGAGGGGGTATAAATGGCAGATTGCATTATCGCCGGAAGCGGTGGAGGCGGGGTCTCATCGGATGAGCTGAACGCTCGCGCCGCGCAGGTGTTGGCCGGAAGAAGTTATGTTGGAGCAGACACCGAAGATGAGGCCGGTATAGGCACTATGCCCAATATTGGAGGCGTGCGGCGCACATTGCATGCCGGGGAGAGTATGGCTATCCCGCAGGGCTACCATGATGGCACGGGGGCCGTGGCCGCTGTCTCGCTCGCAGAGCAGACGCCTGGCACGGCGGCCGCTCGAGATATCCTCGCAGGGAAAAGCGCGTGGGTGGATGGTCAGCGCGTAGATGGCAGCATTCCCGTGATTGATACGATGGGGGTAGACGGGCGCGCGAATATCACAGACTGGTACGGCATTGATGGGAACAATCATACCTTTTGGATGGAGATGCGTTACCGTCGCGCGCTGTATGACAGAGCTGACGGAAAACCTCACGTCTGCATCGACTATGAGGCTCTTGGTGACGCTGTTAAGGAACAGGTGCTACAGGGGGCTCGAGCGACCAGTAAATATGGTCTGAAATTTGAGGGCGCTATTCCGAGATGGACGCGTACGGGTGATATTGGTGGACAGGGAGTAGTCAATGCCTGGGAGAATGCAGCGTTTGCAGGAGATTATGGTCCTAATGGGAGAGTTGTTTTCATGAGAGTACCGGGTGCATGGTACATAAATCCTGACATTATGTGGGCAGTTGCACCAGCACCCACGCTGCTTCCGCAGAACATTAAGCAAGGAGTAAATATTCTAGGAATCTGGGGCACCATGGTAGACTACGCGGCGACCTGCGTCCCTTTTGATGGGGCCCGCTTCGACGGAGTGCATCTCTCGGGGTGGGCGGAAGGCAGTATCAACACCCGCGCGCGGTACTCTCTCGGCACAAATGCCGGCATGTCCCCCGCACGCTCGGCCGAGGTGGTAGACGCGATAGGCGGAACGACCTCGGGCGGCGGCGAGCCTGCCATTGCCCTCTGGGTGCTGACCCCGAGCGTGGCCTTGCTGCCATTTAGACGTGCGGTGGTCACGGTATCATACTCCACCAATGCGACCATCATGCCTCACGGCAACGGAGTCAACGTCTGGGCAGGGGTCTCCCGCGTCAACGGCGTTTCGCGCAATCGCACGCTGGAGCCCATACGGGAGAGGGCTATCACCGGGCAGCGGGCGCAGAGCGGCCGAGTGACGCTGGATATAACGATGGACGGCGTGAC
>ENA-OWNK01000085-OWNK01000085.1-metagenome-genome-assembly--contig:-NODE-85-length-39983-cov-10.660314_pt1 | contig 39983 bp, 32 predicted proteins | sample MGYA00245343_ERZ651121 | MGnify/ENA primary metagenome ERZ651121 (study PRJEB26857, sample SAMEA4031775) | metagenome | biome: human; feature: oral; material: saliva | place: Philippines | collected 2014... | reverse complement strand
CAGCCTATGCGCCTCTGGCCTAGGGGCGTGCCACAGCCTGGAAATGGATGAAAACCCGGCGATACGCTGCGCCGGCTGTCCCTTAAGTCTCAAACGCACCATTTAGGTGACGTGAATCATTATGTCAAGGAGTGAGATTTTCTGCGTCTGTAACCTAGAGTAAACAATTCTTTGCAAGGCTAATGCACGTACCGAGATTGCATACAGATGCCCTCCGGGGCTCTTAGGAAAGGGTCGCTATGACCGCCGCTATCGATAAGGTTTATGCCGACGTCATCCGCCGTAACCCGGGTGAGCACGAGTTTCACCAGGCAGTACATGAGGTACTTACCTCTCTGGAACCGGTGCTAGCAAAGGACCCTCATTACGCCGACAACGCTCTGCTAGAGCGCTTGGTTGAGCCTGAGCGTCAGATTATCTTCCGTGTGCCGTGGGTTGACGACGCTGGTAACGTGCAGGTCAACCGTGGTTTCCGGGTTGAGTTCAACTCTGCGCTGGGCCCCTACAAGGGTGGTTTGCGCTTCCACCCCTCAGTTAACGCAGGCATCATCAAGTTCCTGGGTTTTGAACAGATCTTCAAGAACGCCCTGACCGGCCTGCCCATGGGCGGTGCCAAGGGCGGCGCGGACTTCGACCCCAAGGGCAAGTCCGATGCCGAAGTCATGCGCTTCTGCCAGTCCTTTATGACTGAACTCTCCCGCCACATCGGCCCCGACACGGACGTGCCCGCCGGTGACATCGGCGTGGGCGGCCGCGAGATCGGCTACATGTTCGGCCAGTACAAGCGCCTCAAGAACCGCTTCGATGCGGGCGTCCTGACCGGTAAGGGCCTGACGTGGGGCGGTTCCTTCGCACGTACCGAGGCCACCGGCTACGGCCTCGTCTACTTCGCCGCCGAAATGCTGGCCGCCAAGGGCACCAGCTTCGACGGTAAGCGCGTCGTCGTCTCTGGCTCCGGCAACGTTGCGATCTACGCGACCGAGAAGGCCCAGCAGCTGGGCGCGACTGTCGTGGCAGTGTCTGACTCCTCCGGCTACGTCGTGGACGAGGCTGGCATCGACGTTGCGCTGCTTAAGGACGTCAAGGAGGTGCGTCGTGGACGCGTCTCCGACTACGCGGCCGAGCGTCCCAGCGCCACCTTCGTGGCTGACGGCTCCATCTGGGACGTTCCCTGTGACGTCGCCCTGCCGTGCGCCACCCAGAACGAGCTGCCGCTGTCCGGCGTTCAGAGCCTCATCAAGAACGGTGTCCAGCTGGTCGCCGAGGGTGCGAACATGCCCACCACCCCTGACGCAATCGAGGCCCTGCAGGCCGCGGGCGTGGCCTACGCCCCCGGCAAGGCCTCCAACGCGGGTGGCGTGGCCACCTCCGGCCTCGAGATGCAGCAGAACTCCGGCCGCACCCAGTGGCCCTTCGAGGAGACCGACGCGAAGCTCCACCAGATCATGGTTGACATCCACGCGAACACTGTCGCCACCGCCGAGGAATACGGCGTGGCTGGCGACTACGTTGCCGGCGCGAACCTGGCGGGCTTCCGTAAGGTGGCCGACGCGATGGTCGCGATGGGTCTCATCTGATCCCATTCCTGTCAGTGCCCCGGCGTCCTCGCGGCGTCGGGGCACCGCTATTCTGGCCTGGATCTGTGGCCCGGTCTGCGAAACGCCCGACACCGACCACTCCTCGCGCCCCTGGTAAGGGCACGAATCGGCTACCCTGGGTGTGTGGCCATTGAATTTTCTGAAGAGATCCCGTCCCTGCGCACCACGATGGAGAACATCCTCGCTGTCGTGCAGCCGGACAAGCTGCGCGCACAGATCGCCGAGCTGAACGAGAAGGCAGCCGCCCCCGACCTGTGGGACGACCCGAGCGCCGCGCAGGCTGTCACCAGCGCGCTGAGCCACCGCCAGAGCGAGCTTGATCGCGTCACGCAGATGAGCGAGCGCATTGATGACCTTGAGGCCATGGTGGAAATGGCCGCCGAGGATCCCGACGAGGGCGCTGACATCCTGGCGGAGGCCGAGGCTGACCTGGAGAAGCTGCATAAGGACCTGTCCGACCTGGAGATCCGTACGCTGCTGGACGGCGAGTACGACGAGCGCAACGCCGTCATTACGATCCGAAGCGGCGCGGGCGGCGTGGACGCCGCCGACTTCGCCGAGATCCTCCTGCGCATGTACCTGCGCTGGGCGGAGCGCCACGGCTACCCGACCAAGGTCATGGACACCTCCTACGCGGAAGAGGCCGGTCTGAAGTCGGCGACATTTGAGGTCCAGGCCCCCTACGCGTACGGCACGCTGAGCGTCGAGGCTGGCACCCACCGCCTCGTGCGCATCAGCCCCTTCGACAACCAGGGACGACGCCAGACCTCCTTCGCGGCCGTCGAGGTCATCCCCCTCATTGAGACCACGGACCACATCGAGATCCCCGAGTCCGAGCTGAAGATTGACGTCTTTCGCTCCTCGGGACCCGGCGGTCAGTCCGTCAACACGACCGACTCGGCCGTGCGCATGACCCACATCCCGACGGGCATCGTCGTGTCCATGCAGGATGAGAAGTCCCAGATCCAGAACCGCGCAGCCGCCCTGCGAGTCCTGCAGTCCCGCCTCCTCGTACTGCGCCACGAGGAAGAACAAGCAAAGAAAAAGGAACTCGCCGGCGACGTCAAGGCCTCGTGGGGTGACCAGATGCGCTCCTACGTGCTCCAGCCCTACCAGATGGTGAAGGACCTGCGCACCGAGTTCGAATCCGGCAACCCCCAGTCCGTGTTTGACGGAGACATTGACGGCTTCATCAACGCTGGCATTCGCTGGCGCAAGAACGAGCAGAAAGCTGCTCAGGACTGAGCAGCGCCCATACGCGCAACCCGGCCCCGGCCTCGTCAATCCATGAACGAGGTCGGGGCCGCCCGCATCCCCGAGCTGGCGCGGGTGGCGCTGAACAAACCACACCGCCGGTTTTCCGCGTGTCGCAGCCGGGTCGTGACCCCATCGTTACCTAATCTAACAGAGACTATTGACCCTGATCGGACGGTCCCATGATTCGTTTTGATGATGTCACCATGGTGTACACGCCAGGTGCCCAGCCCGCGCTGGACCACGTCTCGCTGGAGGTGGAACGCGAAGAATTCGTGTTCCTCGTCGGCAAGTCGGGTTCCGGCAAGTCCACCTTCCTCCAGCTCGTCATGCGCGAGATGAAAGCAACGAGCGGCAAGGTGTGGGTGCTCGGCAAGGACGTATCCAAGCTGTCCACCTGGGCAGTGCCGAAACTGCGGCGTCAGATTGGCACGGTTTTCCAGGACTTCCGCCTGCTGCCCTCCAAGACCGTGTACGAGAACGTCGCGCTGGCCATGCAGGTGATCGGTAAGCCTCGTCACGCCATCGAGACCTCCGTCCCCGACGCCCTGGACCTCGTGGGCCTGTCGGGCAAGGAATCGCGTCTGCCGCACGAACTCTCCGGCGGTGAGGAACAGCGCGTGGCCATCGCCCGCGCCATGGTGAACCGTCCCGAGCTGCTGCTCGCGGACGAACCCACCGGCAACCTCGACCCTGAGACGTCGCTGGGCATTATGCGCCTGCTCGACCGAATCAACCGTACGGGCACGACCGTCGTCATGGCGACCCACGACGCCACCATTGTTAACCAGATGCGCAAGCGCGTCATCGAACTTGAGGCCGGCGATGTTATCCGCGACCAGAACCGTGGCGTCTACGGGGCCGGGAGGTAAAGAGAGTGAAGCTTCGTTTTATTTTCTCCGAGGTCGGCAAGGGCCTGTCGCGTAACCGCGCGATGAGCGTGGCCGTCATCCTCGTGACCTTCGTATCCCTGCTGTTCGTCGGCATTGCGGGCCTGACCCAGATGCAGGTGTCCAAGATGAAGTCGGAGTGGTACGACAAGATCGAGGTCACGGTCTACATGTGCGCGATCAATGACGCCGCCCCGAACTGCAACGCGACCGAGGCGACCGACGCGCAGATCGATGCCGTGCGCCAGAAGCTGGCCTCCTCCGAGATGACGCCCTACGTGGCAACCGTCTACGAGGAGACCAAGGAAGAGGCATACGAGAACTTCAAGCGCCTCAACGGCAACGACGCACTGACGCAGTGGACCACGCCAGACATGCTCCAGTTCGCGTTCCGTATCAAGCTGGTCAACCCCGAGCAATACTCGGTGGTCAAGGAAGAGTTTTCCGGGACCGCCGGCGTTTCCGAGGTCCGCGACCAGCGTGAGGTCGTCGAACCCCTGTTCCGCGTGTTGGGGGCCGCCCGCACGGCCGCCCTGGGACTCGGTGCAATCATGGTCGTCGCGGCGATCCTGCTGATCTCGACGACGATCCGCTTGAGTGCGATGAGTCGCGAGCAGGAAACCCAGATTATGCGCTATGTGGGTGCCTCGAACCTGTTCATTCAGGCACCCTTCATGATCGAGGGTGCGCTGGCCGCACTGGTGGGCGCAGCCTTCGCAATCGGCACCCTGTTCGCGGGTGTGCACTTCGTCGTTCAGGGGTGGATGGCTCCCGCCTTCAAGTGGACGAATTTTATTGGTATGGGCGAGGTGGCAATCATGACGCCGATTCTCGTCCTGGCCGCGGTGGCGCTGGCGATTATTGCGTCGGCTTTCTCGTTGGCCAAGTACACGAAGGCGTGAGTCTCATGTTCCGTTCTCTTCGTCGTCCCCGTCGCGGCGTGGTCCGCGCAGGTGCCCTGGCCCTCGCGTTCGCGTCATTCATCGCGATGAGTCAGACGCTGCCCGCGCGCGCGGACGACGACCGTGACGCAGCTGCGAACGCAGCCGCGGAGGCGCAGGCGACGGTCAACGCCCTGCAGTCTCAACTCGAGGGTATCGACGCATCGTTGGCGCAGGTATACATCGACCTGCAGAATCTCAATGCTCAGATCCCGGAAGCTCAGACCGCCTACGACAACGCAGTGGCCGACTACGACAAGAAGTCTCGCGAACACACGACGATCCTGGGTGAGCTGAGTGCCGCGAAGGGTGAGCAGACCCGCATCGACGATTCACTGAACGACGCAACCACGCAGGCTGACGATTCGCAGCGCGCGATCGCCGACCTGGTGCGCCGCAAGTACCGCGATGGCAATGTCGATCCGGTCGCGGTGGCCCTGACCTCGGGCGGCACTGAGTCCATCACGGAGCGTGCCGCAGCGGCCGACATAGCACTGCGCACGGAGAACCAAACCATGACCTCGGCTCTGGACGTGTCCTCGTCCCAGCGCACCCAGTCCACGCGCCAGGGTGCGATCACGGATCGTATCGCTGACCTCGAGGAGAAGGCCGCTCAGGCGGAAGCGGACGCGCAGACCGCGAAAGACGACGCTGACGCGAAGCTCACCGAGCTCAACGACCTGAAGGATCAGGCATCCGCCAAGCAAACCGAATGGGACGCTCAGAAGGGACAGGTTCAGGCCTCCCTCGACCAGGCTGAGGCCGACTACCAGGCGCGCAGCGATGAACTGGCGGCCATCGATGCGGCGAACCAGTCCACGGGCGTGTCCTACACGTCGTCCTCGGGCTTCCGTAACCCGCTCGACATCCCGATCGTCGTCACCAGTCCCTTCGGTATGCGCTACCACCCGGTGCTGGGCATCATGAAGGGGCATTCGGGCACCGATATGGCGGCCGACTGCGGCACCATCATTCGCGCGGTCGCCTCCGGCTACGTGAGCGCTGTGTCTTCGGATGTGTCGGCGGGCAACTACGTGGATGTCAACCACGGCATCGTCGGCGGCAACTCCGTCATCACGGAGTACCTGCACATGCAGGTCCAGTACGTGTCCCCGGGACAGTACGTGAACGCGGGCGACGCCCTGGGCGAGGTAGGCTCGACCGGGTACGCGACGGGCTGCCACCTGCATTTCGGTGTTCTTGAGAACGGAAACTATGTTGAACCGATGGATTACTTGTAATCCGGGTTAGGATGGATCCTCGTAGCGTTTTCGCTGCGGGGGTCTTTCCTGTGTGAGCAGGGAAACGAGTCTGGAGGGAGGCAGGTCATGCCCAAGGAATGGAAGAAGCCCAAGCCTACGGAGGGGCAGCGTGCCAAGGCTGCCTCCGACGCGAAGAAGACGATTGCCCGTAACAAGAAGGCGCGCCACGACTACACGATTGAGGACACCTGGGAGGCCGGTCTGGCTCTCATGGGGACCGAGGTGAAGGCGCTGCGGATGGGGCGTGCCTCGCTCGTGGACGCGTGGGCGGAAATCAACGGGGGAGAGGCGTGGCTGTACGGCGCGAACATCCCCCTGTACTCGCAGGGCTCGTGGACGAACCACGCGCCCACGCGCAAGCGCAAGCTGCTGCTGCACCGAGCTGAGATCGACCGTATGCAGGACCGTGTGGCCGCGAAAGGCTACACGATTGTGCCTCTGGAGCTGTACTTCATTGGCGGGCGCGTCAAGGTTGAGGTTGCCCTGGCTAAGGGCAAGCAGGAGTGGGATAAGCGCCAGGCGCTGCGCGAGAAGCAGGATCAGCGCGAGGCTGAGCGCGCGATGCGCCGCTACGTGAAGCAGGCCCGCAGGTAAGGGAAAGAAGGCGACCCTGTGCGAGGTTCCGTCAGGATTTTTCGTCGTGATTTTCTGAGGCTGGTTACCGTCCCAGCCGCTTGGATCGTCATCATTGGTATGGCGTTCGTCCCCGCGCTTTATGCGTGGTTCAACATTGTGGGGTTCTGGGACCCTTACGCGCATACGTCGCAGATCCGCGTGGCCGTGGCCAACGAGGACGAGGGGGCGACGAAGGATGGACTGGGCACCGTCAACGTTGGCGCTTTGCTGTCGAATCAGCTGCGGCAGAATGACCAGCTGGGCTGGCACTTCGTGAGCGCGGACGAGGCTCGCTCTGAGGTTGAGCACGGCGAATCCTATGCTGCTTTCGTCATCCCGGCCTCGTTCTCCTCCGATCTGACGGGCATCGTTGACGGCACGTACGTCAAGCCGAACATTCAGTATTACGTCAACGAGAAGAATAGTGCGGTGGCCCCGAAGATTACGGGGGCGGGTGCGACGGCGCTGGATCGGAAGATCAACGCAACGTTCGTGTCCACCGTCGCTAAGGTACTGTCCGAGAAGGCGTCCGAGGCCGGGGTTGGTATCGCGGATCAGGCTGACACAGCGCGTGCGGATCTGGTGGCCTCGCTGGGGGAAGCCTCGACGAAGGCACAGACCGTGTCGGATACCCTGTCGGGCATGGGGGAGACGATTGATTCCGCGAAGGGCTCTGTCGCCTCGGCTCGTACGACGCTGGGGGAGCTCGATACTGCTGCGGGTGATCTGTCGGCGTCACTGGACACGGCCGACGCACTCGTGACCGACGCGCGCACGTCGCTGGCTGATTTCTCTGGCGACATGGGGTCGGTCCTGGATGGGCTATCGACCAATACGTCGGACGCGCTGGCCGATTTGTCGACAGACGCGGGCAGCCTCGACGGTGCCGTGCAGGGGGCGACGGGCAGGCTTGATGGTCTGCTCGTCGAAGGCAACTCGATCAACACGACGGTCGGTACGATTCTCAGTGATCTGGACACGGCGGGTGTCGGGAATCTGCCTGGCGTGGGTACGGCCCTGACGGATCTGACGAACAACAACACGTCGCTGTCGACTGCGATTACCGACCTGACGACTCTGAACACGGACTTGTCCGCGTCCTCAACGTCGATTTCTACGGCTCTCACGTCCGCGTCGACCGCCGCCAACTCCGTGCAGACGGCCGTGTCGAACGCGCGAACGGGCGTGAGCGGCCAGGTTCCTACACTCTCGACGGCCATCGACGATTTTTCGAGCGCTTCCTCGTCGATGCGTTCGTCGCTCGATACTCTGCGCGGCCAGCGTGACCAGGTGTCGACGCTGCTCGATCAGTTGGATTCGTTGCTCGACGACGCGAAGACTGCCACATCGAACAGCGCGACTAACGTGGGCACCATCAAGACGGACCTGGATAGCGTGTCCACGGACGTCTCGTCGATCGCGTCGTCGAACACGCTGCGTGACCTGGCGACCTCGTTGGGGACCAACGCGGAATCGGTTGCTTCCTTCATGGCGTCGCCGACCTCGATCCAGACGCAGACGGTGTTCCCGGTCGCCGCCTACGGGTCGGCGATGGCACCCCTGTTTACGAACCTGGCGCTGTGGATCGGCGCGTTCTCCCTCGTTCTTCTCCTCAAGCTCGATGTCGACGAGGAGGGGATAGACCCCGTCTCCTCGGCCACCAAGTACGTGGGCCGGTGGATGCTGCTCGCTTTCTTCGGCGTCATCCAGGCGCTCGTCGTGTCGATCGGTGACCTGATCATTGGCGTGCAGACCGTCTCTCGCCCGACTTTCGTGGGGACGTCGATCCTTATTTCGATGGTCTACGTGTCTATCGTCTACATGCTCGCGACGTGCTTCCAGCACATCGGTAAGGGCCTGTGCGTCGTCATCATGGTCATGCAGATTCCCGGCTCTGCCGGCCTGTACCCGATTGAGATGCTGCCGTCCTTCTTCCGTTTCTTGCATCCGGTGCTCCCTTTCACATATGGGATTAAAGCGATGCGCGAGACGGTGGGTGGCTTCTACCGGCACGAGTACCTCTTGGCCCTGGGGGCGCTCGGCGTTCACGCGCTGGTCGCATTCGTCATTGGGCTGGCGCTGCGCCCCTTCCTGGTCAACCTCAACGCGATGATCACGTGCGACCTAGCGTCCTCGGGCCTGTTCGTGGCCGAGGCGACGCGTGTGCCCTCCAACCGCTACCGCCTGACTCAGATTGTGGCGGCCCTGGCTGACCATGAGGGCTTCCAGCGTTCGGTGTCGGCGCGTGCCGCCCGCTTCGAGCGCCGCTACCCGCGTATGAGGCGCGGTGCCATCGTGCTGGGTGTGCTCGTGCCCGCTGCTCTCGCGGTCCTGTCGGTCACGAACGCCGCCGAAGTGCCGGTTGTGCTGGGTGCGTGGATTGTGTGGGTCCTGGCTGTCATCACGTTCCTGATCGGCTTGCAGTACCTGCGTGAGGCTCTCGAGCGCCAGCAGCTGCTCGGTGCCATGGAAGAGAGCGACGTGCGTTCACTCCTGACTCGCCGCGTCAAGGGTGCTCGCTCGCGAATCGCGCTCAGCGCAGCCGCCGTGAGCGCGTCGATCTCCTCTGCCCTGGCGGCGTCGCTCGCACAGTACGACGCCGAGCACGCTTCCGAGGAGACCGAGGACGAGGAGGATACGAAGTGAGAACCATCTGGGCTATCTACCGCGCGGACCTGCGCCGGGCGCGCCGCTCGCTCATCGCCCTTGTCGTGATCTTCGGACTCGTCGTCATTCCCTCGCTATTCACGTGGTTCAACGTCGCGGCGTCCTGGGATCCTTTCGGCAACACGCGCTCCCTGCGTATCGCTATTGCGAACACGGATGCGGGCTACAAGTCCGATCTGGTGCCACTGCACATCAACATCGGTGACCAGGTCGTCTCTGCTCTGCGCAAGAACGATAAATTCGACTGGGTGATTGCCTCGGAGGAGGCGGCGGTCGAAGGGACACGCTCGGGTGACTACTACGCGGCCATTGTCATCCCCGAAGATTTTTCGAAGGACATGCTGACGTTCTTCGATGGGGAGGCTTCGAGCGCGCCCATGACGTACTACGTCAACGAAAAGAAGAACGGAATTAGCCCGAAGCTCGCAGGTCAGGGAGCCGAGTTCGTCAGTGCTCAGGTGAACCAGACCTTCGCACAGACTCTCGCCGAGGTTGCGCTGGATACGGCCTCGTCGATGGGGGACGCACTGTCCTCGACGACCGCGACGGGTGCCGTCACCATGCTCGACAACCGCGTGCAGTCAGTGGCCACGCGCCTGCGTACCGCCGCCGACAGCGCGGACGCGTACGCGGCGCTGGCCAGTTCTTCGCTCACACTCATCGATTCGACGACGACGCTCGTATCCGGTGTGGGGACCGCGAAGTCCTCCGCGCAGTCAGCCGTCGGCAGCGCCGACTCTGGAGCGACGGGGCTGACCGCCGCAGCCACCGGTGCGATTGCCTCCGTGTCCAGCGCCATCGACTCATCCAAGACGGAGCTGAACACGCTGTCCACCTCCGTGGAGAACGTGTATTCGACGGCGTCGACCAGCGCAACCGACGCCTCAGCGTCGCTGCGTTCGCAGGCCGACGTCCTGGATTCGCACGCGACCACCTACGAGAACATCAAGAAGACGCTCAAAAACTTGCCAGGCTCGCCCGTGTCCCAATCCTCCCTGGACACGCTGCAAAGCGCGGCCGACCGGCTGCGCACCCTGGCGACCAACCTGCGTGACGCTGCGACCGACCTCGATACGAAGACCACGGACGCGCAAACCAATCACGACAACATCACCGCCCTGATTGCCGACGCAAACCAGGCTGTCGACGACCTGTCAGCCGACTACGACAATGATCTAAAGCCGAAGCTCGACTCCCTGGCCTCGACCCTGTCGTCAGCGCAAACCTCCCTGTCCTCCGCGCGTTCTAGCTTGTCCTCCTCGGTCTCCACGGCCTCGGATGGCGGCGACAGTGTGCGTGAAAAGCTCACAAGCTTGCATGACAATCTGACGTCGGCGGCTTCGGATATGCGCGATTCCGCCGGGAAAATGGATTCGCTGCACACCTCCATCAAGGAGGCCCAGGATAGCGGCGATCTGACGACCCTGAAGGACATCATCGGGAACAATCCTGAGGCGTTGGCCGCTGCCATCGCCGCCCCCGTCGGCGTTGAAACGATCCGTGTCTATCCGGTGGCGAACTTCGGTTCCCAGATGGCACCAATGTATACGATTTTAGCCCTGTGGGTGGGGTCCGTTCTCATGGCTGTGTCCATCCGCTCCGACGTGTCCGACGACAATGTTGCTGATGGCTTGGCCGAGGACGATCCACTGCGCGCGACGTTGACCGCTTCACCGATCCGCCTGCCTGCCGGGTACCTGGGACGCTACCTGATTTTCGGGACGATTGCGCTCGCTCAGGCGACTCTGCTGGGGCTGGGTGACCTGTATTTCCTGAAAGTTCAGCACAACCACCCCCTGGAGTTCATGGGCACCCTGTGGCTGACGGCGGTGGTGTTCTCGTTCTTGCTCTACACGCTGATCGCGACGTTCGGGAATGCGGGCAAGGCCCTGGGGGTGCTCCTGCTCGTCCTACAGATCTCGGGAGCCGGGGGAGCGTTCCCGCTGGCGATTTTGCCGCCCTTCTTCTCGTCTGTGTCCCCGTTCCTGCCGGCCACCCACGCGATCACGGCGCTGCGTGCGTCGATCGCCGGATACTCGGGCCACGAGTATGGGGATGCTATGCGGTTCCTGGCCTCCTTCATTCTGTTCGCGGCGTTCCTTGGGCTGGCTTTGCGCCCACTACTGGTGCGCGGCAATCGGCGGATGGTGGCCAAGCTGGAGTCCACGAAGCTCCTGTAGGACAGCGGTGCTCGTAGGGACGAGGCTTGCGCGTGTTCGCGGGGGCCTCTTTCCTCATGCGATGTGTTTCTGTCTTGACGGCGCACGAGGGTCGGTTGTATACTGATGTGTTCGACGGTCTGCGGCTTCGCGGGGCGTCGGGGAGTTGAAAACTCAAAAGGGGATGATCGGTTTCGACAGTGGTCGTCGATCGAAGTGAAGCGAGCCGAGAATGTACGCTCAACTCGTAAACGATGCGTGCAAACCAATAGGTGCCGAACAGAATCGCACCGACTACGTTCTCGCTGCCTGATATCGCAGCCTGAACCTTTAGTCCGTCAGCCCGGGAGTTGCTTCCGGCCCGGTGTCTGGCGTCGTCTAGGGAGCCACTGGGTGCCGCCCATGTTGGTGGGGCGGCTCCGACACTCAATCAACTGAGCCCATCCGGCGGTGAGTCTACGCAATGCCGGGGGCCGAGAAATAAAACCGTAGACTGCGCTCGGAGAAGAATTCGGGGCTGGCTATTGGACGGGGGTTCGATTCCCCCCATCTCCAGTCGCCGATTACATTGAGGCGTCGACGTGTGAGGACTTCATCGAGGTGATTCGCATCGGCCGATGCTGCGGGAACGCCCCTCCTCGTCCTTGGCGGCGCGGTCGAGGGCTGGCTCGTCTCGGGAAGTGTGCCCGAGACGGGCCTCGCCTGCGGGAAGTGAAGGTGGGGTCGGGTGGGCGTTCTTCGGAGCGAGGGTACTCTTGGGCAGAGGACGCTCTCGGACCGGGAGGCTGTCCGTGAGCCGAGTTTACCTCCGATGGAATCGGCTCTTGCCAACCGGGTATGGCCGACTGCTCGGTGCGTGTGAAGGGTCGGACTTTCTGGAGTGGCCAGGGTGCTTCGGGGGTGAGGCTTTCCATGACAGGGCGCGTTCTTACCAGTTTGCCCCGGATCGTTGAGGCCATTCGACTCGCGCCGTTGTCTGAACACCCCTCGCGGGGAACGGTGGGCGCGCCGCCTTAGCTCAGTCGGCAGAGCGATTCACTCGTAATGAATAGGTCGTGGGTTCGATTCCCACAGGTGGATCCACTTGAACGCTCAGTTTGATGCAAAGTTTTAACGTATCTGGCGGTTGCGAAGGGTATTCAGCTACGCAGGTGCAGGCAGAAAAGCTAGCCTATAAAGTGTTCAAAGTAATGTATATTAATGCTACTGTGCGTACAGAGTAATATTCACTGCGCTTTTCGAGGCGATTGAGATGGCTAATGTTTCTTTTCGGACAGATGATGAGACGAAAGCTCAGGCCGCGGAGTTGTTCCGTGACCTCGGGTTAGATATGAGCACTGCGATCAATATGTTTTTGAGGCAGTCGATTGTCAGTAACGGTATCCCGTTCACGCCACGCCGCGAGAGTCCAACTAATGCCTTGTCGAGAGCTGAAGTTGAGTCTCGCTCTGGTGCTTCGTTTCGAAATGTCGCTGAGCTGATGGAAGACCTCAATGAAGCTGACTAGCATCTTTCGCACAAATCAGTTCAAGCGTGATGCCAAGGCTCTTTTCAAAAAGCATTACGACGCTGCAAAGCTGGCGGATGCTATCGAAGCTCTTATGCGGCAAAACCGTGAAGAGCTACGCACCTGCTATCGCGGCCATGCATTGCAGGGAAACTGGAAAGGATACCGAGAAATTCACCTTGAAGGTGACTGTCTACTGATCTACCGCGTAAAACATAGCGAGTTGCTTCTTGTGCTCACTCGAACTGGCTCTCACGATGATTTGTTCTAGGCGTTCCTGCAAGTGCAGATCGATTAACGAGAGAATCTTCCTGTCAAGAAACATTCTTCACCGCATCTCTTGCTATGGATGCAGTTTCTGACATGCATAATGAACCTTATCCAGAGGTTAAAATGAGTGCGAACACAAGTATTCCTGACATGCAGTATTCACGTTTTTCTGTCTATTGATTAGCGTCAATCTCAACGCTAATTCCAGAACGGCGCCGCGGGATTTATGTTCTCGAATTTTCTAACGGCGAGTTTTACGTCGGAAAGGCGCAAAATGTGGTGAGGCGATTTGCGCAACACAAGCATGGTCGCACTAACCACGATGAAGCCTGGAAAGATATTGAGAAATTATGGTTTATGCCAGTGTCCAAGAACAAGGATTTTACTCAGATCGAAAGTGATGAGATCTGTAGATTTCGGGCATCCGGCAAACGTTTAAGAAATCGCGCTCTGAATCTTGGCCACAGTCAACCTTCTAGTCTCGACGCAGTAATACCAGTTGAAGATCAGCAGTCGTGGGTGCTTGGGAATGGACCATACAATTTGCATGGCGCCCGAGAGGGGCTTCTCGATTTTGATAAGAAGCCATCAAAATTCTTTAGACAGATTCCTCATGAATGCCGCGATTTAGTTCTTTCTGATTTGGCCTTTGCCTTAACAAAGCTACTCCCCGATGCTGTTGAACTTGAGGGGAGATATTGGACGATCTCAGATTGCCCGGGGACTGGAGGCGGACGTTGGGTGACCTTGAATACGGGATACCTTGAGTTCATGTATTTCCCGAAGACAATTCCGTGGCTGTACGGCGAGCCATTGTCGAGGCTTGCATACATCAATACGCCCGCCGGAACACTTTTAGATGTGAGGTTTTCCGAAGGAGCTTGGGCTGATTCTTCGGACATTTTTGATGTGCCTGAGGAGGTTGAACAATTCTCAGTGGTGCGAAGAACATCATACTCTTCAACAGATGCAGACGCGGTATTGTTCTGTGTCGGTAATCTTGAAAATTGTGCAGCTTATTTACGGACATCTTAAATGGTGCTAGGGAATTTGCGTTGTAAGCTATGCGCCAAAACGTTTCAGGAATGTTCGCGAAAAACCACTCTCCTCTAGTCAGAGAAATCTACCAATTCTCCCTTGCGATGGGCGTGGAATTGATGCTGATTGACTGCTCTAGCATCTCGCCTGCTTTAGATTCACTAGTCAATGGCTCAAGTGATGTAGATGTAACAACTAGTTTTAAAAATTGTTCCTTTTCCTAGCAAAGCTGGTTTTCGTAGTTTTGCGCTTACTTGCCTGAATTCATGTCCACCGGGAGTCAATTATCGAATTAAGGTTATCTGCAAATCGTGGAACGTATTGGTTAAGCAAGCCGTCGTAGGCGGCTGAAGGTTCCATCAGAATCAGCTTCAAAGATCAAGCCTGATCCAGAAAACGCACCTGTAGCTTGCACCCACGCCACCGGTTTGAACTGTCCTGGGTTTTGTTCCTAGGCGTTTACCTTGTTTTCTATTATTGCTTGTTGGAGGCAGTGTTCGTTCCACCATGGCGGGATCCGTCTTGGTATTTGGGGTTGTAGCCGATGACGCCCGCGCATGACCTTCTCGGACGGTTCGCCCGCAAGAACGCGTACAGTTCCTCGTAAGCCTCAGACTCATCAGGTCGATGAGCTGCCTGTTTTCCAAAGGGGCCTGCGGACGGAGCGCCGATGGAGCCGAGACAGTGTGCGCATTTGCGGGTTCGGGAGGAGGCACCGGGCTGTGGTGCTCGCTGGCGCCTCTCGCGACTCCTGAGCGGCTCGGTTGGCACCTCATTCGCTATGACGGCACATGCTTTTTCTTTGGGGTGCCGATGGAGCGGTTGCGATGTTGGAGGACGTTGCCCACGGCCACTACGGGACGGGCTTAATTTCACGCGCGACGGCTGAAATGCTTCGGGAGAAGCACGTCCGAAGGAGAGCCGGTGTTGCTTGGGGAACACGGAGGCTGGTGGAGGCTTTGCCAGTGCCAAAGTCAGAGTCAGCGCCAAAGTCAGACTCAAAGTCAAACTCGGCGCCAGCGTCAAGTTCGCCAGCGGCTCGTTCGGATGAAGAAGTAGACAGAGGCGCAAACGAAGAAGTAGACGACGAAGCGACGGCTCGAACCGGGAAGGTCCGGGCCGCCGCTCGGCGCTCACATTTCACTCAGTCACGGGCTGGGTAGCTGATCCGGGAGACGTGTCAGCGAACTCTACTTGCGCAGCCGTTTACCGCCTGCGCAGGAGAAGCGCCCAGGCGCCCGCCCCGACGAGTCCGCTACCACCGATCCCTACGAGGATCCACTGCCACCAGTTCGAGCCGCTCCCGTACGAGGCGGAACCGCGCTCAGGATTGAGCAGGGCGCTCACGGGGGTAGCGGGCTTGGTGAGCGCCCGCGTCGTGGGTGCTCCTGACTGTGAGGAGTCCGCGAAGTCCAGACCCGCGACGCCGCTCGACTGGGAGTCGTCGGCGCTGGAAGCGCCCGATACGCCGGAGTCGGAGCTCGTTGACCCCGCGCCAGTCGCCGAGTTTGACGACACTAGCGAGCCGGATACGGTCGACCCACCGGTTACTGGGGTTCCGGTCTGCCCGGCACCCTCGGCGAGGCGCGCGGCGGCCGCGGTCGGGTTCCCGATCGGCGAGGCCGGGGCGCTCGCACTTGCTGAGGGGGAGCCCGTGGACGGTGATCCGGTTGACGGGGAGGTGCCCGGAGCGGGCACGGGCTGGCCGGGCCGCTGCGCACCGTTGTTCGGGTTCGGTGCGGGCGAGGGATCCGGCTCAGGCGAGGGGTTCGGCTCAGGCGAGGGGTTCGGCTCAGGCGAGGGGTTCGGCTCAGCGCCCCTCTTGATGGCGTCGTCGCCGACGAGGAAGATCACATGGAGGGTCTTCTCGATGGTGGAGCCGTCAGCGAGGTGCGCGGTGTAGACAAAGTCGGTCGAGTAGCGCCCGGGCTTCGTGAAGTAGAAGGCCTGGTGGTCGTGTGATCCAAAGAGGTAGCGGAGGACTATGTCGGGCTTCATCGAGTCGAGTCGGGGCGTGAATCCCTCGAAGAGGGAGGAGAAACCGGTGACGAGGCGACCGGGGCCGGTGAAGTTCCTCATCGCGACCTCGACGCCCTTGCTTGAGAGCTGCGAGTAGTCGACCCGCTGGGTTGAGAAGCCGACCCAGGGGATGCCCTCGAGCTGGGTCTCGGGCAGACTCCACACACCTTCGGGTGCCGCAGCGGCGAGTTCGCTGTAGCCCTTCGCGCCGGCGGGGATCTTCGCGTGCGTCGAGTCGGGGACGGCGTAGGCGAAGGTTCCGGAGGCGCGGTGGACGGGGTGGCGCGGGTCGGCGGTGTCGTCGACGAAGACCTCCGCCTTCCCGTCCTTCAGGGACATCGCCTGATCCATGTGACCTTCGGTGATGATGTGGATCGCCGAGTCGCCGGGACGGGAAGGGGCGGACGGGTTGGCAGGATCGGGTATCGAGGGATTGCCGGGCTGAACGCCACCGCTCGGTGGCGCATCGGCATCCGGATCCGCAGGGTTTGGAGAGGGTGAGGGTGCCTCGCCGTTGTTCTCCGCGGTGATCGCGCGCAGCGCCGAGATCGCGGCGTCGCCGACGACGAAGTGAGCGGAGCGGGACTTGTAGGAGAAGTTCCCGTCCTTGTCGCGCGTCTCGATGTTGAAACCGACGGCGTAGACGCCTGGCTTCGTGAAGACGTGGGCGAGGGGAACTGCGGCTGCATCGACGGTGAAGCCGCGGTTGGGGTCGCGCGTCGTATCGAGGGTGACGTTCATCGCCCCGTCGGTGACGGTCCCCGCGATGTAGCGGCTGCCCTTGGGGCCGTCGAAGGTGTCGATGGAGTAAACGGCTGGCCCGGAGCGCAGATCGGCGGGCATTTGGGTGAAGTCGAATCCGAGCGATCCGTGCTCACCGGAGGCAGGCAGGACCCAGCGGTCGCCGTCGGCGGTCGTCTGCTTGAGTGAGTCGGGGATTTCGAGGATCGGTTCCCCGGGGATCGACTTGCCGTTCGCGTTCACCTCGAGGGTCACCCGCTTGATCGGCACGCCAGCCCGCACATCGTCTTTGAAGGTCCCCTTGTAGACGTAGTGGGAGGGGGAGGAGGGTGAGGCTGGCGCCTTCGCAGTAGAGCCGAAGAGCGCTTCGATCTGCTTACGGGCCTCGGCCTGGGTGAAGGGGGGCTCGGGCTCGGCGGGCGTCTCCTCGGTGGAGAGTTCGCCGGAAGCGATCATCTTCTCCTTCATCTGCTCGGCAGTCGTTCCGATCGGAGTGAGGGAGGTTGTGGTGCCTTCGGGCAGACCGACCTCGTCATCGGAGCCGACGAGCCACGTGATGGTCGAGGGCAAGGAATTAACGGCTCTCTGGGACCAGGTGGACGTGTAGGAGGCAACCATGTCGAGCCGGTAGACGCCCGCTTTCGAGAAGGTCCAGTTCCAGTGGCCGTGGGAGCCAGCCTGGAGGGAGAGCGGCGCGAGCGAGGGGTCGGAAGAGAGCCCTCGACTCAGGGAGTTCGTGCCGATGGTGCGCCACACCTCGACGGCTCCGGGCCCGGAGGAATTTGCGATCGAGAGCTTCACCTCGTCAAGAAGGATCCCCTCGGGCTGGGCGACCTCGTGCGCCGTGTCGAAGGCACCGATGCCAGCCCAGACGGGACGCCAGTTGTCGATCTGCTCCTGGGGGGCACGCCAGACAATGTCGCCGGGCTTGCCAATGAAGTCGAAGAGGCCGCCCGAGGGGACGACCATGCGCGAGACCTCCTGGGAGTCGGAGACACGCGCGTCGGGGGCGAGTCGGACGCAGACGGAGTTTGGGTCCTTGACGACTTTGCGCCCGTCTACAACAGTAACGGTGAAGATCTCGTCGACACGGGTGACGTAGGCGGCGTCAACATGCGCGTGGTGGAGGAGCTTGCGGCCAGCGCACACGTGGGGAACGCGGCCGTCGGGCCCAGGGGTCGCCTCCGGGTCAGCGCCGGGCGAGCCCGCAGGAACCGTGAGGTCGGCGGGCACGAGGTCCCCGTAGCCAGCCTCTCCGGGCAGGTGCTCGGGATCGTCGGGCGCTCCGGGGGACGAGGGTGCGGCCTCAGCGTTGGTCGAGCCGGAGGCGTCGGAGGCGTACTCCGTGAGAGAGGTCGTTTCTAACGGGACTGCGTGCGCCAAGGGCGCGGCGATCGTTGGCGTAGCAAAGAGCGCGAGGGTGAGGAGCGCGGTGAACAGGGCGAGGAGGGGATGAATCCCGCGGTGGGTGGCGCGCATGATGAACCTTCTGGCGATAATGAGAATGAATTGCATTATCGTACAGGGCTGTCTGCGAACCGCGCAACCTCGAGTGTGAGGTCCGGATCACGCTCGCCGCGTGTAAGGATGCGAGAAGAGTAATTGATGCCGTCGAGGGGGATGCTGTGCTCTATATGTGGGATGCCCTCAAGGCGCGCGTACGGGCGCGGATGTCGAAGACTCTGCTCGTCTACTTCGCGGTGTTCGCGGTCTTCCGTTGTGGACGCGCAACTCGGTCTGCATCGCGTAGCCACTCCTTCTCGGCCTCTACTGAGAGGTTGTCGACACCGTCCTCAACGCGGATCCGTACCGACGCGAGCGCCCTGGAACGAGAGCGCGACATCTAGACGCTCCTATTCGCCTCCTCCAGACCGAGGGGCGGGCCTACACCCACCGCTACATCTGTGAACGGCGGTTTCAAGTGGTGAGTGCAACGGCGTCGTTGTGGGGTAATTGTTCTATGGGTTTGGCGGGGGTTTTCAGTTGAATCGTTGGTGGGGTCGGGTGTTGAGTTGGCGTTGGGCTTCTTCGAAGGTCTTCGGGCGGGTAGGTGCCCAGGTCGGTGCTTTTGGGGAAGTAGTCGCGCAAAAGGCCGTTTATGTTCTTGTTGGAGCCGCGCTGCCAGGGAGAGTGCGGGTCGGCGAAGTAGACATTGATCGTTGTCTTCTTCGTCAACTCTTTGGTTTTGGCTATCTCGGCTCCCTGATCCCAGGTCAGCGTGCGCCGCAGATCCTGGGGTAGGCCGGCGATCATGTCGGTCAGAGTCTCGACGACGGTATCGGCGTCGTGCGAGAGGGGCAAAGGCCGCAACAGCAAGTACTCGGTGGTGCGTTCGACAAGAGTGATGGTCGCGCTCTTGGAGTTCTTCCTGATGATCAGATCACCATTCCTAATGGCCTGGGACGAGGTGCCCTTCGGCCTCCTCGGGCCGATCGGTGATCCTGGCGCCCTCGACCCACGACTTGCCTGACGAACGGGCAACAGTGAGCTTGGAGCGTGGTTTGCGGCTCGTGTGTCCCGAGCGCAAGGTTTTCTCTACTTTGAGTTCGTGACGCAGGCTTGCATGCCCGTGTACGTAGAGGGCCTGGTAGATGGTTTCGGCGCTGATCGTCATGCCCCCATTGTCGGGCTCGTGCATCCAGGCGGCCGCGATCTGGCAGGGGGGCCAGTGTTCGTTGAGCTTGGCAACCACGAAAGACCGGAGCTGTGGATCCTCGATCTTCAACCCTTTGGGGCGCGCCGCAAGGTGCTTGGCCTGTTCGTGGGCTCGCGCCGCCTGATACGCGCCCGGCATCCGATCCACCTCGCGTTTAACCGTCGAGGCCGACGCTCCCACCTGAGCGGCGATGGTCCGTAGTGACAGTCCTTGAGGGTGTAAGAACTCGATGAGCTGACGGCCCCCATCGTCAAGCGGGCCCCGTGCCCCTCGCCTCGGGTCAACCCCGCGACGATTCTCGGATCAGGACACCCATTCCACCCACCAACAGGGCCTGTACGAAACGTCATCCCCCAATCCTTGGCTCAGCCGCGAATCGTGCAGACCGCCACGCCCGCACGCCTGTGCACTTGACGGACCGCCACCCCCTGGACCAACAGACCGAAAACGAGATCCCGCACCTCACCAGAACGGCGAAACACCACAGAAACCACCCCACACACTCAAGGCGCTGCACCCACCACCTGAAGCCACCCAACTCAGATGACGACCCTGCTGGGACAGCTTTCGGCGCTGACCGCTTCAAGTCGCTCGCTCGATACGAACCACGTCGCGCTTGCCTACCTGATTCACGGCGCGCAAACGGCAACAGATCGGGGTGAAACCGCTGGTCAGACCCTGTCGATCGCGCAATTGGTGGACACGCTGAATACGCAGATTTTGGATGATGCGCGCTTTTCTTCGTTCATCGACGACAAGACGCGCACGGCAATCACCGGCGTTGTTCTGGATGTTTCAAGCAGTATCTCTGCCGGCAACTACGTGGACGTGAACCACGGAATGCTCGGCGGTAACTCCGTGATCACCGAATACCTGCACATGCAACGCATCTATGTTTCGCCCGGACAGTCGGTTAGTGCCGGAACAGTGCTTGGCGAGGTCGGCATGACCGGCTATGTCACCGGTTGCCACCTGCACTTCGGTGTTCTGCAGAACGGCGTGAACGTTGACCCGATGGGGTACTTGTAAGCCAATGTGGCTCGCTGATCTGATGATTGGCTGAGTCGGAAGGCGGGGACAAGCTCAGCTTGTCCCCGCCTTCCATTGATACTGGCATTTTACGAGGCTTGAGCAAGACCCCTGCCCTCGGACGCGTTAGAATTAACGCCTTGAGTGGCGGGGCGCGGCCTCGTCAATCAAAGAAAGGAGGTGAACGATACCGAAAGACTGGAAGAAGCCGAAGCTGACCGAAGGTGAGAAGCGCAAAGCTGCATTGGACGCGAAGAAGACGATCGCGCGGAACAAGAAGGCGCGCCACGACTATCTGATCGAAGATACGTGGGAAGCCGGTCTTGTCCTGTCGGGTACCGAAGTGAAAGCTCTGCGGATGGGGCGCGCGTCGCTGATCGACTCGTGGGTTGAGGTCAAAGACGGCGAAGCATGGCTGTACGGCGCGAACATTCCGATGTACGCGCAGGGCTCCTGGAACAATCATGCGCCAACGCGGAAGCGAAAGCTGCTACTGCACGCCTCAGAAATTGAGCGGATCGGCCAGAAGGTGCAGGCCAAGGGCTACACGATCGTCCCACTGGAGCTCTACTTCATCGGCGGTCGCGCCAAAGTTGAGATCGCGCTGGCCAAAGGCAAGCAGGAATGGGACAAGCGCCAGTCTTTGCGCGAGGCGCAGGATAAGCGTGAAGCTGAACGCGCGATGCGCGCCTACACGAAGCGACCGAACTACAAGTAGCGTACAGGTAGCGGGTGCCAGCTTCGTGCGTGGTGCGCTTTCTGCTGAAACCTTGCGTTTGCTGGCATTGCGCTAGCTGTTGAAACTTCGCGTAAGCGGGGTTATTCTTGGATGTCTGGTCGAACGGTTGGAAGCGGTTCTTCGATGAGTCTTAGGATTTCGTTGAAGAGCCAACCCGGCAGTCTGTTTGCCGGTGAGTTGAAGAACTCAATAGGGGATGATCGGTTTCGACGGCGGTCGTCGATCGAGGGGAAGCGGGCCGAGAACGCACGCTCAACTCGCAAACGCTGTGTGCGAACCAATAGGTGCCGAACAGAACCGCACCGACTACGTTCTCGCCGCCTGATTGCCGCGTGAACCTTTAGTCCGTCAGCCCGGGTGGTGCCTCCAGCCTGGTGTCTGGCGTCGTTCAGGGGGCCACTGGGTGCGGGCCATGTCGGTGGGTCCGCTCCGACATTTCATCGACTGAGCTTCGCTGACAGCAGGCCTGCATGACGTCACAAGCTAAGAAATCAATAGCAGGATGCGCCCGGAGAAGACCTCGGGGTCGGCCGTCGGACGGGGGTTCGATTCCCCCCATCTCCACCAATTCCCATCTTTCACTGTAATTTCGCCGTTTTCTCATGCATTCGGGTACAGGGTGGGTACAGCAAAAGCCCCCACCTGCCTCTGAACTGCCTCCCGTTTCTTGGACATCGAAATTGAAGTCCAGGGAATGGGAGGTTTTTCGTGCATTGAGCGATGCGTGTCGTGGATTCCTTCTCGGTAAGGTGGGAGGTACCATCCACGCCGCGCAATTTCGTGCGGCAACCACACCTCACCGAGGAGGAAAACATGGACATACCCGCCTGGATCAGCGCTGCCTGCGCCGTCCTGACACTCATCGGAGCCGCCGTTTCATGGCTCCGATCAAATGTCTCGAAGCAGGCCAAAGCCGCAGCCGAAAGCGCCAGAGACGAAGCGCAACGCACCGTCGAAGCTGCAGAACAGACCGCCAAAGGCGTACAACGCCTCGCCGACACCCTCGCTGAAGCCAACTCAGTGCCTCCCTGGGAGGTGAAGTGGGAGAAAGACGACACGTACGCTCTGATCAACACCGGGAATGCGGCGCTGAACGACGTTGAGGTTGACATCGACACTGACAACGAGATTTTCATGCCACCGACGACCGGCACCATCGACGCCAAGTCCTCAGTCGTGTTCATGTACGCGAGACACATGGGCAGCGATATGAATGTCCGCATCGTCGTCACCTGGACCGATCCTGACGGCACTCAACGCACGTGGAGGCACCCGATTCCCCAGAAGCATGAATCATGATGGCCTTCTCGATGTAGCTGCTGTACCTCGCGGTCACAGCGCAGGCGATCTTCATCAGGCTGTGCTGTACCTGCGCGATCGGAACATCCTCACCCAGCATGGCTTGAAGCGTGGGATACCCCAGCGCCTCAATCGCCCTGGTCAAATCAACAGCGACCGAAAGGAGAACAGACTCCGCTAAGTCCCCCCTGCCAGCCGGCATAATCACTCGAGAAACTCCGGCTGCGTTCTGCTCGCTCATGCCGCGTCGCCACCCTCCCAGTCGACGCGGCGCGCCTGCAGGATGATCGACCCCGACGCCTTGTCCTGGATGGTGAACCCATCCGACGAGACAGCCTCGTTGGCGATCTGATCGGCTCGGCACATGAGGTCGGCGACTGTGGTCCCGAGAATCTCCGCGAGGCGGGTCAGCTCAGAAAGCGAGAATTCAACGTGCCCGTTGAGCTTCCTCGAAAACGTTTGGCGACCAATGCCAAGGCGCTTAGCGACGATGACGGTCGAGAGGCCGTGAGCTGCGATCTGTTCGCGGATCGCGCTAGTGATTCCCTTCAAGGCTTGCACCTCCTTACTTGATACTTAGTTGTCTCGAAATCGGGACATGCGCAAGCTAATAAGTGTAGACATGTCGCTAATTTGGGACATAGAATGTTGACCATGGGACAAAAACCGCTGGAAATCAACTATTTTGAGAGTTGTGTTGTTGCGTTCATCACATCTGCAAATGCGGCCCAAGGTGGCACAATCCGCTCCCTGTCATCCGCATCCGGTGTGTCGCGCGCACGACTTGACCGCATCCTGCGTGGCGAGTCATCGATGACTACGACTGACTTTCAGAGGATCTGTGACGCCCTCGGCTTGGTCCCTTGGAAGGTTGCGCTCGCCGCCGAAACGGGGCGCACCTACGAGGAGGTTGTCGCAGACCTCGAGGACGCGGCGACAGTTTGACATGCGCGCCGCGAAAATGCCGGGGCACCTTTTGGATGAAGAGGCCACAGGGGAGGCATCTCCTCCGAGGCCGGAATGACGCCCAAGCCGGGACATGATGTGTGCAACCCTGCGTCTCATGCGCACAACCTTCGTATAGTGGTGATGCTCGCAACATGTTCAATCTGGAGGCTCCACAAATGCACATCCCCCCTCCCGGACCGCAGCGCATGCGCTGCAACTCCCTCATCTTCGGCTGGACACTGATACTGGTCGGCCTTCTCCTCTTCCCTATCGGCGGCTTCCTGCTCATGGCGGGCGGTGTCGCCCTGCTCGCATACGCGCACAAGCTCAAACGACTCCTCAGCGACACAGAGACATCGCAGGCATCTCCTGCTGCGGACAGCATCGTCAACCCCATTGCTGTGCAACAACCCGTGCCAGCGCGCGCACCCTCAGCGCTGGACAAGCCCTTCGGGGACACCTTCCCCATCAGCGTATGGATTGACGACGCGCCCTTCGTCGTCAATGGGCGCGTCAGCCTGTACGTTATGGACAAGCACAAAGCGGCCATCCGCCGGATCGTCCGCGCGGACGACTCCTTCACTCCCCAGGGAAACGGCGGCAGCGGCGCAGTCGCCACGTGGGGTACTCTGGTGCCCGAACCCACAAACAGACATGATCCTGACGCCGTGAGAGTCGAAGTCGATGGGCAGTCTGTCGGATACCTCGCCCTGGACTGGAAGTACTACGCCCACGAAACACTGGCAGCAGCGCGCGGGATCCCCGTCGTAGTCCCCGTCGTTGTGCGTTGGTGGGGCCCTCACGGCGAATCCGTCTGGATACACGACTCCATAGAAGACGCAGTGTCTTTCGCCACCTGGCTGCGCCGCCAAGATGAGGAGTGAAACTATCCCCTGATGCCCGGAAACGTCGCGTCAGACGCATTTCCGCTCCCGAGCACGCCAAAAGCGCCACAAAAGCAGCATTTTCCGTGCACTCATCACAAAAAGCTCCCGCGAGCGCCTGCTTCGGCCTCGCGGGAGCTTTGTGTCGCGCTGCGTTTGGCCCCTCATTTTTGGTGCCAAAAGTATCAATGCTGCTTCACGATGGCCTTCATGTGCGCTTCCAACTAGAGAGGCCCCGCAGTCTTTTGACTGTGGGGCCTCTCTAGGATCAGGTGCGTTACGCTTCGCCCTTGCTTGCGCGGTCTGGTGCTACGAACACCGCTGCGAGTGCGACGAGGTTGAGTGCTCCTATGATGCCTGCGATTAGCGGGTGGTTCGTGTAGATCGCGTATGCGACGACTCCGAGCGACGCTAGTACCGACACGAAGCCGAAGTACTGTCCGCGCCTCGTGAACCTGTCGGGTATCTCGAAGGGAGCGCGCCTGGTGTACGACTCATCTTCGATCTGGGTGTCAACCGCTTTCACGTAGAGTGCGTAGATTTCCGGTGCGTCGCTGCGCAGGTGGGCCAGCTCTTTTGGGTCCGGCAAGACGATTGGCGCATGCAGGTGGTTCTCCTGAATGAGCGCAAGCACTTGCTGGGTTAATTGCTGAGCTGCTCCTGCCTCTGAGGCTCCTTGACTTTCACTCTCGTGAGAGTGTTCGCCGAGTCGCGCAGCAACAGGCTTGGCGTCCTGGGCTGCGTCTCCGGGAGCTGCTGTCTCATCGCTCGATAGCTCCTGGCTCCCGTCAGGTCGAACACTGACCTCGCTCCCGTTAGGACTAGCGTCTTGCGACGACGCGCCGGTATCGGCATTGCAGTCATGCTGTTCTCCTTTCCTAGTCCTTTTTGCCATGGCGCCATGGTAGCTTTGTTTGCTCTTTCTGTACATACAAGCGTAGTTTCTCGCAAATCACCCTCATGGCCCGTTCATGACGCTACTGCACGCTGGCTGCGCGGGCCTCCATGCGTGCGATCATTTCCAGCTCGTAGGCCTCATCAGAGCGCTGATAACGCGCAGCCATGTCTGGATCGAACCATCCGTACCGAGTCATCAGCGCTTGCGTCGTGGCGCCCGCCTGCCCGTATCTTGTGGCTGAGTAGTGGCGCAGGGCGTGCCAGCCGCCGGAGTGCCCAGTGGGGATTTCGATGCCTGCGGCGGCCTGCGCGGCCGTGAGCAGGCGTGTGAGCGCCGTGTCACGCGCGTAGCCCGACCCGCGCAGGGCCGGGAATAGGACTGCCTGCGGGCCGGGCGCGACGTGGGTACGCAGATGTGCACGCATCGTGTTAGCGGTCGAGGCCATGAGGGCCACGGTCCGCACGCCCGCGGCTGTCTTGGTCGGCCCGGCCTCCAGATGCCTGCCCACACGATGCAGCGATGCCTCCACCCGGACGCTCATGCCCCCGTCCGTGCGCTCGACCAGCGACGCCCGTGTCAGCGCGAGCGCCTCATTGATCCGCAGGCCCGCGTCCGCCAGCAGAATGACCAGCGCACGATACCGTGCGGGCATCTCGTCCGCGAGCGCGGCGACCTGGCCTGGCGTGTAGAGGAATTTCGAGATGACGCGGGCCTCCCTCGCGCCACCCTTGGTATGGAGCGGGCAGGCGGTTAGGAGGGTGCGGTCATCGGCGACCGCCGCGTTGAGGAGGGCGCGGAGGGCTTCGTAGGCGTTTTTTCGCGCACCCGGCGTCGCGTCGATGTCAGCCCACCACTGCGAGAGCGAGGCCGACGTCAGCGCCGTCAGCTCCTGGTCTCCGAGGTAGGGGAGGACATGGCGGCGCAGGTCCGAGCGGCGCTTGCGGAGTGTGCCCGCTGCTGCGGTGCGCTCGAGGTCTGCGATCCACGCGTCGGCCCACTCGGCGACCGTCAGGCCCTTGAGCGTCTGCTGGCGCGCCTGCTCAGCCTCTCGCGCGGCGATGACGTCGGGGTGCTCCCACGTGCCGACAGCGATGGCCGACCACTGCGCGGCCAGCCACACCTCCGCCTCGCGCTTCGTCGGGAAAGTGTGTGGGGCAGAGATGCGCGGCGCGCGGCCCGGTGTAGGTAGGATCGTCGAAGCGCGCGCGGTAGCGCGGCCTCGAGGCCGTGCCGCGTTTATCGATCGTGCCGAATGACTGTCTGCTCACCGTGTCTACCCTCCACGCGCCTGGGTACAAAACGGGTACACACAGCATACAGCGCGGGCTACACGGGATATATGGGACATATAGACTCTTACGCTTTTTGTGGCCAGGTCGCCAAATCCCGGCTTTCCCGCACGGTCGCGCGGATCGCCAGGAGCGCAGCTCTACGATTCCTCCCCATCTCCACACATAAATCCCCGGGCTTCCGCTGGAAGCCCGGGGATTTATGTGTGCCTGACTGCTGTGCTCTGGCGCGGAGTGAGCCTAGGCGCCGGAGAGTCCTTCGCGTAGCTCTGCTAGTTCTTCGTCGAAGAATCCCACCATTTCTTCGTTGATTGCTGCGAGCCGCTCAACCCAGGCGACCGTGACCGGCCGTATTTGATGAGCGATGTGACTGCGCCGTCAACGTCAGGGTCGTCGCACTCGAGCATCATACGCAGGTATTCAGCTTCCTCGAGCGCGTTGCGCTGTTTGAGCTCTTCGATGGCGTCTTCAACAAACGTCGTCACTGTGTCGTGGTCCATGCGTTGACGCTAATTGATGAACTACTGTCCCGCATGGTGGCGTACGAGCATCATGCGCGAGGACGTTTGATATTCTCGTGCGCGGAGCGGGGTTTCCCCCTGGGCTAGTTGTGAAATAATCAACCGTCAGAACGCCCGGAAGTGGGACTCGCTCCTTGTTTGTCGCGAAGAGGGATCTCTTCACGGTTCTCCTCATCGGAATGCGTGATGAACAGGCGCCGTATCTGCGATGCTGTACTCGCTTGGGGCTAGTTTGGGGAAGTATTGAGAGGTCTCTCGTGTTGCGATATCCCAGGCACAGCCTGACCTCTCTCGGTGCACTGCTGTGCGACCCGTAGCTCCTGTGTCGCTCCAGTCCACGTGCTGGACGGGGAGCGGCACGCGGGTGCGTGCAGCGATAGTGGTCCTCTACCTGTGAGTTATGAGAGAAAACTATGCCCTCAGTTTCATTTGCCTTGTCGACGAGGCGATGCTCATGCTCAGCACATGGGTATGCTTGTCCCAGAAAACCGTCACTGGTACGGTGCATCACGTCATGCAACTTATGAGGAGGCAAAGAGGCCATGCCCATCTTCGGAGGCAAACAAATCGCAGAACTACAGCAGAAACTTGCGATTGGGGAACAACAGTACAACGACGCGCAACGCACCATCGCCGAGCTGTCGGGCCTCATTGAGCGGGCAGGTGGCGGCGAGATTACGAGAATGCGCGCCCTCGTCGAGCAGACGCGCCAAGAACAGGAAGCCGCTATCGCGTCTCTCCACCAGCAGCACGCGCAGTATGCCGCGCAACTCGCTCAGGAACAGGCAGCCGCGGAGAAGCGTCTTCGCGATATCAACAAGGAAGTCGATAGGAGCGAGGCGACACTCGCGCGTGTCACAGCGAAGACAGTGGAGCAGAAGGAAGAACTGCGCGCCCTCGGGATCCGCTACGACGAGGGCATCAAGATGCTCGATGTCGGGTGGACCGACTACGAAAGTCCCGCCGCCTCGTCGGTCGCACTGAAAGAACAGCTTGACGAGGTTCGAGCCACGATCAAAGAAATGATCCGTACGGGTGCCGCAGTCGATGCGAGTGAAACCTTCACTTTCAACAACTCCAAGACGAAGGGTCGCAAGTTCGTGCGCGATATGGCGAAAATGATGCTCCGCGCCTACAACGCCGAGGCGGAGAACTGCGTCCTCACCGTTAAGGCGGGTAATGGGAATGTCGCCCGCAACCGACTTGAAAGAGCCCGGGATCAGATAGCTAAACTTGGCGCACTCATCAACCTCCAGATTAACTTCCACTACCACCGGCTGCGCATCAAGGAACTCGAACTCACGCTCCAGTACCAGAACGCTAAGAAAGCTGAGAAAGAAGCTGAGCGTGAAGAGCGCGCGCGACTGCGCGAACAAGCGCGCGCTGAGAAGGAACTCCGGGCCGAACGCGAACGTCTCGAAAAAGAACGCCAGCACTACCTCAATGTCCTGAAAGCCGTTGAGGAAGCGGGCAACAGTACCGAAGCCGAGAAGCTACGCCAGCAGCTCGCCGAGATCGAAGAAGGCATCAACGATGTCGTCACACGGGAGGCCAACAGCCGCGCCGGATATGTCTACGTCATCTCGAACATCGGGTCCTTCGGCGAACGTATGGTCAAGATCGGCATGACACGCCGCCTCGACCCCATGGATCGCGTCCGCGAACTCGGAGACGCGTCCGTGCCGTTCAACTTCGATGTCCACGCCCTGTTCTTCTCCGACGATGCCGTAAGTGTCGAAACTGAGCTGCACCACCGCTTCGCAGACAAACGCGTCAACCGTATCAACGCGCGGCGCGAATTCTTCTACGCTACCCCCGCAGAGGTTCGAGAAGCCCTCAAAGACATCGCCGGAAACCTCCTCGAATTCACCGAAGAACCAGAGGCGGAGCAGTATCGACTCAGCCTCGAAGAAGCGCGTGCATCTGGCGAATGCTGAGATGGCTCCCGCTAGAACCTAGACGCCGCTGCGTGGGTCCCACTGGCGTACACTCCGGCTTATGGTGGCTGAGTGTCAAGTCAGTTTGTTGCGGAATGTCTGATGTATCATCGATCTATGAGGTGGGTGACAAAAACAACCTGGATTCGTATCGTCACGCTCTTCGGCGTCTATCTGCTGGTGTCAGCACTCTGGTTCAGCTTCGCGCGAGTCTCGGATTCGAACGAGGCCGTGAAGAGCATCGCGTTCCTGATCCTGCTGGTGGTCCTGCCGATCCTGGCGATGTGCGTTGCCACCTGGGACGGCGTGAAGGAGGGCTTCAGCCTCCTGTGGTTGGTCGCGCCATTCGTGTGCTTCCTGGCACCGATGTTCCTGTTCTTCAACGCGAGCGCCCTCATCTACGGGGTGGCCTACAGTCTGCTTGGCTTCGCGGCCCACGGCCTCGGCGTACTGGTCCACTCGCGCCGTTCCTCGTAAGCGCGCCTGGCCTCGGGAGTGACGAGGCGGATGGAAGGCGAGATCGCGGATAGGCTACGAACACGTGGATAGGTTAGTAGCCTATCCGCATGCGAATAACCTATCCGTATCCGCGTAACCTATCCGCGTGTGTCCTCGCGGATCTGTCCCCATGCGCAGAACTCCGTTTCGCCCCGGCGCCGCCTCCGCGTGCGGTAGCATTCCCGGTATTGCGACGGCTCAAGGCTCACGCAATGTACAAGTACACGGAGGTGCTGAGCAGGTTCTGGGACCAGGTCGCCCCACTCTACGACTTCTTCGGCAACACGTTTAACCGAGCCGGCTCCGACGGTACGGGTGAGGCGATCGCACGCGACGACTGCGTCCTCGAATGCGCGTGCTGCACCGGCGCGATTAGCGCCGCCATCGTTCCGGTCCGCGCGCACCTCAGACTCGATGCGCCGACCTCACGCGAATGCGCGTGAGAACAAACAGAGAGTCTGATGCCAGGATGGGTTCACAGAGGAACGAAGCGACTTGTTTGTGAGGCACACATTCGAAGCATGAGCGCGCAAGGTTGCGCAGACTGAACACGTGTGAAAGTATTTGCGGTCAGTGGAAGTGAAGATTCTGGAGAGTTTGAGTGTTTTTGCTTTCCTTAATTATTAGGATGTCGTATTGAGTGAGAAAGGAGTTCGTCATGGTTCGTAGACCGGTGTTTGTGCCTGACTCTGGCAAGCCGTATGTTTCGGAGTTGTCTCTGGATTTTGAGCAGTTTTCTGGATCCTCTATTCAGCAGAAGCAGCGTTCGATTGCGAGTTTGCATGCGTCGTATGTGGCTAGGTTTCCTTCGTCGCGCGTTCTGGAGGTATCGTCCAAGAGTGAAAGAGACCTTGGCGTTCAGTTAAGCGCGTTCAATGTGATGATTGAGCATCCAGGACGTGGAAGTTACAGTGTTGAATGTGCTTTCCAGGCTTCAAAAGTGTTTTCGCATGGTGGCCCGTTTGTTGATCTTTTCGACGCCTCGAGTCGTGCGGCAAAGACAGATCGGCGATTGAGGTCAAGCGGAAAGCTCGTTGGTTTCAAGTATTTTGCACATGAATTCCCGTTAGAGCCGAAGACTTATTTTTACGACTGGTTGTACGCGTCTGCGCTCTGTCGTCATGACAAGCTCGTTGAGCAGGTTATGATGTTCGATGCATTCACCGATATTGAGCATAATCCGGAGCGGTCGATCAACTGTCAGGCAAGGTCTGTGGCCAAAGTGGTGGGTCTTGCCCGGGCGGGGCTTCTGGCAGATGCCTTGCAGTCACCTCGAGCGTTTCTGGAACTCGGGTATCATTAGGTTTTCGTTGACCTGTCACTTTGTTCGATAGTGGAGGAACAAGATGATCTGGGATCGGGTCGCCCCTCTCTATGACGTCGTCGTCAACACGGCGAATCGGGCGGTGTACGCAGCGACGGGGACAGCCGTTGCCCGGTTGATCCGCCCCGGCGACACTGTGCTCGAATGTGCGTGCGGCACGGGCGCGATCGCCGCAGCCATCGCCCCCACATGCGCCTGCGTGGTCGCGACCGACTACTCCGAGGGGATGCTCAAGCAGGCACGCAAGAAGCTCGCACGGTTCCCGCACGTCGTCGTCGAGCAGGCGGATATTACCGACTTGCACTACGCGGACGACTCGTTCGATGCCGTCGTGGCGGGCAACGTCATCCACTTGCTGCCTGAACCGGGCGATGCGCTCAAGGAGATCAAGCGGGTCGTGCGCCCGGGCGGCACGATCATTGTTCCTACCTACGTGATTCCCAAGAAGCGCGCGCACACCATGTTCCTGAGGCTGATCTCCCGATTCGGCGTGCACTTCCAGGAGCGCTTTGACCCGGCATCCTACCGGGCGTTTTTTGAGCGCATGGGCTGCACGGGCGTCACCTACCGCGTCGTGCGAGGTCGAATTCCCTGCGTGATCGCCTCCTTCACGAACGATCAGTAGGTGCCGAGCCCAGGGCGAAGTCCCGTAGCATCTGCCCGTAGGCGCGCGAGTCGCGGCTCATGCGCTCACAGTGGCCCCGCCCCGGCCACACGACCAGCTCTGCGCCGGGGTAGAGGCGCGGAACCGTGCGCCGCGCCAGTCGTAGGTCCGAGTCTTTCTCCCCATACGCGAATGTGCAGCGGCGCTGAACGTCGGGGGAGAGGCGTGGCAGGGCGACCCGCGAGCAGTCACGCACGATTGCCCGAATGCTCTCCTCGCTCATTATGGCAAGGCTCTCAGCCATGGGGCGGGCGACCTCTTCGCCGAAGAGCCGCGCGAGCTTGCGAACCCCGGCCTCGGGATCGCGCACGGCCTTGCGGTGCTTCGCGACCATGATGCGGCTCAGGATTGCGCCGCCCGCCCTCGAGATCGGCCCTCCCGAGTAGAAGCTCACGCCTTCGATGAAGAGGCGGTCAAACGACAGATCTGGGAAGCGCAGTAGCTCGAAGAACACGACGCCGCCGAGCGACGCCCCGAATCCCAGAGACAGGCAACGCACCTCGTGGGACGTCAGCCACTCGTGGATCGCCGCTGCCTCGGCCGCCGCCGACACGTAGGGGGCCGAGGCCTCGTCCCCGTGAGCGGATAGGTCCGGCACGAGGAAACGCAGCCCCGCGCCCATGTGGTCGGCGACCGCGGCCTTCATACGCGAGGCCGAGGACAGCATCGGGTGAATAAGGAGAACGGTGGGGGAGTCGTCCCCATAGTCCCCGTAGGTGTGCATCTTCATGGAGTCGCTCCGTGGCGGTTGTTGGGCGCTCCCTCGCGCCCGGGGTGTGAGCTGACGAAGGGATGCTATCACCGATCGTAGGCCACGGACAGGGAAATCGGCGCACTACCTCGCGGTATCATGTGACCCGAGCGAAGGAGTCGACGTGGCGTTTGACTACAAGAAGGAATGCAAGGAACTGTACGCCCCAAAGAAGGGGCCGAGCGTCGTCGAGGTTCCCCCCATGAGGTTCGTGGCCGTGCGCGGCAGTGGGGATCCCAACGAGGAAGATGGTGCCTACCAGCGGGCAATCTCGGTTCTCTACGCCATCTCCTACACGCTCAAGATGAGTAAGAAGGGCACCCGCCAGATTGACGGCTACGTCGACTTCGTCGTGCCCCCGCTCGAGGGGTTCTGGTGGCAGGACGGCGTCGAGGGGGCCGACTACGCCCACAAGGAGGCCTTCCAGTGGATCGCCGTCATCCGCCTGCCCGACTTCGTCACGCGCGAGGACTTCGACTGGGCGGTCCGTGAGGCGACAAAGAAAAAGAAGATCGACTGCTCGACGGCCGAATACCTCATGATCGACGAGGGCCTGTGTGTCCAGTGCCTGCACGTCGGCAGCTATGACGACGAACCCGCCACGGTCGAGGCCATGGATGCCTACGCGCGCGAGCAGGGCTACGTGCTCGACTTGACGCACGAGCGCCGCCATCACGAGATCTACCTGTCGGACGCACGCAAGGTTGCCCCCGAGAAACTCAAGACGGTTATCCGCCACCCCATCAAGCCGCTTGCGGATAGCTGAGGGACGGGGAACCGACGACGCGGCGCGAGGATCCTGCGCGGGTGGACATGGTGGCGCTCGCCCGGCGACGCGGGTAATGTTGGTCCGATCACAACCTAACCAAAGGAGAACATGATGCTTGTGGTGACGACTCCGACCGTTGAGGGTGCGCCGATTAAGCGTTACATCGGCATGGTGTCCGGCGAGACGATTGCCGGCGTCAACGTGTTCAAGGATTTCGGTGCCAGCCTGTCCAACATGTTCGGCGGCCGCGCCTCCCAGTATGAGGAAGAAATCGGCAACGCGTCGGCGACCGCCGTCAACGAGATGTGTGCACGCGCACAGTCGATGGGAGCGAACGCGGTTGTCGGCGTGAAGGTCGACTACTTCACCGCCGGGTCTGACAACGGCATGCTTGCCGCGATCGCGACGGGAACGGCCGTCGTTCTCTGAGAGGAAGCCGCCGAGGCGGTGGCAGCCTGACACGTGAACCCGCCGGGTTGGTCACGGGTGACGATGCTCGAAGCCTCCCGGCGGGTCGTCGTCTCTGCATTCGCGCTGTGGCTCGGCGGGGAAGGAGAACGAGCGGGCGATCAGGTGAAAGAGCATAGAAGCATTGCAACTAAGGTGATGCTAAATTAATATAGTGTACCCTATGGATTGGGTGGGGTAAAGCTCTTCACACATAGTGAGAAGAAAGTTGGACAGGTATAGGTCGAAGCTGCTCACGGCCCTACCCTTGACGCTGGGTGTGCTGTCACGATGCGTGCGCCTATGCCTAGTTGTCAACCAAGTGAGCCACTGATGTCCCATCGATCAATCACGGTACTGGCGCTGGTCGTCACCGGCGCTCTCGCCGCGACCACCGTCAGCATGCCGGCGGCCTTTGCGGCCGATGACGAAAACCACGTGCAATCCACCGTCACCCCGAATAGTGACACTCCCGCGCCCGAGGCCACCCAGGCCTCGTCGAATGACGCGCAATCGGGTGCCCCCGCGCCCTCCGACACCACGGACGAGGCCGGGGATGAGAGTGCGAGCATCACCCCGGAACCCGCGGACGACACCCCGACGACGATCATCGTCCAACTGGAGGACGGCAACGTCGGTATTCCCTGGTATAACCGCATCTTCGGACTGTCGACCTCAACGAAGCATGAGACGGTCAAGGACCGCATCGAGACAGCCGTCGAGTCATCCGTGCCCGGTTCGGAGGTCACGGACGTGCTCGACTACACGAAGGCTTTCGACGGTTTCGCGATCCAGGCCCCGGCCTCGTCGCTGGAGACCATCAAGGCCACGCAGGGCGTCAAGGCGGCCTTCATCGAGCGCCACCTCAAGCCGCTGGTCGTCGGGGGCGACACGGGAGCGAACGGCGTTGATGCCGTGAACCCCGACCTGAAGAACGGCTCCTCCCTGGAGATGACCCGTGCGAACCAGACCTCGCAGAAGGGTGACAAGCAGGTTATTGAGGTCATCGACACGGGCATCGAGTCCACGCACCCGGCATTCTCTGGCCCCATGGATGACGTGCCCGTGCGCCTGTCGCACAAGGACGTCGAGTCCCTGGTCGGCACACTGAGCCACGGCAAGCAGGGTGCCTACCTGAACAAGAAGATTCCCTTCGCCTTCGATTACGCCGACAACGACGCGAACGTGCTGCCCACCTCCACCAAGGATCTCTCCCACGGCACGCATGTTGCCGCGATCGCCGCTGCCAACGCGCCCGACCTGCAGGGCACCGCGCCCAACGCCCAGATCATCGTCGCGAAGGTCGCCGCCGACAAGGACGGCTCGATCCCTGACAGCACCGTGCTGGCCGCCCTCGACGACGCGGTCATCATCAAGCCCGACTCGATCAACCTGTCCCTCGGCGACGACGCGGGCTGGGGCAGTGAGGCCGGGACCGTGTACGCGGAGGTCTACAAGAACCTCGCCGAGGCCGGGGTGAGTGTCAACGCGGCCGCCGGTAACTCGTACTCGAGCGCCTACTCCAACTACTCCGGCAAGGGGCTGCCGTACGCGACCGACCCCGACGAGGGCACGGTCTCGGAACCCGCGTCCTACGGGTCGACCCTGTCGATCGCCTCGGTCAATAACCAGGACGCTCTGCCCTACCTCACCTACGGAGACAAGCAGATCGTCTACCGCAAGTCGCGCGGCCTCAAGGACGCCTTCGTGCCCAGCCTGCTCGACATCGACGAAGACACCTACACGGTCATCTACGGCGGCATCGGGGACGCGGCAGCCCTAGAGAAGATGGTGGCCGAACACCCCGGCGACCTCTCGACGACCATCGTCCTGGAGGACCGCGGCGGTTCGGATAGCGCGACTGGCGCGGACATGACGCACGAGGCCAAGGTCAGCGGCCTCACGAAGCTGAGCTCGAAGCCGGCCGCCCTCATCCTCGGCGACTCCCAGGACGCCGACACACCCTACGTGGCGACCATCGAATCCACGCACACGATGCCGACCGTGACCATCACGAAGAAGGAGAAGGACACGCTGATCGAGGCCATCAATGCCGCCGATTCCCACTCCATCTCCATCACGAACCCCCACGCGGGCCTCACACTTGCCTCCACGAACCCCACGATCTCCGACTTCACGTCGTGGGGCGTCACCCCGGACCTGACTCTTAAGCCCGAGGTCGCCGCCCCCGGCGGTAACATCATGTCCGCGGTCCTGGGGGGCGAGTACCGTTCGATGTCCGGCACGTCGATGGCCACCCCGCAGGTGGCAGGCATCACGACGCTCGTGCGCCAGCGCATGAATGAGGACCCGGCCTTCAAGAAGCTCTCTGCCTCCGAGAAGACTGCCCTCGTCTCCAATTTCCTCATGGGAACCGCCCACCCTCTGGTCGACCTCGAGCAGGGAGACGGCACCTACTACTCCCCGCGTCGCGTCGGCGCGGGTCAGGTGGACGCGCTGGCGGCCACGACCTCGTCCGTGTACCCGAGCGTGGTGGGGGCCGCGAATCCGTCGCGTCCCAAGGCTGACCTGGGCGACGGAACCGACGGGTGGACCTTTCAGGTGCAGCTGACCAATGTCTCCGATGACGCTCACACCTACACGCTCGGAGGTCAGGCCCTGTCCGAGGTCGTGGAGGGTGAGCTCTTCACGCAGCACTCGAAGAACTGGGCGGGAGCGGGTATCGATCTGACTTTTTCGGCTGACTCGGTGACCGTTCCGGCTCAGTCCAGCGCGAGCGTGACTGTCACGGTGACCCCTCAGGCGGCCTTCGCCTCGTACGCGAACGCCAACGCCCCCAAGGGCACGTTCATCGACGGCGCGGTTACGTTCACGAGCGCCGACGGGCAGCCGGGCCTCACGGTGCCCTACATGGGCTTCTACGGTTCCTGGGGTGCCCCAAATATCTTCGACGGCAAGTGGTACGACGGCACGACGAGCACCGCGCATGCCTGCTCCTCGACCCTCATGAACCCGGCGACGGACGTGCCCCTGGGCGCGCTTAACCCGCTGGACGGCCAAGACTCCACCGCCGTGCGCGCCGTCGACCCCGCGTACTTCATCATGTCACGATCGGCCGCGCAGGAAGCGCCGAACAAGATGCTCCCGCGCACGTGCCTGCTGCGCAACACGCCGAAGCTGACCTACACGTACACGAACGAGGCAGGGGAAACCGTGCGCTCCTACACCTTTGAGCGCGCGAAGAAATCACTGTTCAACTACTCCTCGGGCGCGATCCTGCCCGTTGAAAGCCAGGAGGGAAACAACCCGATTTTCGACGGCTTCGACAAAGACGGCAACGAGTTGCCCGACGGCCGCTACACGCTGACCATCGAAGGATCCTCCGTCGCGCCCTCTTCCACGACGCAGCAGGTGACGTGGGAGTTCACGCTGGATACTCAGGCCCCCACGATCTCGAACGTTGCGGTGACCGGCGAGGGGGATGGTCGCGTCGTGTCCTTCGACGTCTCCGATAACTCGCCGCTGGCCGGTATCGCGTTCTCCGAGTCACCCACGTCTCGTCACTACTACGACGAGAAGGAAGCCGTGGGCGCGAACCGTCAGCCCGACGGTACCTACTCCAAGCACTACGAGATCGCCTGGAAGGATCTGGTCGACCGCGCTGATTCCTCTGATCCGGCGACCTCCTACCTGTACGCGTGGGACTGGGGTAAGAACCAGACTCGCCAGCAGCTGCGCTTCCAGACCATCCCGATGACGTCCCTGACCCTCTCGCCCGCCGAGACCACGGTCGTTGCGGATGACAAGGTGATGCTGAACGCCGCCTACGAGCCGGCGAACGCGAACGTCACCGACCTGGTGTGGTCCTCCTCGGACGAGGCCGTGGCCACCGTCAGCGACACCGGCGAGGTCAGCGCGGTGGGCGCGGGTGACGCGACGATCACCGTGACTGACGCTGCCCAACCGACTCTGTCGGCCTCGGCCACCATCCACGTGCGCACGATTGCTGAGGACACGGGTATCGAGATCTTGCAGACCTCCCTGTCCGTGAAGGCGGGCGAGGAGGCCTCGGTGAAGGCGTACCTGGCTCCCTCCCTGGCGGGTGCCGCGGTGACCTGGAGCATTGAACCCGCCAATCTGGCGACCGTTGTGGCTGGCACGGATACGACGAGCGCGACGCTGACGGGCGGCGACCACGCCGGTACTGGCACGCTGAGCGCATCCGTGACCTCGGGCGGCGCGGCCAAGTCCGCGCAGATCCCCGTGACCGTGCGCTCCGCCGACGCCGACGACTTCGAGATCGACGAGAACGGCGTGCTGACCGCCTACAAGGGCAGTGCGACCGACGTTGTCCTCCCCGAGGGCGTCACCGACATCGGCGAGCGTGCCTTCGCGAACTCCTCCGTGGAGAACGTGACGATCCCCGCCGCCGTGCGTAGCATCGGCAACGAGGCGTTCATCTACTCCTCGCTGAAGACAATTACCTTCCAAGACGACGTGGCCGCGCCCTCGCAGCTGACGTCGATCGGCGAGAGAGCCTTCGCGCACGTGTCGCTGGAAACCCTGGCCCTGCCTCGTTCCGTCACGACGATTGGTGCTGAGTTCATCGACTACAACAAGGCTCTAACCTCGCTGTCCTTCGGCGCGAAGGTCTCCGCCGAGTCGATCACCTCGGGCTACGCCGAGACGTCCGCCCTGACCTCGGTCGATGTCGATAGCACGAACCCCAACTACGAGTCCGTGGACGGCGTCCTGTTCTCTAAGGACCACGCGCGTCTGATCATTTACCCGGCGGCGAAGAACCCCGGCGGCTCCTACACGGTCCCGGAGGGCACGACCGAGATCGCCAACAAGGCCTTCGCCGAGGCAGGTATCGTGACCGTCACTCTACCGACCTCGTTGCGCACCATCGGTGACGAGGCCTTCCGCCTCTCCGCCCTCACCGCGCTGACCCTGCCAGAGGGCTTCGACACGGTGGGCACGTGCGCCTTCTGCCTCGCGGCCAGCCTCGACACCATCGACCTGGGCGGCACTGTCACGATTAAGGGCAGCGCCTTCGAGGGAGTGGGAGCCAAGAACGGCGTCAATTTCCGTTCCGACCTGAACAAGCTGACGACTATCGGAGACTTCGGATTCAGCCGGACGGGCATCAAGGCCGTGACCCTGCCGGATTCGGTGACCACGGTCGGTGAACAGGCATTCTCCGACAGCACGGGTATCACCCAGTTCCACCTGGGCGCGGGCGTGACCTCTTTCGGCGAGACCGCTTTGTACAACGACCGCAACATCGCGACCCTGACCGTCGGCGCTGGCAATCAGGTGTTTTCGGCCGATCAGAATGTCCTCTACCGCACGGGGACAGACGGCCTGCACCTGATGCTCTCCCCGGCGGCTAACGCGATCACCGACTACGCGGTGCTCGCGGGCACGGTTGAGATCGGTGCGTCGGCGTTCGCCAACAACAAGACGGTGACGCGCGTTGTCCTGCCCGAGGGTGTGACGACCATCGGCGACGAGGCATTCGCCGGCTGTGCGGCTCTGACCGAGCTGGTCATCCCGAATTCGGTCCAGACATCGACGGGCGTCGTGGGCAACTCCCTGGAGATGGTCGAGTACGGCACGAAGGTGCGCTCGATCCGCATGGAGGGCAGCTGGGTGCCGATGCCTCGTCGCATCGTCGTGCGCGGTGGTGAGGACGGTTCCTTCGTCTACGATGGTCGCCCGACGAACGGACGCCGCGAAAGCGCGTTCTTCGGCGAGGGCATGACCTCCGTGTCCTTCGGCGTGGACGTGCCGCGAGTCCTCTTCCTGCCGTCCACGCTCACCCGCCTGGATCTCGAGCAGGACCTGAGCGATGAGAAGAAGGCGGACACGCAGGTGTACGTCGCCGGTGCTGAAGGCTCGGCTGCGTGGAACGTTGCGAAGGCAGCCATGGAGGCTGCGGGCATCGACGTGTCGCAGCTGCATGCCTACACCGCGCCGTCCGTGACGCTGTCCGGCACGGGCATCGCCGAGGCCGGGGCTGGGTACACGCTCACGGGCGCGGCTGGCTCTCCGGTGGACGTCACCGCCTCGGTGACGGGTGGCATCGCTGGTACGTCGCAGGTTCGCGCCGTGCAGGTCGGTGCGGATGGCACCGAGACGCTGGTTCGTGACTGGACCGCAATGACGGATAACGGGGAGCGCGCTCCCGAGGCCTCCGCGACCTTCCCGTGGACCCCGACCAGCAACGACGTCGCCCTGCGTGTTGAGGTGCGCGACGCCTCGTACGTGACGAACAAGGTGCGCCTGGCTATGCCGGGTGCCCCCGAACCGACGCCCGATCCGGCACCCAACCCGGACCCGGCACCCAACCCGGATCCGGATCCCGTGGGGGGCGAGTGGGTGAGTGACGGGCGTGGTTGGTGG
>ENA-OWNK01000067-OWNK01000067.1-metagenome-genome-assembly--contig:-NODE-67-length-43932-cov-4.498325_pt1 | contig 43932 bp, 28 predicted proteins | sample MGYA00245343_ERZ651121 | MGnify/ENA primary metagenome ERZ651121 (study PRJEB26857, sample SAMEA4031775) | metagenome | biome: human; feature: oral; material: saliva | place: Philippines | collected 2014 | study... | reverse complement strand
GTTCTCCAAAAACGTATCGCCAAGCTGCGTATACTGGCCCCAATACTTGGACAAAAGCTTCTTTGCAAACTTCTGGATAAGAACGATAGTCATTGGAATGAGCGGTACAAATACCAGCAAAACAATGCCAACTACCGGACTAATTAGGAGCAAAACAAGAAAAAGTGTGAGCGGAGCCAAAACAGCATAGAAAAACTGAGGTAGATACTGTGCAAAATAGGTTTCTAGCTGATCTACTCCTTCAACTGCCAGCTGAACAATCTCACTAGTCGCATATGAATTTTTATACGAGGGACCAAACTCTAAAAGCTTCTGATAGATTTTCTCGCGAAGGGTCTTTTTAACCCTTTTTGCTGCATAAAAGCTTGTCTTGTGCTGAGCAAGTTTGCAGAAATACCTGATTACAATAGCAATAAGGCAGAGTGCAATAAACACCAACTGCTCTTCGAGGACAAAATAATCCATGAATAGGGCTTGTATCATTCTTGCCAGAGAATACATAAATACAATATTGGCAAGCAGCGCAATCCACTGGTAAAGCACGGTCAAGCCAATGTATTTTTTACTCTCCTCAATAAGCGCAATGAGGCGTTTGTTAATCATCATATAAAACTTCTCTCGCTTTTCTTACAAGCAGAATCTTTAGTCCACTAACTGTTTCATTTACTTTACGTGTAGTTTTGTCGTTGCATATACGAGTTTGCCTTATGCAACATTTAAAAACAACACACAAAATAGCGAGAACAACTGCTATTTTTGAACACGTTCCCAGTCTGCTTTTGTAAGCATGGAGATGCCAAACTGCTCTTCTTTGCCTGTATATTTATTTAAGTCAGTAAAAATTCCCGTCTCCGTAAAGCCGCACTTACGAGCCACGGAAGCAGACTTCTTATTGCGTTCAAGATATCTAATAATCACCTGATCAACACCATACTCTTCAAATGCATATGCACTAAGAGCTTGAGCGCCCTCAGGTGCCAATCCTTGTCCCCAATAAGGACGACCAATCCAATAGCCAATTTCTGCCTGATGCAGCTGCTTTGAGGAATCCTTTGAATCAAGAATTTCTTCAAAATCCAACGACATTGAACCAATTAGATGACCGGTCCTCATGTCTTTTACGGCATAACAGGACTTATCGGACAGCACGTTTGCAAGAACCTGCTTGGAATCTTCTAAAGTTTTGTGAGGTTCCCATCCACAAAGTGGACCAATTTCTGGATCTTTTGCCAGTTCATAGAGCTCTTTAGCATCGGATGCATGCCATGGAATAAGAAACAATCTCTTAGTGGTAATCATACAAATTCCCTCACAACCTTTTGTTATTTAATGACTTTATATTACTGTCCAATCTGTTGGACACTCATTCTTTAACAAATCCGTATTCTGTTCTCAACATCTTCTAAGGAGGCTCTTATGTACAGTCCTACAAAGCTTGTTGATTCCTTTGTTATTTCCGGTCTTCCCTACTACGACGCTCCTCTTATCTTTGATCAGCTTAAACTTGGCTCAGATTTAACCATTGTTCCTGAACGCGATAACCCTTACGACCCAGAGGCTCTTGCTCTGTACTCTAATGACCACAAGCTGGGCTTTGTTCCTAGAGAAAGCAATTCTCTCTGGAGTACTTTGCTCTTCTACGGACATCAAAACATTGTTACCTGCAAGATTACGCAGCTCAGTGATCACCATGGTCATCTTCTTGTTAAAGCAGGTCTTTACGTCATTGATGCTCGTTAATTGGTGCGAGAAAGACTACTTGTTTTGGCCTGGTTTAGCTAATCCTCTTTCTCTGATTGGTAGCTCTGAAGAATTCCACTCAAGTACTCTTGATATTTCTGCCTGGTCTTCTTTGGAGCTACCAGTTCTATATCTGTTCCAAAGGTTGCAAGCCAGCCGTAAAACGTTGGAGCTTCCATTACAGAAACATGCACGTCAGCTGTACTTCCATCAGAACTTGGATTGTTCAAAATAATGTTCTTGCCAAAGCGGTCATACACCGAGCACATCACGCGCTCATTAACACGAAGTGTGACCTCAACAACCTCGCCCGAGTACATGCCAAAGACGCGCTCTTGATACTTGTCTATATCAAACTGCTTGATTTGCTCGTTAACCGTGGCGTCAGCATCAGAGACCTCAAGTCTAAACATGCGGTCCACACGATAATTGACAAAGTTTTGATGCTTATCGTTCCACACAATAAGATAGTAGAAATCGTCAATATACGTAAGTTGAACAGGCGTTTCTTCTCTTACGGGAAGCTCTTCAATAACCTTGTCCTTAAAGCCCTTCTTACGATACTTAAACGAAACCTTTTTCTTTTGCAAAAGTGCCGTTTGAATAGCATTGAGTGCATAAAACACAGATTCATTTTGCGACTTAATACGACCCTCAACATGGATACGCTTCTTGAGCGTATCAGAGGTAGACTTCCCACCCAGTTCTCCAATAAGGCTCACCAGGTTATTTGCCTTGCGCTCCGTCAAAAACTTTGATGACTGCACAGCGTCTGCCATCAGCATGAGCTCTTCAGCCTGAAACTTCCTGGTTGCCAGGCCGTATTCAACAGGATGGCGCTGATAAGACTGAATGTCGTAGCCAAAATTCTGCAGCGATTTGATATCGTCGTACAGCGTTTTACGCTCCACGCTCAGACCACGCTCTGCCAGCTTTTCAATAAGCTGAGGAGTACTTAAGCCATGATCGTCATCAGTTTCTTCCTCAAAAATTTTTACAAGATGCAAGCAGCGGGTCTTCTCGCTTGGCATACTGCCTCCGAAGTCTAGCTCCAATAAAAAACTCCTGTCCATTTTAGTGGACAGGAGTCGAGAAGAACGTATGGTCAGAAACTCTTCGGTAAACGGCATGTAAGTCGCAGATAAATCGTTACCAACTGATATTTAGCCCCAAACCTCTTCGGCAATTTCTTTCACAAGCGCAACCTTTGCCCACTGCTCATCTTCGGTGAGCTTGTTACCAATCTCGCAGCTTGCAAAGCCGCACTGAGGAGAAAGGCAGAGGTTCTCCAGAGGTACGTACTGAGCTGCCTCATGAATACGCTCAATAACCTTGGCTTTCTCTTCCAGCTGGGCGTGCTTGGTGGTGATCAGACCAAGCACAACTTTTTTACCAGCTGGAACAGAAGCCAGGGGCTCAAAGCCACCGGAGCGATGATCATCAAATTCTAAGAAGAACGCGTTTACGTGCTCTTGAGCAAGAAGAGTATCGGCCACATCGTCATAGCCGCCCTCGCAAGCCCAGGTACTATGGAAGTTGCCACGACAAACGTGTGTGTTAATAGTCAGGTCAGCTGGAGCTGCATCAAGAACGCGGTTATTAATCTCCAAGAGCAGTGCTTTGATCCTCTTAAGACCCTTCTGGTCAGCGCCAAAGAAAAGCTCTGCACGTGGGTCAACCAGCACGCCCCATGAGCAGTCATCAAGCTGAAGATTACGACAACCTGCAGCATATATCTGCTTAATAAACGCACCGTAGCCAGCAACAATATCTTCAAGAAGGTCCTGGTCGTTGGCATAGTACTTGTTAGTCTGCTCACGGTTCATGGGCATAATGAACTGCTCAATAAACTGTGCTGGTGCAGGAATAGTAAGCTTGGCAACAGTTGTCTCGTCCTCAAACTGCTGGACAAAGCGGAAGTGCTCTATAAAGGGATGCTCTTTGGTGAGCTCCACTTTTCCTACGAGGAAGGTGTCGTCAATCTCTGCAGTCTCATCGTGGAAAGGCAGTCCAGTATTAGTTGGCGCATGGCCAATACCTTCAAACGCCCACATAAAATCGAGGTGCCAGGTTGCACGTCTAAACTCACCATCAGTGATGACTTTAAGGCCTGCCTGTTTCTCCTTTTGGATAAGCTCTGTAATAGCTTTGTCCTCTACTTGCTTGAGCTCGTATGCATCAATCTGACCTTTTTCAAACTGAATACGAGCCTGCTTAAGATTCTCTGGACGAAGAAAGCTACCAACAACATCAAAGCGATGTGGAGTAGTTTTATCATTTTTGATTGCCATAATGACCCCTTAGAACTGCTTACGAGAAACCAGTATGACAATCAACACTTCACTTGTGAAATACAAATACTTAACTAATTCATATAGCTAAAACCTATATCTTAACGTTTACCGTTCCACTCATCTAAGAACTGGTCAACGTACTCACGCATGTACTTCTCGCGAGCTTTTCCTAGCTCTTTGCCACTGCGCGTATTCATCATGTCTGCCAGTAAAAAGAGTTTCTCGTAAAAGTGGTTAAGCGACGTTGATTTGTGTGAGTGATACTCCTCGCCGCTCATATTAAGGGTCGGTGGCTCATCTGGGTCATACATACCACGACCGTGACTTCCGCCATAAGCAAAGGTGCGTGCGATGCCAACTGCTCCAAGCGCGTCCAGGCGATCTGCGTCTTGAACGCACATACCTTCAAGCGTTGAAGGAACTACCGAGTCTGTTCCCGAGAAAGAAACCTCATCGATTGCGGTACAAATTGCCTGGATAGTGGCCTCGTCGACAGCATGCTGGCGAAGAAAATCAACGGCCCTATCCTTATGCTCATGCGTCTCTGGAGAAAGCTTGATGTCATCAACATCGTGCAAAAGCGCAGCAAGGGCAACAATCTCTTGATTTGCTCCTTCCTCCTGCGCAATTCTTACAGCCATTTTGTACACACGCAACGTGTGGAAGTAATCGTGGCCACTAAAATCTGTGGAGAAGACCTCTTTTACAAAGTCCAAAGCGTCATCGATAATTTTTGAGTCCATAACTCCCCGCTCAACACATTCAAACGTATCTCTCACGCATTATTTGCGCAGATTGTACATCCCTTTAACTATCTTTTTCTTAGTGTACACAGCCTCTCTTGCTTGAGAATTTTGAAGCTCAAATTTCATGAAATTGTTAACTATCCAGCTTCCGCTATTCAGTTTCCGCATAACTCACATTTGTCTTAAAATTTAATACATTTCTATTGCAATTTTTATCCGTTGCACGTTTATGACAAATGTCGAGAAAATCGTTAAAAATAGAGCAATTTAAATGCCATTTTTCAACGTACCAAATATTTTGATTAAATTATTTATATAACATGAGATGAAAACGTTTTTTGAAATGTGTTCAAACTATAAAAATCGCTGGTTGAGCTAACAATTTTTATCAAAATAATAGATAATTGTCTATACGAAAAATGTACTGAATATGTGTCATTTATCTCTATCGTGCTTATCGTGACTAATCACTTTCAGCACAAGATTTAATTGCAAATTTTGTTGGGGTATTCACTATTTGTTAGGGGTAGGTATGGAAAGAAAAAACAAGAACTTTGCAAGCAAAGGGGCAAAGACAGCTATGTCTTTGGTACTCGCGCTCTCTTTGGTCCCTTCTTCAGCGTTAGCAGAAATTGCTAGCACTCAAGAGGTAGCTCAGACGCAAGAAGTTGCAGCAACTCAAACAAGTGATGCAACTGCCTCAACCTCTGAAGTAACAGCAGAGACCTCTGCTGAAACCACCGCTAACGCAGAAGCTACTTCCAACCAGCAGACCTCTGAGCAGACTGCTGCTCCTGCAGAAAGATCTTCTCGCCGTGTTACAAGAAGCCTTTCTTACATCTCAACTGAGCTCTGGGTAGACGGAACCAACGGTAGCGATACTAACGAGGGCTCCAGCTCCGATCCTGTTAAATCTCTCGAGAAAGCACTGGAGCTGTGGGGAGAAACTTCTTCAATCTACACCATTCATCTCAAAGGCAACCTTAATCTGACCTCTACGGTTACCATTCCTTCTGGTCTTACACTCAAAATTGAATCTGAGGGTGCAACGCTTACTGGCACTGGAAACAGCATTGACGGTCTGGTTCTATCACCTGGCTCAACGCTGACCGGTACGGGCACCCTTACCATGTCCGGCTTCAAAACCGCACTAACTGCACAAGATGGCTCAACCATCACCGATGGTACCTATGTGTTTAGAAACAACGCAGGTGCAAGCGGTACTCGTGGCATTTCCCTTGGCGGAACCGTTGAGGGATCTGCCAACAAGAACAGCGTTACTATTACCGCTGACGATAAGAGCAATACAAACTTCTTTGAGTCTGGTGTCACCTTCAAAAACGCTACCATCAAGGTAACTTCTCAAGCTCGTACCTGGAACGATGCTCGTAATCTCAACCTTCAGAACACAGATCTTACTGTTGAAGGCTTTGGTCAGACTTTCTATGTCAACCAACTCAACATGAATGACTCTACTCTGACCATTAACCCTTCATGGTACGGCGCTACGGGTATGACCATTCAGGGTTCTTCCAATATTGTTAACTCCACCATCAACGCAAATGCTGGCTCAACTTCTGGCATTTCTGTTGGTGTAGCTGGTGGAACAGTAAACGTTACTAACTCAACCCTTAACTTCACTAACGGTGGAACTGGCGGCCTTAACGTCAACACTGGTGACGTCATCATTAACAACTCCACGATTAAGGGAGATGGTCGTAACTCTGGTGCCCTCTTTGGAGCCCAGACTAACGGCTCCATCCAATTCACCGGAAACAGCCTGGTAGAAACCCCTGCTACCAAGAACTCCGATAACGGCGCTGGCCAAACTCGTCAGAACTACAACGTTGTTGGCGGCTCTTACCTGCTCAAATACGCACCAAGCTACAACAGTGGCTTTGGTAGCACTATCCCTACAAACGGTGCAGCTAACGGCAACGAGGTTCTCTCGCTCTTTACCCTTGCTGACCCATCAACTAACTCTCTGAGCCTCATTAATGCTAACGGAGCAACCTATACCTACCCAGTTGCTAACGCTTCAAGCGATGGTCAGAAGCACGTTTGGGCACCTGCCGCAACCGTTACCTTTGACCTCAATACCCCAGGCGTTACCGGCGTCAACCCAACATTTGCTGACGGCACTACTGCTAACAAGACTGCTCTTGCTATGCGCGGCAACTCTCTTGCAACTGCTTCTTCTGTAGCAGAAGGCTCCACTACCCTACCTGCAGATCCTTATGCAAGTGGTCAGGAGTTTGACGGCTGGTACTACACCGACGCTGCTGGTACCGAGCACCAGTTCACCGCTGATACCCAGGTCACCTCTGACATGACAGTCTATCCACACTGGAGAGCTAACACCTCTTGGCTCTACGTCAGATACCACAATGGCAACGGTGTCTCTGTTATTGATCGCGTTGCTACCAACGCTAGCCGTACCGTAACGGTCCGTTCTGACGCTGAGGTCAACAACCTCGACAATAACTTCAATATCGCTGGAAAGACCTTCAAGCGTTGGACCACCCAGGCAAACGGCGCTGGTGACGAGGTTGCAGCTAATTCCAACCTGGCTGTTCCTGCAGGTACTGATACCGTTGATTTGTACGCAGACTGGGAGGAGCAGCACCTTACCGTGTCCTTCTCGGCAAATGGTGGAACCTTCTCTGCAAACAGCGTCTTTAAGCAGAATCCAAACGTCTTTGACATCACTACCGATGCAAACGGCGGAGAAGTTGCAACTATCAAGACTCACCCAACTGTTGCTGAGCAGACCACCATTAATGCTCTACTGCAGAATCTCAGCGGCAATACTCTGACCACGTCTACTGATGGAATTGCAAGTCCAACCAGCTCTAACACCAATACTGCCTACACAAATATTGCAACTTTTGAGAACCACATTCTGGACAACGCAGAAACCCCTGTAACATTCTGGGGCATTGTTATTGGTCAGAACTACCACTATTGGTTCACCGACGCTGCAGGCAACTCCCCTGCAACCATTAACGGTGGCGCAACGCTTACTAACGATGCCACTTACTACCTCAAGTGGAAAGAAGATCCTTCCATCCAGAGAGTAGAGCTTACGAGCGATCTTCCTGCTGATATGTGGAGTGACTCTCAGAGCAACACCACTCAGATCAAGGAAGTTTCCAACAACCAGAGCTTCAGTCTTACAGGCGCTATTGACGCTACTTCCGTCATTAATCAGATGAGCGCTTTTGAGAACGGCATTGCTGGCGGCCTCGACGACCTAACCAAGATTACGCTTTCTGGCACAACTTCAACCTTTACTGCAAAGCTCACGCTTCCTGCTGGCGTTGTTGTCCCAGCTAATCCAACAGTAACTACCTCTGGCCTTGGTAATCTCTTTGAGGTTACAAACGTTTCCGTGAACGGTCAGGAAGTTACCGTTACCCTGAAGCTCAAGGGCACTTACACCAACTACAAGCAGCTCAAAGACGCTGTCGAGACAGTTGGCAAAGACGATGCAGCTACCACAGAGATTGCAAGACCTCTTACCGTAACTGTTGATGGTCTCACACTTGACCCAACTCAGGTAACCAATGGTCAGGAGCTCACTGCTACAGGTACTCTTACTGGCTCCTTTGAGTCTTTTGCAAAGAACACCGTCACCAACGTCACCAAGAAGTTCGAACTTTCTTGGAACGGCGTTCAGATTGCTGCAAGCAGAGACCCTCGTGGTGCCGGCATTCAGCAGACTCTGATTGTGAACAACCCAATTGAGATGAACCTTCCTGCTGATATGCTTGCTGACGAGAATACCGAGCATGACCAGGTCATCACTATGAAGGCAGGTTCTACCTTTAACCTCACTGGTTCAATTCTTGCTTCTTCTATCCAGGAGCAGATGAACAACATTGAGCGTGCCTACCCTAATACCAACCATGACACCATTACGCTGAGCAACCTGAAGTTCAAGTTCACAGCAACTCTGACTGTTCCTGAGGGAATGACGCTTCCAAGCAACCTTGATGCCAACACCATCCAGACTTCCAACTTTGGTAGCGGCTTTAAGGTCAGCGATGTCCAGGTCAACGGTCGTACGGTTACCGTCACCTTTGAGCTCAGCGATCCTTCCTCCATTAGAACGTACTCTGACCTCGAGCGCATTGTTGACGAGGCTAGCGCAAACGATGGTTGGATGAAGCTCACTATTCCTGGCGTCACCATTGACTCCAATGTTGCTGCAGGCACCCAGCTCACCGCTGTCGGCACCGTTACCGGCTCCTTCAGCGCTATTGCTGATTCCGCAGCTGGCAACCGCAAGGTCTTCTCGTTCACCTGGAATGGTGTCCAGTGGCCAGATGGTAAGGACGCCGTTGCAACTGATAACGACACAATCCAGCTAACCATTACTGTTGCAGAGGAAGAGACTCCAGAGACTCCTTCTACTCCAACTAAGCCATCTAAGAAAAAGAAGCAGAAGACTCCATACACCGGAGACGCTTCTGCTGCAGCACCTCTTGCTGCACTTCTCGCTGGTATGACCGCTGTAATGACTTCACTTGGCATTACTAAGCGTCGTAAGAATAAGTAAGAAAGAAAGTGATTGGTTCTGTATTGCTCTAGTTAGGATGTGCTATGAAAAGTAAGGCAAGGATTGTAGCGGGATTGCTTTTAGCTGCCGTTGCATTCGTCGCAGCATTGCTGCCCAACCTTAGCGTGGCTTACGCAGAAGACACCACAGGTCTTCAAATCAATGCTCTGAGCATTGAAGATGCGTCGACTCACGCCCAAGTTGCTGACCTTCTTGCAGGTCAAACCCCTGCGCTTAAGGCGGGAGTCACCTACGCCTTGAATGTTGGCTACACAATCCCTGCATCGTTGCAGTTCTCCCCAACCTACCTCAACGTGAGGTTTGGAGATGGACTCTACGTCACAGGCCTTCCAGGTGCAACGTTTACCGTTGGTGGCATCTCAAACACCAGTTTCTCTAACCTGGTTACCGCACCTACGGGAACAGGAACCCTTCCTTACGGCTATCCTGGCGCAAGTTCCGAGAAGAACCGCAGTGGTGATTTGGTCTACATGACCAATAACGGCCTTACCCAGGTCTCTTCCAGGGGAGAGATTCAGTTCAAGCTTGATGACGCTGTTGAGAACCAGAGCGCAAGCCAGGTTATCGCAAATGCAATTCGTGTTAACTTGAGCACCGCTGCAACACAAAACATTGATCCACATACCTCATCTGTTACTGCAGCTGACGCCATGACCTATGGTTTCTGGGCTGATCAGTCCACCGAGGTTCTCTCTAAGGGTGGTACCACCTCTACCCTGCAGGTTTCTACCACAGGCTCTAAGGTACTCACCGAGGCAAACAGCAAGACTACGGTTCAGGTTGTTTACCCAAGCGATATGGAGCTTGTTGGTGTCAACGAAACCAGCCTCTACAACACTGCAGGTACCATTGTTTCTACCACCGATGATGGCACTAACAAGACCGCAACAGTTGAGTGGAACGAGCCAGGCTCTTACGCAGGTACCCCAACCTTTAAGCCACAGATTAAGGTTCCTGCATCAAGCACCAGACCTAACAACTCAACCTTTAACGTCACCATTAAGAACCTCACTATGTCCGTTTGGAATGACACTCCAAACGTCAACCGTACCTCCGCAAACGCTTCTTCTACGCTTACGGTTACCGTAATTGACGGTCTTAACCCAGAGCGTCTTACCACACACGCTCTTGTCGACACAGCTCCTAACTGGGCATACAAGAAAAACGATACCTACAACGTTCGTCTTGGCACTTACCTCATCAAGAACGAGCTCTCCTCAGACACCGCTCCAAAGACGCTCGAGATGACCATCGATCAGAACCAGACCGCTATCATCCGCGGCGTCACCATCCCTTACAAGGCTGGTATGACCTATGGTCCAATCCACTGGACCGCATCAGACGGCACGAGCGGAACTGCTGACCCAAGCATTCTGCGTACCTCTGGTGTCTCCGCACTTATCACCAACACTGCCCTTGGTCTTGATATCAATACCTCCATTACTTCCATCAAGGTTGACCTTGGTCCAATTCTTGGCGGATACGATGGCATTAGACCAATGAGCGATCTTCTCGATACATGGAATCCAAACAACAAGCATGTCACTGACGAGTACTACGGCTGGAGCTACATCTCCAATGGCGTTTATGGCTCTTGGAAGAAGGGTACTAACGCCGACGTTGTCACTAACGTCAAGCTCTACGACACCGGTACCACTCCTGACGCAGGCGTTACGCTGACCGCTAAGTCCGGCGCACCTAAGGTTCTTAACGGCGTTGGCAACATCGATAAGACCCAGATTAACGGCGGCGAGACCTTCAAGATTTCTGGCCGCATTGACGACGCTAACTGGGACTGGAACCCTCTTCAGGAGCCAGTGCTCTACGTCATCATGCCTGAAGGCTTTACCTACAGCAACCTCACCGTTTCCAATGGCACGCTCAGCGCTCCTGAGTTTGTAGGAACGTACGATAAGGACGGCGTAGCTGTTAAGGTTTGGAAGTACACCATTGATATTGGCGATGAGACTCGCGGCCAGTATCAGCCAGACTTTACCAGCAAGAACATGACTCTGAGCATGGATGTCCACACCACCGATCTTGCAGCCAAGGGCATCTATCACATCAACGACTTTGTTGGCATTACCACCAAAGACTTCAAGGAGATTGGCGCTCAGATTAAGGCCGAGCACTGGGATCGCAGCAACTGGAACACTCACAAGTACACCAACTTGTTTGGTAACAGCGTAAACTCTGGCGAGGACATGGTTTCTCTCTCCGAGCGCCCTGGTATCAACATTGCTCAGGCATCCGATATTGCCGCTGCATCTACCCTTTCTGTAAAGGATGCCGTCTCTGGAACCGTAACTGATTACACGTACGACTCCGCTAATCCAGGCGCAACTACCCCTGTTATGCAGCGCGATGACACCGCTACTGTCCACATTGCTGTCCGCAATAACACCGGTAACACCGCAAATACCACACAGCTGTTTGTTCCACTGCTTTCCAAGTCTGTAAACCGTGGCGCTGGCATCAATCCAGAAGGTGCAACCCAGCTTCCTCTGACACTTGAGGGCGTAAGCTCTTCTTCCAACTTCTCTTACCAGTACATCAAGCTGAACCCTGGTGTTACCTACACTGCAAACCATGCTCCACAGCCTGGCGACTACACCGTAGTCACCAATCCTGCTGAGGCCGACATGGTGCTGTTTACTTCAACGCACGCACTTGCTGCAAATAGCGGCGGCTTTGTTGACGTCACGTACAAGGTTGCCGATAACGTAGATGCTTCCTACGACGGTAATCGCAGTGTATTCAGCAGCGTTCTTGACTACGACATTGCTGGTAACCACTCCACTCGTACCCTCTCCACTCACGCTCTGAGCTATGCAGGCATTGACCTCAAGATCAATAAGGTCTGGGACGATAACAACAATGCAGCTGGTAAGCGCCCATCCACAGCTGATTTTGGTGCTAACAATCTGGTTCTCTCTAACGATAAGCACCTTGATACCCACACCATTGCGCCTGAGGTTACCGATAATGGCGATAACACCTACACCATCGTCTACAAGGGCCTTCGTAAGTACGTAGACAATACTGCTGCTGATACTGTTTCGTACACCATCACCGAGAACGTTCCTAATTCCTACGTTTCAACTAGAAGTAGTATTTCTCGCGTTGAGCAGTACACCACCACTCAGTCGCTGGTAAATGTCTACAATGTCAGGCCTGCTATTGTGACGCCATCCGTTACCAAGATTGTCGAAGGCGATTACCCAGTTGTTCCTATACCTGGAGGGCCTTCACCTGCGTCTCTGGTTGGCTCATTCCTACACACAAGCTCTGAAAGCGCAGCCAGCGCAGCAGGTACCGCAAACACTGCAAACGCTGACGACACCGCAAGCGGCAGCTTTGCCGAGAGTCTGATCAACAACTTCCTGGCAAACGGCTCTGAAGATGAGGGCGACGCTCCTAACGTCTTTATCTTTGAGATGACACGCCTTGATCCATCCAGCCCTATGCCTGAGGGATCTACCGGCAATACCGCTCGTACACGCAGGCTTCTCGGTGGCGACGCTGTATTCCGCAACATTACGTTCACTCAGCCTGGCACCTACGTGTACACCATCAAAGAGGTTACCGGCACCCAGAACATCCAGTACGATCAGAGCGTCTACACCGTTACCTACAACGTTGTTGATGACGGTACTGGCCAGCTTGAGGCAACACGTACTATGACCAAGACTGACGAGGACGGAAACGTTACTACCGTTGACCTTGGCGAGTATAACGATGCACCAGGCGCTGTCTTTACTAATGTCTATCCTGATCCACTGCCAGCCAGGGACTATCCAGTTGTCCAGAAGGTTGTTACTGGTAACGCACCAGATGCTCCAACCGACTATCCATCAGTTCTCCCTGACGACAACGGCGGCAACCCACGCACTGCAACAACTCAGGATATCTTCAAGTTCACGCTCACCCGCAACGATCCTTCCTACCCAATGCCAAACAACGCAACAACAGATAGCGTTGAGACCTCTGTTGCAGTTTCTGGCGATAATAACTTCGGTGAGCTAGTCTTTACGCAGCCTGGCACCTATGTTTACACCATCAAAGAGGTTACCGGCACTAACCAGAGGGTTACTTACGACAAGTCTTTCTACACTCTTACCTATACTGTTTTCAAGACTGATGATGGAGAGCTTAACTTTACCTATCACATTACAAAAACTGCCGAAGACGGAACTGTTACAGACGTTGATCAGTGTGATTGCAGCAGCACGCCTCCTCTAGTCTTCACCAACGACTATCCAGAGCCTGAGCCTCAGCCAACACCTGAACCTGAGCCAACTCCTAGATCTGATCCACACAAGCCTTCTAAGACCAAGAAGAAGCGTGTTCTGCCAGATACCGGCGATATCGCTGAGCTTGTAATTGCTTCTGTTGGCATGGTTGCTTCTGGCATCACCGCTCTCGGCTTTGCACTAAGGGCTCGCAAGCAGAAGTAAGACCCAACTGCTAGAGCGATCTTCTCGCACACAAAAACAGCCGCCTTCAAAAGAGGGCGGCTGTTTTCTTGGACAAGGCGTTTTTCTCGCCAGAGATTACTCCCCTAGCATGGTTTGAAGATCATAGCCAAAGGACTTAACAAACTCGTAAGCGTCCTTCTGCCAATCCTCTTTGAAGACGCCAGGAGCAGTCTCGAAGAAGCTAGAGTCCAAATAACGAATAATAATGAAGTTGCTGTTTGGCTGGTCGAAGCCATTGCCCCTAGAGAAATCGATACCGTGACCAGTATTTCTTCTCATTGCTGCTTCAAGAATAGGAACTGTGAGCTCGTTGACAGGAACTACAATGTCTGCCCTATCAAAGAAGCCACCTTTCTCCTTAGTGAAGACAAAGAGATTGTTGAGAGCGCCGCCAGCAACACACTGAACTCGACGAATGTCGGAAAGCTTGACCTGATGCTTTGCTCCAGAAATCACGCCATTTGCGATAGTAATCTTTTTCTCTTTGAGGCTAAACCCGAGCTTGGTGTTTAACGTATCAAGGTTATTGGGGAACTCGGTAGTAAGCTTATTAGCTGCAAAAGCGAGGATGATAGTCTTTGTATCTAGGATGTTGTGTCCAAATTCACGAAGCTTAAGGTCTGTGTCAATGCTAACGAGATTATGGCCATCGTTATCCTTAAAGGTAATCTCGTAAGGACCGTTTGAGCTGCAATAATTCAGTAAGAAGGTTGAACCGACCTCTGAAAACAAAACCTTGACCTCTGGCTTTCCATTACCTGGAACATAAGCCAGACCATCTTTTGTAACGGTATAAGAATACTTATCGTCGCACTTAATTGATACCTGTCGATCCTCAAAAATGCTTCTCATATACCTTTTACCTCCACGTTTTGCAGTACAGGAAATAACTAGAAACTACCTAAAATTATATCGTGTTGCTGGATAATTCTTTGCTGCACGCTAAGTTTTCGGTGGATGAAGATAACTTGATACCGCCAGAGTCGTCAAAATTGTTAGGGTAATTTGATTCCTGCATAATGGAGTCTGTTTATTCATAATCGTGAATACCGCATTTTTAGGGTACTGATTTTAGTGCCCAAAAAGGTAAAAAAGCCGTTTAGTTGGGGATGAAAATTTAAATTTCGTTATTTGATGCCCAACTAAACGCATTTTTTACCATAGTTAAAAGTTTTTCCTGGGCAAACGCGTATGCAGAAAAATGTAACCCCCAACTAAACGCATTTTTTACCACTTGGCGCTGTGGTAAATACAGAAGCCTTACAAAAAGCCAGGTTAGCGGCATCACCGCATTTTTCTGCATGCTGCGTGCGAGAACTTTACGTATGCCACGCAAAACAGGCTCCTGGTTTTACCAGGAGCCTGTTTTTAGTTAGCTATCAGCGAGCGAAAAACTGGCTACTAGCTGTTCTTTCTTCTCAGAGCAATACCAAGACCACTCAGGGACAGAGCTGCAGCTCCAACGATTGAAGCAATGCCTGAGGCGTCGCCAGTGTAAGGAAGACCTGGCTTCTTAGGCTCTGGAGTGGTAGGAGGTGTGGTTGGAGGAACAACAGGAGCAGTGTTGGTCACTGTGAAACCGTCGTCCTGATTACCCGTAATCTGGGTTGTGTAGCCAGAAATAGGAGTCTCGGAGATGGTGTATGCGTACTCGTGACCATCAGTCTTGTCGTAGAACTCAAGGTTGCTGAAGGTGTGCTTCCAGTCGTCAGCCTTGGTGATGGTTACCCTATCAACCTCGACACCATCACGATACAGAACAATCTCAGCAGAGTCGCCTTCCTGGTTCTCCCAAACCTTGGTGACCGGAATGTCGCGAGTCTTCATGTTGGTGTTGGTTACTACATAGTTAGTAGCGTCGCCAGTAATCTGCGTGGTGTAACCATCAACTGCATCCTCAGTAATGGTGTAGTTGATCAGCGCACCATTGTTGTACTGGTTAAGGTTGCTGAACGTATGCTGCCAGTTGTCTGCAGCGGTCAGAGTTGCGCTCTGAACCTCAACGCCGTCAGCAAGCAAATGAACAGTTACGCTATCAGCAGGTGCACCAATCCACTTCTTTGTTACTGGGACAGAAACCTTGCCTTCAATGGTGTTGGTAACTGTAAGCTCAGTAGCTGAAGAACCAGAATAAGAAGCAGAGTAATGAGCAACTGTGTCTTCCTTGACGGTATAGACAATCTCGTGACCAGCAGTGTAACGTGGTAGGCCGTTGAAGATGTGAGACCAGTTGTTACCTGCATTCAGATCAAACTCGCCTACCTGAGTGCCATCTGCATAAAGTCTGACGTTAACACTAGCAGGACGCAAACCCTGGGCATTATTATCATCCACCCATACCTTCTTAACAGGAATGCTTATAGCCTCAGGAACATGCTGGTTTGTAATCTCAAAGCCGTTGATGCTTGTGGTGTAGTCAGGTACTGCATCCTCAGATACGGTGTAGGTAATCTCTGTGTTGCCATTGAACTTAGGCAGGTCAGAGAAGGTGTACTCCCAGTTATCTGCAGCAGTAACAGTCTTGTGCTGAACCTCAACACCATCTGCAAGAAGCCTGACAACAATAGAAGCTGGGCGCTTGCCGTCGTTGTTATTGGAGTCGTCCCAAATCTTCTTACCAGAGACGGAGACCTTCTCCTGCTGCAGCTGGTTAGTAACACTCAGAGCAACGGAATCGTTTGGTGAATTCTCATCTGCCTGACCAGAAGTAGCAGTAACCTTGTACTTCTTGCCATTGTAAGTGACCATGCCATTAGCGTCTGTGCCTACTTCTTCAAGAGTGTAGACGATAGGAGTCTTTGTGCTGGTACCATCGTTGTGAGTTTCAACGGTGTACTTACGAAGGTGTGTGAACGAAGCAGTCCAGTTGTTGGCTGCGGTAAGGTCAAGTGTCTTACCAGTATCAACGCCGTCAGCAAGAAGCTTTACGGTAATGGAGGTAGCATCTGGCTGAGCAATTGCGTTGCCGTCAGCGTCAAGCCACTTCTTCTCTACCTTGACATCCATGATGTCGACAAGCTGGTTTGCGACCTTCTCGGTACGACGCATAGCAGCTTCGTTGTTGTAGATAACGCTCATATCGTTGTATGCAAGAGCCTCGGAGAGGTTTGGATCATACAGTGGTGCCTTCATGGTAAGAACCGCAGATAGAACGGTGTATGGAGGCAGAATAGTGCCATCCTTACCAACAATCTTGATTGCCGTTACCTTGGTGTAGTCAGCTGGAGTCTTAGTCCATTCTGGGCTGTTAATCTCGTTGATATCGTTCTGAGCTGGGTGCTCATCGGTACGATAGAAAATATCGTACTGGGAGCTGACGTCAGTTGAACCAATCTTCAGATCAATAGGACCCTGAAGGGTATTACTAAATGCAGAGTTCCTACCATCACCAACGTATGGCAAAACGTCATACATAAGAATCTTGTTCATTGGCGTGTTGTAGTAGTTACGAATGCTCAGACGATACTGGAACAATCCGCTGGTATCAGTGACGCCGCCAAAGTCAGTCATGATAGTAGCCGAGGTAAATGCCCTACCGTAGAATGCACCGCCGCCAGCAATGTTTGGCTCAAGGCTACGAATATGCTTGTCGGACTGGATACTCTCAACGTTGTTACCCAGAACCTTTGCAGTTGCCTTCAGAATAGTCTCGTCAGTGACACCATTCATATTGATGTCAAGATTATCCTGAACAAAGTTACTGGCGTTATACATACCAGAGAAGTCATCTGGTGTGCCGTGAGTCCAGTTTGTGGCGTAGAAGTAGACGTCATTATTGTTGTTCAGAACGTCATTCTCGGCCTTAGAAGGAATGATGTCGTCGTTGATTACCAGGTTCCTAATCTCATAACCCATGGTTCCATACTGATACACGTATCCAGATGGAAGGGTAATCTTGATTGCATTGCGACCGGTCTCGTTGTAGTTCCTGATGTACTCAACCTTCTCAGGCTGCAGCGAGTCAGCAATTGGTGAAACCGAGGTGTTCGCGTCATAAGAAACGCCTGCAGGGAGAAGATCAACGAAGGTTGGATTCTTCAAATAACGAGCAGGTGAAAGCTCTGTCAGCGCAAAGCCCACGCGAGCACTAAAGCGCTCGTTAGGCATACCAACACGCTGGTACCAAGAGGACTTGGACAGCCAGACCTTCTCGCTAAATGGAGTAAAGCGAGTATCCCAATTTGCGGAGAAGTTCATTGGGGTCTTGGTACCGTCGGTATTAACTTTGTTGGCATTGACCTTGATGATGTTGGTAATAGGTCTGTCACTGTAAACCTCGCCAAATGGATTCATGAACATCATCTGGATGTTGAAATCAATGTTGCTGGTTGGCTGCAGAGTTACGTTCTTAAAGTAAATACCAATCTTCCTGTACTGAGGAGACACCGCGGAAGCATTGGATGGGTCAAGCGTGCCCTGGTTGATCTGGTCCAGGTAGGACTGCAGCTGCTGCTGGCTTGCCGAGTTCATGTCAGCACGGTAAAGCCAGTTTGCACCGTTCTTCCTGGTAGGAATGATGTCGTAGCTGCCGTCTGCCTTGTAGCCACGGACCTCAATCTGGTCCATGGAGAGTCCAACTCGCTGGCCAACTGCAACAAGGTTGCCGGTCAACGCAGTCATGAAGAGGCGGTTGTCAGTGTTGGCAACATCCTCGATGAACTCGATGTCGGTGAGTGGGGTGTCCAGCTTGTTGACCAACTTGATAGTGTAATCAAGCTTCTTAACAGCAAGACCGTTCTTGTCGTACTGGATGGTAACGGGACCGCGCTTGCTAAGCATGCCGTTACCGCTGAAATCATTACCAGCAAGGCGGAACTGCTTAGAGTCGTCATCAAAGTTGTGCTCGTTGCCTGGGACTTGGCCAACAGTCTCTTCTGCTGCACTTGGGTTGTAAGGTATGCCCTGAACCGTTGCAGTGTTGTTGAAGATTACGCGATTAGTGCCGTTGAGGTAGCGAGCGCCTGGGAAGGAAAGCTTGAGCTGTGAATATGCAGGAAGGTTGTCCCTAATGTAGTCGTTAAGGACCGTGGTTCCTGCAGGAATATCAAATTTGAGCGTTACGGTACGACCATCAGGACTGAGGGTCCAGTTAGGGTTCTTAGCTGGGTCAAAGTGAGCAGTAACGGTCTGACCTGCTGCATTTACGTATGTAGGCAGGGTATCAGTAATGATGATGGAGCGATAAGCACGATGATACTGGTAAAGCCTAAAATTAAAGATGACGTCTGAAGTTTTATCGTTGGAAAGCGCGGACGAATCACCTGGGGCGTTAATACCACCATACAGGAGCTGATCGTTGGTTTCTTCACCTGCAACCTGCTTCATAAGCCAAGGCTTGTCGTAGGTGATGGAGTATGTCTGATCAGGCATGTTAGCAAGCTCTGTGCCGTCTGCATTGTACACACGAACAACTGGCTTGAGCTGGAAATCTGCTGGGGTAACCATGTCTCTGAAGCTCATAACGTAAGGGAGCTCCAGCTTAACGGTGGTATCGATAGTGTTGAGGTACAGGCGCTTAATGGTCCTGCCATCAGGGGTAACGATGGTCTCCTCGCGCTTGATAATAGGCTGAGTAGCTGCTGCTGGGGTAGCAAAGTTATCAAGGTAGGTGTTAGGAGTAATGTTGTTGGTGTTATTGACGTTTTCAGAGGACTGCTTGGTGTTTACCTCAATCTCCAGGTAAAGACCGTCGATTGGCTTATGAAGGCCAGTTGCGTCAATCTCGATACCTGTAGAGATGTTTGCATTGTCCTTAACGGTTGTGGGTGAAGTGGGCTTAAGGTTAACAGTAAGTTCTCCGTCAGCGCCAAAATCAATGTTCTGCGACAACGGATAGGTCACTGCCTTTGCAACAGTGCTTGTACCTAAAATAATGATACCAGTGAGCATCATTATTGCTGCAAACATAGTTGCAAACGACTTCTTAAAGTTGCTCATATCAACCCCATCTTTCCTATCGAACGTACCCCTGGAGCTATACAAAGCTCCACTAAACATACTAATGGTTTTTGACAAAATATTTAAAGAAATATCGTGTTCAAATAAATTTTTTTATTTCAATCTTGGACAAAGACTTTGAAAACTGACTAAATTGCGCTCAATTAATGCTACAAAGTGCGTAGATTTAACTTCATTACTCCTGGCGAGAAAAACGCGCACACCAAGCCATTCTTTTTTCCACTTCTTTTATGCTCCTTCAAAAAACTGGCTGGCGTATACGCGTCAGCCAAGAATAATTCTTCGATCAGTTCTTTCTGCAAAAAATGATACTGGAATGAGTACATATCAACAATAAACAGACATCCCTATGAATAAATAATCAAATTAACTCCACAGTTTTGTACCACGGAGTCGTCGTGGCGACGAACGTTGCTTTTGGATTGACTTTAAGTTGCCTTTAAGTTGTTTTCACTTCCAAGTTCATCGGGTTTCTCGCCAAAATGTTGTGGATACAACAAATGAGCGCAATAAACAAACGTAAAATAGAGTTACTGCTAAGCAATCTGCAGGTAAAATTAAACAAACTGCTGTTGGACACTATGGGAGAGTCGTGCCAGAACGAACCTACATTTCCAGATCAACTCACCTGATGGGCGCGACTATCACCATTTCTTTATTGCCACCCTCCAATGATTCGCAGGCGGAGTGTCCTGCAGAACAGCTACTTGACGATGTCTTTAAACTCCTTAACATCTATAACCAGCGGTTTAGCGCAAATGACGCCAATTCCGAGCTTATGCAGATCAATCATGCAGCAGGCAAACATCCTGTCCCCGTTGACCCCGAGCTGTTTGAGCTCATTCAAATTGGCAAAGAACAAAGTCTTCTACCTGCAAGTCATTTAAACATTGCACTTGGCCCCTTGGTACAAACCTGGCGAATCGGCTTTTCTGACGCTCGCATTCCAAATAACGCCGAGGTCACGCACGCGCTGTCGCTTACTGATCCACAACTCATTGAATTGGATTCTTTGAGCTGCACCGTGTTTCTCGCCAAAGAGGGCATGAAGCTGGACCTGGGATGCTTGGCCAAAGGCTACATCGCCGACAAAATTGCAGATTATCTGAAAAGTCAGCACGTCATGTCCGCCCTTATCAACCTTGGCGGTAACATTAAGACAATTGGCGCCAATGTGCTCTCGAACAGGCCGTGGCAGATTGGCATCCAGAATCCGCGACAACCGCGAGGCACCAACCTTGCTGTGCTGCCTATTTGCAACCAGTCCGTGGTGACCTCCGGTACCTACGAAAGGAAACTGCAGGTAAACGAGCACACCTATCACCACATTCTTGACCGCAAGACAGGCTATCCAGTTGACACGCAACTTACGAGCATCACGATTATCTCGGACAACTCACTTGATGGAGAAATTTGGACCACGCGCCTTTATGGCGAGAAACCCCGTCAGCTTCTTGCCCGAGTGGAACAAGAAAAAGGCATCGAGGCGCTCATAGTAACCACTGATAATCGCGTATATTATTCGTCGGGAATCTCGCCTGAGTTCCTTGCGTAATTCAGAAAGGAAGTTTGATGCTTAACTTTGCTGGCCTTATTGGCACCAATTCAAAAGAGTCAAATAACCGAAGACTCCTGCAGTTTATGCAGAAGCACTTTGCCGACAAGGCCACTATTGAGCTGGTGGAGATTGACAACATTCCCCTGTTCAACAAGCCCGCAAAGATGAAGGTCCCCGAGGTTGTCTCAGAGCTTGCAAAGAAAATTGAGGCCGCCGACGGCGTCATCATCGCAACCCCAGAGTACGACCACTCCATTCCAGCCGTGCTGCAAAATGCGCTTGCTTGGCTGTCCTACGGCATCTTCCCTATGGTCAACAAGCCAGTCATGATTGTCGGCGCATCTCTGGGCACGCTCGGATCTTCTCGCGCACAGCTTCAGCTCCGCCAAATTCTTGACGCTCCAGAGCTCAAGGCCGCAATCATGCCAGGTTCCGAGTTCCTGCTTGGCCGAGCCCAGCAGGCATTTGACGAGAAGGGCAGCTTGAAGGACAAAGCTACCGTCAAGAAGCTTGACCTACTCTTTGACGATTTCCGTCTGTTTGTGAAACTCAACGAAAAAATGGCCGCATCGCGCGAACTTCTCCGCAAAGAGGCCGAGAACTTTGACTGGGAAAACCTGTAGGCCTGGAAGGAACTACTACTATGAAATTTGTCGGAATCGTCGGTTCAAATGCGGAGATTTCCTATAACCGAAAGCTTCTGCACTTCATCAAAAAGCACTTTGCCAAGCAGTTTGAGCTTGAGATCCTTGAGATTGATAACATTCCTCTGTTCAACCAGGACCTCAAGTGGGACGAGAACTTCCAGCTCCGCCTGCTCTATAACAAGATTACCCGAGCTGATGGCGTCATTATTTCTACGCCCGAGCACAACCACACCATCTCACCTGCACTGAAGAGTGTCATCGAGTGGCTCTCCTACGACGTGCATCCGTTCGAGAACAAACCTGTCATGATTGTCGGCGCTTCTTACTACGACCAAGGAACTTCTCGCGCGCAGGTACATCTGCGCAAGATTATGGATGCTCCGGGCGTAAACGCATACGTTTTGCCTGGTAATGAGTTCCTTCTTGGAAAGGCCAAGCAGGCTTTTGACGAGGACGGCAACATTATCGACGAGCGCACCGTCGGCTTCCTGGGCCTTTGCCTGGATAACTTTGTCAAATACGTAGAGGTGGTCTCCAAGTTGAAGAAGCCAAAGCCAATCGCGCCAGAGGATCTGGACGTAACCAACTCAATTTCCACCACTATCCAGGGCATTGATCCCGACGATCCTGATTGGGTCGAGAAGGCCGCCGAGCTTGTGGGCGCGGTCTCGGGCGACACATACGTTAAGCTTGACCACGGCATTTTGACGGTCAACCAGATTGACATGTTCCTGAAGGCAATGCCATTTGAGCTAACTTACGCGGACGACAACAATCAGTTCCTTTACTACAACAACGCTCACGACAACCCAGACACTATGCTGGCAAAACGCGTTCCTGAGCAGTCGGGCAACCGTCTTTCCACAGTTCACAGCTCTCTTCCCGAGGGTCGTATGAAGAACGTTGAGTTTGTCATCGGAGTGCTTCGTAACGGCGACAAAGAGTATGTACGCACCATTGTCCCAGGTACACCAGCCGACATCATCAACACCCACAACTACCAGGCAATGTACTACCCCGATGGCTCGTATGCAGGCATCAACGAGATTGTCTTCAACTTCAAGCCATGGTTGGATTGGTACCTACAAACCACAGGTCAGCGCCTCGTAAGCGCTAGCGGCGCAGTTGTTCCACCAGCTGGCGCTCCCGCCCCTGCTGCTGGTGCTCCCGCACCAAGTGCAGGCGTAGATGCTACCTCGGGTGCAAGCGCTTAACGTGCAGCTACGCGCCGTGAAACGCCGCGATGCGAATGACGCGCCTACCTGCACATACGTGCGACCAAGTGCAATGATGCATAACTGAAGTGATACACTTCCCTCGCCTTCCAGAAATAGACCTCTGGAAGGCGAGTTTTTTGTGTTAAGTTACAAAATTCCTTTTCCCGCTAGAGATGTATTCAATTCTATGAATATCTATACTCAAATATTCAATTTTACGTATCATCCAATTTTCGGAGCAAAATTTAAGGGGCTAAAAAGGTAAAAAACCCGTTTAGTTGGAGATCAAAACTTTAAAAATCAAATTTCAGCTCCAACTAAGACGATTTTTTACCACCGTTGCAATTTTTTATCTGCGAAAACACGATATGCAGAAAAATGAAACTCCAACTAAACGCATTTTTTACCACTTTGGCGAAAATCAGCACTCGGTATTACTGGACACCGCTCAATCAACTGGGCATCTTTCACTCGACTGTTCATCGCTTGACTACCGGACACCGTAGAGCATTACTTAACAACACCCGACAGCTACTGCCCTTCAAACTTGTTGATCTTTCGGTCATAAGTGAGCAGGCCGTTTACCTCTTCCTCGACATCAGATACCTGAGTGTAAACGTATCCTGCAAGGCCTTTAACCTGCAGCGATTCCGCCACTCCAAGCAGCTTTTGGACAGCTCCTCGCCAATCCTCAACTGTGGCAAAATCCCCGTATCCATAAGAATGGTCAAGTGACGTATGACCTGATGTCATCTGCGCCAGACCACCAAACTCAGAAATTATTGCTGCTCGATTCTCCCGTTGCTTTCCATGCCAACCTGCACGAAGCGGTCGGAAATAATTGTGAATGCTCAGGAAATCGCCGCATCCCTGGTCGTACCAGCCGCTTGTTGCATCAATTGGTCGTGTTGCATCCAAGGCGCGAACAGCCTCAGTAGCAGCCTGTGCATTAAACTGTCCCCAACCCTCGTTAAAGAGCGTCCAAAATCCAATCGAAGGATGTCCATCCAGGAGCTTGACCATTTCCTGACAAGTTTCTGTCCACTCCTTGCGATAGCTATCTTTACCTGCGGATAAAGCTTCGTGATGACTTGGTGTTGTGTCGTCAAATCGACCCCAGGTAAAGCTGAACAGCGTCGGCTTCTGACTCGTGTGCCAGGGACTATACGCGCTTCCACCCGAAACACAATCCTGCCAAACCAGCATGCCGAGTCGGTCGCAGTGGTAGTACCAACGCTCGCTTTCAATCTTGATATGTTTACGCAACGTATTAAAACCGGCCGATTTCATAGCCTCTATGTCATATACCAGCGCATCATCGGACGGAGCCGTCAGCAATCCGTCAGGCCAATAGCCCTGATCCAGCACGCCACGAACAAAATACGGCGCCCCGTTCAAGTGCACCCTTAGCACGCCCGCCACGTCTTTCTTTACCTCAACAGTACGAAACGCGCAATAGCTCCGAACAAAATCGACCACCGCACCATCCTGCCAAAGTGTTGCCTCCACGGCATAGAGGTGCGGACTCTCCGGCGACCAAAGCTGCGGGTCATCCACATGCAGCTCAGCGGATATCTCCCCTGCCTCGTCCACTGGAAGTGTGGCGAGAAGAACGTCTTGTCCAAGCTCGTCTTTGAGCGTCAACTCCAGCTTAAACGTGTCCGTTTGTACACCGGCCAGCTCGCTTGCCTGCACGTTCGCTCTAACCTCAAGCGCACCAAACATATCACCCTTCAGCGTTAGCGACTCAATGTGAACCGCAGAAACAACCTCGTACCACAAGCTTTGCCAAATACCACTCTGAGCGGTGTACCAAATGTCACCACGCGAGAGTCGCTGCTTACCACGCAGTTGAGAGCCGGTATCACTTGGATCCCAAACGCAAAGCACGAGCTCAGCAGTGTCCGCACTGTCTGCCGTTGCCTCTCCCGTTTCAGGCGAGCCAAGTAAATTCGTCACATCAAAGGAAAATGGCAGGTAGCCGCCAGTATGCGTGCCGACAAGCTTGCCATCCACAAAGCACGCGCACATCCAGTCAACCGCTTCAAAATGTAGAATAAGTCGCTGGTCATCGGCCAGTTTAGGTAGTTCGATTTTGCGCTTATACCACAAAAGTTCGCTCGGCTGCACCGTACGACCAACACCAGAGAGCGGAGCTTCTGGCGAGAACGGCACCACAATCTGCCCATCCCAACGGGAAGGAATCTCCTGTTGCGCGAGGATCTCTACGTCAATCTCGCCATTTACCGGTACAATCGTATAATCCCACACGCCGTTCAGCATCACGTAATTGTCGCGCTGCATGCGAGGACGCGGATACTCAGGCAACACGTTTGACGAATCAAGCGCCTCTCCCCAAACAGTCGTCAGAGAATTGAGCGTCTCCTCCGTATGCTTTTTGGGCGCACTTGCCAAAACGCGACGAATATCCAGCATGGTATCTCTCGTTTCTCCTGAAGCAGCAGGTACAAGCACATGACAAGCCAGCATGACGTATGTATATCATAGCCACTTCGTAAAAGAATTTATATAGAGAGAAAACCGAACAAACCCCAGCTCAATTCGAACTAAGGCTCAAATAGGTCTGGAGCTCAAATTGGACTGAAGCTCAGCACCATTCAAAACCTACGTAAACGCTAGTGCCTAGGAAACCATGGAATGCAGCGATTGACTCGTTTGCAGTACTCTTTGTACTCATCGCCAAACTGCTCGAGAAGCCACTTCTCCTCTGTAGCCTGCATCATTACAGTTAAAATCGCCCAAAACACAAGGGGTAGTGGTAGCAGATAAAGGTTACTAGAGAGCAGCGCTGCACCTGACATGACAAACGCAAATGCGGAGTAGATAGGGTTTCTGACCAGCGCATAAACACCAGTGGTTACCAGCTGATTTGCAATGATCCTCTCACGAAGCTTTTCTTTGATGGCGGCGGAAACCCAAAGCCAGATGCCCACAATCAGAAAAGCTGTACCCACGGTATGCATTACGCCAACCGTTGCTCGAATGCGAAGATACGGAAGAAATCCCAGTTTAGACAAGGTAATGCACGCAACTGTCAGCGCTGTGATGGCGATCACGTAAGCGGGGCCAACACCAAGTACTGGAAGATGATCCTTCTTCTCGTTCTGAGCAGGCATTCGATAAACTCCGTTCAGTTGGAAGTTTGTTAGCTTTAACTAACTGCGATATAAAGTTTACACTTAAAACTGCACTTTTACATGGGATTTTTAGTTTGACTTCATTGATTTTGTTCCCTCGAATTTTCAAATCAATCGCTTATCAAGGTATTGAAAAATACCCATTTAAGTGTCCATCAAGCTGGACACTCAATTTCTTATTAGACCTATGATTATCTAACCAAATGAAATGAATTGCTGGAAAAATAGGTATTTTTCTATAATTATCGCTGAAAGGAACGCATCATGGAACGAACAATTGACGTATCAACAAACCTGAGCACGCAAGTTGCACCTGACACTATTAACGTTGACATTACTATTCAAGGAACTTCTAAGACACGTGAAGAATGTACTGCTAGATATAATGCACTACTTCAAACAATGAAAGATGCACTTGAGCAAAATGGGTTGCCTGCTTCAATTCTAAAAAACAACAGATACTCAGTTACTAGTCACCAGGTAAATCGGTACAAAAAAGATAACGAGGGTGACTATTATGTCTCCGAGAAAATAATTCGTGGATATATTTTTCAAGCAAACCTATCCATCAAACAGCACCTTGAAGAAGATCTTGTCGAGAAAATCTGGAAAGCACTCAGTTCATGTGGAAATGAAGTGACTTTTTCTGTTGAATTCTCGATAGAAAATGATGATGCTATTAAAAACAACCTATGTATAGATGCTGTTATTGCATGTCGCCAAAAAGCAAATCTTCTTGCAAAGACTGCAGAAGCAAAGGTAGTTGGACTTAAGTACGCAGATTATGACTTCAAAAGAAGAGATTTAACGTATACAGCTTGTGCTCAAAGTGCTTTTTATAAATCTGATAGTAGAAACCAAATTCCTACATTTGATCCGTCAGATATAGATGTTAATTGCTACGTCAGCACTACATGGGACATCGAGCTCCTACCACCAGATGATCTGCTGTAACTACACAATCCTCCGCACTTCAAAGGGTTTCTCGCCTGGCGAGAAACCCTACTAGTAGCAGGCTATATTCGGGTGCGAGTCGTTTCGGACGCTCCCCGTTTACTGGTAGCGGAGCGACTCAACAGGATTGAGCTTTGAGGCTCGTCGAGCAGGCCAGTAGCCAAAGATGAGTCCGATGCCAATGCAGATTCCCGAGGTAATCATCACAATGTTTGGGGTGATGATGGGCGTGATACCAGTTTCAAGCTGTATCATGCTGCCAAACGAGCCAGCCAGGCCCCACGCTCCGGCGTAACCCAGGGCAATGCCAATCACGCCGCCCATAATGCAAATCAAAATGGACTCGCACAGGAACTGCTTGGTGATGTCGGACGCGCGAGCGCCAAGAGCTTTACGCAGGCCAATCTCCCTAATGCGCTCCGTCACGTTGGTAAGCATCATGTTCATAATGCCAATGCCGCCAACCAGCAGCGAGATACTTGCCGTAGCGGTAACCAGGACCTGGAACGACATCAGTGTTGCGTTCATCTGCTCAATGATGGACGAGAGCGTCATGACCGTTACGCGGTCTTCTGCCTGCGCGGAAGGAATGTTAAACCAGTCCAGCAACCAGGACTTTGTCTCATCCGCAAGCGCCTTCATGTCAACGTTTTCGCGAGCGTAACCAAAGACCTGGCTGATAGTTTTGGTGCCCGTCAGGCGCGCGGAATACGTGGAGTACGGTATATAGGCCAACAGTGTATCGCCTTGCCCGCCCCCATTTGGGCCACTGTCAACCACGCCCACAATGGTGTAGCTGTCGTTGTTGATGCGAACAACCTGTCCAATGGATGCATCTGCACTACCAAAGAGCTTCTCGGCAGACAATTTGTCGAGAAGAACGTTTCTAGACGTATCGTCTACGTCGGACTTTGTGAAGAGTGAGCCCGCAGATGCCTTGAGGCCCATAACGGTGAAGTAGTCGGGCGTGCAGCCGATGATTCGCGCGTCAAACTGCTTCTCGGACGAGTTGACGCGGGCCATGGTGGAGTCGATGCCGGTCACAAGCTCGTAGCCAGGTACGCTGAGCTGCAGCATGTCAAGATCTTGCTGCGTGACCTCGCGATCTGGCCACGCGTAGATCATGACCATGCGCGACTGATTGAGGCCCAGCGAGCTGACCAGCGAATACTTGATGCCGTCGATAAGCGCTGTCATGGCAATAACCGCGCTGATGCCAATAACAATGCCCAGCACCGTCAACAAGCTGCGGCCACGGTTAGCGTTGAGCGCAGATAGGGTTTCTCGCAGCAGATCCATCAGCCTCATAGTGCGACACCTCCCGTCCCGGGTCGCGAGGTGCTGCCTGCTGGTGCGGCATGCGCACCCAGCTTCGTATCCGCACCCGTCGCGGCATGTGCGCCCATCGCGGCATGTGCGCCTGTCACGGGGTGTGCGCCCGTCGAAGACTGCGCGGCGTGTTGCCTCACAAACTCCTTTTCCTGCTCGTCTGTAAGCAGACGGCCGTCACGAATGTGTACCACGCGGTCAGCCCAAAAGGCAGTCTCGGGGTCGTGTGTAATCAGCACGATTGTCTTGCCACGCTCCTGCATGGACTTGAACGTGTTGAGTACCATCTCACTTGTTGCAGAGTCCAGGTTGCCTGTTGGCTCATCGGCAAAAATAACCGCCGGGTCGTTTACCAGCGCACGAGCAATGGCTACGCGCTGCACCTGACCGCCGGAAAGCTCGTTGGACTTATGCTCGTAGTACTCCTCGGGCAGGCCAACAGAACGCAGCGCCTTCCAAGCACGCAACTCTCGCTCTTTTGCGGGAATGTCCGAGTAGATGAGCGGCAACATAACGTTTCGCAGCACCGTAGTGCGCGGCAGTAGGTTAAACGACTGGAAGACAAAGCCCAGACGCGTGGCGCGAATCTCCGCTAGATCGTCATCGGAAAGATCTGCAACCTCAAGTCCCTCGAGCTTGTACGAGCCAGCAGTAGGCGTATCCAGGCAACCCAAAATGTTCATCAGGGTTGATTTGCCCGAGCCTGATGGACCCATGATGCAAAGAAACTCGCCCTTCTCCACAGTCAAGGAAACGCCACGTAGAGCGTGCGTCAAACCCGCAGCCGTCTCGTAAATGCGATGCAGCTTATGTACCTCAATTACCTTGGACATACGCGTCGCCTACTTGGAATCTTTGGAGCCCATTGTGTCGGACGTTGCGCCTGCTGGAGCGTCCATAGCCGCGCTCTGAGATGGACCGCCGGCGCCACCGCCAATCATCACCTCAGTGCCGTCCTCAATACCGGCACCCTCGATGACGGCCGTCGTAGAACTTTGCGCCTTTACGGTCACTGGCACGCGCTCTACCTGCGGATAGCCCTTCTCGTCACGAGAAGTAACAACATTGACGTAAGCGCCATCGCCATCGTCCATGACAGCAACAAGGGGTACGGTCAGTACGTTATCCATGTGCTGGATCATGATGTCCACGTTGGCAGTCATGCCCGGCTTAATGGAGGCGTCAGGACTGCTAATAAGCAGGTCAACAGTGTAAGAAACAATGGATCGACCAGGACTATCATAACTTGCACCTGCGTCGGCACCGTTGGACGAAACAGCAGAAACGTGAGTCACCACGGCGTCGCAATACAGGTCTCGCAGAGCTGTAAAGCTGACCTGCGCCTTCTGGTCAACGGCGATGCGAGAAATGTCTACCTCGTTGATCTGGACGTTCACCTTCATCTGGGAAAGGTCCGCGATAGTAATCAGAGGACCGGCGTTGCCAGCACCTGGCGCGGACGAGCCAACCGAAGCGCCGTTCACCGCGTTCATCACAATGACCGTACCGTCACACGGGGCAGTGACTACACGCTTATCTGCCTGGGCAATTGCGTCGTTGTAAGCAGATCGTGCCTCCTCAAGCGCAATCTGAGCGCTCTCCAGATTTGCCTCCGCCGCTTCCACGGCAGCAGCAATGGACGCAGCGTTTGCCTCTTGTCCGTCCTCTCCCGCCTCGGGGACGCCGTTGCGTGCGGACGCTAGGGCTGAGCGAGCCTTACTGACCTCATTCTCAGCAGCTTTTACCTGCTGAGATGCCTTACGAACAGCCTTATCCAGCTCATCGTTCTTTACAGTAAAAAGCTTGTCGCCTTTATGGACGTACGTGCCTTCAGAAACCTGAACATCCTGAATAATGCCATCTACCTCGGGAGTTACCACGGTTGACGACACAGGCTTGATGGATCCAGACGCAGAAACAGAATCGCTGAACTCGCCGCGCGTGACAAACGTAGTGCTTGGCATCACGGTGGTGTTCTGGTTCTGGCCGCCCTGGCACATAGGCAAAATAAACAATATGACGAGAAGAACAAAGACTCCAGCGGTTATTCCCGCCTTAATAAGCTTCTTTTTACGACGAGCTTTACGGTGACGAGCCAAACTCTCGTACGCCTCACGAGCCTCAGCGTCTTCTTCGCTCTCACCTGGAGAAATGACACCAATCTGGGAGCCTAAGTTGGCCGTCTGATCAGCAACCGTTGGAAGCGTAGACGCAAAGGTTGCCTGTTGATATCCCTCAGGAGGTGTGGGGATGTTGGGGGTTCCAGAACCCGGACTAGCAGCATCCACAGCGCCAGCGGAACTCGCGCCTGCACCGCCCGTGCCTGCAGCACCCGTAGCGCCCGCATTTCCCTCGTTGGCTTCTTGCTTTGAACCGTGATTGAAGTGAAGCATAGGTCCCTCCGAAATCCATGCTTAAAACACGAGAAATCCCAGAAGAAATTAGTTTGACCTTTTAGTTTATATAAAATTTTTCAGCAGAAGTTAGCTTGCTTGAACAACTACGGCGAGCGGTATAAAAGTAACGGCCTGTGTCAGCGAGCCACTCAAACACAAACGCGCAACCACCGTAACTGTCCAACGTATTTCTCGCCCCTATTGCACCACAAGCTCAAAGTTGTCATTTGATCGCTGAATGCTCCATTTTATCGATGTAGCGGAATCAATCAGCAAGAAATCATGTGAGACCAACAATAAAGCTCCTGGATATTCAGACAGTAAACGTTCAAGCGCTACGGTTGAACCAAGGTCCAAATAGTTAGTTGGCTCGTCCACTACGATAAGCTCTGGTGATTCGAGCATTCCCTGCGCAAGCATAAGCTTTCTCATTTCACCTGGACTGGTTGACTCACCTGCAAGAACATAATCAGGGTCGGAATTGAGTTGTGCCACAATAGACAATACTCTTCCACGCTGGGAGTTTGATAGCCCTTTGATTTTTCTTACTGTCTCTGTTTTTTGCAGTTCAGTTGGCTCTTGAGGAATATATAACATCCGCACATCGTCAGAAATACTTGAAATAATTATCTTTATCAGCGTTGTTTTACCACAGCCATTATCGCCAACAACACCAATATGATCCGTATTACCAATAAATAGCGGTGGGGTTTGTAGGCAGCTCTCTCCCATGAGAATGTTATTAGGTTCCATCCTCAACAGAACTTTTCTCTTACTTGCCTCACTATCCAACCAGATATTGGAATCGTATTGTTTCTCAACCTGAATACCTGTGGCTTTACCTGTTGCCTTCTCAAGTCTATCCAACATGCGAGCAGCAAGCTTCCCAGCTTTACCGTCTTGACCTGAAACTATATAGCCCCGCTTTTTTGCACGCGCATCACTGTCATGCTTATCAATGTTTCTTCCACTTTTACGAGCCTGAACTCTAGAAGCCTCTTCTCTGCGCCGTTGGGTTTCTCGCTCTATGCGAGCCTTCTCTTTTTGCGCTGTTTCCTTTGCGTGCAATGCGCTAGAGCGTTCAAGCTCTACCTGCGATGACGCCTGAGAATAACCGCCGGTCCTCATATTTGCCGTGCCGTTAGCTACAAATAAACATTGAGTACAGAGTTTATCCAGCAACTCCCTATCATGTGAAATAAGCACACCAATACCCTTGAACTGCGATAAAGCTGCAAAAAGAGCATGTTTTGTTGACACATCCACATGATTAGTGGGCTCGTCTACCACCAGAACGTCAGGTGAAGCCCATAAAGCGCACGCTACCTGGAGACGTTTCTGCTGGCCACACGAAAGCGTTTCAAAACGCCAAGGCCAATCATCCCCCAAAGCAAGCTCTCGCCTCAATTTAATTGCCGCATCATCGTAGACAACAGCAAAATCAAAAAGATTCGGTGGGGTCTCCGTTGCATTTTGAGCACAATATGCCGAGAAAACCGATGGGCTTATTACTCCCCTGTCAGGTTGCAAGAGACCACATACGATACGTGCGAGGGTTGTTTTACCAGATCCGTTATTACCAACAAAGCTGGTCCATCCCTGTGGGAGTGCAATAGTCACATCATGTAAGGTAGGCTCTACCGCTGATGGATAGGTATATTCAATATTTGAAAGATTAAGCTGCATGATACCTCGGTTCTGCCGAAGACCACGCGGAGTAGTATGCAATTATGCACAGGTAAATAGCGGTAAATTATGACATGATTAAGCAATACTACACCCGCGGTAGTGTCATCAGCGACGTTACGTGAATTCGGGCATTATGAGTATCGCTAGTAGAGGTCGATTTCATCGCGCGCAAAGCCGACGAAGGGTACGCCCACATACAGGTATCCCTGTCGGTTGCAGACAAGACCGTCGCGAATCTTAAATTTTTCATTTTCGTGCACAAACCGCTATATATATTTTCAGTTTCCGTGCAATAATGGATATTAACATTTATCGATTTCGGAAAATGAGGAGCAATGTCCACTTTCTTCAAACGCAAAGCGTACGACAGAATTGCAGAATGGAAAAAGGTCTCCAATGGCAGAACAGCACTCCTGATTGAAGGCGCACGGCGCATCGGGAAGAGTACCGTTGCAGAGCGATTTGCGCAGGAGAACTATGCCGACTATCTGCTCATCGACTTCTCGCTCGACGGAATCGACGTGCGCAAGAACTTTGACAACATCGGTGATCTCGACACGTTCTTTCGAAACCTGTTTCTGTTGAAGGGGAAGAGTCTGCCCAAGGGCAACGCCGTCATCATATTCGACGAGGTTCAGCTCTATCCGCCGGCCCGCCAGGCTATCAAGGCTCTTGTGAAAGACGGGCGCTACCACTACATCGAGACTGGTTCGCTCATCTCGATACGCAAGAACGTGAAGGATATCCTCATACCTTCGGAAGAAGAGCGAACGAAGATGTACCCCATGGATTTCGAGGAATTCCTCTGGGCTACAGGCGACGAAGTAACCGTGCCGGCAATCCGAGAGGCGTTCGAATTGCGCAAGGCCCTGCCCGACGCCATCCACCGCCGCATCATGCGCGACTTCCGCACCTACATGGCCGTCGGCGGCATGCCGCAGGCGGTAGAGCTTCTCGTCCAAGGCGATGACTTCGCCGGCATCGATAGGATTAAGCGGACGATCCTCGACCTCTACGAGGAGGATCTGGGCAAGCACGATGAAGATGAGGGGGACCGCGTTGCGGAGGTCTTCAAGTCTATCCCTAGCCAGCTTTCTCACCATAACGCGCGCTTCCAGTTCGCAACCGTCGATGAGGCTGCGCGAGCCAGGAGTTTGTCGAGGTCGGTCTCTTTTCTCCGTGAATCGATGATGGTCAACATGTGCTATAACGTGACCGCCCCCGAGGTGGCGCTCGGCCTGTACGAGGATCAAGACGACTTCAAGATGTACCTGGGCGATACCGGACTGCTCGTGACCCAGGTGATGCGGGGCGACCCCCAGACCGGCGACGAGTTGTACAAGGCTCTTGTCACGGATCGACTCGGTATCAACGAGGGCATGGTGGTCGAAAACGCCGTCGCGCAAGCGCTTACCGCGAACGGCCACGGGCTCTATTTCCACAGGTTCAGCTACCGCTCGACGGGATCGAAGAAGGAGAATGCTTACGAAGTCGACTTCCTGATCGTTCGCGGCAAGCGCCTTTGCCCCATTGAGGTGAAATCATCCGGATACAAGAGTCACAAATCATTCGACTACTTCACCGAAAAATACGACGTAAAGGTCAACGAGCGCTTCATCGTGTACACGAAGAACCTTGTCCGCAAGGGGAACCTGACGTATTTGCCGCTCTACATGGCCATGTGTTTATAGCCTACAGATTGTGATCATTGCTCTTGAGGGGCGGGTGCTCGGCGAGCAGGTCGAGAAGCCTCTCGAAACTTTCCATTTCTCGTCGTTGATAATCGGCCGTGCTTTGTTCTGTTGTGGACAATATCTGTAGTGCGCTTGAAAATTTATAGCAATTCTTCAGCTCAAACTTTTCTTTATCCAACATTTTGATTACCTTAGCTGGACTTTCAGCCACAACTATTCGACCGTTACTGACTTTGCAAGGTTTCTTGGCTTATCAACGTCACAACCACGTGCAAGAGCCACGGAGCGCGCAAAAAGTTGAAGAGGTACCGAAGCAATGATTGGCGAGAAGGCATCTCTGACTTTAGGCACGTAGATGACATAGTCGGCATGCTTTTTGATTTCCTGATCACCTTCGGTCGCCACGGCAATAATCATGGCGCCGCGTGCTCGAGATTCTTGGATATTGGAAATCATCTTGTCGTATACCGGAGAGTTAGTTGCCACGGCAATGACAGGATAGCCTTTGGACAGAAGTGCAATGGGGCCATGCTTCATTTCTCCTGCAGCATATGCCTCAGCATGAAGATAGCTAATTTCCTTGAGTTTGAGGGCACCTTCGTAGCAAATAGCGGCTCCCATGCCACGACCAATGAACAAAGCATTATTGGCATCTTTGCAGGCCTGCGCGGCAATGTCGATAGCTTTTGTATCGCTGAGGACTTCTTCGACCTGCTCGGCGGTATCGGCAAGTTCTTTAAAGAGCAAGCGTATCTGAGCAATTGAGAGCTTTCCTTTTGCCTGCGCAAGAACCATAGCAAGAAGCGTTAGGCTCACAATTTGGCCAAGGAAAGATTTGGTTGAGGCAACGGCAATCTCCTTGTTAGCCTTAGTGTAGATAACACCGTCAGACTCACGGGCCACGGGACTGCCAATGACGTTAGTGATGCCAAAAACCTTGGCGCCTTTGATGCGAGCATCGCGGATGGCAGCAAGAGTATCAGCGGTCTCACCGGACTGAGAAACAGCAACTACCAGCGTTGACGGAGTAATAATGGGGTTGCGATAACGAAATTCACTCGCAGCTTCAACTTCGACAGGTATGCGTGCCCAGCCTTCGATAAGCTGACGGGCGATAAGACCAGCATGATAGCTAGTTCCGCAGGCAATGATATAAACGCGATCAATTAAACGGAGCTGTTCCAAGGACATGCCCAATTCATCAATGGAAAGTACGCCGTTAGTCAGACGTCCTGCAAGGGTATCGCGGATGACACGAGGCTGCTCATGGATTTCTTTGAGCATGAAATCGGGGTAGCCGCCCTTCTCGACAACATCAACATCCCAATCAACATGCATGACTTTAGGTTGAATGGGATTTCCATCAGCATCGGTATAGCTGATGCCATCGGGCTCCATAACAGCAAACTCGTTGTCGCCAAGGACGGTAACGTCTCGGGAGGCTTCAATGACTGCGATAATGTCAGATGCAACATAGCTGCCCTTCTCGCCATGTGCAAGGACAATGGGAGAATCTTTGCGAGTAACTACAATGCGACCGGGTTCCTGAGAGCATATAACAGCAAGGCCATAGGTTCCTGCAATTTGCGAGCATGCCTTGGCAACAGCATCGCGAAGGTTGCCTCTGTAGGCTTCTTCAATAAGGTGAGCAACAACTTCAGTATCGGTATCGCTGCGGAATTTGTGCCCCCGAGCCTCAAGCTGCTCACGAAGTTCGGCAAAGTTCTCGATGATGCCGTTGTGTACGACGGCAATTTTATTGTCACAAGAGGTATGTGGGTGGGCGTTACGCTCACTTGGAGCGCCGTGCGTTGCCCAGCGGGTATGTCCGATACCACAGGGGCTTGCATTATTGAGGTACTCCACCGCTTCAGCTAATCCCGCAACCTTTCCTACGCGATGTACGACCGTAAGTTCTTCGTCGGTTGCGTTTTGCAAAGCGATACCGGCAGAGTCATACCCACGGTATTCGAGACGTCTCAGACCCTCGATGAGGGTATCTTTTGCGCTTTGGTGTCCAGTAAAACCAACGATGCCGCACATATATAAGCTCCAATCGTGTGCTTCTGGGAGTGTCACAGAAACGATTAGTTTTAATCAACCCACTCTATTTTAGCGAGTTATATAGGCGAACTTGTATGGTATTAAAAAGGCAGTTGGCAAATGCTTATCAGAAAGCAAATAGCAGCCATGTGATTCAAACGGGACATAATGATATAAATGGGCTATTGACTGAGTTTCTGTGTGTCTATCCTTTATAAGTTAGATAGAGCTAACCGAAAGGAGACGCATTATGTCTGAAACACCCTCAGTCAAGAAAAAAGGGCTGCAACCGAAGGACCTTATAAACATCGGTATCTTCACCGCTCTCTACTTCATAATCATCATGGCTGTGGCAATGCTGGGCTACGTTCCTATATTCATTCCATTGCTCTCCGTCATCTGTCCGCTTATCGGAGGCATTCCGTACATGCTCTATATCACAAAAGTAAGGCATTTCGGAATGGTTTTCATCATGGGAACCATCCTCGGTCTCCTTATGGGTCTCGGTGGCATGGGCGTATATGCCTTTATTACAGGGCCAGTATGTGGTCTTCTCGCCGACCTTGTCCTCAGAAGCGGTAACTATAACAGCGCAGGGCGCGCCATAATTTCGCACGGAGTCCTGAGCGTATGGTTGATAGGCAACTATATTCCCATCGTCATGAATCGCGCGAGCTACTTCGCAGGTATCGCCTCTGGCTACGGACAGGAATATGCCAACGCTCTCTCCAGCTACATTCCTGACTGGAGCCTTCTACCTCTTGCTCTTGCTGCATGTATCGCGGGGTGTATCGGAGCCGTCATCGGCAAGAAACTCCTCCACAAGCACTTTGAGCGAGCCGGCATCGCATAATGAAAAAGGGGCTGTTCCTCTCAACTGCCAATAACCGAGGGCTCGTGCTTGATCCCCGCACTAAAGTGCTTGCCACACTCGTCGTCTCAACAATTATGCTTGGGTCTTACAACGTGGGATCTCTCCTTGTGGTTAAGCCGCTGCTTATTGCAACACCTTTCATCATGCTAGCCCTCTCTCACCATTTCCGCTCAGCAATCACATACCTCACGCTATACGGAGCTGCAAGCGCTGTGGCGGCAATCGCGGAATCATGCCTCACTGGAGTTGCTCTCTTTGTCACGCTCGGTATCTCGGGAATCGTAAGGCAGTTTGCCCCTGGTATTGCCATGGGAACCTGGCTAGTCACAACCACGTCAGTGAGTGAGTTCATGGCAGCATGCGACCGTATGCACATGCCTCAGGCAGTAGAAATTCCCTTTGTCGTAATGCTTCGATACTTCCCGGCAATAGCCGACGACTACCGACAGATAGCTGCTGCTATACGCATGCGCAGCAGCAAGACGTTCAGAAACCCTATCTCCGCCATCGAGAATTGCCTGGTACCGTTGCTTGTCTCGGCAGTGCGAGGCGGTGAAGACCTCTCTGCTTCGGCGCTTGTGCGAGGGCTTGGTGGACCAGTGGCTCGCACAAACATACATGAAGCGCGCATGCGCGTAAGAGACTGGATAGTAATCGCTCTTCTCGCCATAGCCACTATCTGCGCGGTGATCACGCCGCTGCTCTACTACTAGGATTGAAATGATCGAGATAAAAAATGCGTGCTACCAATATCAAGCAAGCGAGAAAAACAGCCTCTCCGAGGTCAACCTTAACGTAGCCCCTGGTGAAGTAGTCTGCCTGACAGGTGCCTCAGGATCTGGAAAAACAACCCTAACAAGGCTCGTCAATGGCCTTATCCCCCATTACTATGAGGGGAAACTCTCGGGGAAGATTGAGGTCTGTGGTCTTACACCTTCCAACCACGAGCTTTGGGAACTAGCGCCAAAGGTCGGATCAGTCTTCCAGAACCCTAAGACCCAGTTCTTCTGTCTGGACACAACTGGTGAACTCGCATTTGCGTGTGAGAACCAAGGAATAGCGCCTGACAAGATACGCACACGCTTAAAGGACGTCACCAACGCGCTTGAGCTCACAGATCTTATCGACCGCAGCTGCCTCTCACTTTCTGGTGGAGAAAAACAACGCGTTGCTTGTGGCTCGGCCACTATGCTTAACCCAGATGTTCTCGTCCTTGACGAACCATCCTCCAACCTTGACTTTGCTTCCATCGGGCTTCTCCGAAAGATTGTTGCAAAATGGAAAGCTGAGGGCCGCGCTGTGCTCATCTCCGAGCATCGACTCCATTGGTTGGAGGGCATCGCCGATCGCATTATTGTGATGCGCTCAGGCAGCGTGGAACGCGAGATTGACTCCAAGCAATTCTATGCATCCACTGCTGCCGAGGCGCGAGCGCTTGGTCTGCGTGCACCAACCTTTGCAGCCATTGCAGCTGAACAGTGCTGCGCACGATGCGAGAAGAACGAGTTTGTTGAAATACGGGATATGAACTATCACTACCCGCAGTCGAGCCGTGGCATCAACGTTTCTCGCATCGCCTTCAGGCGAGGAGGTGTCACCGCCATCATCGGAAGCAATGGTGCTGGAAAGTCTACCTTCGCACGCTGCATCTGCGGTCTTGTGAGCGGTTGCAAAGGGACCATAGACGTTGGAGAAGGTCCTGGTCCATTCTCAAGCAGACCAAGGAACGGCTACTTGGTTATGCAGGACGTGAGCCATCAACTCTTCCAAGAGAGCGTATTTGATGAGGTACTCAACTCCACGAGACGTGCTGACAAGCACCTTACCCGTACTATACTTGCATCGTTGGACTTAACTGAACTGGCACAACGCCATCCGTTGTCGCTTTCAGGAGGCCAAATGCAACGCGTTGCCCTCGCTACGGCACTTGCATCAGGTCGTGACCTACTCGTGCTTGACGAACCTACCAGTGGACTTGACCTTGCCCATATGGAACAGGTTGCTGCAAGCGTTACCGCAGCAGCGGCGGAAGGACGAGCTGTCGTGGTTGTAACACACGATCCTGAGTTCATCAGAGCATGTTGCACCGACTTTGCCCGCATGGAAGACGGATCGTTTGTGGACCAAGGCGCGCTCGACGATGCGGGCTGGTCAAAGGTACTGTCATTTTTTGAGAACACTCTTCAGAGAAACGAAGAGGATTGGAGACACGATGGACATTGCTCACTATGCTGACATGGGTGGCAACGTCCGTCGCGTGACGCACGATACAGATCATTCTGTATGGAGGGCGGAAGGTACTGACGGACAGGGCATCATGACAATGCACGACGTCATGCCTGGAATTACCCTCATGTTCAATGACTTCACAAGCGTATGGAACCTTGAGTCGGGCTTTAAGCTTACCCCAGGATCACGCATGCTCTGCCTGAACTATTGTCGAGAAGGAAGAATTGAGTGGGAGTCCGGGACTGACTCATGCCTGTACCTTGACGTAGGTGATCTTGGCATTGACGATCACGCAAGACATGAAAGCCTCTTTCGATTTCCGTTTGGACACTACCGTGGTGTCACCGTCTGTCTTGATCCCGACATAGCAGATAAATCGCTGCAATCAATGTTTCCCGAGGGCTTTCCTGTAAGTGTTGAACAGCTCTACGAGAGGTTCTGTTCAGGCGATGAACCAAGTGTGCTCCGTAGCGGACCGTCGGTCGAGCATATTTTCTGCGAGATATATAACGCTCATGACCGCTTTAGAGATGCTTACTTAAAACTCAAGATTATGGAGCTTCTCTTATTTCTCGGCAGTAATATTCCTGAAGGCGGACGCATTGGACAGTACGGTCTCACACGCGCACAGGTTGATAAGGTAAAGGAAATAGAACAAGCTATAACCTCTGATCTTTCTTCCCATAAGACACTCAAAGAGCTCTCACAAGAGTTCGAGTTTCCCTACGCCAGCATGCAGCGGTGGTTCAAGGAGGTTTATGGCGCTAGTGTGCACGCATACCTCACACGCTATCGCATGGCACAAGCTGCGACACTCCTTCGGACAACCTCCAAGCCAATTGGTGAGGTGGCATTTGAAGTCGGATATACCAATGCCTCAAAATTTGCTTCCACATTCCGCAATGTCGTTGGCATGGCACCTGGCGATTACCGTGAAAGCGCTGGACAAGAAAGATAATCCACCCGCATAGATACACTTGGAGCTAGCCGCGACAATCGGGCTTTTCTCATGCAACGAGCTATGAATACAATTTGCTCATACTCGTCGTTTGGGAGGACCCATGGACCCTAGCAAAAAGAAAAAGAGCAGTTGGATACGGCAGCTTGCTTTATTTACACGCGGACAGCGTCTAAAACTTGGAGCCTCGCTGTTATGTGCTGTGGTAGGTGTTGTTGGAGGCATTGTTCCCTTTTTTGCCGCCTACAAGTTGATTGCGCTCTCATTATCAGGCACCCTTGCCATCAGTGAGATTGGATACTGGGCGCTCATTGCCCTTCTCGGAGTGGCAGTTCAGACAATAGGCTATCTAGCCTCAACATCGACATCACACAGCGTTGCCTACCATACGCTTGAAAACTTGCGAAACGCCGCTTGCAAGCATCTTGCTGCATGCTCCCTCGGCGATGTTCAATCAGCACCCTCTGGAGCACTTAAGAAAATAATCATTGACGATATTGAGCAAATGGAGCTGCCCATTGCCCACGTTATCCCGGAATTTACCAGCAATGTGCTTCTTCTCGTCTCATGTTTTGCAATCGTGTGCTCAATTGATATTAGGCTTGCACTCTCTATGCTCATCGCACCAGTCTTGTCAATTGTGCCCCTCTCGCTCCTTTTTAAAAATTTTGAGCGAGACTATGCAGCGTACTGGACAGCAAGTGAGCGCGTTAACTCAACACTCGTCGAATACATCGATGGCATCGAAGTCATCAAGACTTTCAACCAAGCCGACTCCTCGTATGCCCGCTTTCGTAACGACATCTCTGAATTTGAGAAACTAACGCTTGCCTGGTATAAGTCTGCTCGTATCCCCATGAACGCCATGTTTGCAATACTGCCAACGCTCCTTTTAGGAGTTGTACCAGTCGGATGCATTCTTGTAGCCTCGGGCAGCATCGACGTAGCCCAGATGGCCCTTGCATGTATGTTGTCAATCGGTGTCATCGGTCCTCTCACCAAAATTACCCAGTACACAAACATGTTCAAGGAAATCGAGAAGGTAATGGACAGCGTTAGTAAGCTGTTAGAGATGAAACCCCTACCCGAAGTCTCCTCTCCCGCAATCATCACGTCCCACGATGTCTCATTCAAGAACGTCCGATTCTCATATTCCAACGAAGAAGTGCTCCACGACATCTCTCTTGAAGTGCCCGAAGGTACCTCATGTGCTCTGGTGGGACCAAGTGGTTCTGGAAAGTCAACAATGGCCAAGCTCATTGCTCGATTCTGGGACGCGGGATCAGGAGCAATCCGCATCGGGGAAACTGACGTGCGCGATATACCACTTGATCAGCTAGCTGGTCTTGTAAGCTTTGTGACTCAAGACAATTTCCTCTTTGATCGAACAATCTTTGAGAACGTAAGACTCGGACGTGAGGGCGCAACTGACGCCGAGGTAGAGCGCGCGCTTGCTGCTGCGCACTGTGAAGAGTTGGCAGATAAGCTTGCAAATGGATTTGAGACCCTTTCCGGAGAAGCCGGAGGAGCTCTTTCGGGTGGAGAACGCCAGCGCATCTCTATCGCACGCGCCTATCTGAAAGATGCTCCGATTCTTGTGCTCGATGAGGCAACTGCGTTCATAGACCCCGAGAGTGAGGAGCTCATTCAACAGGCGCTCTCAGAACTTGCACGTGGAAAGACGCTGATAGTAATTGCGCACAGAATCTCAACGGTGCGTAATTTTGACAAGATAGTGGTCATGGATTCCGGAAATATTGTCGCTGAGGGAACACATACGGACCTCCTTGGTTCAAGTGATCTCTATCACCGCATGTGGGAAGCACATATCTCCAATGGAACTCATGAAATGAAAAAGGAGCAGCGTAATGTTTAGTGCGCTTATGAAAGTGGTGCGTTGGACGGGCAACAAGAAAACGCGAATCCTCTTTGGCTTTGCTTACTCTTTTCTTATCTCTCTTGTTTCTGCAGCACCCATTGCTATTGCCGCTTGGGCCATGTGCGGATTTCTCGGCTTATCAAATGGCGAGAAACCCGATCTTAAAATTGCACTTACGGCTGGACTGGCCATTATTGCTTCGATTGCGCTACGCGCAGCACTTATGTGGTTGAGAGCACGAGCCGAGGAAACCGTAGCTGCAGAACGTTCCAACGAGGTGCGTGTACGTATCGGAGAAGCGCTGAAACGTGTCCCTCTTGGTTACTTTGACAATCACCCATCAGGAGAAATTCTCTCGGCACTCACAACCGAGCTGTCATTTGTGGAAATCCACGGTATGCGCATGGTAGACATGCTTGGCAACGGATACATAACCGCAGCTGCAATGGTGGCGTTTCTCGCCTTCATGGATCTGCGGGCCTGCATCCTCGCATTAGCTGCGATTGCGGTAGCAACAGTGGTACTGGAGATGATGTTCAGAAATTCCGCGCGTTTGTCGCCCGCGCAAAATGACGCACGCGAGGATATGGCTCAAGCAACGTTGGAATACATCCACGGTATGCCTGTTGTTAAGAGTTACCGTCAGGTAGATGCTGCTGTTTCAGCAGTACGCTCCGCATACGCACGTTCTAGAAATGTAAATCTCAAAACCGAGCTTGCTTTCCAACCCTTCAACGCCTTGCTTCTCTTTGTGACACGCAGTGCTTCGATTGGCGTCATTGTTATCGTATGTATCTCTTTCCTGAACGGCACGATATCTCTTCTTAACTTCTGCACGCTGGTGATGTTCTCCTTTATGCTGTTCCAATCAATCGAGGCTTGTGGCGATGCTGCCTACGTAATTGGACACATCGGAGAAGTTATTGACCGTCTTGACGCTATCGAATCCGCACCTGCAATCGATGACAATTGCAAAGCTGTGAAACTTGAGCATCACAACCTTGAGATGCATGACGTCTCATTTGCTTACGGAGATGGACCTCTTGTGCTCAACGGAATGTCTCTGACTATTCCCGAGGGAACAACTGCAGCTCTTGTTGGAGGAAGTGGTTCAGGTAAGACAACTGTTGCCAAGCTGTTTGCACGTTTCTACGATGCAACAGGCGGCTCCGTACGCATAGGAGGCCACGATGTACGCGAACTTTCTTGCGACAGTATTCTTGCGGACTTCTCCATGGTTTTCCAAGATGTCTATCTTATGGATGACACGATTGAGCGCAATATTGCCCTAAGCAGGCCAGATGCACAGTTTGAAGAGATTGTAGAAGCGGCAAAGGCCGCACGCTGCGATGAGTTCATAAAAGCTCTGCCCGAGGGCTATAAGACAAAAGTTGGAGAAGGTGGAGCGCGACTATCTGGAGGCGAGAGACAACGCATCTCAATTGCTCGCGCAATTTTGAAAGATGCGCCTATTGTTGTTCTCGATGAGGCAACGGCAAGTGTTGACCC